>Ga0185307_1000007_pt1 | contig 175053 bp, 176 predicted proteins | sample LHCtaG_FD_128010 | JGI IMG/M metagenome (GOLD analysis project Ga0185307, IMG submission 128010) | Hot spring microbial communities from Little Hot Creek, USA to study Microbial Dark Matter (Phase II) - LHC4sed_matched (SPADES... | ecosystem: Environmental > Aquatic > Thermal springs > Hot... | reverse complement strand
CATCTCTTGGGCGACTGCCGATTACCTCACTAAAAAATGGTATTTCTTCCTAACGCCCTTAGAGATGGCCTTTTGGAGGTATTTTTGGTGTTTGCCCTTCCTGTGGCCCTTTTTCTTTTTGGCCCCCTCGCATTGCTCGAGTTTGGAGTTTTGGAAGGGCATTCTTAAGCTTTTACCAGTCGAACTTTTGGCCACTTTTTTTTACGCAGCCTCGATAAGGACCTCCCCCCTATCTTTAACTCTTCCCTTTTTGTCCTTCACTCCTCTTTTTATGACCTTAACCGGAAGCCTTTTACTTGGAGAAAGACCTTCCGAATGGGGCTTAGGGGGAATAGGGCTTGTGGCCTTTGGAGGATATCTGCTTGGATGGGAAGGTTCCCTTTTTTCTTCCTTTGAGGTGATCCGGAGAGAAAGGGGGGTACATCTTATGATGGTTGTAGCAGGTCTTTACGCTTGGACCTCCGTTATGGGGAAAAAGGTCCTTCTGATTTCACATCCCTTTTTCTTCGGTCCCATTTATGTGAGTTTACTGGTTTTCTTTCTGGGAGTTCCCCTCTTTTTCCGACCTTTAAGGCTTCCTCCGATTAAAAAGGGACTCTTAATAGGTATGTTTATGACCCTCATGTTTTTATGCCATTGGATCTCCATATTGAAGGTTCAGGCTTCCTATATGATAGCGGTGAAGAGGACATCACCCCTTTTTGGCGTCCTTTATGGCCGTCTTTTTCTGAAGGAAGAGGGATTTAAAAGGAGGCTTTTTGCCACTTCTCTTATGGTTTTAGGCGTTGTTATGATAACGCTACTTGGTTAAAATCCATCTCATGACAAGGGTTCTTCTTACCGGAGGAGCGGGTTATATCGGATCCCATGTTTTAAAACTTCTGGGAGAAAAAAGGTTTGAAATTCTCACTTACGATGATTTAAGCACAGGCTACCGATGGGGCGTTCTTTGCGGTCAGTTAGTAGAGGCCGATCTTTTAGACGAAAAGAAACTCCAAGAGGTTTTTGAAACCTTCAGACCCGAGGCAGTAATTCACTTTGCGGCAAAAGTGGTGGTCCCCGAATCAGTAAGCGATCCTTTGAAGTATTACCTCAATAATGTCCAAGGAAGCATGAATCTGCTTAAATTGTGCGTGAAGTTTAAAGTAAAGGGCTTTATATTCTCTTCCTCTGCTGCAGTGTATGGGATTCCGGAAAAGCTTCCTGTCACCGAAGACTCCATTCTTAAGCCCATAAACCCCTATGGATGGTCAAAGCTTATGGTGGAACAGATGCTTGAAGATTTTTCCAAGGCCTATGGATTAAGATATGTCTCTTTGAGGTATTTCAATGCTGCGGGAGCCGATCCTAAAGGTCGGATAGGTCAGGTTTCAAAGAACCCCACCCATTTGATAACCAGAGCCCTTAAGACCGCCTTAGGGCAACTACCTTACCTGGAAATCTATGGTACTGATTATCCCACCCCAGACGGGACCTGCATAAGAGATTTCATCCATGTAGAAGACCTTGCGGTGGCTCATTTCCTTGCCCTTATATATTTACTTGAAGGGGGAAAAAGCGAGGTTTATAACTGTGGATACGGCCGAGGATACTCGGTAAGGGAGGTCATAGAGACGGTAAAAAAAGTTACTGAGAGGGATTTTCCAGTAAAAGAAGGACCAAGAAGACCGGGGGATCCGCCAATTTTGGTGGCTTCTTGTGAAAAGATAAAGAAGGTACTGGGATGGGTTCCCCAATACGATGACCTTGACCTTATAGTCAAAACCGCTTGGGATTGGGAATTGAAATATGCCTTACGAAAGACCTGATTTAGCACCTTATGCGGCAAAAAGCCATCTCTCAAGGGGAAGGCGTTACTATGAAGAATTTAAAGACGAAAGACCCGCTTTCGAAAGGGATAAGGACCGCATAATCCACTCGGCCTCCTTTAGACGTTTGATGTATAAAACCCAGGTTTTCATCATCCATGAGGGGGATTACTATCGAACCCGTCTCACCCATTCCTTGGAAGTGGCCCAAATAGCCAGAGGACTTGCCCGGATGTTGAGTTTAAACGAGGAATTGACCGAAGCCATAGCCTTAGCTCATGACTTAGGGCATACGCCCTTTGGTCACGCCGGAGAGGAAATCCTGAATAAACTCATGGAACCCTGGGGAGGATTTGAACATAACCTTCAAAGCCTAAGGGTAGTGGAGGTCTTAGAAGAACGTTATCCCAATTTCCCCGGATTGAACCTGACTTACGAGACACGAGAAGGACTGGCCAAACATTCAAAACGGTTCCACCCCGAGCTCGAAGAATATAATCCTGAAGAAGCCCCCACCCTTGAGGCCCAATTGATTGGAGTTGCCGATGAGATTGCTTACAACAACCACGATATAGACGATGGGCTTAAATCCAACCTTTTAAAACTTGAAGAGCTTGAAGAAATCCCTTTATGGAGGGAAATTTGGGATAAGGTAAAGCAGAAGTACCCTAATGCAAAGACTAAACAACTAATATATTCCGCTATAAGCCATTTGATAGGTTTTTTGATGCACGATGTGGCAGAAGAAACAAAAAGAAGAATAAAAGAACGCCATATAGAAACTCCTAACGACGTAAGGCTTTATGGCCATAATGTGGTTGATTATAGCCCTGAGGTAAAAAATGCAAAAAATGAACTCATGAATTTTCTTTTTCATAAGCTTTACTGCCACTATAAAGTAGAAAGGATGAAGGCAAAAGCCGAAAAGATGTTACAGGAGCTTTTTAACGCATATCTTCAAAATCCCAAATTACTTCCCGAAAAATATCAATTGCGTATGGAAAAGGAATTGCCCCAAAGAATAATATGCGATTACATTGCGGGTATGACCGACAGATTTGCCTTCGAGGAGTACAAGAGATTGTTTGACCCTGATTGGAGGGTTTAGTTTGTATCCACCGCTTGTTCAAGCCATGCTTGATCCTTCTTTTTATCCTCATGAAGTTGAGAAGGTGGAGCTTGTTGAGACGCACATTTCTTGGGTATTTTTGACAGGTCTTTATGCTTATAAGGTCAAAAAGGCTGTTGATTTTGGGTTTCTTGACTTTAGTACTTTGGCCAAAAGGAGGTTTTTCGTTAAGGAAGAGCTCAGGCTTAACCGAAGATTAAGCCCCGAAGTGTACTTAGGAATAGTGGAGATAAAAGAAAATGAAAGCAGGTTTTCCCTTGAAGGAGAAGGGGAGACTGTAGAGGTAGCCCTTAAGATGAGGGAATTGAAAAGGGATTGGAGGCTGGATCTTTTGTTAAAGGAAAGACTTATTCCTTCTCAGGTGATGGAGCTTTTGGGGCAAAGGATAGCCTTATTTCATCAGGAAGCAGAGACTAATACCTACATTTCCTCCTTTGGTGAGCCTGAAAAGGTGAGGGTAAATATCAAGGAAAACTTTGATCAGACCGAGCAATTTATCGACCTAACCATTCCCCGCATTTGGTATGACCTTCTTAAGGATTATTCTTTCGGTTTTTTAAGGGATCAACGGGACCTGTTTTTCAAAAGGGTTCGAGAAGGGTTTATACGAGAAGGTCATGGTGACCTTCATACGGAGAACATTTATTGGGATGGGGAAAAACTTTATATCCTTGATTGCATCGAGTTTAACGAGAGATTCAGGCATCAAGATAATGCCTCAGATGTAGCCTTTCTCACCATGGACCTTGAAGCCAAGGGGTTTGAAAAGGATAGTTGGCGTTTTTTGAATGCCTATCTTGAGATAAGTGGAGATTTTGACCTTTTGAAGCTATTGAAGTTCTATAAGATATATCGAGCCTATGTAAGAGGAAAGATTGAGAGTTTTAAACTTACCATGGACCAGGAGGCAGAAAGTAAGGCGCGTAATTATTTTGAATTGGCCTTTAATTACCTTAAAATCAAAAGGAAGCCCTTTTTATTGGCCACTTGTGGTCTCATAGGAAGCGGCAAAACCACCTTGGCTAAGGAATTGGCCTGTGGACTTGGGGCCGTTTTGGTAAGGTCCGATTCAATTAGAAAACTTTCTTTGGGGCTTAAGCCTTCGGAGCATCGTTTTGAGCCCTTTGGGGAGGGGATTTATAGTTCTGGAGTTACCGAAAGGACCTATAAACTTATGGTCGAGATTGCCCGAGAGGTCATAAAGGATGGGTATCCAGTTATACTTGATGGATCTTTCTCGAAGAAATGGCAAAGGGATTTAGTGAGGGAACTTTCTTCACAGTTTCAAATACCTTATCTTCTCCTTCATACGAAATGCCCTTACGAATTGCTTTTGGAAAGGTTAAAAGAAAGACAGGATATCTCCGATGGGAGGCCCGAGATTCTGGATGAACAAATTAAGACCTTTGAGATTCCCGATGAGCTTCCCCAGGAATTCCTACTTGAGGTTGATACCCAAAAGCCTTTTGACTATGAGGTTTTAGTGGGGAAAATAAAGGAGAGGTTTCTTTAATGGAGAAGCAAAGATGGCTTTACATTACGCTTCTTAAGGAGTTTTTGCTCTGTTGGGTTCAGTTTAAAAGGCTTTATGGGAAGTATCGAAGGGGGGAGCTTTGCTTTTCGGATGTAGCGTCTTTTGTGGACGATAAGGATCCTTATTCCCCCATGTATTACCTAAAAGAGCTTTCTCATAGGCTTTTTCGGGATCGAAATGATAAAGTTCCTTCGGAAGGGATGTTGCTCGATTTAGCCATAGGGTCCATTTTTCATGAGGCCATGAAGCTCAGGGAAAACCTATATCAAATGGAGGTTTATAGGCCGAGTTTCGAGAGCTTTCGAGAGGATGTTTCCTCTTCGGGAAAGAGGTTGAAAGAGGAGTTTTTAAGGATTGGGAAACGAGCTGAGAAGGGGGTAAAGGAGGGTATACAAGAGATAAAGAGGCTTTTTAGCAATACCTTGGAACAGATACGCCTTTTTATGATAAGGGTGGGAAAGGGCAATCCGCTTTTTATCCGCTTCATAGTGAAGGAAGAGGGGCTTTTACGCCAAGCTTATGGGAAGCGTGCTTTTGAAGGATTAATGGCTGAGCTATTCCCTCAGGGAGAGATGAGTCAGCTGAAGGAAAGCGCTTTTGTCTTTATGGAAAGCATGTACTTTTCCGAAGCTTCCAAATTGTGGGAGCGGTATCTTCGCGTTAATCCCGAGGATCAAGAGGCGCGTTTTTTCAACCTTTATTGTCAGGGATATAATGCATATCTTGAGAATAGGTTTCCTCAGGCTCTTAAGATGTGGGAAAGGGCTTTAGATATAATAAGTGGAGTTAAACATTTAGGGGGGTATTTGGAAAGGATAATGGAGATATCACACAAGATAACGCGAGAGGCTTTTGAGCATGGTAAAAGTAAAGAAGCACAAAAGGCGCGCCTTTTTTTGGAAAAAGTGAGTCTTAAGCTTCGAGGAGGTCAAGATGCCCATTTATGAGTTCGAGTGCAAGAGTTGTGGTAAGGTCTTCGAGACATTGGTCTTGTCTAAGTCCGAAGAGGTTACCTGTCCCCAGTGTGGGGGGAAAAACCTGGATAAGTTGATCTCACTTTGTGCCATATCAACAGGCGAAAGATTCCGTTCGACTTCGTTATCCTCTTCCTGTTCCACCTGTAGTGCCACAAGTTGCGCAGGATGCAAGACCTAAAGAAAGGCCTCTTTCATTTTAAATATAGCCTGCCTTACGCCTCCAGGGTATTCACGCTCAAGTTGCCTTTTAAGCCTTTCCACCTCTTGGTAAATGGAAAGGTCATTCATATCGTCTAAGGTGTTATAAAAACCTGCCCTTCTTCCGAGGCAGAAGTTCAGTTTTTCTTCTTCGGAGAGGGCTAAGAAACGGTCGATGATCTTTAAAAGTTTTTCCTTTTCCTCAGGCATTTTCCCTTCAAGTTCTCCTAAAAGGTTTAGGATATGATCGCTAACCAAGTAACTGGAGGCTTCAAGGGTTTCGATGAAAAGCCTTATTTCTATGACGATTTCTTCTTCAGTTTGCAATTCAAAATCGCCCATTTGTATCTTTTCCCAAAGGGGCATTTGTGGGAGGACCATTAAGGTCCGTAGACGGATGAAATGGGGGTTTATGCGGTTTAAAACCTCCGCGGTTTTAATGGCGTGTTCCTTCCACCATTTTTTTCCCCCGAGACCCGGCATCACGTACTCCGAAAGCTCCATGCCCGCTTCGATTATCTTGAGTCCCGCCTCTATATGCTGTTTGGAAGTGACCCCTTTTCTCATATATTCAAGTAAAAAATCCGACCCCGTCTCAAGCCCGAGGTGAAGTCTAGTTAAACCAGCCTTTTTTAAAAGCTTTAAATCCTCAACCGTTTTTGTTCGAGCTATGGTCCTCGAACGAGCGTAACTCGTTATGCGTTCGATCTGAGGGAACTTCTCTCGAAGCTGAAATAAAATGTCCGCCAGCTTTTGAGCGGGAAGGATAAGAGAATTGCCGTCTTGAAGAAAAACGGTCTTACCACCGCCATAAAGCCATAGAGCGACCATTCGGTAACATTCATTAAAGGGATGATTGAAGACGTAGAATAAAACGTTTCGAGTGATCTCTCCGCCTTCTCCAAGACGCCAAGATAATTCCTTCAATTCATTTGATATGGCCCAAATGTTATCAATGTCACTTTTTACTTCCTCGATCTTTCGCCTTTGGAACGTTTTACCCTTATAAATGTGGCAAAAAAGGCATTTGTTCCAGGGGCAGTTTCTGGTGATTCGCAGAAGTAAACTATGGGCCTCACTCGGAGGCCTTATCGGACCTATCTCGAACTGAAGTTCCGGCTTCATCAGGGAATAGAATAGGATTTTCTTCCTGGTTCTTCAACCTTAAAGTCTGAAAAAGGAAAACCGCCTGATTGTGTTCCCATAAGGTCCGGGAGAAATAATGGCTTCCATCGTTTCGAGAGACGAAATAAAGGTAGGGTACCGGAGCAGGATAAAGGGCTGCTTCAATGGACTGTAAGCCGGGATTACAAATTGGCGTTGGGGGAAGCCCCTTTTTGAGATAGGTATTGTAAGGAGTTGGCCTTCTCAGATGGGCTCGTGTTAGGTTCCCTTTGAAAGATTCACCTAAGCCATAGATCACCGTTGGATCAGCACAGAGAGGCATTCCTTTTTTCAAACGATTATGGAAAACGGCCGACACAAGGGGCTTTTCCCTTTCCAAAGCGGTTTCTTTCTCTATGATAGATGCGAGAATGAGTATTTCGTATTCATCAAAGCCCAATTCCTTGGCCCTTTCGGAGAAAGATTTGGGCCAACGGCTTTTAAAATTGTTCACCATGACCTTTATGACCTCCTTTGGATCCTGTTGAGGGGAAAAGTTGTAAGTATCAGGAAAGAGAAAACCCTCAACGCTTGGAGCCTTTATGTCCAGTGAGGTGAGAAAGTCTTCGTCTTGGGCAAGTTTGAGAAACTCCTCCTTGGAAGCGATGACCCCTCTTTTTTCTAAGAGTTCGGCTATTTGTTTGATCGTAAAACCCTCGGGTATGACCACCCTTAAGGTCTCTTGGCTTCCTTCTTTTAAGGAACGCAGTAACTGGAGAGGGGTTATAGGGTGATTGATCGAGTAAATTCCTGCTTTGATCTCCCTATCAAGTTTGGTAATCCTTCCGTAGAGCGAAAAGAAGAAGGGCGTCCGTATAAGGCCTTCTTCTTTGAGCATAAGGGCTATTTCTCTTAAGGTTTTTCCTGTTGGAATACGAAGCTCCTTTTCTCGCTCAACGGAAGAAGGTGTGTAAAGCTCAAGGAAGCCCAAAAGGCCGAAGATCAAAAGCCCCGACATTGCACTCAGGAATACCTTTTTCAAAACTTTCATCTTTTCTCCTCATTTCAAGATACCCTTGAAGGATAATAGCTGCAGATACTTTGTCCCGTACTTTTTTACGTTTGGAACGGCTTTGATAGGCTTCAATGAGTATTTTCTCAGCCTCTTGAGTGCTATATCTCTCGTCCCAGAACTTAATAGGCAACCCCAAACGGGTCTCAAGTTCTTTGGCAAAGGCTAAGACCTTTTCGGCTTGGGGCCCCACGGAACCATCCTCCTTCAAGGGCAAACCCACCACTATTTCCTCGACGCCAAAATTCGTGATTATTTCCTTAAGCCTCGAAAACACTTTGTCTCTTTTTCTCTCAACTACTTCAAATGCCCGAGCCACAAGGCCCAACGGATCACTTAAAGCCACACCTATCCGTTTATCACCTATATCAAGTCCCATAATCCTCATTGCTTCAACATTATACAAGAAAAGGATACAATTGTCCTTTCTGGAAGTTAATGATACCTTTAAGGGAAGAGGAGGAATTTCATGCTTATTAAATGGCTGGTGGTAGGCTCCCTTGAGACCAATTGTTATATAGTAGGGTGTGAAAGAACTGGGCTTTGTGCGGTTATAGATCCAGGAGGTGATGGGGAGAGGATTTTGAGGACCATAAGATCTGAAGGATGGGAGCTTCTTTACATAATAAACACCCATGGGCACTTCGATCACACCGCAGAAAATGCCTACCTTAAAGCCCGTACTTCTTGTGAACTTCTGATACACCGAGCTGATGCACCTTTGTTGTTACAAGGAGCCCAAAGTGCGGCCTTTTGGGGGTTTTCCATTCCACAATCTCCCCCTCCCGACAGATTACTAGAAGAGGGCGATGTGATAGTTATAGGGGACCTGAGCTTCAGAGTTATTCATACGCCAGGTCATACTCCGGGTAGTATCTCCCTTTTTAGTGATGGCGTGGTCTTTGTAGGGGATACTCTTTTTGCGGGCTCTATAGGAAGGACTGATTTCCCTGGGGGCGATTATTATCAACTTATCCGTTCGGTGAAGGAGAAGTTGTTCGTATTGGGTGATGATGTAGTAGTTTACTCCGGTCATGGCCCCAAAACCACCATCGGCCGGGAAAGGCGGACTAACCCCTTTTTCATTGAAGGGGGATGGAGTTTCATTTAGCCCCTTCCAGTTTTATCCCGTATTCCTGAAGGAGTTTGGGGTTAAATTTTACCTTCTCTTCCTCCATTTTTTTGTTTAAGAAGCTTTGGAACAGTTGGACTTTAAAGAAGTTCTCCAAAGCCTCCTTAGCTTCTTTGAGGTCCAGTTGCCCCGCTTCCTCTACTTTAGAAAGCCTAACCGCAAGATAACCTCCTCTCAATTCCAGGGCTTCAGAGGGTACTGGATTAGAAGGCAGAAGCAAACCTATCTCCTTGGACAAGGACAAGGCCGCTTCAACCCGAGATATGGGCTTTAAGGTTTCTATTTTTAACCCATATTTATTAAGAAGCTGAGAAGCGTCTTTTCCTTCTTTCCACAAGTTGAGGATCTCCTTGGATACTTGTTTTGCTTTTTCCATCGCCTTGAGTTGAAGCACCCTTTCCTTAAGTGATTCCTTTACCTCATCAAAAGAGGCGATTTTGGAAGGGATTTTTTCGATGAGTTGAACCACAAAGACCCTTTCCCCTTCCTCTATGGGGGAGGAGATTTCTCCCGGAGAAAGCACAAAGGCAGCTTCAAGCACCCGAGGGGTCTTTCCTATCCCTTGAAGGAGATCAGTTCGACTGAGAGGCCCCTGAAGGTAAACCTTTAAGCCTTCCTTCTGGGCGTATTTTTGCAAATTGCCTTCCTTTTTGGCCTGATAAGCTACATCGGCCATCTTCATGGCGCAAAGTTCATGGGCCTTTTCAACTTGCACTTTTTGAGTAAGGGCCTCCTTTACTTCCTCAAAGGGGAGAATGCTTTTTGGTCTTTTTTCGAAGACCTTGAATATGTGAACCCCTTTTTGACCTTCGTATAGCTTGATCTCACCCGGTGACATACCGGAAATCTCTTGGGCTAATTCTTGGGTTAACTCATTGGGAGCCACCCATCCTATTAAACCCCCCTCGCCTTTTGTCAAAGGATCTTCCGAGAACTGTTTGGCTAAGGAAGCGAAGGCTTCTCCCTTTTTAAGGCGTTCGAATACCTCTTCCGCTTTTTTCTTATCGCTCAAAAAGATGTGAGCGAGCTTAACCCTTTCGGGTAGGGTGAATTCCTCTTGATGTTCGCGGTAATATTTCTCAACTTCTTTGGGATCAACGCTCACTTGCGAAAGTACCTCTTCCGGAGAGCACTTTACAAAGGCTATTTTTACCTTCTCCGGAAGTTTAAACTCCTCCTTATGTTCGTTGTAATAACTCAAAAGGTCCTCTTCTTTGAGAGTGATTTTCCCTTTTAGGTTTTCAGCATTCACAAAAACCCCTTCCAAAATGAGCCTTGTGGAGAGTTTGGAAAATATCCCTTGCATCTCGGACGAGCTAAAGTAGGGGATCTCCACAATAGCCCTTTGGACCCTACTTATGAGTAATTCTTTTGAGAGGCGTTCTTCAAACTGCTGGGGGGTCATACCTTCTTTTCTCAAGAAACTGAGATAAAGTTCGCGATCAAAGCCGCCTTTTCTTTGGAAAATGGGGGAGTTATAAATTACGTACCCAAGTTCCTCGCTGGAAACCCTAAGTCCCCATTTGGAGGCCTCAATGAAAAGAAGGTCGGAGTTTATGAGGCTTTTTAGCACTTCATTGGCTATCCCTAAGTTTTTAACCTCTTCAAACTTAACGGGTCTTCCCGTAAGCCGAGTTAGTCCTTCTAAGGCGTTTCTTAAAGTACGGTCAAACTCGTAAATGGAAATGCCATATTTTCCTATTTGGACCACATAGATGTCCTTTTTTGAAGTAATTCGTCCCGTGCCCCAAAAGGCAAAGGCCAAAATGATTAATCCGAAAATGATCTTCACAGTCCAAGAGGTAGCCTTTTTGCGGAAAAAATCTAACATTTTTTATCCCTCCACTTGATGATACCTAAAATGGTAGGATAAATTCGGTACGGAGGTAAAGGGATGATAGAAAGGTATACGAGACCTAAAATGGCCCAATTATGGAGTGAGGAGAATAAGCTAAAGAAATGGCTCCAGGTTGAACTTGCCGTGTGTGAAGCCTGGACGAAGTTAGGGGTGATCCCCGAGGGGGACTTTAAAGAGATAGTGGAGAAAGCCCGTTTAGACCCTCAAAGGGTTAAGGAACTCGAAAAGGAGACGAGACACGATGTGGCAGCTTTTGTAATGCAACTGGAGGAATCCATAGGGCCTGCAGGGAGATGGATCCATTTTGGTTTGACCTCTTACGATGTGGTAGATACAGGATTATGCCTCCTCCTTAGGGAAGCCCTTTCCATAATCCTTGAAGACCTTGAGGAGGTGATGGAGGTTTTAAAGGACAAGGCTTTCCAGTATAAAGATACGCCCATGATCGGAAGGACCCATGGGGTTCATGCCGAGCCCATAACCTTCGGATTTAAGCTTGCCCTTTGGTACGATGAGATGAAACGCAACCGGAAAAGGCTTCTTCGAGCTTTGGAGACTATAAGCGTGGGAAAGATCTCAGGTGCGGTGGGGACGTACGCGAACGTCCCACCTCAGGTTGAACAATACGTTTCTCAAAAATTAGGCCTTATCCCAACGCCTTCTTTCCAGGTGATATCGAGGGATAGACATGCGGAAGTTATGGCGATTCTTTCCATTTTGGCCTCTTCGATTGAGAAAATAGCCTTGGAGATAAGACACCTCCAAAGGACTGAGGTTCTGGAAGTCGAGGAGCCCTTCTCCGAAGGCCAGAAGGGATCCTCTGCCATGCCCCATAAGCGGAACCCCGTGGTAGCCGAAAACCTCTGTGGTCTTGCGAGACTCGTAAGGGGTTATCTAATCTCAGCCTTGGAGAACATAGCCCTTTGGCATGAAAGGGATATAAGCCATTCCTCGGTGGAAAGGATTATCCTTCCCGATGCTACGATCCTGCTTGACTTCATGCTTTCAAGGCTGAAGGAACTCCTTAAAGGAATGAGGGTTTATCCCTCTCGGATGTATCAAAACCTCTTGATAACCAAAGGGTTGATATTTTCCGAGGCTTTGATGCTTAAGTTAATAAAGAAGGGACTTTTGAGAAGTGAAGCTTACACTATCGTTCAACGTAACGCCCTTGAAGCCTGGCAGAAGGGTGAGGACTTTAAGGAGTTAATAAAAAGGGATCAACAAGTTCGAGCTTTATTAAGCGAAGAAGAAATAAAGGAGTGTTTTTCCTTGACAAAACACCTTGAGCACATTAACTTTGTGTTTGACAAGGTCTTTAAAGACTCGGAGGTATGAAATGTCAGCTTTGGCGTTGATAATTTCCATCATTGCCCTCATTTTGGCTATCTCTGCCTATCAGCGGACCGGTGGTGAGGGTGAGCTAAAGAAACGTTTGGATGAGCTGAGGGAAAAGACGGCCGACCTTTTGGATAAAGTAGAACAAGCCTTAAGGAAGAAGGAACAATCACTTTAAGACATGGATGAAGGTCAATCGCGTTCTTTTCACGTCGTAAAGGTTGCCCTTTTGACAAATGTAATTATAGTGCTAATGAAAACGGGGGCAGCTATTTTTACCGGTAGCAGTGTCCTTTTGGCTGAGGCGTTTCATTCAGCAGCCGACACCTCAAATGAAGTACTTTTACTTTTGGGGATAAAGTTAAGTCGGCGCCCCCCGGATCGAGAGCACCCTTTTGGCTACGGGAAAGAAGGTTATTTCTGGGGGTTTGTAGTCTCGATCTTGATCTTTGGGATTGGGGCTGGTTTGTCGGTATTTGAGGGCATCCATAAGATCCTCAGGCCGCATCCTCTTCATAATATAAAGGTAGGATATGTGATTTTGGGAATTTCGGCTCTTTGTGATTTTCTCTCGTGGAGAGTGGCTTTTAAGGAATTTATGCCTCTTATAAAAAGGCTTGGGTTTTTTGGCGCCATAAAAAAATCCAAAACCCCCGCCATTTTCATCGTTTTACTTGAAGATACGGCTGGGCTTTTAGGTGTGATTTTGGCCTTTTTGACCCTTTCTTTGAGCCAAATTTTAGGAAATGTGGTTTTTGACGGCCTTGGTTCCATCGGCATTGGGGTTTTACTCGGTTTTGTGGCCTTTCTCGTATCAAGGGAAACCAAAAGCCTACTTATCGGGGAAGCGGTTTCTGAGGATGATCTTCAAAAGATCAGGGAGGCTGTAAAGAGGGTTTCTGAAGTGCAGGAAGTATTGGAACTTTTGACCATGCACCTTGGTCCGGATGAGGTTTTGGTGAACGTGAATGTGAACTTTGTCGACGGTTTAAATACCGATCAGGTAGAAGAGGCGATAGATAAGGTGGAGAAGGCCATACGAAGTGTCCTTCCTACGGTTAAGCAGGTGTTTGTAGAAGCGGAGTCCCTTCGAAGGGAGAAGGTTTGATTTAAAGCTCCCTACGTCCCTCTAAGGCGCTTATTAAGGTTTGAGGGTCAGCGTATTCCACTTCACTTCCTGCAGGCAGTCCCTGGGCTAAACGCGTTATTCTTATTCCCAGAGGTTTGAGGGTTCTAAGAAGGTAAAGGGCCGTAGCTTCTCCTTCCACGTCGGGATCGGTGGCCAAAATAATCTCCCGAGGTTTTACCCTTTTAATCCTTTCCAAAAGCTCTTTGATTTTTAACTCTTTAGGGCCTATACCTTCCAAGGGGGAGATAGCCCCGTGAAGCACATGATAAAGGCCTTTGAAGCTCAAGGTGTTTTCTATGGCCAGAAGCGCTTCCACATCCTCAACGACACATATAAGCCCTTTGTCTCTTTTGGGATCCGAACAGATGGAACAGAGGGTGCTTTCGCCTATGTTAAAACATTGAGAACAAAGGCGCACTTTCTCCACCATTTCTCGTAATAACTGGGAGAGGAGTTTGGTATCTTCTTGGTTTTTAAGTAGATAAAAAACATAGCGAGAGGCCGTTTTTCGTCCCACGCCGGGTAGTCTCATCAGGGTCTCTATAAGGTTCTCGATCGTTTGGGGATATCGAGTCATCTTTCAAAAGAGACCCGGTATGGGGAGCCCTCCGGTTAATTTTTTCAATTCCTCGATCCAAAGCTCCTGTGATCTCTTCAAGGCCTCGTTAACCGCTGCTATGATGAGGTCTTCCAGGAGCTCCTTGTCGCCCGTTTGAAAGATCTCCGGTTCTATTGAGAGCGAGACAAGTTGCTGTCGGCCGTTCATGACCACCTTAACCATCCCACCGCCCGAACTTGCCTCCACCGTTCGAGAGGAAAGCTCCTGTTGAAGCTCTTCCATCTTCTCCTTGATCTTTTGGGTTTGCCTTATGAGATCAGAAAGCCCTTTCACTTCTTTCCTCCTTATTTAAAAGAATCATAACACCCGAATCTCAACACCTCAAGCTCCTTGACCCTTTGGGAAAAAGGAAATTACAATTTTTCCTGAAGGAGGGTCAAAATGCTGGATTTTATCGCGAGCCTTTTTTCAACCGACGTGGCCCTTGATCTTGGGACCGCTAATACTTTGGTCTACGTGAAGGGTAAAGGTATTGTGGCCAATGAGCCTTCGGTAGTGGCTTTGAAAAAGGAAGGCAGGAATGGGAAAAAGGTCTTAGCCGTTGGGCTTGAAGCCAAGGAGATGTTGGGTCGGACCCCCGGTAACATAATAGCCATAAGGCCTTTAAGGGAGGGAGTGATAGCGGATTTTGAAGCAGCTGAGGAGATGATAAGGTATTTTCTCATAAAGGCTCACAGACGGAACACCTTTGTTAGGCCAAGGGTGGTCATCTCGATCCCTTCTGGAATCACCCAGGTGGAAAAAAGAGCAGTTAAGGAATCGGCTGAGGCAGCTGGGGCACGGGAGGTTTACTTAGTCGAACAACCCCTTGCAGCGGCCATAGGGGCTGGGCTTCCCATAACGGAACCGGTTGGCAATATGGTGGTGGAGATAGGGGGAGGTACGACGGAGGTGGCGGTCATTTCCTTAAGTGGCATTGTGGTGAAAAATTCAGTCCGAGTCGGTGGTGACAAAATGGACGAAGCCATAGTTCAATATATGAGGAAGAAATATAACCTCTTTATCGGCGAAAGAACCGCCGAGGAGATCAAGATAAAATTGGGTAATGCCTGTCCCGAATACGATCCGGAGGAGACCATTGAGGTTAAAGGTCGAGACCTAATCAGCGGAATACCTCGGGTTTGTGAGATAAATTCTTATGAGGTTAGAGAGGCTATAAATGAACCCTTAAATCAAATTGTACAGGCTATAAGGGAAACGTTAGAGAAAACCCCGCCCCAATTGGCTTCCGATTTGGTAGACAGGGGCATTATCATAAGCGGAGGGGGATCGCTTCTCAGGAATATGGATCTTTTGATTCGTAAAAGTGTCGCCCTTCCCGTAACCCGAGTCGATGAGCCCCTTTTCACCGTGGTAAGGGGGGTTGGGCGGCTTTTGGATGATGTGCGGTTATTGAGAGAAGTAGCGAGCGATTAAATAAATGCCCAAAAGAAGGTACTTTTTGCCTTTATTGATAGGTCTAATTTTATTCTCGCTGTCCCGAACGGGGGTTTTAAGAGAAGAGAGGATAAAGAGCTTTTCCCTTTCTTTGTTGTTTCCTTTTCAAAAGGCCTTCTCCTATGTTTACGGGAAAATTTACTCCTTTTTTGAGGATTATCTTCTTCTCCTTGACGTGAAGAAGGAAAACGAAAGGTTAAAAAGAGAACTGGAACGTCTAAAAATCGAGAATGCCCTCCTAAGAGAAGAAAAGCGAGAGGCGGAGAGGTTAAGAAGGCTTTTAGAGTTTAAAGAGGCCGTGAAGTTTAAGGTGGTTGCAGCGCGTCTAATAGGTGAAAGTCCTGATCCTCAATCCAAAACATTTTACATAGATAAGGGGTCACTCGACGGGATAAAGAAGGGAATGGCTGTTATAACACCTGATGGGATAGTCGGAAAAGTCCTTCTCACCGGTCCAAAAAGTTCGCTTGTACTTCCAATAATAGAAAGGGGGGCTTCCTTGAGCATAATGCTCGAGGATTCAGGGGCAAAGGGGATTCTTGAGGGGCAAGGAGGAAGATGTCTCCTTCGTTACCTTCCTCAAGAAGAACCGATCAGGGAAGGGGAGAGGATTTTGACCACCGGCCTTGATGGTGTATATCCAAAAGGCTTCCTGGTGGGTAGTGTGAGGAGAATCATCAAAAGACAGGGTGCGCTTTTCATAGAAGCCGAGGTTGAGCCTTCAGTGCGATTCGACAGGCTCGAAGAAGTCATGGTGATTAAGGAAAGATGAGAAGAAATGTCCTTTTTCTCTTAATAGGGTGGTTTTACCTTGTGATATTTAGCGTTTTAAGGGGCATTTTGGGGTCGAGATTTTTGTTTGATCCTCTCATGGTAATGGTGATTTATGGCATTTGGAGGAGGTATTCTCCTGAAGCGATACTTTTACTTGTATTAATAGGTGATCTTCTCGGAGGAGAGGTTTTGGGACTTCAAACCATGAGCAAAATGTCAATGGGTTTGATCCTTCAGGGTTTACTTTCCCTTACGAGGCCTTCTTTTTTATGGCTTTTTCCAATGGTTTTGGTCTTTTCTTATTTGGGCTTCATTTTTCAAGAGCTTTTAGGGCATTTGACATCCCTTTGGGTTTTCAGCCTTCCCTCCTTTAAGTTAGCCTTATTCACAGCCCTTTCGGCGCTTTTTATCTTTCCCCTTAACGACTACATTTTTAAGAACGTAAGGCTCCTTTATGTCGAAAGGCTTCCCTAAGGGAAAATGGCTTTTTTGGGTGATCTTGATCGTCTTTTTGATACTATTGGGAAGGATGTGGCAACTTCAGATAATCGAAGGGGAAAAATACCGACAATTGGCCGAAAAAAACCGCTTGCGTTTGGAAAAGGTTAACCCACCCCGGGGGAGGATCTTCGATCGGAAGGGAAGGTTAATTGTGGGCAATAAGCCCTCTTTTGATCTTTTTGTGGTTCCGGCAGACTTGAAGGAGAAAGAGAGTTTTGCCCGTGAACTCTCTTCCTTTTTGGATTTATCGGAGGAAGAGATCCTTAGGAGGATCAATGGCGCGAGAAGTCCCTTTGAGATGGTGAGGCTTAAAAAGGATTTGAGCTTTGAAGAGTTAAGCAGGATAAGCGCAAACCTTTGGGATTTCCCCGCTTTGAGGATTTTGATAAGTCCAACAAGGGTTTATCCACAAGGCCCGGTGGCTCCCCATGTGATAGGCACCGTAGGAGAAATAACCCAAGAGGAGATAAGGCGCTTAAGGGATAAAGGGTATGGGGTCGGTGATTACATTGGAAAAAGCGGACTCGAATTACAATACGAGGAGCTTTTGAGGGGAAAGAAAGGAGGCAGACAGGTAGAGGTGGATGCCTTGGGAAGACGTATACGGGTCCTTCAGGAAATAGATCCACAATCCGGTTGGGACCTTTACTTGAACATTGACCTTGACCTTCAGCTTAAGGCTCAAAGCCTTCTTGAGGGGAAAAGGGGAGCCATTGTGGTGATGGACCCAAGAAGCGGAGAGATCCTCGCCATGGCGAGCTCTCCCTCCTTCGATCCAAGGGAATTTGGGCGATTTATAGATCCGGAGAAATGGCGTGCTCTGGCAGAGGACCCTTCTCATCCCTTTACCAACAGGGCTATTCAGGGCATTTATGCTCCAGGATCAGTCTTCAAAATCATAGTGGCTTTGGCGGCTTTGGCGATGGGCCAAGTAGAGCCTCAGGAAAGGTTTTATTGTTCCGGTTATTTTACCTTAGGGAATAGGAGTTTCCGATGTTGGAAAGAGGAGGGACACGGTTCGGTTGACCTTTATAAGGGGATCGTTCAGTCATGTGATGTCTATTTTTATCAACTGAGTTTAAGGATTGGCCCCAAGGCGATGATCGAGTTTGCGAAATGGTTCGGCCTCGGAGATTTTACCGGGATAGATCTTCCGGGTGAAAAAAAAGGCTTTTTGCCTTATCCCCAAAGGGGAAAGTGGTTCGGCGGGGATACGGTAGTCATGGCCATAGGACAGGGGCGTTTAACGGTTACTCCCTTACAATTGGCTACCTTTATAAGTGCGATCGCCAATGATGGGAAGCTTTACCGACCCCTTTTGGTGAGAGAAGCGAGAGACCCAAGTGGAAAGATAATTCATTTTAACCCCCAACTCAAGAGAGAGATCCCTTTATCCCAAGAGATTTTTCAAGTGGTTAAAACCGCGCTAGAAGGGGTCGTTGAGGATCCTCAGGGGACAGGAAGGGCATCGAGATTAGAAGGGATAAAAGTGGCGGGCAAAACCGGTACGGCCCAAGTAAGGGGTATGCCCCAAAGGGTGAAGGATCCTTTATTACTTCCTTACGAACATAGGGATCATGCGTGGTTTGTGGCTTATGCCGATGCGAATTATCCGAGCATCGCGGTTTCGGTTTTGGTGGAACATGGGGGTACCGGAGGAGGGGCAGCAGCCCCTTTGGCGAGAGAACTGATAAAATATTGGCTGGGTGCTCAATAACCGTGAAAGGTTGGTTAAAGGACTTTTCGGGATTGCTTTACGTTTTGGGCCTTTTGATCATAGGCCTCATTAACCTTTGGAGCGCTTCCAATACGGGGGGCATCACCCTTTTTACTAAACAAATCCTATGGGTACTCATAGGTTCCGCTTTGGGATTATGGTGTTGCCTTACCGATTATAAACAATTCGAAACCTTCGCTTATTACCTCTATTTTGGAGGAGTAGTTTTACTCGGCTTACTTTACCCCTTTGGAGTAAAGATAGAGGGGGCAAAAAGGTGGCTGGGTTTTGCGGGGTTTTATATCCAGCCATCCGAGTTCGCCAAGCTCGGCTTAATAGTGGCATTAGCCCGTTACTTTTCAAAAAGACCTGTACAAGGGGATTTAAGCCTTTCCGAATTAGGCCTTCCCATATTGATGGTCCTTTTGCCTTTTTGTTTGGTGGTCTTTCAACCGGATCTTGGAACAGGGCTGGTCTTAGTAGGCATATTGGGAATCGTGACCTTATGGATAGGGTTGGAGAAAAGGGACCTTCTCTTTCTCGGGGTTTTAACTACGATTGGGTGTTTAGGGGGATGGTTTTTATTAAAAGACTACCAGAAACAGAGAATACTCTCTTTTCTGGACCCCTGGAGAGATCCTCTTGGGACGGGGTATCACTTGATACAGTCTAAGATCGCCATAGGTTCGGGCGGTATCTGGGGCAAGGGGATTTGCCTTGGTACTCAGGCAAGGCTTGGTTTTTTACCCGAGTATCATACCGATTTCGTCTTTGCTCTGCTCGGGGAAGAATGGGGGTTTGCAGGAGCAGTAGTTGTGATTTTGTTGTTTTTGGGGTTCCTTCTCTGGGCCTTTGAGACTGCCCAAAAGGCAAAGGATCCTTTTGGTAGGTTTTTGGCTATGGGCATTATGAGTTTGTTTTTGTTACACGTCACCATTAATATAGGAATGGCGCTAGGGTTGTTACCAGTTGTGGGATTGCCTCTTCCTTTCTTTAGTTACGGTGGCTCATGTATGGTAGTAAGTTTGCTGGCTGTAGGGCTCTTATTATCCATAAGGAAAAGACGCCGCTTTTTTGGAACTTGAACCTAAACGATCGGATAAGGTAATATTCAGATAATGATGAAGGGGGTAAATAAGGTAATCCTTGTGGGGAATTTAGGGGCGGACCCGGAGATTCGGTATTCATCTAATGGGACCCCCGTTACGATCTTCAGAATAGCGACCAACGAAAGTTGGCTCAATCGTGACACCGGCGAAAGAGAACAGAAAACCGAATGGCACAGGGTGGTGGCGTTTGGAAGGTTGGGGGAGATCTGTGCGGAATATTTAAGGAAGGGGAGACAGGTTTATGTGGAAGGGCGGTTAAGGACCCGTTCTTGGGAAGACCGCGATGGTAATAAGCGATACCTTACGGAAGTGGTGGCCACCAATGTGATTATGCTGGGTCCGCCTGTGGATAGTGGAACCGAAGTGGAGATGGTGGAGGAAGATTCCTATCTTCAAGACCTTCCTCCAGAAGATGACGTTCCCTTTTAAAGGATATTTACAACGTTAGGTAATTTTTGGTAAAAAAGAGTCTCATTAAAAAGCAGGAAGAGGAAGCGATGGTAGAGATTCGTTTTCATGGAAGAGGAGGGCAGGGAGCAGTAACCTCGGCTGAACTTTTAGTGGTGGCGGCCATAAACGAGGGTAAATATGGTTTGGCTTTACCGAGCTTTGGTCCTGAGAGAAGGGGTGCTCCGGTTATGGCCTTTGCTCGGATAAGTGAGAGTCCTATTAGGGTGAGAAGTGGGGTATGGAGACCCGATATAATTGTGGTTTTGGATCCGGGGCTTCTTAAAAACGGAAATGTATTGGACGGGCTTAAAGAAGATGGAGTTGTGGTGGTGAATGCTTCGGAAAGGCCCTCTTTGCCCGAAGGTATAAAAGTGGCCTGGGTCAACGCCACTCAGATAGCTCGGGAGGAATTAGGGCTCCCTATAACAAATACCACAATGCTTGGGGGCCTTATAAAAGCGGTGCCATTGGTAAAGGTGGAGTCTTTTTTTGAGCCTTTTATTAAAAGGTTTGGCAAAATGGGAGAGAAAAACTTTGAAGCCCTAAAAAGGGCTTACGAAGAGACGAGGGTTGAGAGATGAAGCTCAGCTGGAGAGAAATTAAGCCAGGGGCCGTGATCACTGAGCCCGGAAGTTCAAGAAATTTAAGGACTGGCGATTGGAGGAATGAAAGACCTGTAGTGGAGAAGGAAAAGTGTAACAAGTGTGGCATATGTTACCTCTTTTGTCCCGAGGGGGCTATTTATGAAACCGAGGATGGATATTTTGAAAGCCACCTGTATTACTGTAAAGGTTGTGGACTTTGCGCCCATGAATGTCCCCAAGGGGCGATAAAGATGGTTTTGGAGGTATGAGGTGAAAAGGGTCGCGTTGGAAGGATCCGTTGCAGTTGCTGAAGCGGTTAGACAATCCAATGTGGACGTTATTGCCGCTTATCCTATAACGCCTCAAACCCATATTGTGGAAAAGCTTTCAGAAATGGTGGTCTCAGGGGAACTCGATGCGGAGTTTGTGCCAGTTGAATCGGAACATTCTGCCTTGAGTGTCTGCATAGGGGCTTCGGCTTGTGGCGCCAGAGCCTTTACAGCCACAAGCGGTCCCGGTTTGGCCTTAATGGCGGAGATAGTCTTTATCGCTTCCTCTATGAGGCTTCCCATGGTGATGGTGCTTTGTAATAGAACCCTTTCAGCCCCTTTGAGCATATGGAACGACCATTCGGATGCCATGCTAGTAAGGGATTCGGGATGGATACAGGTCTTTGTGAATAACGCTCAGGAAGCTTACGATCACGTTTTCTTAGGTTATAGGATTAGTGAAGATCACAGGGTGTTAATACCTTATATGATTCATATGGATGGGTTTTTCCTGACCCATGCCATTGAACCGGTTGAACCTCTAGATCAAGAAGTGGTGGACAAGTTTCTTCCTCCTTATCAACCCCTTTATCGCCTCGATCCTTCCAACCCTATAACGATGGGTGCTTTTGTCATGCCCGATCAATATGCCGAGGTCAAGAAGGCACAAGACGAGGCCTTAAAGGCTTCTTATCAGGTAATAGTTGAGGTATGGGAAAAATGGGGGGAATTAACCGGGAGGTTTTATAAACCCGTTGAGAGTTTTTATCTTGAGGACGCGGAGTATGCCTTTTTAAGCGTTGGAAGTTATGGAGAAGTCGCTCAGGAGGCAGTAGAGTTTTTGAGGAAAAAAGGAAAAAAGGTGGGGCTTTTGAAACTTAGGTTATGGAGGCCTTTCCCCTTTGAGGAACTCCGAAAGGTCTTAATGGGGGTGAAGGCCCTTTTGGTGATAGATAGGGCTATATGTCCTGGAGGACCCGGGGGACAGGTGGCTTTGGAGGTTAGGTCAGCTTTTTATAAAATGGATGGGCCAAGGGTGGTGGATTTCATCGTGGGTATATCTGGAAGGGATGCCACACCTGAGGATTACGTGAAGATGTTTGAGATGGCTCCCGAGCTTCTGGAAAAGGGGCCGGAAGATTACATAATTTATGGAGTTAAAGAATGAGGGAGTTAGAAAAGATAAGGTTTACAAGGAAAAACTTACCTCGCGAGGAATACTTTCTTTCGGGGCATCGAGGGTGTCAGGGATGCGGAGAAGCCGTGGCGTTAAGGCTTGCCATGAAGGCTTTGGGGAAAGATACAATTGTGGCCTGTGCTACAGGGTGTATTGAGATCATATCCTCTCCTTTTCCGGAAACCGCTTGGGGGGTTCCTTGGATACATGTGGCTTTTGAAAATACCGCCGCGGTAATAAGTGGAGTCGAGGCGGCTTTAAAGGTCCTTATGAGGAAGGGCAGAGTGCCCGAGAAGAAGATCTTTTGCGTGGGAATAGCTGGAGACGGAGGCACCGCCGACATAGGTCTTCAAGCCCTTTCAGGGGCTTTAGAGAGGGGACACGATATACTTTATTTGTGTTTTGACAATGAAGCTTACATGAACACCGGCATCCAACGTTCATCTGCCACTCCTTTTGGCGCCTGGACTACTACTTCTCCCCCGGGTAAAAAGGCAAAGGGCCAGATGACCTGGAAAAAGAACCTACCCGAGATAGCCATAGCTCATAATATACCCTATGTGGCCACCGCCTCTCCTGCTTATCCCTATGACCTAATGACCAAAGTCAGAAGAGGGGCCGAAGTGAAAGGGCCAGCCTATGTGCATATCTTTTCGCCTTGTCCAACGGGATGGAGGTGTCCTTCGAATCTCTCCATAGAAGTAGCGCGGCTTGCTGTGGAAACCGGTGTTTTTCCTCTTTTTGAGGTCATTGACGGCAAGTGGCGCATAAACCAACCTAAGAAAGAGCTTAAACCTGTAGAGGAATACCTTAAACTTCAAGGGCGTTTTCGACATTTGGACGAGGAGACCATCAAACTTATTCAAAAACGAGTTAATGAGGAGTGGGAAAAGCTTAAGAAGAAGGCCTCCCTTTTTCCCTATGAGGAGTAACGCCTTATGACCTCTATGGCCAGGCCATAGAGGGCATCAAGCCTTAGGTGTTCTTGAGAAGTGGGGTCAAAAAGCACATTTAAACGGGGCGGAAACTCCTCATCGCCCTTCCACAAAACAAGAAGCATGGGTATCCGCGGAAGGGGGCGTAGAATTATTCCGGCATCTCCAACCCTTTTGATCTCTCCTCCGAGTTCTATACCCTTTTTTAGGAAGCCTTGGGGATCCCTTCCGTACTTTTGAAGAAGCCCATCTAAAGGCAGGGGATGGCTTTGAGCAAAGCCCCTTCCACCTTTTAGGTCTTTAAGGGAGACCCATCGTCCTTGAGGTTCTATCTGTTTTGCTCCAATGAGGTACTCCAAGATTGAGACTTCAAGTTCAGGACTCGTTTCCCTTCCGGAAATGACTGTTAATTCTCCCTTAGGGTCTAAAGCGTAAAGGTCATTTAAAAAAGGGATGACAAACCTTTGACCATCATATCTGATCGAGCTTCTTCTTGAGACATCCCAGGGGTCCAATTCGTTTAGCCTATCGTAAAGGCTTTTATGAACGAAATGGATGGGTTCAGTCATTTTGAGCCTCCTTCTTCAAAATCAGAACCTTAAAGACCTTGCCCATCATTTGAGGCAGAAGCAGAATTTTGGCCTGAAGCCTTTCTTTTAACTTATCCTCTCCCTCTAACTCCTCCAAAATACCACATTCGATTAAGAACTTATCAAGCTCACAAAAACGTAAAACTTTTACCCCCCTTTCTTCCGCTTTTTTGATAAAGGCGCTAAAATTCAAAGAAGAGGTCAAATCGCTATTCCCTGGATCATCCAAGAACTCCTTAAAAACCTTATGGTTTTTATACGCCCTTAAAGTGCCTTGGGGGAAAAGGCCCAGAAGAAGTTCCTTAGTTGTATACCCGTAATCTATTAGGAGAACGAATCCCTCTTTTAATCTTTTTAAAAGATCCTCAAAAAACTGAAGTCCCAAAATATGGGCCTCCGCAAAGGTGCCCTCAGGTGGCATTTCCCCTACGTAATAATCAAAATATTCTTTTACGGCCTCTGAAGCCGGAAAAAGGATCTGGCGAAATTCACCATCGAAAAAGTCAATTCTTACCTCCCAGAGTTTTCCATTCTCGACTTTTACCCTTTCAACGGGAAAGGCATCGAAGAACTCATTACCTATGACGATCCCCCTGATCTCCTTTATCGCTTCCCAAGAAGGCCATTTTACCTTTCCTTCAAATTCCTTAAGAAGTTCTTTTTGGCGTTTGATCGAATGAGGGCTTTTCTCCATGGAAAGATACTCTACCTTTTCAAAAAGAAGAGAATCCCTTTCCCTTAAGGCACTTAAAAGATCCTTTCCTAAATGCCCTTCGCCACTCCCAAGTTCAAGAAGCGAAAAGTTTCCTCCAATTTCCTCCGAAACCTTTAAAATCCATTTGGAGAGCACCTTTCCAAAAAGATGACTTACAGTTGGAGCGGTAAAATAATCGCCAGCTTTCCCTTGGCGCACTTTAGCTTGCATGTAATAGCCCCCTTGGGGATGATAAAGGGAAAGATCCATGAAGCTGGAAAAGGATATGGGGCCTTTCTCCTTTATCTCTCGGATTAATATTTCTCTAATCACCAAGGCCTTCTATCCTTATTTTTCCTCCCTCTTTAACTGCCTTTAGAGCCTTTTCTCCTTCTTTTATACGTCCCACTAAATTGACCTCACTTGCAGGTACTGGGTCTTCCGAAGTGCTAAGGGGTGTAGGTCCGAAAAAGATGGCAAGGGCCCTACCAGGTGGCCAGTATCCTATATGGCCACTTTTCACCTTTGTTGTGGCCGTCTCATCTAAGGGGTAAGAAAGGGGAATCTCGAAATATATCTCATCGCCCCACCTTCTTACCTGCCCTTCAATCGGCAAGAGTTTCATTATCGCTTTGCCACAAGGGGTTTCGAAAAGCTCTCCTTCAAGAGAGATATTCCCTAAGGAGATCTTTATCCGCATCTTCTTCCTCCAGAGTTCTTAAAATCGCCAAATTAATCTCATCAAAGTCCTTACCGTCTGGGGTCTTCCCCTTGGGGGTTTCGATGATAAAGGGCAAGTCTCGAAAGGATTCTTCTTGGATAAAGAGTTTAAAGGGCAAAAGCCCCATACGGCCACACCCAATATGCTCATGCCTATCCCTCCCGGAGCCACATTCGTCCTTTGCGTCGTTCAAATGAACGAGTTTGACCTTTTTTAATCCGACCAAATGTTCGAGTTCTCTGAGGAGGGACTCAAAGCCGTTCGGGATCGTTAAGTCATACCCTGCGGCCCAAAGGTGACAGCTGTCAAGACATATTCCTACCTTCTCTTCCTTTTCCAAGAGTTCAAAAAGGCGAGCAAAATCCTGGATCTTTGATCCTACGGCCCGAGGACTCGGAGATGTCTCAAGGAGAATCATTATGTCTTCAAGATCCCACAGCACTAAATTAAGGGTTCTTGCGATCCTGAAAAGGTCTTCCTCTTTTCCATTACCCCCCGATTTTAGGTGAAGTACGTAATAAGGAATACGAAGCTTTCGGGCTATGGAGAGTTCTTCCATTAAAGTAAGGATGCTTTTTTCGTAAAGTTTTTCATCCTTTGAAGCGAGGTTTATCAAATAGCTTGAGTGGGCGATATTTATCTGTATGTCTGAGTTCTTTAGAGAATCGAAAAAGGCCGTTACTTCTTCCTCCTTAAGGTTTTTTTTCTCCCAAGAACGGGCATTTTTGAGAAAGAACTGAAGACTTTTACACCCTAAGGCCTTGGCCTCTTCAACTGCCCTCCAATATCCTCCGGCAATTGACATGTGAGCTCCAAGTTTTCTCATTCAAGTTCCCTTTTGGTTTCTTCAAGTAATTTTTCCACCAAGGCCTTTATCTCTTTGAGTCTTTCTTTCGTTTGGGCTTCAAACCTTAAGACCAAAGCAGGTTGGGTGTTAGATGCCCTTATGAGCCCCCATCCGTCACGGAATTTTAACCTTACACCATCAATGTCCACAAACTCGTACTTTCCTCTTATCTTTTCCTTGAAGGCTTCGACGACCTTAAATTTTACTTCGTCGGGAGAAGGAACCCTTATCTCCGGAGTCACATAGGTCTCAGGGACTCCTTTAAGGAGCTGTGAGGGGGTTTTCCCTGTTTCAGCTATTATCTCCAAAAGCCTCAAAGAGGCATATATGGCATCATCAAAGCCGAAATACCTGTCAGCGAAAAACATGTGCCCTGACATCTCTCCTGCTAAAACGGCTCCTTCCTGTTTCATTTTCTCCTTTATCAACGAATGTCCAGTTTTGTACATTATGGGTATTCCTCCGAGTTTTTCTATTTCTTCGAAAAGTACCTGTGAGCACTTAACCTCCGCGATGATCTTTGCTCCTTTCAGTTGGTGAAGGATGGATCGAGCGAAGATGATAAGCAACTTATCCCCCCAGATAATCCGGCCCTTCTCATCCACAACCCCTAATCGATCCCCATCACCGTCATAACCAAAGCCCACGTGAGCACCCTTTTCTCTTATGGTATTTATTAGATCCCTCAAATTCTCTTCCACAATGGGATCAGGATGATGGTTGGGGAAACGTCCATCAGGTTCCAGATTCAAGGAGTAGGCCTCACATCCAAGTTCTTCAAGCAAAGGCATTATAACTGGACCTACAGTGCCATTGCCCGGGTCAATGGCCACTTTAAGCTTCCTTTTAAGCTTTATGTCCTTCAAGATGAAAGCCTTATAATCGGGAAAGATATCATAAAAAGAAAGTTTTCCCTTTCCTCTGACAAATTCACCTCTTTCGGCTATCTCCCTTATTTTTTGGATCTCCGGTCCCCAAATGGCGTCTTTTCCCACGCATATCTTAAAGCCGTTAAACTCGGGGGGATTGTGACTTGCAGTTATCATCACCCCTCCTTCCTTTTTGAGCCAAACGATGGAGAAATAAAGCAATGGCGTGGGCGTCATTCCTAAATCGGTGACCTCAAGGCCCGTTTGAAGGAGCCCTTCTAAGAGGGCCTCTCTAAAAGAAGGCGAGCTTAACCTGCAGTCCCTCGAAAGCGTTATATCCTTTATTCCCCTTTCCCTATAATAGGTGCCTATCGCCTGACCTAGAAGCCTTACTGTTTCAAATGTAAGATCCTCTCCTTCCCGACCCCTTATGTCATATTCACGGAAGATAAGGGGATTAAGCTTCATCTTGTGCCTCCCTGAGCTTATTGATCCTAATCTCCTTTAAGGTCTTTTCGAATTCTCTAAGCAAAAAGCGCTTTTTAAAATCCGGGTGTTGAAGATAAGGAAGTGCGTTCTCTTCAAAAAAACGAAGGTTTTTTTCTATCTCCTTAGGCAGATCTTTTTCCCTTATGCCCACCTTAACGATCTCGCTTTTGTAAAAGACCTCCTTTCCCATGGCATTTATGGCCTCTTCGGCCAAAGGATCTTCCTTCGGAAAAACCGATGGATCCACTTGGATTTTACCCTTTATCTCCAGTTTGAGGTTCCAGAAATCGGCCCAATAGTTTTCACTCAGGTCCCATACCTCCAATTTTAGGTTATTTTTCAAACAATAGCGTTTAATCAGCTTCATTCCGAAAGTGAGAGCATCATAGCGATTTCGTCACAGTTCGGGAACTTAACGCATTTCAAACAATCTCCCCAGATCTTTTGGGGAAGGATCTCTTTTGGAACTATCCCAAAACCAAACCTTTTGAAATATGCGGGTATGTAAGTGAGAAGGAAGACCCTCTTTATCCCCAATTCGCTGGCCTCCTTTAGGGCAGCTTTTATCAAAGCTTCCCCGACTCCCTTTCCCCTTGATTCCTTTTGAACCGCTAAAGACCTCAATTCGGCCAGGTCCTCCCAACATACGTGAAGGGCGCACACCCCTTGAATCCGTCCATCTTCTTCGTAAACAAAAAAATCCCTGATATTATCGTATATCTCCCCAAGAGCCCTCGGAAGCAGCAATCCCTCTTTAGCATAAGTGTTTATAAGGTCCTGAATCCTGAGGGCATCACTTGCCTTTGCCTTCCTTATCCCTGTAAAATGAGCTCTTCCGCTTGTTTCAAGGTTACCGGGGTTATGTAATTTCCCGCTAACATCCTGGCTATTTCCCACTTTCGTTCCTCCCCTTCGATCTCCTCCACTATTACTTTAGTCCTTCCTCCCACTACCTCCTTTTTGACCCTTAGATGATGATCGGCCTTTGCCGCAATTTGAGGTAGATGGGTTACGCATAAAAGTTGGTATCTTTTCGCGAGTTCCTTCAACTTGGATCCCACAACCTGCGCAGTTATTCCACCAATTCCAGTGTCGATCTCATCAAATACCAAAACTTTGGTTTCCCCTTTTAAGGAGAGGTTTTTCAAAGCGAGCATAGTCCTTGAGAGCTCTCCTCCCGAAGCTACTGCCCATAAGGGGCGGGCTTCTTCTCCTGGGTTTGCTGAAAACATAAACTCTCCCTCTTCTTTTCCGAAAGCCCCAATTCTTATCCCCTCTATCTCAAGCCCTTCCTTGGGTTCCCGAAAGGTAAAGGAAAAGTAGGCATTGGGCATTCCCAATTCCTTCAGGGCTTCCTTCATCCTTGAGGAAAGCCTCTGGGCGAACTCGGCCCTTTTCTCCGAAAGCTCCTGGGCCAATCTTATAAGTTCCTTTCCCAACTGTTCCTTTTCTCTTTTCGTTTCTTTGAGTTGATCCTCCAGATTTTCCAAGCTCTGAAGTTCATCGGTTAAGGTCTTCTTTATCTCTAAAAGTTCTTTTAGGTCCTTTGCCCCGTATTTTTCTTTTAACCTCTGTAATTGGAAGAGACGGTTCTCTATGCGATCAAGTTCCTGGGGATCGAGTTCCAATTGACTTAGGAATTTCTCGGCCTCGAATTCCAATTCCTCCAGCGAAGCCTTGATCTCTTCGCATACTTGGGTCCATTTTTCGAGTTTAAGATCAAGGGATTTAATTCTTCCCAAAATCCTTAGCGCTTCCTTTACTCCCTTAAGGGTGGTGTTCATTTCTTCCTTTAACAGCGAAAGCGTTTCCACCAATTTTTGCTTCTCCAGCAGAAGTTTTCGGCGTTCATTTAACTTTTCGTCTTCTTCGGGATTTATCTTGGCGCTCTCAAGCTCGTTAAGTTGATACAGAATAAACTCCCTTTTTCTCTGGGATTCTAAACTTGTGAGCTTTAAGGATTGATATTTGCGTTCGAGTTCCAAATAAATTTCGTAAAGCCTCCGATAAGTTTGCCTTTCCTCCATTAAGTTTGCCAGTTGATCAAACACCTCGAGATGTGTCTCAGGATCACGAAGGAGGTAATGTTGTTCTTGCCCATATATATCGAGTAATTTTCGACAGAGACCGCTTAACTCCCCTTGAGAAACGGGCTTTCCGTTAAGGTAAGACCGACTTTTCCCCTTACGGCTTATGATCCTTTTGAAGCTTATCTTCTGGCCTTCTACGAAAAAAATGGCCTCCACGCTCCCTTCCTCTTCGCCGGTACGAATTAAAAAAGGTGACCCCTTTCCCCCTACAAGAAGATCCAAAGCCACAACCACCATGGATTTTCCCACCCCGGTTTCTCCCGTTAAAACATTAAACCCGGGCTTGAAATTTATGGTTATTTCATCAATTACGGCGAGGTTTTGGATCTTTAAACTTAAAAGCAATCTTTCCCTCCGCTTGAAACCCCGAAAATGTCCCCTCCCCATTTGAGCTTTGTGCGTAAAAGGTCATAATAAGTTCGGAAAGGACATTTGACCAAGGTCACATCGCTTCCTTTGGCTCTGGAGACATTTACCAACGTTCCAGCAGGCAATTTGAAACCGATCTGTCCATCGAGGGTTAGATAGACTTCTTCCTCTCGAGAAGAATGAAACAGGGTTACCACGGAACTGTCGGGAATGAGGAGGGGCCTGTTGGTAAGGGTGTGGGGGCATATGGGAACGATCACTATAGCTTGAATCCTTGGATCTACAATAGGTCCTCCTGCCGAGAGACAATAAGCCGTTGAACCCGTGGGCGTGGACACAATAAGACCATCCCCTCTGAAGACCGTTAAAAAGGTCCCGTCCACCTTAGCGATTATGGGGATTATACGAGCTAATGCCCCTTTATTTATCACCACATCGTTAAGCACCAAAAACTCCTTATCCGGATAGCATTCTACTTCCACTTTGAGAAGGCTTCGTCGCTCGACCTCAAAATCTCCTCCCAAAACCTTTTTTAAAATCGAAAAAAGTTCCTCTTGAGAGAAAGCCGTTAGAAATCCAAGCCCTCCTAAATTGACCCCGAGTATGGGAACCCCTGAACCAGCGAAGATCCTAACCGCAGCAAGCATCGTTCCATCGCCTCCTAATACCACCGCCAGGTCCACTTTCTGTTTAAGTTCTTCAGGAGGAAGCCCCTTTATTGGCAAAAGCCTTCCGATTTCCTCTTCCACAAACACTTCGACCCCCTGCGTACTAAGCCACACCACCAATTCCGGAAGGATCCTTAAGGCTTCCGGTTTCTTTTTGACGATGATGCCGATTCGTTTCATATTCAAAAGGATATCACCGAGTCTTTTCATGGAGCAAGCTAAGTGTTAAAAAGGAACTTTATGAGGCCCAAAGTCCTCTTGGTAGTGGGGCCTACTGCCACTGGTAAAAGTGAGCTTGGGATTGAGTTGGCCAAACGTTTCGGAGGAGAGATCGTAAGCGCTGATTCTATGCAAGTTTACCGTTTGATGGACATAGGCACCGCTAAGCCTTCCCCTCAGGTCCTTAAAGAGGTACCTCATCATATGATTGACCTTCTTTGGCCCGATGAGACTTTTAGCGCCGGTCTTTTTAGAAAGATGGGCCGAGAGGCAATCGAGGAGATCATTAAAAGGGGCAAACTCCCAATTGTGGTTGGTGGAACGGGGCTTTATATTAAAGCCTTAACCGAGGGACTTATCGAAGGCCTTGAGGGCCAAAGGGAACTGCGGGAGAGGCTTTTGCAAAAGGCTTCTTCTCTAGGTAAACATGCGTTATGGGAAGAACTAAAGAAAGTAGATCCCGAATCCGCCTCTCGAGTGCATCCCCATGATCTTTACCGGGTAATAAGGGCTCTGGAGATATATCACCTTACGGGTCTTCCGCCTTCAAAACTGAGGGAAAGCCATAGTTTCAGAGACCGACCCTATGACCTTCTGAAGATCGGCCTTAAAAAATCCAAGGAGGAACTTTTGAAAAGAATCGAGGAGAGAGTAAAGGAGATGATAAAAAGGGGGCTTGTAGAGGAGGTAAGGGAACTTCTACATAGAGGTTATGGGCCTGAATTGTCCTCTATGAAGGCTATAGGTTACAAGGAAATGATCTTATACTTAAAAGGGGAGATAGGGCTTGAGGAGGCCATAAGGCTTATTGTGAAAAACACCTGGCAATTGGCAAGACGGCAGATGATATGGTTTAAAAGGGATAAAGAGATCAAGTGGTTTGAATATCCCGAAGAAAAAAGGAAGATTTTCAGCTTGATCGAGGAATTTTTAAAGAGGGAGAGGTCCAATGGAGGAGAAGCAGAAGAAGCCCGTTAAACTTCAAGAGGCCTTTTTGAATCGGATGAGAAAAGAGAAGATATGGATATGTGTGAGCCTTACATCAGGAGAGAAGCTCTTCGGCTACATAGTTGGTTTCGATAATTATTGTCTCCATTTAAAAGGCTACGGAGAGGAGGAACATTTGGTTTACAAACACGCCATATCCGCCATTTCTCCGCAAAAAGGTCCATAATGGCCGAGTTGAAGAGGATAATAGAAGCTTTGTTATTTACTACCTCCGAGCCTCTTTCCCTCAAGGCCATTTCACAGCTTCTGCCAGAATGGTCGATAGAGGAACTGAAGAAAGCGCTTTTTGAATTGGTTGAGGAATGGAGAAGGTTGAACTTATCCTTTGGTCTCCAAGAAGTAGGGGGAGGCTACCAATTCCGGACCTTTCCGGAATATTCCACCTGGATAAGGAGGTTAAAAAAGGTTGTGCCCATCAAATTATCTCAAGCAGCCCTTGAGACGCTTGCCATTGTAGCCTGGAAGCAACCGATTTCCCGGGGTGAGATCGAGGAGATCCGAGGTGTAGATTCGGGGCATGTGCTCGGGGTTTTGCTTGAAAAGGGGTTGATAAAACCGGTGGGAAGAAAAGAGGCTCCTGGTCGACCACTACTTTACGGAACGACCGAGAAGTTTTTGGAAGTTTTTGGGTTAAGCTCTCTTAAAGATCTTCCTTCCTTAAAAGAGTTGGAAAACCTATAAGAAAAATGGCCGAAGAACGTCTGCAAAAGATTCTCAGAAATCATGGGATATGCTCCAGGAGGAAGGCCGAAGAGTTGATAAAGGCAGGAAGGGTTAAAGTGAACGGTGAACCCGCTTATTTGGGCCAGAAGGTGGATCCCCAAAGGGATGAGATCTTGGTGGACGGCAAACCTCTTCCCCCACCTCCCCAAAAGGTCTATTACCTTTTCCATAAACCCCGTTATGTGATAAGCTCACTCAAGGATCCACAAGGGAGGCCTACCATATTAGAATTTTTAAAAGGCATAAAGGAGAGGGTTTTTCCAGTTGGAAGGCTCGATTGGGACTCAGAAGGACTTATGCTTTTGACAAATGATGGAGAACTGGCCAATAAACTCCTTCATCCTCGTTATGGGTTAAAAAGGATATACTTGGTCAAGGTAAAGGGAATTCCCAAAGAAGAAGACCTGGCAAAATTGAGAGAAGGCGGGATTCCCCTTGAAGATGGGCCAAGCCCCAAAATGGAAATTAAGCTATTAAAACGAGGAAGAAGTTCTTGTTGGCTTAAAATAGGTCTTTTTGAAGGCAGAAAGAGGATAATAAGGAGAAGCCTTTTGGCTTTGGGATATGCGGTGAAAAGGCTTAAAAGAATAGCTTTTGGCCCTTTAAGGCTTAAGGGGCTCGAGCCCGGGAAATGGCGTCCCTTAAGCGCCGAGGAGATTAAGGAGCTTAAAAAGTGGACTACAAGGTAAATTTGGAGTGGCGACGAGATCTCTTCCATATGGCAAGCGTCGCCATTCCGTTAGGTTATTTGTTGTTTCCCAAAGAAGTGGTGCTTTGGGGTATAGTTCTCGCTTCAGTCGTTTATGTGGGTAGCGATCTTTTGAGGCTTCTTCACAAGGGTTTTGCCCGTTTCTTTTATAAAATCGTGGGAGATTTAGTCAAAAGGCGGGAGCGGAAAAACCTAATAGGTTCAAGTTACTTTTTAATAGGGGCCTTTTTCTGTGTGCTCCTCTTCCCAAAGGAAGCGGCACTTCCTGCCCTTTTTGTGGCTTCACTTTCCGATGTGGCGGCTTCATTTATAGGTTCCAGATGGGGGAAACACCCCTTAAGGGGTTCAAGGACCATAGAGGGGAGTTTGTGTTTCTTTCTTTCGGCTTCTTTTTTGATCCTGATTTTTTATCCTGGGCCTAAGGTTTGGGGGGTATTGGTCGCATTCTTCTCGACCCTGATAGAAGCCTTTTCCCTTTGGGTAGATGATAATCTGTCCCTCCCCCTTGGAACCGCCTTTTTGTTGTGGCTTTTTCTTTAGAAAGCGGCTGCCATTTTGAAAATCGGCAAATACATGGACACCACCAATCCCCCAATTACAACGCCCAGAAACACTATAAGAAGTGGCTCTATCATGGAACTTAAGTTCGCCACCGCTTGATCCACATCGGCCTCATAAAAATCGGCCACCTTCTCGAGCATCATATCCAAATTACCCGTGGCCTCACCCACCCCTATCATGTGGGTGACCATAAGCGGAAATACCCTACTTCGTTCAAGCGGAGGAGCCAGACTTTCACCCTCCCTTAAGTTTTCTCTAGCTTCCCTTACCGCCTTTTCAATGCGCTTGTTCCCCGCCGTAGCCCCCACTATTTCAAGACTTTCAAGAATGGGAACACCACTTTTTACCAATGTCGAAAGTGTTCTTGCAAATCGAGCAAGAGCTATCTTTTTTATAAGAATTCCAAAAATTGGTAATTTCAAAAGAAAGGAGTCGATTTGGAATCGTCCTTTTTCCGTTCGGTAATAATATCGTAGAACGAGAGTTAAAAGGAAAAGTGCAGCGATTACGTAGGGGATATTGGCTTTGGTGAACTTGCTTACCTTTATGACTATTTGAGTTGGAAGAGGAAGGGACATATTTACCTCGCTGAAGAGCTTTTCAAAGGTGGGAATTACAAACACCAAAAGGACGATCGTCACCAGGATCGCCACAATGAAAATTATGGCCGGATAGATTAGGGCGGATCGGACTTTTCTTTTTAAGTTCTCCATCTTTTCCATATGAGTGGCGATCCTCTTGAGCATTAGGTCCAAATTACCTGATTCTTCTCCCGCTACTACCATGTCCACATAAAGCCTATCGAAGACCTTGGTATGGGCTCGAAGGGCTTGAGCCAGCGTACTTCCCCCTTCGACCTTTTCCTTTACATTCCTTATCACCTGCCGGAAAGCTCGGTTTTCGGTCTGTTCTATGAGGATCTCCAGAGCCTGTACAAGCGGAATCCCAGCATCGAGCATAGCGGCAAGTTGTTGGGTGAAGACCAAAAGGTCCCTCTTCCTGATCCTTTTGGAAAGGAAGGGTATGACTAGTTCTCGGGGTTTTTTCTTAACCCGCGTAACTATAATGCCTCTTTTTCTTAAGGTCAAGCGTACATTTAACTCATCGGGAGCTTCTATCTCCCCCCTTTGGGGGATACCTGCAAGAGTTCTTCCTTCCCATAAAAACAGTGGCATCAGAACTTCTCCTTAAAAGATCTGGGCTCTGTGGTGGTTAACATACGCCGAAACTCCTCAACATCCGGGCTTGTTTCCATGGCGTCCTTAAGGGTTATTAATCCCTGTTTATAAAGGGATAGAAGGGACTGATTTAAGGTCTGCATGAAGGTTTCCTGTTGCCCGATCTGCATCTGGGAATAAATCTGGTGGATTTTATTTTCTCTGATCAAGTTCCTTATGGCAGGGTTTGGTATCAATATTTCTAGGGCCAAGACAAGCCCTTTTCCATCAGCTCGAGGCAGAAGCCTCTGGCATAATATCCCTTCAAGTACAAATGAGAGCATGGTCCTTATTTGTTGCTGTTGATGGGGAGGGAATACGTCCACTATTCGGTTTATGGTCTCAACGGCGGTGTTGGTGTGTAAAGTGGCCAACGTCAAGTGCCCCGTTTCGGCGATCGTCAAGGCCGCCTGGATGGTCTCAAGATCTCTCATCTCACCGATTAGGACCACATCGGGATCTTGACGCAATATGTGTTTTAAGGCTTCATGAAACCCAAAGGTATCGGAACCCACTTCTCGTTGGTTGACTATACAGTTTTTGTGACGATGCAAATACTCTATGGGGTCCTCTATGGTGACTATATGTCCGAACCTTTCCTCATTTATCCTGTCGATCATGGCGGCCAGGGTTGTGGATTTACCAGAACCCGTGGGCCCAGTTACCAAAATCAGGCCCTTGGGCTTTCGGATGAGATCTTCCACAACAGGCGGAAGCCCGAGTTCCTTCATACTGGGGATCCTATGAGGAATGACCCTGAAGGCTCCAGCCACTGTTCCCCTTTGAACAAACAGATTCCCTCTAAACCTGCTTAAACCGGCGATTCCGAAGGAAAAATCGAGCTCGTGTTCCTCCTCAAAACGCTTCTTCTGTGCTTCCGTAAGGACGCTATAGCAAAGCCTTTGGGTGTCGGCTGATGTTAAAGGCGGATAGTCCAGGTTTATCAGCCTTTTCCCAACCCTTATTCGGGGAGGACTTCCGACAGTAATGTGAAGATCGGTGCCCTTTTCCTCAACCAATGTCCTCAAAAGTTCTTCCATTTCCAATTTTCTTTCGGGCATAAAACTCTCCTTTTAGTTCTATAACGAGGTTACCCTCAAGACCTCTTCCACGGTGGTTATCCCCTTTTTCACCTTTAAGATTCCGCTTTCCCTAAGTGTTTTCATTCCCGCTTGTAAGGCCGCTTCCCTTATCTTATCGGCCGGTGCTCTCCTTAAGGTAAGCTCCCTTATGGTTTCATCGACCTCCATGATCTCGAAAATCGCCGTCCTTCCCTTATAACCCCTTCCATCGCACCTTGAACAGCCCCTGCCCCGAAAGGCCCTAAAACCGTTCCTAATCTCCTCTTCGCTTACCCCTAATTCAAGCAGAGATTCTTCGGGCAGTTCGATGGGCTCCTTGCAATAGGGACATATGGTCCTCACAAGCCTCTGGGCTATTACCATTATCAAGGAGGAGGAAATTAGGAATGGTTCAATTCCCATATCAAGGAGCCGGTTTATGGAACTCGGAGCATCATTGGTGTGCAGTGTGGATAACACCAAATGCCCCGTCAAGGCGGCCCTTATGGCTATTTCTGCTGTTTCCAGATCCCGGATCTCACCCACCATAATGATATCCGGGTCCTGTCTCAAAAAGGCCCTCAGACAAGTGGAGAACTTAAGGCCTATCTCCTCGTTCACCTGGACCTGATTTACGCCCGGAAGGCTTATCTCAATGGGGTCTTCCGCGGTGAGGATATTCACCTCGGGCCGGTTCAATTCGGATAAAATGCTATAAAGGGTTGTAGATTTACCAGAACCCGTAGGTCCAGTCACAAGGATCATACCGTAAGGCTTCCTTATAGCCTTCTGGAGGTTTTGGATTTGATCATCTTCAAGACCTAAGGACTCGAGTTCGTATCTAATCCTGGCCTTATCAAGGAGTCTCAGTACCACCTTTTCCCCATACTGAACGGGGATAACCGAAACTCGAAAGTCTATCTCCCTTCCTCCCAAACGAACCATAAACCTTCCATCTTGAGGTAGTCTTCTTTCAGCAATATCCAGCTGGGACATGATCTTTATCCTCGAGACTATTGCGTTCTTTATCCTCAAGGGGATCCGCGTAACCTCATAGAGGATCCCATCTATTCTGTACCTGACACGGACCATTTTTTCATAAGGTTCTATATGGATATCACTTGCTTCCTTCATTATGGCATCCGATACGAGCCGGTTCACCAGTTTGACCACCGGAGCTTCTTCCTGTGCCTTTTCCGCTTCGGTAAGGTCGAAGATCTCATAGCGGGTCACGATCTCGGGCATTTCTTCAACGCCTTTAATCGTTTCTTCCAAGACTTCAGAGGGATTCAAAAAACTCTCTATGGCTTTCCGAATTTCGGATTCTCGCGCAAGAAGCGCTTCTATATGGAGCCCTGTTCGGAACTTAAGTTCATCTATCAAGGAAACCTCAAAGGGGTCAGCCATGGCTACATACAAGGTGGAGCCCACTTTCCTCACGGGTACAACCAGATGCTTTCGCATGGTTTCGGATCCTATGAGTTCCACAAGCTTGGGGTCTATCTCGATCGTTTCTAAATCTATGGAAGGAACACCGTACCTGGTGTGAAGAAACTCGAAGATTTCCTCTTCCTTTATGAAACCGAGCTCTACTAAAACGGAGACCAAACTTTTACTGCTTCGCCTCTGTTCCTCTAAAGCTTGCTGAAGTTGTTCTTCAGTGATAAACCCTGCTTTATGAAGGAGATGACCTGTCCCTATTACAAAGCGAGAACGAACTTCCATTTTCTTCAAACACCATTATTATTTTTCCCCTTCTTTAAGTCAAGCTCAAGTTTTTAAGGCTTCAACCCAATGGAGCACCTCCATGGATAATCCATTTTTTATTACCAGGTCCTTGAGTTGAAGCATACAACCGGGACAATCCGTTAATATAAGTTCTGCCTGAGTTTCTTTTAGTTGTTCGATTCTCTTTTGCCCTATGGCTTGGGAGAGTGAGGGAAAATTGAGGGAGAAAGTTCCTCCCATACCGCAACAATAAGAGGGGACTTCTACAAAATTTATGTCCTTAAGGGAACGCAGGATCCTTTTTGGATCATCTTTGAGGTTTTGAAAATTAAGCGTGTGACAAGGATCATGGTAAGTGACTTTAGTCCCGACTTTTAAACTCGATTGGAACTCCTCCTTTCCAAGACTTACCAGCAATTGGCTTAAGTTTAAGGTTTTTCTCGAAAGTTCTTCCACTTTTGGTAGTTCTGGAAAGAAGCACTTATAAAGTTCTTTCAATGAAGAAAGACAGCTTGAACAAAGTCCTATAACGTAATCCGCTTTTTCCCTGGTAAGGACCTCAAGGTTATGTTCCGCCAAACTTTTTCCCCCTTCTAAGTCCCCTATTCCCAAAAGGGGCATACCACAACAGCCTTGCTCCTTGGGGAATATGGCCTCAATGCCATTTTGATTCAATAACCTCACAGCTTTAAGGGCCACGTGAGGGAATAAATACTCCATACCGCATCCGGAAAAAAGGAGGACTCTCATTTTTCTCTCACTTAAAGGGGGGTTAACTTTTGGAAGAAGTTTACTTAAAGGTTTTGGGGAAAGTTTGGGTAGTCGGGGTCCATTTAAAAAGAATTGGAGATAATGGGGGAGGTGTCGCAGAGGGGGCTTTGAAGGAGGAAGTAAGCGGTAAAAAAGGTTGATGCAGTTTAAGGCTAAGCCCAAAGCCCATCTTTTTTTAAGAAAGAGACGATAAAGGGATTTTACTAATCTTGAGGGACCCACTTTAGCCCTCAAACCCAGAGTAAGGTATGCCCCTCTTACCCCGGTTGGGCAATCCCTGCCACAACGATTGCACAAAAGGCAAGCTTTAAGGCGTTCCCTTAATCTCTTCCGGTCTAATGGTGAACCTTTTTCAAGTTCAAGCCATAACATACTTTTTCCCCTCGGCAATAAAGGTTCGATACGTTCGATCTCCCAAAGGGGGCAAACCGACGCACACAATCCGCATCTGACGCAGAGGTTCAGGTCTTTTAAGGGTAGCATTAAAAGCTCCTGGCTAAGGTTATGGCCATTACGGTTTTGGCTCCGGCTTGTTTTAAAACATAAAAGGCCTCTCTTAAGGTGGATCCGGTAATAAACACATCCTCGACCAATAAACCCCTCTTACCAAAGACCCAAGAGGGTTCTTTCAAGAAAAAGGCCTCCTTTAAATTGGACGGCCTCTCCTTTGCCCCAAGCAAGGCCTGGGGAACGGTTTCTTTGACCTTTATAAGGATATTCCCTTTTACCTCAAGGCTGATCCTTTTGCCCAACTCTTTTGCCAAAAGTAGACTTTGATTGACCCCCTTTCAAGAAGCCTCTTTCTGGTAAGAGGTATGGGAATGATTAAATTGACAGGTTCTTTCAGTTCCTTAAAGGTCTCATAAAGTAAAAGACTCAAGGGCTTTTTCAAACTTCTCTGCCCCTCGAACTTGAACTTGTGGATCATCTCTTTCAAAGTTCCCTCATAAGGCCCGAAAGAGCGATACCTAAAAGGTAAGGGATCCTCTTTGCAACTTGGGCATAAATAGGGTGAGGTTTGAGGTAAACCGCATTGGGGACAAAAGGGAGGGGAAAATCGCGATAAGTTTCTCTCACAGGCTTTACACAAAGGGCTTTCGCTTGGGGATCCGCATAGTTGGCATACCCATCCGGAGACAAGGTCGATAAGTTTCTCCAAAAGGATCAGAACCTTATTGTAAAAGTTCCCCATTTTAAACAAGAGGGACAACGGTCAAGCCATTTTGGCTCTTCATGCTTACAGGCTTCACACTTATAAGGCCAGTTGATCTTTTCTTCAAGGTCAATGGCCTTAAGGATCGATCGCGTAGCTTCTTCATGGGCTTCTTTGGCAATGAGGGCTTTGGCCTTCAAATAGTGATAATGGGGGTAATTTCCCAAGGCCAGTTCGAGTTCTTTTAACTTTTTAAGGGCTTCTTCAGCCATTCCGAGTCTCAAACATAACTTCGAATAAAGGTAAAGCAAGATCGGCGACTCTGGATTCTCTCCCAAAAGTTCCAAGTACATCCTTATGGCCCCTCTTGGATCACCTTCTTTTAAATAAAGTTCTTCCATCCGTTGAAGAAAGATTGGGTTTTGAGTGAAGCGGTACCCCTTCTTCCAAACTTCAAAACTCGCCTTTGGCTTATCCTTTTTGAGCAGTAGATCCCCCCAAGTGACCCACGCGGGGGTAAATAAGGGGTTGTCTTTGCTTAAGCGCTTTAATTCTTTTAAAGCTCCGCTTAGGTCCTTTTCTGCCATATCCTTTGCCCTTTCATACCGCAAGGCCAAAAGCAAATTTCCATCTTCTCCGGGATCGATTTTGAGGAGTTTTTCATGTAGTCTTAAAACCTCTTCCCATACTCCTTCTTTTATCTTCATATCCCTCAAGGCCTTTAAAGCCTCGCGGTTATGGGAGTCTAATTCCAATATCTCCTTAAAGGTCCTTTCGGCCTCTTGGGTTTTACCCGCTTCCAAAAGCACCTCCACTTGGAGGAAAAGGCCTTCTAACTTGGGGTCCTTCAAGGATTTTAAAATCCTCAGAGCCTCATCCCATTTCCTTTGAACCCTATAAACTCGAGCCAACTGAAGTAAAAGAATCGAGTTATCGGGTTCGTAAGAGAGGGCTTCCTTTAAAAGCCTTTCGGCTCCTTCCAGGTCTCCCCTTCGGATCCTTTCGTTGGCTTCTTTTAAGTTTTCCCAAAGCGCCTTTTGGACCTTTTTGATCCCTCTGAGTTCGAAACCTCTTTTAATGTCCTTGATCAAATCGGTGAGTCCCACGAAAAGGGCTCCTCCCAGAAAGCTAAGCAACATTAATATGCTTAATGAGGTTTTGTAAGAGGTATGGGGCGAGAGTCGGAATTCCAATTCCATGGGGTTTAGAATGTACACATAAAGGAAGAACCCCAAAAGAATCGCCGTAAAAAAGACAACCCCTCTAAGCGAGATCTTCATTCCTTTTTTCCTCCTCCTCTTCTTCGAAGGGTAAGGGGATCCTTGGAGCTTCTATCCATAATCCCTCAAGGTCATAATATTCCCTCACTGGATCTTGAAAGACGTGAACTAATACCTCATCAAAATCAAGTAGCACCCATCTTCCCTCGCTGAACCCTTCTACTCCAAGGGGTTTTTCGCCCAATTCTTCCATCTTCTCCTCGATTTCTCGAGCTATGGTTTGAACATGGCGGTCGGAGTTACCGCTACATATGAGAAAGTAATCAGTGATATTGCTCAAACCCTTTAACTCCAAAAGGAGAAGCCTCTGAGCCTTTTTCTCCTTGGCTATTTTGGCACAAAACAAAGCCTTTTCCTTTCCGTCCTTTAAAATCTTGCCCACTTTCCATTTTCAATCATACCATCATTAAGGAAATACTAAAATAACGAAAAAGGAGAGACGAAATGAAAGGAAAGGTGGTGAAGTGCCCAAATTGTGGTAGCGAAGTTTATTTATACCGGAATCCCTTTCCCACGGTGGACCTAATCATTGAGTACCAAGGGGGTATAGTTTTGATCCTAAGGCGTAATGAGCCGAAGCTTTGGGCCCTTCCCGGTGGTTTTTGTGAATATGGTGAGAGCCTTGAAAAGGCAGCTCAAAGAGAAGCCGAAGAAGAAACCGGCTTGAAGGTCGAACTTTTAGAACAGTTTTACACCTATTCCGATCCAAACCGGGATCCAAGGCAACATAATATAACAACCGTCTTTATCGCTAAAGCCGAAGGTGAACTTAAGGCTGGTGACGATGCGATGAGAATCGGAGTCTTTGATCCTTCAAACCTCCCCCTTCCTTTGGCCTTTGATCACGAAAGGATCCTAAGGGATTACTTTCATTACAAAAAGACCGGGCAGAAGCCTAAAGTCCCTTCAAAGCCTCACGAATCCTCTTAACGGCTTCTTCCAATTCCTCCTTTTTCACGGTGAAGGAAAGCCTCAGGAAGCCCGGCATCCCGAACTCCGAGCCCGGTATTGTGGCCACAAGCGCCTTTTCAAGAAGGTGAAGGCAAAGTTCCCCATCATCTCTAAAACGATTTTCGCAATAGAATCTGAAATTGGGGAACAGATAAAATGCGCCTTGCGCTTTAAAGCAGCTTACCTTAGGTATGGAAGTTACAAGCTCATAAAAATGGTTCCTTCTCTTTTCGAATTCCTTTTTCATATAGTGGATAAAACCCTTAGAGCCCTTAAGGGCTTCCAGGGCGCCTCTTTGAGCGAAGGAAGTGGGGTTGGAGGTGGATTGGCTTTGGATTATGTCCATGGCTCTTATAAGTTCCTTAGGGCCAGCAGCAAAGCCTATTCTCCAGCCGGTCATGGAATAAGTTTTGGAAAGGGCGTTTACCACAAGGGTTCTTTCTTTTATCTCAGGGGAGAGAGAAGCAATGGAGACGTGCTTTAAATTATCGAAGATTAAATGTTCATAAACCTCATCCGAAATGATCCACAGGTCGTATTCGAGCGCGAACTCGGCGATCTCAGATAACTCCTTTTCCGTATAAACCGTTCCAGCTGGATTGGAGGGGGAATTGATTAAAATGGCCTTTGTCTTTTGGGTTACCACTTCCTGTAAAGCTTCTTTTTTTACCTTAAACCCTTCGGTTTCTTCAGTTTTAACGATCACTGGCTTTGCCCCCGCCAGAAGCGCCATTGCTGGATAGGATACCCAATAGGGAGCGGGGATTATCACCTCGTCGCCTTCTTCAAACAGGGCCATAAAGGCATTGTAAAGGGCCTGTTTACCTCCACAGGTCACGATCACTTCTTGAGGCGTATAGGAAAGTTCGTTTTCCTCATAAAGCTTTTCACAAATGGCTTCTTTCAATTCCAGGATCCCCGAAGAGGGGGTATATTTGGTAAACCCTTCTTTTAAAGCCTTAATTGCTCCCTCTTTTATATGCTCCGGGGTGTCAAAATCCGGTTCCCCTCCAGCCAGGTTTATCACCGGCAACCCCTTATCCCTCATAGCCTTTGCTTTCGCATTAATGGCCAGCGTAGGGGAGGGCTTAATTTTTTTGATCCTGGAAGCCAGTTCCTTCATGTTTAATCCTCCATTCTATTTGCCTAAGTATGCCTCTTAAAAGCCTAACTTCCCTGGGATCCAGGTGAGCCCTGAAGATGACTTCCTTAAGGTCATAAAGAGCTCTTTTTGGATTCGGGAAATTTATGACCTTAAGCGTCTGCTCCAAATGTTCAAAAAGCCTCATGAGTTCTTCCCAAGAGGCCAATGTTCTTTGAGGGAACTCCGCCTTTTTCCCGTAAGTGCCCAACTCATAAAGGATTACCGCCACTGCCTGGGAGAGGTTCATAGAAGGATGGGACTCCTGGGTAGGGATGAAAACGTTTAGGTGACATAAAGAAAGCTCCTCATTGGTTAAACCACTATCCTCTCGTCCAAAAAGGAGAGATACCTTTTGGCTCTCGGCCACTTGGAGGATATCTTCCACTGCCCTTTTTATGGAGACAAGCTCGATGCCTCTTCTCTTTTTACCGGTAGTTCCCACCACAAGGCCACTATCCCTCAAGGCCTCCTTAAGGCTTTCGAAGATTTGGGCTTCCAAGAGTACCTCTTTTGCTCCTTTAGCCATCACTAAGCTCCAGGGATGAAGGGGAGGGCACTTGGGGTTGACCAATATCAACTTTTTGAAACCGAAGTTCTTCATAGTCCTTGCGATCATCCCCACATTAATGGGTCCCTGTGGTTCCACCAGGACCACGTTTATGCCTTCCAAGGTTTTCACGGAGGGTTATTATATAGAATATGCGGCTTTATGCTGAAGTACTAATTCCATTGAGAATTGACCCCCTTTGGTATGAGATTCCAGCGAGGCTCATCGGAAAAGTAAGCCTTGGCAAAGCGGTTCTTGTGCCTCTTAAGGGCAAAAAACAGATGGGGGTTGTATTAAGGATGAGCGATAAGCTTCCTGAAGGCCTTGAGCTTTCCGAATTAAAAGAGATTTATGCTGTTGAAGAGGGGCCTTCTCTCTTGCCTCCCAAACTCATCGAGCTTTTGGAGTTCGCTTCAGGCCATTACGCTTGTCCATTGGGGATGATCCTAAAAAACGTCTTACCCCAAAAGGGACGCCGTTTTCTTTTTCAATTAAGCGAAAAGGGGAGGAAACTTCTGGAAAATGGCGAAGCTTCGGAGCTTCTTAGAAAGCTAAAAGGGCGTCCTTTGAGTTTAAGTGTGCTCGAGAGATCTTTTGGTTCCGAGGAGGTTGAGAAGGCTATAAGGGAAGACTTGATCGTTCCCGTTAGGCGTTCAAAAGGTGAGTTTTCTTTAGACGTGGTAGAGGTGGGGGAGGAGGAGAATATTAGAGACCTTAACTTTTGGCAAAAAAGGGCCATTAAAAGGATTTCGGAAGGTGGTTCCTTTCTGCTTTTCGGTGTCACTGGGAGTGGTAAGACGGCGGTTTATATTGAGTTGATCAAGATAAACCTTGAGGCTGGCAAAAATGTTCTCATCCTGGTTCCGGAGATAGGGTTAACCCCTCAACTTTATACTCGGTTGAAGAGGGCTTTGGATGAACCTATAGCGCTTTTTCATAGCGGTTTGAGCTCTTCGGAGAGGTGGGAGGAGTTGAAGCTCATTTCTTTAGGTAAGGCCAGGGTTGTCCTTGGGGTTCGTTCGGCGGTATTTTCTCCCCTGAAGGACCTTGGGCTCATCATCGTAGATGAGGAGCATGATTCTTCTTATAAAGCTCAGGAAGGACCTTTTAGGTACAACGCTCGGGATATGGCCCTTATGAGGGGAAAATTGGAGGGGGCAACGGTGGTTTTGGGATCGGCCACCCCTTCAGTTGAGTCCTTTTATAATGCCCAGAGGGGAAAACTGACCTTGGTTGAGCTCCCCGTAAGAGTGAGGGGTTCTTTTCCTGGGGTAGAGATTGTGGACCTGAGGCATGAGAAGGGCTTCATTTCCTTTCACTTGCGTGAGGCTTTAAAAGAATGCCTTTCTTCCGGTGGGCAGGCCCTTTTGTTTTTGAACCGCCGAGGCTATGCGCCGGTCATTTTATGTCGGGAGTGTGGGGAGGTACTTAAGTGCCGATATTGTAGCGTTTCTTTAACTTATCATGCTTCAAAGGGGATATTGCTTTGTCATTACTGTGGTTTTTCCTTGAAAGCACCACAGGTATGTTTCAACTGTGGAAGTAAAAGGGTATTTCCTATCGGGTTTGGTACCGAAAGGGTTGTGGAGGAGCTGAAGGTGCTTTTCCCCGATAAAAAGATCGTCCGAATGGACAGTGATTCCATAAGGGGGAGAAGACAATACGAACTTACCTTAAGGGCCCTCCAAAAGGGCGAGATAGACATCCTGGTTGGAACCCAGATGGTTGTCAAGGGGCACCATTTTCCTAGGATAAAACTTGTGGGGGTTCTTTTGGCTGATTTGCCTTTGAACCTTCCCGATTTTCGTTCCGCTGAGAGGACTTTTCAACTTTTAACCCAGGCAGCAGGAAGGGCGGGAAGGGGTGAAGGAAAGGGAAGGGTAATCGTTCAGACCTTTCTCCCCAATCATTATGCTGTAAGGACCGCTTCCTCTCAGGATTACCGGGGGTTCTTTAAAGAAGAGATTAATCGGAGAAAATCCTTGAAATATCCTCCCTTTGTGCGATTGGCCTTAATAAGGGTTTGGGCTAAAGCGGAGGAAGAAGCCAAAAAGGCTGCTCAAGAACTTCAGAAATACCTTGAAACTTTCCCCGTCGAAGTTCTTGGTCCAGCCCCTTCGCCTATTGAAAAGCTTTATGGGAGGTGGAGATGGCAAATTTTACTGAAGGCTCCGACTTCGAGCATTTTAAGGGAGGCCCTAAAGGATCTCCCCCATCCAAAAAGGGTGATCCTAGAAGTAGACGTGGACCCCATAAGTTTGCTCTGATCCTTTTCTTTTTCCTTCTTTTTCCATCCTTTGTTTCACCAAGTAGTTATCCTTGGAGACCAGGTAGATGTCCTTTACTTTCTACCCAAACCGTCATAGGAGTTTGGCGGGAATATGAGGTTAAAAAGGAGGACACCTTGTTAGACATAGCACGGCGGTTCGATCTGGGGTTTAATGAGCTACAACTCCTTTACCCGGAAATTGACCCCTGGCTTCCTCCCGAAAGGATGGTTTTAAAGATTCCAACTATCTGGGTCTTACCCGAGTTTGAAGGTGAGGGGATCGTGATAAATGTACCGGAATTTCGCCTTTATCTTTTTCTTCCTAAACTTGGACTTGTTAAAACTCATCCTGTGGGAATCGGCATCCGAGAAAACCCCACTCCACTTGGCCTTTTCAAGATTCGGGAGAAAAAGGTGGCCCCCATCTGGTACGTCCCCCCTTCACTGAGAGACGAATACAAAGGCATAAAATATATACCCTCTGGGCCAGATAACCCCCTTGGTAAGTATTGGATAGGACTTTCCCTTCCTTCTTACGGCATCCATGGAACCAATAAGCCCTGGGGAGTCGGAAGGCTTGTTAGTAGAGGGTGTATAAGGCTTTACCCCGAAGATATAGAAACCCTTTTTCCATTAGTGAAAATCGGAATGAGGGTTAAGCTCGCATATGAAGTCGTCAAGTTCGGCTGTAAAAACGGACGTATATTTGTGGAGGTCCACCCCGATATATACAATCGTATTACTGATTTAAAAAAACATGCCCTTTCTCTCGCTGAGAAAAAAGGGCTTTTAAATAAAATATCCCTTCCCCTCCTCTTTAAAGCCATAGAGGAGAGGAAGGGAGTTCCTATCGATATCACGAGAGATTGAGCTTATTTTCCCTTTTGCAAAGTCTTCTCAAAGGTTCGAGTACACTTTTCAGCTGCAGCCTCGGCCTTCTTAGCTGCATCTTCGGCCCTTTGAGCCGCGCTTTCGGCCCTTTGAGCAGAATCATCCGCCTTTTTGGCCGATTCTTCCGCCTTCACCGCCGCGCCTTCGGCTTTCTGAGCCGAAGCTTCAGCCTTTTTTGCTGCTTCCTCAGCCTTTAAAGCCGCACTTTCCGCTTTTTTAGTAGCCTCTTGAACCGCTTTGAGGGTGGATTCATCAATTGTGGGACACGTACGGGGGCAACAACCGATCGCCAAGGCAAAAAGCCCCGCTATGCTCACTCCTATTCCCTTCTTCAATAAACCTTTCATTTCTTACTCCTCCTTTTGGTCTTGGGGTTCCTTTAATCCGTTTCAATTATAGCATCGTTTGGGCAAACTTCAACGCAAGTTCCGCACTCGGTGCATTCTTCTTGATTTATTACGTATTTGTCCTCCCCTTCTTCTATTGCTCCAACCGGGCACTCCTCTGCACAAGTCCCACAAGCAACGCAGTCATCAGTAATCACGTATGGCATCTTGCACCTCCTAAAGAGTTATTTTATGGGCTAAAAGCCCTTTAAAACTCCATTATCTCCTTTTCCTTTTCCTGAACGTATTTATCCACCTTTTCCACGTATTGATCCGTTATCTTCTGGACCTCATTTTGATAGTGTTTAAGATCATCCTGGGATATTTGCTTTTCCTTCTCCAATTTTCGAAGTTCCTCAATTATGTCCCTTCTTATGTTCCTAAGGGCTACCTTCGTCTCTTCTCCCATTTTTTTAACCACCTTTACCAATTCCTTGCGCCTTTCTTCACTTAAGGGAGGAAGAACAAGCCTTATCACCTTTCCGTCATTTTGGGGGGTTACGCCCACATTGCTCTTTAAGATCGCCTTTTCTATTTCCCCTAAAAGGGACTTATCCCAAGGTTGAATTACTATGACTCGGCTTTCGGGTATGGAGATTGTGGCCACTTGATTCAAAGGGGTTGGTACTCCATAGTAATCGACCCTTATACCCTCCAAAAGCGCTGGGGAAGCCCTTCCTGCACGAAGTCTACCTAACTCCTTTTCAAAAAGGGAGAGCGTCTTTTTCATCCGTTCTTCACAATCTTTAAGGAGTCCTTCCACCATCTTCTTCCTCCAAGGTCAAGATATGACAGTTCCTATACCTTGGGTCAAGGCCTTTTTTAATCCTCCAGGTTCCGAAAGGTTGAATACTATAATGGGAAGATGGAATTCCTTACATAGAAAAACCGCCGTTTCATCCATCACCTTATAATGACCCTTTAAAAACTCCTCGTAACTTAACCTCTCGAACCTTTTTGCTTGAGGAAACGCCTTTGGATCGGCCTCATAGACCCCATCTACCTTAGTTCCTTTAAGGAGGACCTCACATTGGAGCTCCAGTCCTCTTATTGCTGCAGCGGTGTCGGTGCTGAAATAGGGATTGCCCGTCCCACCAGCAAGAAGAACCACCTTCCCTTCTTCTAGATCCGAAAGGGCTTCTTGTGGGCTGTAAGGCTTGATGATGCCCCCTATGGGAATCGGAGAATACATGGAGCTTTTAAGTCCCACTTCCCTCAAGAAGCACTCCAGGAGAATCACGTTAATGCTTGTGGCTATCATGCCGATTTGATCGGCCGTTTCCCTTGGTAAGAGTTGAGCGTTAACGCCTCTTATGATGTTTCCCCCTCCGGTCACAATGGCGCATCTTATTCCTTTTTCAATAAGCTCCTTTATCTCCTCGGCTATTCTTTTAGGTTCTTGCCACACCAGTTCACCCGATGCCTTCAACAGTACCCTTTTGTATCTCATTCCAAAGGCTCATTCAGTTGGAATCTCACAAATCGCCTGACCCTTATGTTTTCCCCAAGCTTGGCAATGGCTTGGGCTATTAGCTCCTTGACCGTTAAATTGGGATCACGGATATAAGGTTGCTCCAAAAGACAATTTTCCTCAAAGAACTTCTTCAATTTCCCCTCCACTATCTTTTCCACCACAGGACCACTTTTCCCCGTTTTGATCACTTGCTCCCGAAGGATCTCCTTTTCCCGTTCGAGGACTTCGGTAGGCACATCTTCGGGTGAGATGTATTTCGGGTTCATGGCGGCTATCTGCATGGCGATTTCTTTAACCAAGGTTTGAAAATCGTCGGTTCTGGCCACAAAGTCGGTCTCGCAGTTGACTTCCACTAATACCCCGATCTTTCCACCAGCATGTACATAAGAACCGATCAACCCGTCGGCTGTCTGTCGTCCCACCTTTTTTTCGGCTTTAGCTAAACCTTTTTTTCGAAGTATCAAGATGGCTTCTTCCATATTGCCATTTGCTTCTTCCAAGGCTTTCTTACAATCTAGGAAACCTGCCCCTGTTCTTTCCCTTAATTCTTTCACCATTTGAGCTGTTACTTCCGCCATCCTTCCTCTTCCTCCTCCTCTTCTTCATATTGATATGCTTCATAATCCACTTCTTCGTCAAAGGAGATTACCTCTATTTCTGGTTCCTTCGCTTTTGGACCCGTTTCTTGGACCTCCACTACCTCGGCACCCTCATACTGAGCGAGCATCCTCTCTCGATAAAGTTCCTTACCTTCCAGAACCGCATCCGCTATCTTTGAGGAGAGCAGTTTTATAGCCCTTATGGCGTCGTCATTCCCCGGAATCACGTAATCGATGGGGTCAGGATCACAGTTAGTATCAACTATTGCCACAACCGGAATGCCGAGTTTATTGGCCTCTTTAACCGCGATCTCCTCCCTCTTGGGGTCCACCACAAAAAGGGCTCCTGGAAGTTGATCCATCTCTTTTATACCTTCGTAATTCTTCCTCATCTTTTCCCTTTTCTTTATGAGCCTCATGAATTCCTTTTTCGGTAACTTCTGGAAGGCTTCGCTTTCTTCCAATCTTTCCAATTGTTTGAATTTTTCAATACTCCTTCGGATAGTTTGAAAATTAGTGAGGGTTCCACCCAGCCACCGGTTGACCACGTAAAACATCCCGCACCTAATGGCTTCTTCCCTTACGGCTTCTTGGGCCTGTTTTTTCGTTCCTACAAAAAGCACCCTTTTTCCTTCCGCCACTGTAGAGCGAATGAATTTATAAGCCTCTTCTATTAACTGTACTGTTTTTTGTAAGTCTATGATGTGGATACCGTTACGAGCCCCAAAAATGTAGGGCTTCATCTTAGGGTTCCACCGGTGAACCTGATGTCCAAAATGAACCCCTGCTTCAAGAAGTTCCTTCATAGTGATAACGGCCATCGTAAATCCTCCTTTTGGTTTTCTTCTTCCACTCCCCTCATCTCGTCTGGGAACCCAAAAGGGCACCCCCCATCCGATCAGGGAGTGTGTTTTTTTACTTAGTGGATCATCCTTTAACACAAGGTCATTTTTAATGCAAGTCCATTGAAAAAATAGGGGGCTTCAGAATTAATTCCCTCGCCTTTTGGGCCAAAACGGAAACCTCAAGTGGTAAGTCCTCTATCTCCCTCAGAAGTTCGGAGGTCTGAAGGATTAATCTTTGAAGGTCCCCTTCTTCGATATGGGCTTTTTTCACGAGCTCATGCCAACTCACCCCTTCGGCCCAGGCTTTAACTACAGCCGCCCTTCTTTCCCCTTCTGAGCCTTCAGCTTGGGGTTTGTAAAACTCTCTAAGTTCAAGAGAAGTGATCCCCCATTTCCGTTCGAGCGCCTCGATTTCTAAGATCAATTTCCTCAAGGTTCGGAGGTTTACTTCCGTTATAAGCTTTTGAGGAGCCCTTTCGCTTGCAAGCGAACCAATCCAACCAGCAAAGGAGCTCGGTTCAAGGCCTTTCCAGAGGTTTCTTCTTATGATCTCGGAGATAACGAGCGAGGATTCGTGCCTTAAAAGAAGGCACCACTTTCCTTCTTTGGTGAGGTTTAAGTCTTCGTCCAAGTACCTGAGTTCTTTTAACAAGCCAATGCGGCGGTCAAGATGTTTTAAAAGCAAAGAGGTGACCTTCCTTCTCTTGTTGCCCGATTGGATTTGGTATAAGAGAAAGCTTTTCTTAACGAATTCCTGAACCTCTTCGAGTTCAAACCGATCGAGTAAGTTAAGTATCTGATAGTAATGGAACCTAAAGGAAGACCTTAAGGGCTCTGGGCTTTTCTTAGCGAATTCAAAGCCTTTGCGGAGATCCCTCCGGTTTCGGCTGACTAACACCACAAACCCTACCTTATCCTTTCCCCTTCTTCCGGCTCGGCCTGTCATTTGGTGAAACTCAAGGACCGAAAGTTCACCGTTTCCCCGGTTAAGGGATCCCAAAATTACCGTTCTTGCCGGTACATCAAGCCCTGCGGCAAGGGTTGTGGTGGCGAATACCGCTCTCAAAACCCCTAAAGATAACATCTTTTCAACGATGACCTTCCACCCCGTTAAGTGACCTGCATGATGGGAGGCAACCCCGCTTTCGATCAAGGCTCCGAGCAAAGAATGATTCCATAAATAGGGGTCATCCCCAGCGAGGCTTTTAAATATCTCAAGCCTTTTTTCCGCTCCGGGATAAGGTATTCGGGAAAAGCCCTTCGCAAATTGGTCACATTGTTTTCTCGTGGGCAAAAACCATATGGCTGGTAAAAGCCCCTTTTCTCCTAAAAGATCCAAAACCTCTTCGGGCCTTTTTCTGGGTGAAAACCTGCTATAAGGCAGAAACTTCTCCTCAAGGGGTAAAAGCCTTCCTTCGGGCCCCATAAGGGCATACCTTAAGGGAACAGGCCTTCCTTCGGCCTTTACCACTTTGGGTCTCTTACCCCTCAAAGACCCCATCCAAGAGGCGAGTTCTTCCACATTGGAGATGGTGGCCGAAAGGAGAAGAAGTTGTGTCTCCGATGAACTTAAGATGATCACCTCTTCCCACGCGGTTCCCCTTTCCTCATCCCCCAAATAATGGGCCTCATCGAGAACTACAGAATGAGGTTCTTTTTCCACTCTATAAAGGAGATTCCGCAAAACCTCTGTTGTAGCCACAATAATGGGAGCCGAAGGGTTTTCTCTCCTTTCCCCGGTTAAAAGCCCCACGTTTTCTTCGCCAAAGATCTCGCGAAATTGATCGTATTTTTGGTTGGAAAGGGCCTTGAGAGGAGTGGTGTACCAGGTGCTTTTCCCCTCTTCCAAATAACTCTCAATTGCCCTAAGGGCGATCCACGTCTTACCGCTTCCAGTGGGAGCAACCACTATGACATCCTCACCCCGGAAAAGGTGCTCCAAGGCTTCAAGTTGGAAAGGCGAGGGCACAAAACCCTCCTCTTCCGGTTCGCCTATGCCCTGAAGGAGCTCCCTTTCAATTTCTGAAAGCTTTAATCTGAGTTTTTCCCTAACTCTTTTCCTCCTCATCTTTCACCTTATAAAAAACCCCTCCTTTTCAAGGAGGGGATCAATTTGATTGAAAGATAACCTTTTAAAGCCGATACTTCAAGTATTTTTAAAAGGGGCATTAAATGTGGATAAAAACAATGATTGAACTACCGTTTTTGAACTTTTGAGCACTTCAGCAAAAGTGTTTAAAATCTTAGTGTTCGTAAAGCATTAAGAGGCTTTTTGTAGAATGGCAATTTGTGTGCTTAAGAAGGGAGCGGAGCTTCAGCTGAAAGAGGGGTATCCGTGGGTTTATGCTTGGGATTTGAAGGAAGAAAGTGCCGAAGCGGGGGAAGTGGTAGACCTTTTGGATCACAGACTCAGTTTTATCGCCCGAGGACATTACAGTCCCCATTCTTTGATAAGGGTTAGGGTTTTGACTTGGGAAAAGGAACTCATTAATGAGGCCTTTTTCGAGAAAAGGCTAAAAAAAGCTTTCTCCTTGAGGGAGGGTTTGTTGGGCTTCACGGATGGTTTAAGGCTCGTTAACTCTGAGGGCGATCTTCTTCCGGGGTTAGTAGTGGATAAATATGAGGATATTCTGGTCCTTCAGTTACATACTCCCGGGATGGAACGATTGAGAGGGCTTTTGCTCGGCATTTTGGAGAAGATGTTTAATCCTCGAGGGATTTTCGAAAAAAGCGATCCTTTTATAAGACAAAAGGAAGGGCTTCCTCCTTCTCAAGGGGTTTTGAGAGGGGAAGTGCCCGAGATGGTTCAAATCCGAGAAGGGGAGCTTCTCTTTAAAGTCGCCCTTTTGGAGGGACAAAAGACGGGTTTTTATCTCGATCAAAGGGATCATCGGCAATTGGTACTGAGGATTTCACGGAATAAGAAGGTGCTCGATTGTTTTTGTTACAGTGGCGGTTTTGGCATAGCTGCCCTCAAAGGGGGTGCCCATTTCGTTAAGGCAGTGGATACTTCTGAAAAGGCCCTTCTTTTGGCACAGGAAAACCTCCTTTTAAACGGTCTTCCCCAAGATAAGTTTTATACGCTTAAGGCCGATGTTTTTGAGTTTTTAAGGATGGAAAACGAAAGGTATGACCTAATCATCCTTGATCCTCCGCCTTTTGCCCGTTCACGGGAAGAGGTTCCGAATGCCCTTAAAGGTTATGAGGAGTTGAATTTTTTGGCCTTAAAAAGGCTTTCAAAAGGGGGATTTCTTTTTAGCTTCTGCTGTACCCAAAGGGTTACAAGAAAGAATTTCTTAAACTCCATCCTCAGGGCAGCAAAAAGGAGCGGGCGTCTTTTACAGGTGCTTTACGAGGGAAGAGCTCCGATGGATCATCCACTCCTTCTTAATCATCCCGAAGGCCATTACTTGAAGGGGTTTTTGCTAAGGGTTTTAAATTAAGGTTAGTTCCCCACTTTCTACGTAAAGAAGGGCTCCGCGGATGTGTTTATCAGGAAATATATCTCGGAGCAAACGTATATATTCCTTAACTTGCTCAAGATGCTCAGGCCTTTTTTCTCCAACTTTAAACTCTATTACCCATACTTCCTGTTGATCCACAAACAAACGATCCACTCGATGAAGCCTTCCCTCTTGGTTAACGAGCTCAAGCTCCGGAAGAGCTTCCTTTTCAAACCATCTCTTTATCTCTTCCCGTTCAAGAACCTTTCTTACGGGTTCGAGTAACTCCTCTTCTCTCCATTCCTGTGGTTTTTCTCCGAGGGTCAGAAGGGCTTTCTTGAATATAAGCTCCAAGTTTTCCTTAGGGGTGTAAAGAGCAAGGAGCTTATGAATAATGTTCCCCTTCCTTTTGGCCCTTAACTTTTCGGGCTTTTCGGCTTGGTGAGTTACGATTTTAAGCTTTTTGAAATCCATATTTTGGGTCAATCCTCTTAAGGATCTCCTGAAGGATATGTGAGAAGTTCTTTTGCCCCCCTTTTTGTTTCACATTCGCATACACATACACGAAAAATTCCTCCATGGCCCGAGTTGCCCCTACGTAAAATAAGTTTAAGCTTTCGATCACTTTTGATAGGAAGTCCTGGTTTTGTAATTCCAAAAGATCCGCCGGCGCTGAGTCGGCCTTTACATAGAAAAGTTCCCCTTTTTCGTCTTTTAGAATGTTTTCTTTTTTTAAGGGCCAATCCGTTAGGGGTACAAAAACCACCGGAAACTCCAATCCTTTGGCCTTATGAATCGTCAAAATCCTCACTGCTTCCACCCCTTCTGGAGTTCCGAGTCTTTCCTCACTTCCTTCTTTATCCCAAAATTCGAGAAATTCTGAAAGACTTTTTATCCCAAGCCTTTCTGCTTTATGAACGAGTTCAAGAAATCTCCTTAAAATGTCCTTACCTTGAGGAAAACGCTCAAACAACCGAAGAGTCCTTATTATCTCTTGACAGAACTCATAAAGAGACAAAAAGCCCACTTTTTCCGAAAGGCTTTCAAGATAATTCTTAAAACCTTCCGAAAACTGGATTTGAAGAAGTCTCCTTAACCCCTCCTTTCCCTTCTGCATCTCAAGTAGCTCTTCCAGCCTTTGGGCCGGGAAACCGGGCAGATCATGAAAGAGTTCGCTTTTCAAGGCACTCCAAAGGGCAAGTTCATCCCCTGGCCAATCCAAAAACCTCAAGAGACAAACAAGCCCTTTTAATAGAGGTGCCCTCTTTAATCGAAGGGAATTTTCCGTAATTACGGGTATTTCTTCTTCAGAAAGCCATTGGGAAATCTCTTCTCCCTCGGCGTTCTTCCTGACCAATATGGCTATTCCCTTGGGATATTCTTCAAACTTTTCCCTTACTTTTTTCACTAATCGTTCTTTCACTTTCAAAAGGAACTCTTCTTTTTTTTCCGCTGGAATTATTTCCACCCTTATTTGGCCTTCTTTTTCCCTTGAAGATTCTTGGTTTTGATGAGCGAAAATTTCTTGGAGGTTTTTTATAAACTCATCCTTTTTAAGGGGTTTTTGCTTAGGAAAAAGCAATCCTATTATAAGTTCGCCAAACTTAGGATCCGCAAGGACTTTGCACAAAGTGTTATTAAATTGCACAATTTTTCTACCTGACCTGTAGTTCACATTAAGGCTTTCCTTTATTCGCCTCTCGGGGGGTACTGAAGGGAAATCCTCCCTAAAGGCCTTTTCCATAAGCCTCCAGTTACCGCCTCTCCAACCATAAATAGCCTGTTTGGGATCGCCTACAAATAAAAGCGTTCCGCCTCGAGCCAGAGCATCTTCTACAATTTCCTTCAACACTTCCCACTGTTCCTGGTTAGTGTCCTGGAACTCATCAAGCATTATATGTTTTACTGAAAAACCAACCCTGAACAGAGCATAGGACAAATCACTTTCATTAAAGAGTTTCTTTAAAATTTTGGTCCATTGTCCCCCAAGAATTATTCCTTCCCTATTTATGAGCTCTTTTACTTCGTCTACAAGAAGAGAAAGAATTGCCCGATAAGGTCTGAGTTTTTCCCAAGCCCTCCATTTTAAGGGATCTTCGAAGATCTCAAAGGGAGGATCTTCTTGAAAATAAATGTTGTTTCCGGAAGATCCTTCGTTTGAAAAAAGACGCACGAGCCTTTCTCTTAAATGCTTTTCGATCTTAAAACCTCTTCGTTCTTCTATGTGAAGGAAACAGTAAATAACCTCTTGGAGAAGCTTTTTTAATGCGTTCTTTGTGTTCATCTTAGAAAGAAGCCTATCAAAGGAACGGTTTATGATCTCTTTCTCATTAAAATTAACCTCAAGTTCTGGTTTCGCCCCCATTTCCGAAAGTAATCCCCTTAGTAAGGAAAAAAGTAAGCTATCTATGGTCTTTATCTGAAAATCGGAATAATGAAATAGGATGAACTCAATCCAACTTCTTGCCAATTCCGAATTTACTTCCTCCTTAATCCCGAGGGCGTTTTCTTTGAGGTAGCGGATGATCCTCTCCTTCATCTCTTGGGCTGCTTTGTTAGTGAAGGTTATGGCTAAGATGCTTCTTAAGTGGTCTTTTCTTAAGCCTTCTGGGACTTCTTGGCAAAGTAGATCCAGGTAACGTTTAGCCAAATTGTGGGTCTTTCCGGCTCCAGCTGAACCGAGAAGGTAAAGAATGGAAGGGCCTTCTTGCATCAAGAAAAAGGTAGCAAAAGCGTTAAAATTTACAACCCTTTTTCGGTATGTTAATCCTTAATAAGGATGGACCTGGAAGAAAAGAAGAAAAAAGTTAAGGAAAAGCCCTTACCACGGCATGTAGCTCTAATAATGGATGGTAATGCCCGATGGGCCGAACGCAATAAGGTATCTAAAGCCGAGGCTTATTTTCAGGGTATAAAGAGGGCATGGGAGGCGGTTTTGTTATGTGAGGAGCTTGGGATCGAGTTTCTAACCCTTTATGCCTTTTCCAAGGAAAACTGGAGAAGACCTCCGGAAGAGGTTGAAACTCTGATGAGATTATTTGAGGATTTTTTGAGGAAGTGGAGGGACGAGATACTCGAACATCCCTTAAGGATTAAGCTCCTGGGGGATGTGGAAGACCTCCCTCCTACGGTGAGGACTTTATTGCTTGAGACAATAGAATTGACCGATTCAAAGAAAGGGACTACTGTTAATTTGGCTTTGAGCTATAGTGGGCGATGGGAGATACTTCAGGCGGTAAGGAAAATAGCCCACCGGGTAAAAGAAGGAGCGCTTTTGCCCGAGGAGATTAATGAAGGGTTCTTTTCCAAGTTTCTTTTAACGGGGGATACACCCGATCCGGATCTACTGATTCGGACAAGTGGGGAAAAGAGGGTGAGTAATTTCCTTCTGTGGCAACTGGCTTATACGGAACTTTATTTTACCGAGATCCTTTGGCCTGACTTTACCCAAGATGAGTTTCTTAATGCGATTTTGGATTACCAGAATCGGGAAAGGCGCTTTGGGATGACCCGAGATCAGATAAGAAAGGAGAGACTTTGAAAAAAAGGATTATTTCGGCTCTTGTTTTAGCCCCAAGCCTTATTCTTTTGGTTTTCCTCTTTAAGAAGATAGGGCTCTGGGCTATACTTTTGGCCACTGCGCTTTTGGCCCATAGGGAGCTCATCAAGTTACTTATAGGCACTTCTCCTTCTTTTCTCATATCCCTTTCTCCCTTACCCCTTATAGGGGCTTTATGGGGGGTGTGGGGCTTTTTATTCGGTTCCTGGATAGCTCTTTTTTTCGCCTCCCTTTATGCCTTTAGAGTTCCCTCTTTTGAAGAAGCCTTAAAAAGGTTTTCTATCTTCGGTTTTGGCCTCGTTTATTTGAACCTTCCTCTTTTTTATTTCTTGGAGATAAGCGAACTTCCGGATGGGTTCCTATGGCTTTTGGGGCTTACACTGAGCATATGGTGCGGTGACAGCTTTGCCCTATTTGTGGGGAAGGCTTGGGGACGAAGGTCTTTAGCTCCGAAAATAAGCCCCAAAAAAACCGTTGAAGGAGGATTGGCTACCTTTTTAGGGGTAGGTTTAGGGTTTGTGGGCCTTAAACTTCTGGTTTTACCTAACATAAGTTGGAGAGCTTTGGCCTTCATTGTCCTGGGTGTCGGTTTTTTGAGCCAGGTGGGCGACCTTTCGGAATCCCTTATAAAGAGGGCTTCGGGGGTGAAGGATTCGGGGGGCCTTATTCCGGGTCATGGGGGAATACTGGATCGGATGGACAGTTTTATTTTTGCTGCTCCCTTTTTGTATTATTTCTTGAGGTTTTCTTGAGGTCTCCATGAAGAGGATAGCCATTCTGGGGTCAACGGGTTTCATCGGGCGTCAAACACTGGAGGTGGTTTCCCTTTTTCCCGATCTCTTTCAAGTGGTAGCAATAGCCGGGGGAAGGAGGTTGGACCTCTTGATGGAACAAGCTCGAGAATTCTCTCCCAAAAAGGTGGCAGTAATGGGAGAAGAGGAGGCAAAATGGCTTAAGGAGCATGTAAAGGGCCCTGAGATCCTCTGGGGGGAAGAAGGGTTAGACGAAATCTTAGACGAGGTGGATTTACTGGTTTTGGCTTTAAGTGGATCGGTGGGTTTCCTTCCTGCTTTAAAGGCCATAGAGAAGGGGATAGACATAGCCCTTGCCACAAAAGAAGTCCTGGTGATGGGAGGTGAGATAATCACTCACAGGGCGAAAAAGAGGGGTGTTAAATTAATACCTATTGATAGCGAACACAGTGCCATTTTCCAGCTTTTGGAGGGAAAGGAAAAGGAAGAGGTCGAAAGCCTCATACTCACTGCTTCTGGGGGGCCTTTTTACGGTATGAAGGATGAGGCTGTGGAAAAGGTGACTCCCGATGAGGCCTTGAGGCATCCGGTTTGGAAAATGGGGCCCAAAGTTTCCGTTGATTCGGCCACTATGATGAACAAAGCTTTGGAGATAATAGAAGCTCATTGGCTTTTTGACCTCCCCAAAGAAAAAATAAAGGTATTCATTCATCCTCAAGGAATAGTCCACGGTATGATCCTGTTAAGGGATGGAAGTCTCCTTGCTCACTTAGCTCAGCCCGATATGAGGATCCCTATTGGATATGCCCTTTCTTATCCGAAAAGGCTTCATTTGCCCTTCAAGCGCCTTAAAGCCCAGGATCTTTTGGGGCTCACCTTTGAGGAAGCGGATCCGGAAAAAATACCCGCGTTAAAGCTCGGGTTTTGGGCCCTTGGGGTGGGAGGAACCATGCCTACAGTATTAAATGCCGCAAACGAGGTGGCTGTTAAGGCTTTTTTAGAAGGTAAGATAAAATTCACCGAGATTGTTCCTTTGGTGAAGGAGGTTATGCAGGAACATAAACCTTTCCTCATAAAGGATGTGGAAGATGTTTTTTCGGCTCATAATTGGGCCCAACAATTAACCTTGAGGAAGATCGAGAAGTGTTGACCTTTTTAGCGTTTTTATTCGTGCTTGGGGCTTTGGTTTTGGTTCATGAACTCGGTCACTTTTTGGTGGCCAAGCTTTTGGGTATAAGGGTTCTGGTGTTCTCCTTCGGTTTTGGTCCTAAACTAATAAAGGTTAAATTGGGTGAGACCGAATATGCCATTTCCCTTTTTCCGCTCGGAGGTTATGTGAAGTTGCTTGGTGAGGAGGCCGAAGAGGAAATACCCCCTCAAGAAAAGGCCCGTTCTTTTGTTTTTAGACCCCTTTGGCAGAGGGCTTTGGTTGTGGGAGCGGGCCCCGTTTCCAATCTAGTATTTTCTTCCCTTCTTTTTGCCCTGCTTTTTTTCACGGGCGTCCCAAGGCTTCTTCCGGTTGTGGGAGAGGTAGTTCCTGGTTACCCCGCTCAAAAGGCGGGTTTAAAACCAGGGGATAGGATCCTCGTGATTGATGGGGAAAGGGTTAATTATTGGGATGATCTTTTGAAGATAATACCAAAAAGCGAGGGGAAACCCCTTAAGTTTCACATAAAGAGGGACGAAGAGGAATTCCAAACAGTTATCGCTCCTCAAGCCATTAAAGTGAAAGACATATTTGGAGAGGAACGCACCCATTACCAGATAGGGATTGTGCCGCGGGGTGATTTCGTTAAGGTGAGGTGGAAAGGATGGGAAAGCTTAGGACTTGGTTTTAAAGAGACCTTGAGGGTTTCTGAGCTCGTGATCTTGGGGATATGGAAGATCCTAAGCGGTGCCATATCGGCTAAAACCGTAGGTGGCCCCATAATGATCGCCCAAATGGCCGGTCAAGAAGCCAGAAAGGGCTTCCAACAATTGATCTTCTTTACCGCAATCGTGGGAGTTAATATAGGCCTTTTGAACCTATTCCCTATTCCTATCCTGGATGGGGGGCATTTATTCCTATACGGCCTTCAAGCCCTACTACGACGTCCCTTTGATCCAAAGAAGCTCAAACTCCTTCAGAAAATAGGTTTAGTCATTATAGTTCTACTCATGCTTTTTGCCTTTTATAACGATCTGTTGAGGATATGGGGACAGATTAAATGAAGGTCCTTGGCATCGAGACTTCCACCGATCAGGGGAGTGTGGCACTTCTCGAAGATGAGCGACTATTAGGAGAATTTCTTTGGAACCTTCCGCGATCCCATTCCCAAAAGTTGATTCCTTCAATAGAATCCCTTCTTCATATTCTGGAAATAGAGCTCAAAGAAATAGAGACAATATGTGTGGGGCTTGGACCGGGTTCCTTCACTGGGCTTAGGGTTGGTTTGAGCGTTGCCAAAGGTTTGGCCTTCAGTTTAGGAGCGAAAATCGTGGGGGTTCCCTCGTTTGACGCTTTGGCCTGGGATTTTAAGGTAAAGGATCTCCTTGGTATCCTGTCGGATGCGAAAAGGGGCTTACTTTTCTTTGGGCTTTATAAGAAGGGGAAAAGGATGGGAGACCTTAAGGTTCTATCACCCGAAGAGGTCCTGGGCTTTCTCAAAGATAAAAAAGACGTTACCCTTATCGGAGACGGGGCACTTCTTTACCGCTATATCTTTGAAAAAGAAGGTTTCACCATCGATCCAACTCCCGCTTACCCTCGGGCAAGTAGCGTTGCCCTTTTGGGATTTAAAAAAATTCTCCTTCACGGGGAAAACCGCCTTTCTTCCCTTTCTCCTCTTTACTTAATGGCTCCGGCTTTAAAAGAAAAAGGGGGGCAAAGCCCCCCTTCATTGTAGGCCACTTTATTTCCACTTAAGACTTCTTATGACAATCGTTACACTTGGTAGTTGGGCCAGTGGGTTTTCCTTGCTTTTGGAGGTCCTTATGGCAATCCATACAATTCTTGTGATAGGCCTGCATTAGCCCGACAATTTTTCCTTGGGCCTGTTCTTTATGGCAAATGGAGCATTTTTTAGGCTGAGTACCCGGTTTTTGATCCCACTCATGATGGCATTCCTTACAACCGATCTTATAGTCAACCACATGCTTTTTGTGACTTAAAGTGACCGGTTCCTTCTTCTTAGCGGCATACTTATTATCGATCACCACCACATCAGGACCTTGAGCAATAGCAACACCTATAAAAATCCCCAATAAAGCCACTACACCCCACATTACCGCTCTTTTCATCTCCTCCTCCTTAACTATGATTCTCCCACATTGTTAAATTTTACACAAAATGTGACGTTTGTCAACCAAGACTTGCTTTTTTTTTCGAAAAGTGTAACTTATTGGAGCGCTGATTTTCTTTTAGGGGGAAGGTATGAAGGTGGCCCTTATTTTCAGCGGGTTGGGAATAAGCCTTCATCACTATCTCAAATATGGGAGGTGGTACGATAAGGGGAAAAAGATCTGGGGATGTCACGGTAAGTTCGGTTTGTTTCTAGCTTTTATCGGAAGTTTTGCTGAATTCTTGAGCCTCCTTTGGTAAGCCTTAGATTTAATGAGGAAATGTCCAAAAAGTTCCGCTCGGGTTTTGTCCCAATCATAGGACGGCCTAATGTTGGAAAATCTACACTTCTGAACCGCATCTTGGGAAGGAAGGTCTCCATTACTTCGCCCAAACCCCAAACCACTTGGACTAACGTCTTAGGGGTGAAGACTCGAGAGGATGGACAAATTATCTTCGTGGATACGCCTGGGTTTCACAATCCTCGAGGGAATTTCAACACTCATATGGTTGAGAGGGCTAAGGAGTCTTTAAGGGAAGGTGACCTTATATTGCATTTAACCGATGTGATAAACCCCTTCTCACCAGAGGAAGAACTGGTCATAAGAGAAATAAAGGCAACAAAAGTGCTCTCCATTTTGGTGATCAATAAAATTGACCTCCTAAAAGATCCTTCACAATCAAAAGAAATAGAGAAGGTCTTTTCCAAAAAACACAATTATAACGCCATCCTTAAGGTATCGGCCCTTAAGGGGGAGAATTTGGACCAACTCGAGGAAGTTATTATCTCGCTTCTTCCCGAAGGTCCTCCTCTGTTTCCCGAAGAGGTTTACACAGATCAGAGCCTAAAGACATTGGCCCGGGAGATCATAAGGGAAAAAGTATTCCATTTCACTCATCAAGAGGTCCCTTACTGTTGTGCAGTGGTGGTGGAGGAATTTCGGGAGGATCCTTCTCGTAATTTCCTTTACATTCAGGCCACCATCAACGTGGAACGGGAGTCCCAAAAGGGCATACTTATAGGAAAGGGTGGAGGTATGCTGAAGAAAATCGGAAGTGCAGCAAGGCGGGAATTGGAGGAACTCTTGGGGAAAAAAATATACCTTGACCTTTGGGTTAAGGTCCAAGAAGACTGGCGCGAGAGGGATTATCTTCTGAGAGACTTTGGCCTTTTAAAATGAGACTTTAGACCGCTATAACGTCCTTTATTTCGGGTACTTTCTCCTTTAAAATCCTTTTCACCCCTTGTTGAAGGGTCATTGTGGAGAAGGGACAGCCCACACAGGCCCCTTTTAACCTTATCTTCACTATCCCTTCCTCTACCGAAATGAGTTCCACATCCCCTCCGTCGGCTTGAAGCATTGGTCTTATTTCCTTCAGAGCCTCCTCTACTTTTTCCTTCATCTTTTCCTCCCTATTGATGAATTCTTAAACTCAAGACTTCCTCCTTGCTGTTGAGCTCCACTTCTCGACTCCCACACACGGCACAGCTCACCATGGAAAAAGCCAGGTCTTTTTCCAAAAGCTCTATGTCCTCAAGTTGTTGCAAATACTCGTCCTCAGGTTCTCCTATGATCTCAACGACTTCTTCCGTTTCGTCCAACTCGACCTCCAACACTTTCTGAATAGAGCACCATACGTTAAAACGATTGGTATTTCCACATTTTAAACATCGAGCCATCTTCCTCTCCCTCACCTTGTTTACCATGGATGAAAATTTAGATCAATCCTTGCCCAAGGGGATTGGAATCTGATTAAATTACTTCGTGTGGAAGCTATTTTTGGTGGTCTTTTGGAGTGTTTTTTTGGCCGAGCTTGGGGATAAAACCCAAGTGGCTACCTTCCTCTTTGCTACCCAAAATCCCGTTCATAAGTACTTGGTCTTCCTCGGGGCCTTTTCAGCTCTTGTGGTTTCCACTTTGTTGGTGGTCCTTTTAGGAAGCAAGGTGGCGGGGCTTTTGCCCATGAAAGTCATAAGGATCCTAAGTAGCCTTGGCTTCATTGCCATTGGTATTTTTATCCTTTTGAGGGAATTAAATGTCTTTCGATCGCTTTTTCCTTGAGCTTTTAAACGTGAAAATATCCAATCCGCTTTTTGACAAGATCATACCGGTCTTCTCTCATCTGGAATACTGGAGGCCCTTATTTGTGGGAGTGGCAATTCTCATTTTGATATTACGAAAAAAGGAAGGCGTATTTATCATAGTCGGGGCCCTTTTGGCCTTTGTATTGAGCGAAAACATAAGCTCCAACCTTATAAAGCCCCTTTTTCGTACTTCCCGTCCATGTGAGGTTTATGATTGGGTTAGGCTTTTAAGCTCTTTCTGCCCCAAATCCCCTGGCTTTACCTCCACTCATGCGGCAAATGCCTTTTCGATCATCACTTTTCTTGGGTTCTTTTTCCCCTCTTTTAAAATCCCACTTTGGTGTGTGGCCTCGCTTGTGGGGTTTTCACGGATTTATATGGGGGTTCACTGGCCCTCGGACGTAATAGGTGGAAGTCTCGTAGGGATCGGGTGTGCTTATTTGGTCGAATTTATCCTTACAAAATTGAGGAAGGCCTCATGTCTTTTGAAAAGGTGATTAAAAAACTCGGAAGGATCGTAGATCCTGGGGACCTTTTGATAAATGAAGAAGACCTTTTGTGCTACGCCTACGATGCTAATGTCCGCGGGATTCTCCCTTGGGCGGTGGTTTTTCCTCGGTCTACGGAGCAAGTTCGGGAGATCCTTCTTTTAGCCAATGAGGTTCCTTTTTTTGTTTTTCCCCGAGGTACAGGGACAGGGATGACAGGGGGATCAGTACCTACTGCGGGCGGGGTGGTTTTGTGTATGACAAAAATGAAGGCCATAAAGGAGATCTCCCCTGAAGATGGGATAGCAATTGTTGAGGCTGGGGTTTTAAACGGTGAATTACAGCAAGAGGCGAAAAAACATAACTTGTTTTTCCCTCCCGATCCTTCAAGTTACCTCTATTCCACAATAGGTGGCAATGTGGCCGAGAACGCCGGAGGGGCCAGGGCTTTGCGTTACGGAGTAACAAGGGATTATGTGCTTGGGCTTGAAGTTGTGACGGGAAAGGGGGATATCCTTCGGACAGGTCGCAGGACTTGGAAAGGCGTTGTAGGATATGACCTTACGGGGCTTTTCGTGGGTTCTGAAGGTACTTTGGGGGTCATAACGGAAGTAACGGTTAAACTTCTGCCCATTCCTCCCGAGTGGGGGACCCTTGTCGGCTTTTTCCCATCTTTGAGTGAAGCTTTTCAGGCGGTATGGTCCCTGTTTTCAGAAGGGATTATGCCCTCGAGTTTGGAGTTTATGGATCAATTTTCCTTAAAATGCGCGGAAAAGTTCCTTCAAGCTGAGTTTCCCCCATCGGAAGCCTTACTTATCCTTGAACTTGAGGGGATCGGAATCGGCCTTGGAGAGTTTTTGAAGAGGGTAAGAGAGATACTTTTAAGATCGGGAGCCCAAGAAGTAGAAGAAGCTTTAAGTTTCGAAGAGAGCCAAAGGATATGGCGCATAAGGCGAGGTCTTTCTCAAGCAGCTTATGCCTTGGGCCCAGTAAAGGTAAACGAGGACATAGTGGTTCCGCGAAGTAAAATCGCTGAAGCCGTAAGAGGGGCTCATCAGATAGCCGAAAAATATGGGATTAATGTGCTGTGCTTTGGCCATATAGGAGATGGCAACATTCACGTTAACTTTATGATAGGCCCTTCGGAGGAGGAAAGAGCCAAGGTCCATAAGGCGGTGGGGGAATTGTTTGATCTCACCTTATCCTTAGGAGGTACTCTCTCGGGAGAACATGGGGTAGGAATCACCAAATTGCCTTACGTCGTGAAAGAACTTGCTCAAGAGGCCATTACCCTGATGAGGGAGATAAAAAAGGTATTCGATCCTCGAGGGATTCTAAATCCCCATAAGGCTTTGCTCTTCTAAAGTTTGAGGATTATCTTGAGGCAATCTTCTTTGTGTACTTGATAAAATTGATAGGCCAAAGGAGCTTCTATTAAGGAGAACCTATGGCTTATTAACGAAGCAAGGGAGACCTTTTTCGTTTTTACGAGATCGATAAGCCTTGGGGTCCATCCCAAATAACCCAGCCCCATCTTAATAGTAACCCCATATCGGGAATATTTATTGACCGGGATCTCCACCGGATTCCCAAATATCCCAACGACCGATACCCTCCCTCCTCTTTTTATGGCCTTCAAGGCAGCCAATAAAGTTTGAGAGGTGCCAACAGCTTCTATAGCCACATCTACTCCCTCTCCAAAGGTTAACTCCTTTATTAACGCTACAGGATCTTGGCGAGAAGCATCAACAGGATGAGCCCCAAATTTTTGGGCTAAATCGAGCCTCTTAGGAATTACATCAATAGCAAATACTTCTTTAGCTCCAAAAAACCAACAACTGAGAATTGCCCCTAGTCCTATGGGACCGCAACCGAAAACCGCCACCGTATCACCCGGGAGGATCTCTCCTTGATAAGCAGCGTGAAAACCAGTTTGAAATACATCTCCGATAAGGACAGCTTCTTCATCTTCGATTTCGTCTGGAACTTTAGACAAACAGTTGTCAGCATAAAGGACCCTCATATATTCAGCTTGAGCCCCATTGGTAGTATATCCGTAAACTCCACCTTCTTTACAGTACTGCGGAAGATTTCTTCGACAATAATCGCAATGTCCACACCAATAGGCGGGAGGTCCTATTACCCTCTCTCCTATCCGGAAATTCTTAACTGCTTTGCCAACTTCAACTATTGTTTCTACAAATTCATGTCCTAAAACTATTTTTGGATTAACTTTTGGTATATGACGATTTATTATGTGAAGATCACTTCCACAAATTGCAGCGATGGAAACCTCAATAATGACATCAGTAGGTTCAACTATACAAGGATCTTCAACTTCCTGTATTTCAACCGTTCCTTCCTTTGGCGTTAAAACCCCTCTCATCTCTATGATGAGAGTTTTTATCCTAAAAGTACCTTCGTGTCAATGTTTCTGGTCACCTGTGGGGAGTTTTTTGATAAAATATAAACTATGAAGAAATGGTGGTTTTTGTTCTTACTCATACCTTTAATCTGTTTGGCTCAAGAAGACGAGAAGAAGCTGAGGGAAACGATTGAGCGGTTTCTCCAGAAAAGCCTTCCTTCCAAGTCTTGGCAATTAAAGGATATGAAGTACGTTTTCGATAACCTAGTTGGCCTTTACGTTGTGGCCTTAAAGCTCAAAGAAGGTGAGGAGGAAAAGCCGGTTCTCCTTTATGTTTCTCGGAAGATGGATTTTATAATAGTCGGAAAGATTTATGATGCAAAAACTGGGGAGGAGCTTTCGAAGGGGCATTATGTAAACCTCATGGGAGAACCTCCTTCCCTTAAGAGAGGGATCGACCTCAAAGGCCTCAACTTAAGGGGGCCTGTTTTAGGCCAAGGAGAGATGGTAATTCTCATGAGCAGTCCCCATTGTCCTCATTGTCGGGAGCTTGTTCCCCAACTGATAAAAAAGGTAAAAGAAAAGCCTAATTTTTCCTTGTATTATAAGGGGGTATTTTTTGGAAAGGACCATACCCTTGAAGGGCTTATAGAATGCGTTAGGCAAAAGAAGCCTGAGCTTTTCTGGGATTTTCTCCTTCAATGTTATACCTTATCCCAGGAAAAGGCCATCGATTGGCTTTTAAAACGTTTGGGAAAAGGGTTTATTGAAGGATGCAAAGAGGAGGAGCTATCGGAGGCTCTGAGACGGGATGATATTGAGGTCAAAGAGAAGATAAGGATCAACGGTATTCCTGCTGTGATATTTAAAGGTAAGGTTTACGAAGGGACAAACGCCATACTGCAGGTGCTTTTTGGAGGGAAAAATTAAAGGGAAAACAAGTGAGGCGAAAGGGAACCTAAGCGAGAGACTCCGCCTTTTTGGACCATATAATCCAGTTCCACTCCTATTGCTCCAAGATCTGGAAAGACGAATTTTGGTTCCAAGGCGAAGGTCATCCCTTCTTGGAGAATTTCCTCCCTATCGGCGATTATCGGCCACTCGTTGATCTCAAGTCCTATTCCATGCCCTATGAACTTTACCCTGTTTTCCCCAAAGCCCATAAAATTTTCTTCAAGGTTATGGGTTTTTACGATCTCCAAGGCCATCCGGTATAGTTTTTTAACCGAGACTCCGGGTTTAGCCTCTTTTTCCATCATTTCAATTACTTTAAGGGATGCCTCATAAGCCTTTTCGAGTTTAGGATGAAGTTGTCCAATCACATAACTTCTCGTTTCATCCGATACATACCCGTTAATACAAACTCCATAATCGACTATTATGGGTTCGTCCTTTTGTATGACCTTAAAGGAGGTGCCAAACCCTATGGCCGGGCACGTGCCTAAGGCTTTAATTGGACCATCCACGTAAGAGGGAATACTTCCGTTTACCCCACTTACAACGGCTACCGGGCACATCTCTTGGTTAAAGCCCCTCATCCTCAACCATCCGTGATTGCCAAGCCTTCGGCCTTCATATTGTAGTCTTGCGTCAAGTTCCACTTCCGTTAAACCTGGTCTCAAAAACTCTGGTACTAAAGAAAGCACTTCCGAAGTGATTCTCACGGCTTCTTTTATCTGCTCTAATTCATAAGGGCTTTTTACAGAGCGAAGAGAAAGGACATCCGGAGAAACATCCACAAACTCCACTTCCTTTTTAAAGAGCTCCTTTATCCTTAAAAACATCCCTAAGGGTAAAACATCAAACTCAAGCCCCACTTTTTTAACTTTTTCCAGAAATGGAATTTTTTTGAGTTCGTTGAACCCCTCTACTTTTTTTAAGGGAAGAGGGCTTTCAAACCGGGCCCTTTCGTAATCCCTTTGGACGTAAAAGGTGGATTCCTCTTTAGAGACCAGGAGGAAACCTCGTTGTAAACTTCCGCTTAAGTAAAAGAGATCTACATTCTGAAGGATAAGGGCCAGATCCACCTTCTTTTCTCTTAATCTTTCTTGAAAAGCCGAAAGCCGTTTTTTTACCTCGTCTGCGGGTACACGGGGGAAGTATTCGAGAAAGGTTTTCCAATTCTTTTCCATGGTGTAAAAATTTACCATAAAATAGGGGATAAGAAAAACACATGGGTTCTATCACCGATGTTCCAGGCATAAAGGTTGGGCATTTTACTCACAAAAAGGCTTTGACCGGCTGTACCGTCATATTGTTCGAATCCCCTGCAAGAGCTGCGTTCGATATGAGGGGCATGGCTTCCGGGACAAGACAAATAGATTCTTTGACCCCTCTGCATGTGGTAAATGAAATCCACGCCATCCTTTTAACCGGGGGAAGCTCTTTTGGACTTGATGCAGCAGGCGGGGTGATGAGATACCTGGAAGAGAAGGGCATAGGTTTTGACACAGGAGTTGCCAGAATTCCCATTGTGCCTTCAGCGGTTCTGTTCGACCTCGGTTTAGGAGATCCAAAAATAAGGCCCGATGCCCAGATGGGTTACAAGGCCTGTCTCGAAGCTTCAAGGGAGGTTCAGGAGGGAAGCGTCGGTGCAGGAACGGGCGCTACGGTTGGGAAACTTTTGGGCTTAAAAAGGGCCATGAAAGGAGGACTTGGCACTTGGAGCGTAAAGGGACCGGAAAAAGTGGTGGTGGGGGCTCTTGTGGTGCTTAATGCCTTTGGAGACGTGTTTGACCCCTCCACAGGGGAACAAATCGCGGGTCCTTTGGATGAGAACGGAAAGCTCTTGAACACCCAACAGCTCCTTAAACAAGGGGTAAAGAAGGAGAAATTCGGTTTTCCCCTTGAGAATACCACTTTGGTGGTTTTGGCAACAAACGTTAAGTTAGATAAAATAGAACTTACTAAACTTGCTCAGATGGCCTCTCTGACTTTGGGGAAGGTGATTTCTCCCTGTGGTACCCCCTTTGATGGTGACATAGTGTTTGCCGTTTCGACAGGTGAGGAAGAATTGCCCTTGGCCAATGTGGCTGCTTTAGCGGAAGGTGCGATTTTTGAAGCAGTAAAAAGGGCGATTTTTTTAGCCGATGGTTTCAAGATCATTCCATCATGGAGGGATGTCTTCGGACTTGACCCGAAGGTCTGACCTCTATATATTGATCCATAAATTTCGTTGAGGGGAAAATTTGAAACTGCTGTTATCCGAAATTCCACCCGAAGGCCTGAAGATAAATTGGGAGGAGACAAAGGACTTCCGCCTGGAGCAAGTGGAAGGCACTTTGGAGGAAGGCTTACGATTCCTAAAAATGCCCGAAGGCGAACTTTTTATTAAGCCTTCGAAGAAAGGGATAGTATGCAAAGGAAAATTGGAATGTTCAGTTTTGATCAAATGCGCCCGGTGTTTAAAGGAGTTTGAGATGCCCATCCGGGATGAGTTTGAAGTGCTATACGTACCTTTGCGGGAGATGTCACTCAAGGAGGAGGTTGAGTTAAGTTTAGACGATATGGAGACGGGTTTTCTCAAAGAGGACCTTTTTGACGTGGAAGAGTTTTTGAACGAGAGGATTTGGCTTTCTATCCCGATGAAGCCTTTATGTAAAGAGGATTGTAAGGGGTTGTGTCCTTGCTGTGGTAAAGACTTAAACGAAGGAGATTGCGGATGTAAATCAGAATACGTTGATCCACGTTTTGCCGTACTCAAAGAACTTAAAATAAAACTTAAAAAGGGGTAGGAAGATGGCGGTTCCGAAGAAGAAGACTTCAAGCGCGAGAAGGGATAAGAGGAGAACTCATTGGAAGGTTATGCCACCCAATTTGGTGCTTTGTCCTCAATGTAGGAGTCCCAAGCTTCCGCATTTTGTGTGTCCAACTTGCGGATATTATAAAGGCAAAAAGGTAATCGAGTTGGAAGAATCATAACAGAAGATGGGCGATAGGCCTTTAAGGATAGCCGTTGATGCAATGGGTGGCGATTATGCTCCTCAAGCTGTAGTATTAGGGGCAGTGGAAGCTTCTAAGACCTTAAAGGGCGAGATCGTTCTTGTGGGCGATAGCGAAGTTGTAGAGGAAGAACTCGCTAAGGTTAAGGAAAAATATCCAAGGGATAAGATCAAGATAGTGCATGCCCCTGAAGTTATAACCATGGAAGATAGTCCTTCTAAGGTAGTCCGTTCTAAACCCAATAGTTCTATCCATCGCTCAATTGACCTTATGGTGGAGGGGGAAGTGGATGCGGTAGTTACCGCGGGTAATTCGGGGGCGGCCCTTGCGGTAGCCATGTTTAAGCTCAAGAGGCTTCCTTATGTGGAAAGGCCCGCCTTGGTGAGTTTACATCCCTCAAAAAGAGGTTATACGGTCGTTTTAGACGTAGGAGGTAATGTGGAATGCAGATCCACCATGCTTGTGCAGTTTGCCTTAATGGGAGAGATATATGCCCGATTGGCCTTGGGGAAGCAGAAGCCCTTGGTGGGACTTTTGAGTAACGGTACCGAGGAGACAAAAGGCACTGAAGTCACAAGGAAGGCCCATGAGATGCTGAAAAGATGCAATATCAACTACGTGGGTTATGTGGAGGGAAGGGATATATATTATGGGGATGTGGATGTGGTTGTATGCGATGGCTTTGTGGGGAACATCGTCCTTAAAGCCGCTGAGGGAATCGGGGATTTTCTCCGATGGAAGCTTAAGCAAGAGGCCCACCGATATCCACTTTTATGGGCCACTATGCTCATTTCCCAAAGGTTATGGAAGAGGGTGCTAAAGGAGGTGGATTACACTTCTTATGGAGGTGTCCCGCTTTTAGGGGTCAATGGGGTTTGTTTCATATGTCACGGGCACTCTTCGCCAAAAGCCATCGCTCAGGCGATTCGAGCCGCTTCTGATTACGTATTAAAGGACGTGAATGGGTCTCTCATAAGAGCTCTGGAGGAGAACGAGGAACTTAAGAAGATGGGGTTTTTAAAGGTGGAGGAACATTAAAGGAGGTCAAAAAAATGGATTATTTTCTCACCGAAGAGCAGAAGATGTTAAAAGAGTTGGCCAGGCGAATCACTGAGGAGCATGTAATCCCCTTGAGAGCTGAGTTCGATGAAAAGGAGGAGTTTCCTTGGCCTATAATGAGGGTTTGTGCTGAGGCCGGGCTTTTTGGGGTTGCCATACCCGAAAAATACGGGGGATCAGGTGGAGGGGTTTTTGAGACCTGTTTGGTTATAGAGGAGTTAAGCCGTGGCTGTTTGGGGGTTGCGGTAAGCTTTGCCGCTTCAAGCTTATGCGCCTATCCCATTATGCTTTTTGGCACTGAAGAGCAGAAACAAAAATACCTTCCAGAACTTGCTTCCGGCCGAAAGCTCGGGGCTTTTGCGGTTACCGAGGCGGATGCTGGAAGTGACGTGAGTTCCATGAAAACCGAGGCTATAAGGGATGGTAAAGGTTATCGGATCAGAGGGGCAAAGCAATGGATAACCAACGGCGGAGAAGCCGACATTTACGTGGTTTTTGCCCTTACCGATAAGCGGCGAGGGCCTCGTGGTATAAGTGGCTTCATAGTGGAAAAGGGGGCCCCAGGTTTCTCCTTTGGGAAAAAGGAGAAGAAGATGGGCATAAGGGCTTCGGCCACCAGGGAGCTTATATTTGAAGACTGTTGGGTTCCTGAGGAGAATCTGCTGGGTGGAAGGGAGGGCATTGGGCTTCGAGCTATTCTTAACACTTTTGATATGACTCGCCCAGGGGTTGGGGCTCAGGCCGTTGGGGTTGCTCAAGCGGCCTTTGAAGTTGCCCTTGAATATGCCAAACAAAGGGTTCAATTTGGGCAGAAGATTATCTCCTTTCAAGCGATTCAACATATGCTTGCCGATATGGCTACTCAGATTGAGGCGGCAAGGTCACTTGTTTACGCGGTGGCAAGGTATATCGATAGTAAACCCCCTGATTTCACCAAGGAATCGGCTATGGCTAAACTTTTCGCAAGTGATATGGCTATGAGAGTGGTGGAGGATGCGGTTCAGATTTTGGGAGGTTACGGTTACATGAGGGACTTCCCGGTCGAGAAGATGATGCGGGATGTTAAGATCCTTCAAATATATGAGGGTACAAATCAAATACAACGTAACAACATAGCCCGAGAGCTTATCAAAGAGATGGCCAAAAAGGGGATATGAGATGAACAAACTCGCTTTCGTCTTTCCGGGACAAGGAGCTCAATACGTTGGGATGGGGAAAGATCTGTGGGAGAACTTTCCCTATGTAAAAGACCTTTTTGAGGAGGCCAATGAAGTCCTCGGATTTGATCTCAAAAGATTGTGTTTCGAAGGGCCCGAGAGCGAATTGAAGAAGACAGAAAATACACAAGTTAGCGTCTTTTTGGTTAGCTTAGCTTCAGCTCTAGTTGTAGAGAGGGAGCTTGGGGTTAGGCCCGATTATTTGGCCGGACACAGCTTGGGGGAGTATACGGCTTTATGCGTGGCGGGGGTTATCCCCTTTAGAGAGGCTTTAAGGCTTGTGAGAAAAAGGGGGGAGTTTATGCGAGATTCCTGCCCCGAAGGCTTAGGGGCCATGGCGGCTCTGCTTGGTTTAGAGAGGAATAGGGTCTTTGAGCTTTGTGAAAAGGCGAAAAGGGAGGGAGAGGTTTTGGTTCCCGCCAATTTCAATTGCCCGGGACAGATCGTCATTTCCGGTCACAAAGAAGCGGTAAACAGGGCCATTTCTATGGTTAAGGAATTTGGTGGTAAAAAGGCGGTTCTACTGGAGGTAAGCGGGGCCTTTCATTCGCCATTGATGGAGGAGGCTTCTAAGAAATTGGAGGAGTTCCTCAAAGGGATTGAGTTCGATGGTTTTAAAGTGCCAGTAGTTTCCAACGTGAATGCGGAACCTTATTCGGATCCCCAAAAGGCCAAGGAATTGTTAATCTTACAAGTAAAAAGCCCCCTTCTTTGGGAGGATTCAATAAGGAGATTAGTTGCATTAGGGGTCAATACCTTTGTAGAATTAGGCCCTGGGAAGGTACTTACGGGTTTGATAAAAAGGACCGTGCCTGAACTTAAAACCCTCAACCTTGAGGTATCTCAAGACCTTGAGGGATTAAAGGAGGGTTTAAATTTAAAAATCAATTGAGGAGGTGAGAAGGAATGGCTCCGACTCTTGAACAGATTGAACAGAGGTTAAAGGAGTTGATCGTTCAACAGTTAGGGGTTGATGAGAGTGCGGTTGTTCCCGAAGCCAAATTTATAGATGATCTGGGGGCTGATTCCTTGGATTTGGTGGAGCTCATAATGGCCTTGGAGGATGAGTACGGGATCGAGATCCCCGATGAGGATGCCGAAAAGATCGTTACGGTGGGCGATGCTCTTAATTACCTTAAGGAAAGGTTAGCCAAGGCATAAAAGGAGGGCACTTGAGGCGGAGGGTAGTTGTTACCGGTATTGGTATGGTTATCCCCCAAGGAGCGGGGAAGGATGAGGTGTGGAAAAAGATATGTGAGGGTGTTTCCGGAGTAGGGCCCATAACTAAGTTTGACCCTACGGGCTTTGAGACTCGAATAGCCGCGGAGGTCAGGGATTTTGATCCAGCCCGATTCATCGATCCGAAGGACTTACGGAAGATGGACCCCTTTATCCATTTCGCCATAGGAGCAGCCTGTATCGCCACGGAGGATTCGGGAATAGACTTCAGTAAGGAGGATCCGGAGAGGGTTGGGGTGATAATAGGAGTTGGCCTCGGAGGGCTTGCTACGCTTGAACAATCCTTCCAAGTCCTTAGAGACAGGGGACCCAAACGCATCAGCCCATTTTTCATACCCGCCATCATTCCCAACGAGGCTCCTGCTCATATTTCGATCCGCTTCGGCTTAAAGGGTCCCAATATGGCCGTGGCTACTGCTTGCGCCAGTGGGGCTCATGCTATCGGGATGGCCTTTCGGGCCATTCAATATGGGGATATAGATGTGGCCGTAAGTGGAGGGGTTGAGGCTACCATAACCCCCTTAGCGGTAGCGGGATTCAACGCCATGAGGGCGCTTTCCACTCGAAACGATGAGCCCCAAAAGGCCTCAAGGCCATTTGATCGGGATAGGGATGGTTTCGTCATAGGAGAAGGTGGGGCTGTTATGATCTTGGAGGAATTAGAACGGGCCAAAAAAAGAGGAGCTCAGATTTATGCCGAGCTTGTGGGTTATGGCTATAACTCCGATGCTTATCATTTAGCTGCTCCTGATCCGGAGGGAGAGGGAGCGGCAAGGTGTATGCTTTTAGCCTTAAAAGATGCCAGGCTTTCCCCCGAGGATGTGGATTACATAAACGCCCATGGGACCGGCACCCCTGCGGGTGACCTTACTGAGACCATAGCCATAAAGAGGGTCTTTGGCCCAAGAGCATACAAAATCCCGGTTAGTTCTACCAAATCCATGACGGGGCATCTTTTAGGAGGGGCTGGTAGCACGGAGGCCGTTTTTTGTGTTCTCTCCATAAGGGATGGCATAATTCCCCCCACCATAAACTACGAAAACCCCGATCCCGAGTGTGATCTTGATTATGTGCCCAATGTGGCAAGGGAGGCTAAAGTTAGGGTGGCCCTTTCCAACAGTTTCGGGTTTGGCGGAGCCAACGCAGTTTTGATCTTCAAAAAATTCGAGGGTTAAAATGAGGGTGGCCCTTGCTTCCGATCACGCGGGGTTTTCGTTAAAGGGAAAGATTTTCCAGTTTCTCTCTTCTCAGGGGTATGAGGTGATAGATCTTGGACCCGAAAGGGAGGATCCGGTGGATTATCCGGATTATGCTGCTCGAGTGGCCCTTATGGTTTCCAAAGGGGAAGTGGAACGCGGGATCTTGGTATGCGGTACTGGGCTTGGTATGACGGTTGTGGCCAACAAGTTTAAGGGAGTGAGGGCCGTAAGCGTAAGTGACGAATATTCGGCGAGGCAATCGCGTAAACACCTTGATGCAAATGTCCTTTGTTTGGGGGCCAGGGTTTTGGGTGAAGAGCTGGCTTTGAGTTTGCTTGAAGCATGGCTCTCTACCGATTTTGAAGGAGGAAGGCATTTACGGAGACTGGAAAAATTAAACCGTATCGAGGAAGAGAATTTAAAATGAACGCCTTTTGGAGGTCTTTGGAAGAGGTAGATCCTCAGATAGCTTGGGCCATAAGGGGGGAACTCCAAAGGGAGGAGAGGCTCATTTTAATCGCCTCAGAAAATTACGCCTCTCGGGCTGTTTTAGAGGCTCAAGGTTCGATTTTGACCAATAAGTACGCCGAGGGATACCCAGGCCAAAGGTATTATGGGGGGTGTCAGTGGGTGGATGAGATCGAAAGACTAGCCATAGAAAGGGCTAAGGAGCTTTTTGGGGCCGAACATGCCAACGTTCAACCTCTTTCGGGAAGTATCGCCAATATGGCCGTTTATTTTTCCGTGCTTAACCCTGGTGACACCATAATGGCCATGGACCTCGCTCATGGGGGGCATTTGAGTCACGGGGCCAAGGCTAATTTCTCGGGAAGGCTTTATAGGGTCATCACTTATGGGGTAAATAAGGAGACGGAAGTTCTGGATTACCAAGAAATTTACGAACTCGCAAAAAAGTATAGGCCCAAACTAATAGTAGCTGGCGCCAGTTCCTATTCCAGAATCATTGACTTCTCCATATTTAGCGAGATAGCTCGGGAGACCGGGGCTTGTCTTATGGCCGATATGGCCCATATTGCTGGACTTGTGGCTTCAGGAGTTCATCCGAATCCAGTCCCTCACTGTGATTTTGTTACCTCTACGACTCATAAGACCTTAAGGGGACCTCGAGGGGGTTTTATTCTTTGTAAGAAAAAATTCGCCGAAGATATAGATAAGACCGTCTTCCCTGGAATCCAAGGGGGCCCTTTCATGCATCAAATAGCCGCGAAGGCCATATGTTTTAAAGAAGCCATGACCGAAGAATTCCGAGAATATCAAAAGCAGGTGGTGAAAAACGCTAAAAGGTTAGCTCAGGCTTTGGAGGATCGGGGCTTTAAGATAGTTTCAGGCGGTACAGACACCCATATGTTCCTGGTGGATCTGACCAATAAGGGTTTAACGGGGAAAGAGGCTGAGGAGGCTTTGGAGAGGGCTGGAATAACGGTTAATAAAAACCTAATTCCTTTCGATCCCCGAGGGCCAAATGTGACAAGCGGTATAAGGATTGGGACCCCTGCCGTTACTACAAGGGGTATGAAAGAAAAGGAAATGGATATTATCGCCTCGTTGATAGCTGAGCTTATCGAAGGCTATCCTTCTGAAGAAGTGGAGAAGAAAGTTTTTAAGAAAGTCCTTGAGCTATGCGAGGCCTTTCCTCTCTATAAAGGCCATTTCAAAAATGAGTCAAAGGCCCACTTGGGACGAGTATTTCCTTGATATAGCCCGACTGGTGGCTACCCGTTCCACCTGTTTGAGGAGGCAGGTCGGGGCTGTCCTGGTAAAGGACAAAAGAATTCTTGCCACTGGTTACAACGGTCCTCCTTCGGGGATTTCCCATTGTTTGGATGTGGGCTGCTTGAGGGAGAAGATGGGGATCCCTTCCGGAGAAAGACATGAGCTATGCCGGGGGCTTCATGCCGAACAGAACGCCATCCTTCAAGCTGCTTTTCACGGTATCTCCATAAAAGGGGCAACCCTTTATTGTACTCACCATCCGTGTATTATCTGTAGTAAGATGCTTATTAATGCGGGCATTTCGAAGATCGTTTACCTTGAGGGTTATTCAGATCCTCTGGCCAAAGAAATGCTCGATGAGGCGAAAATCGAGGTGGTAAGGTTTAAAAGATGAAATGTCCCTTTTGTGGTGCCGATGAAGATAGGGTGATCGATTCCCGGGTGAGTAAAGACGGATACGAGGTCCGAAGGAGAAGGGTTTGCATAAAATGCAGGCGACGCTTTACTACCTACGAACGAGTGGCTGAAGAACTTCCCTTTGTTATAAAAAGAGACGGAAGGCGCGAACCCTTCAGTAGGGAGAAGATCCTTAATGGTGTGAGAAAGGCCTGCGAGAAAAGACCGATAAGCACAGACGCGTTGGAGAAGTTGGTTGACAGGGTGGAGAGTTGGGTTTTAGAGCAAGGAAAAAAAGAGATCTCTTCCTTGGAGATAGGGGAAAGGGTGATGGAGGAACTGAGGAAACTTGACGAAGTGGCTTATGTGAGGTTCGCTTCTGTTTATCGGCAATTCAAGGACGTGAACCAGTTCTTCGAAGAACTTAAGATGATCTTAAGCAAAAGGGAAGATGTTCACCGGGATAGTTGAGGGAATAGGTCTTTTGAGCGATCTTTACAAAAGAGGAGACACTTGGCTCCTTCGTCTGAAGGTCCCTTCGGAGCTAAAACCCATTGACCCAGGCGAAAGCCTTTCGGTAGATGGATGTTGCTTGACCGTGGTGGAAGAAGTGAAAGACGAAATCCTCGTTGAGGTATCATGGGAAACCTTCTCTCGGACCAAGATAAAAAGGTACTTTCCCGGTATAAAGGTCAACCTTGAAAGGGCCCTTCAAATAGGTAAAAGGCTCGGGGGACATTTTGTCACCGGGCATGTGGATGGGGTTGGGGAGGTTTTAAGTTTGGAATATGAGGAAAGGACTGCAAAACTCTCAATCCTTGCCCCAAGCGAACTTTCCCGTTATCTTGTGGAAAAGGGATCGATTGCCGTCGATGGGGTGAGTCTCACCATAAACGGAGTGGATGGGAGTGTGTTTTGGGTTACCCTTGTTCCTTTTACCTTACAACACACCACCTTAAGTGAGTTACGATCGGGCGATTGGGTGAACCTGGAAGTTGACATACTGGCAAAATATGTGGAGAAGCTCTTAAAATTTAAAGGGATAGACGAAGACTTTTTGAAAGAGCACGGTTTTTTATAAAGGGGGTGGTTTAAGATGATAACTACCATTGAAGAGGCCCTTGAGGATTTTAAAGCAGGAAAGATGGTCATCATAGTTGATGATGCCGATCGGGAAAACGAAGGTGACCTATGTATTGCTGCCGAAAAGGTTACCCCTGAAGCCATAAACTTTATGGCCAAATATGGACGAGGGCTCATCTGTTTAGCCTTAACGGAAGAGCAGTGCGAAAAGCTGAAGCTTCCCTTAATGGTTCCTGAAGAACATAGCGATGCCCTTCATGGTACCGCCTTTACCGTTTCGATTGATGCTCGCTATGGAGTTACTACGGGTATCTCGGCTTATGATAGGGCAAAGACCATTCTTACTGCTATAGCCGATGATGCAAAACCCGAAGACCTAGTTAGGCCGGGTCACGTTTTTCCCTTAAGGGCAAGAAGAGGAGGGGTTCTGGTAAGGGCAGGGCATACGGAGGCCTCGGTGGATTTGGCTAGACTTGCGGGGCTTAAGCCGGCAGCCGTCATCTGCGAAATAATGAAGGACGATGGTACCATGGCCCGTTTGCCCGATCTGGTGCTGTTTGCAAAAGAACACGGTCTTAAGATTATAACCATTGCTGATTTGATAAAATACCGACTCAAAAAGGATAAACTTGTAAGGCGTGTGGCTGAAGCCACTTTACCGACCAAATACGGAGGTGAGTTTAAGATCATCCTTTATGAAAGTGAGGTAGATGCTCAACATCACGTGGCATTGGTGAAAGGGGAGATTTCTCCTGATGAACCCATATTGGTGAGGGTACATTCGCAATGCCTTACTGGTGACGTATTCGGTTCTTTGAGATGCGACTGCGGCGAACAGCTTCATGAGGCCATGCGGATGATAGAAAGGGAAGGTAAGGGAATAATAGTTTATATGAGGCAGGAAGGAAGGGGCATAGGGCTTGCCAATAAGATAAAGGCCTATTTTCTGCAAGAACACGGAAAGGACACGGTCGAAGCCAATGAGGCCCTTGGTTTTAAACCTGACTTGAGGGATTATGGGGTAGGAGCTCAGATTCTTGTGGATTTAGGCGTTAGGAAGATAAGGCTCATGACCAATAACCCCAGGAAAATAGTGGGGCTTGAGGGTTATGGGATTGAGGTATTTGAACGAGTGCCTATTGAGATACCTTCTCGACCTGAGAATCACAAGTACTTAAAGACTAAGAAAGAAAAATTAGGACATATACTTAGCGTAAAGTGAGGTGAAAAATGAAGATAATAGAAGGTAAATTAGTAGCTGAAGGTTTTAAGTTCGCCATTGTGGTTTCTCGGTTCAATCACTTTATAACTGAGAGGCTTCTTGAAGGGGCTTTGGATTGTTTGAGAAGGCATGGGGCGCGGGATGAGGATATTCACGTTATAAGGACACCTGGATGTTTTGAGATACCAGCTGTGGCCAAGAAACTGGTAGAAAGGGGATTTTACGACGCCATTATATGCCTTGGAGCGGTGATAAGGGGAGGTACGCCCCATCACCAATATATAAGCGCCGAGGTAACGAAAGGAATTGCTCAACTTTCTCTGGAGAGTCCGATCCCAGTTACCTATGGCATCATAACGCCCGATACGCTCGAACAGGCCATCGAGCGAGCAGGTACCAAGGTGGGCAATAAAGGGTGGGATGCAGCGCTTGCTGCCGTTGAGATGGTTAATCTTTTTAAGGAAATTAAGGAAATTAAGGAAATAAAATGAAGCGAAGGAAAGCCCGGGCGCAAGCCTTACAGCTCTTATATCAATTGGACCTTGATCCGCGAGATCCGGAAATGGTACTTGAGGAATGGGAAAAAGAAGAGTATCCTCAGTGGGCTAAGGAGTTTGTAAGAAGGTTAGTTAAGGGAGTGTGGGAAAAAAGGGAAGAGATAGACGCTCACATTCAGCGATTTTCTTACAGGTGGCGCATCGATCGAATGGACCGAGTGGACAGGAATATACTCCGAATAGGGACATTTGAAATCCTTTATTGCCATGATATACCTATAAAAGTCGCCATAAATGAGGCGGTGGAGATGGCTAAGAAATTCGGTTCTTCGGAGGATTCCAAGGGTTTTATAAACGCTATTTTGGATAAAATCGCCAAAACCATCTCCAAGGAGGAAAAGGAAAATGGAGAAGGCCAAAAACATCTGGATGAACGGCGAGCTGGTGCCATGGGATGAGGCTAAGGTCCATGTTCTTACTCACACCCTTCATTATGGGTTGGGGGTTTTTGAGGGGATAAGGTGTTATAAATGTGCCAATGGCCGTTCGGGCATCTTCAGGTTGAGGGATCATATCGATAGGCTTTTTCAATCAGCTTTAATAGCTCAGATCGAGATCCCCTTTTCGAAGGAAGAGATAGAGGAGGCTTGTAAGGAAATCGTGAGGGTAAACGAACTCGAAGAGGCTTATATTCGACCTCTGGTGTTTATAGGGGAAGGAGTAATGGGGGTTCACCCTCATGATAATCCAATTCGCGTGGCAATCATCGCCTGGAAATGGGGGGCCTATTTAGGGGAAGAAGCCCTGAAAAATGGCACTCGGGCTAAAACCTCCTCCTATATTCGGCATCACCCAAATGCCATGATGACCAAAGCCAAGATCTGCGGCAATTACGTGAACTCAGTTCTGGCAAAAAGGGAAGTCACAAGGCTTGGTTACGATGAGGCAATTCTCCTTGATCCAGAAGGGTATGTGGCAGAGGCCTCGGGAGAGAACATATTTATCGTTAAAGACGGAATAATAAAGACCATCCCCCCAACGACCATTTTACCCGGCATAACCAGAAACACCGTTATAAGATTAGCCAAAGATAGAGGCTATACCGTAATAGAGGAAAGATTTACCCGAGACGAGCTCTATATAGCCGATGAGGTATTTTTGACAGGTACAGCTGCCGAAGTCACCCCGGTAAGGGAGATAGACGATCGCCCTATAGGAAACGGCAAACCTGGGAAAATAACCCAAGAATTACAAGAGCTTTATTTCAAAACAGTAAAAGGAGAACTACCGAAGTACTCCCACTGGATCACCTACGTTTAAAAAAAATCCAAACCAAAATTTTTTCTAATCTTGTTATAAATTTCCCTTAGGTTTTTACCTTGTTTAATTTATTTTTTTTATAGAAACATAAAACAATGTTTGTTGACAGACTTTATTGTTTGTAATAAAAATACTGTGATTTTCAATTTAAAAACTTTTTAAGGAGGTTGAAAAAAATGGAGCAGAACAATGGGTGGGCCAATCCAGGGCCATGGGTACTTGAGAGTGTGGCTGTTTTGACGGGTTGTGCGGGGTTTGTATTTGCGGGTTTGGTTCCTCCGTCGACGGTTCCGTTGCTTGCAGGTGTCTTATTTGCGTGTGTTCTTCCTCAGCTTTTAGGTGGTCTTATAGCGTTAAGGAAGGGGGATATTGTTTTGGGAACCATAAGCGGTCTATTCGGAACGGTAATCACCATTGGGGCAGCCTTGACGCTGTGGCAACAGGTTTTTCTTTCTCCTCAGCCAGGTGCTTTTACGCCTGAAGTGATGGGTGTTTTTTGGTTTGTGCTCTTTATTCTTTGCGAGACTTTAGCTGTAGCGTTTGGAAAGGTTTCTTGGATCATATTTTTGGGGATAGCGGAAGTTGGGATTTCCTTTTTGTTCTTAAGCATAGGTTCTTGGACCGGTTCTCCTTCGGCCTTTAAAGTGGCCGGGTGGCTTTTGATAATATTTGCCGCTTTTTGCTCTTACATGTCGGCGGCTATCCTTTGGGCGGAACAGTTTAAGAAAGTGGTTATTCCTATAGGTAAGCCTCTGTTTAAGTAGTATTAAGAATAAATCAAAAAAGGAGGTGTTGAAATGGCAGAGATTAGGTTTCCTGACCCTCATGAATATGTGAAGACTGCTATTCCTCCAGAGCTTGAGGGATGGGAGGAGATGTATCCTCCTCATTTCCTTTTCTGTGAGGAGGAGGAAGAGCGGGCCAAATGGGAAAAAAGGCAATTCTGGTACCTTGATAAGATCCATGCCCCCGACCCCATGCCCCCTTTAGACCACATTTTTCAACAGGCTTGGCAGATTGCACTTTCCCAACATAATACGAGGGTCTTTTGTATTCCGCCTGCTCAAGGAGTAGCTCATAGGATAGTGGGTTGTTATCAATATATCTGTGCTGTGGAACCCCCTCCTGAGGAAATCGTTCAAGAAAAGGCGGAACTTTTTAAAGAAAGGGTTCCTTATGCGGTTGAGCATTATGACGAGATATGGGAGGAGTGGCTTTCTCGGTTTAAGGAATTGGGAGAAGAATTAAAAAGGGTAAAGATTCCTGAACTTCCAAAATACCTTCCTCCAGAGGAAGTTTTTCCTCATCCTTATCGGGGTTACACGCAGGCTTATGAGCTTATAGAGGCCTTTCATCATATGGTCAACCTTATGTACAAAGGATGGCAATATCACTTCAACCTCCTTAACTTGGCCTACCTTTATTTCTTGACCTTCTCCGATAACATGAAAAAGCTATTTCCAGGCATTTCGGAGAGCACCATCGGAAAGATGGTGGCAGGGGTTGAGGCCTATATGTTTAGGCCTCAAGAAGAATTAACCTCTCTTGCTCGTCTTGCCTTCAGCGAACCTCGAGTGAAGGAAATCCTTATGAAAGATATACCAGCCGAAGAGAAGATAAAGGAATTGAAGAAGATCCCTGAGGGAGAGGTATGGCTTCAGAGGTTAGAGGAGGTTAAGGATCCGTGGTTTTATGTGAGTTGTGGAAGCGGATGGTATCATTATGAGGGCAGTTGGAAGGATAAGTTGGATTTGCCCTTCTCCTATTTGAAAGGTTACCTCGAGAGGTTAGAAAGGGGGGAGAGCATAGAAAGGCTTATGGGACACATCCAAAAGGAGAGGGAGGAGCTTTTCCAACAATATAAAGCCCTTGTTCCCAATGAGGAAGACCGAGAGAGCTTAGAAAAACTTTACCGAGACAGTTTGACCCTTTACCGGTTTTCTGAAGGTCATATCTTTTGGGTTGAACATTGGTTCCACACCATATGGTTTGATAAGGTAAGGGAACTCGGAAATGTTTTGGTTAAAGCAAAAGTCCTTAAAGAGGTGGATGACATATTCATGTTTAATCGCTTAGAAATACCCACGTTGATAGAGGATGCGGTGACTGCTTGGGCTCTTGGGGAAGGTGTTCCTACAAGAGACTGGGCTTCCAAGGCCAAAAGGAGAAGAGAAATCCTTGAGGCAGCTAAGAAATGGTCTCCTTCTCCCGCTTTGGGTGTAGCCCCAGAAGTGATAGCTGAGCCTTTCACGGTGATGCTGTGGGGCATAACCACTGAAAAAGCTGAGGAATGGCTTAAAGGGCTCACAGTAGAAAGGGAAAAGGTGGAGGAGATCAAAGGCTTCCCTGCTTCGAAAGGCGTTGCCGAAGGACCAGCGAGGGTGATCAAAAGCCTTGAGGAGCTCGAACAACTCCAAGAAGGAGAAATCCTTGTGTGTCCTTCTACTAACCCTTCCTGGGCACCGGTTTTTGCTCGAATTAAAGCAGCAGTCACCGACATAGGAGGAGTTACCTGTCATGCGGCCATTGTAGCCCGAGAATTCGGATTACCCTCAGTGACGGGGACAGGCATAGCCACCCAGGTGATCAAAACAGGTGACCTCATCCAAGTGGATGGGGATAACGGCGTAGTGAGGATCATAAAGAGAGCTTCCTAAAACTACAATCCACCTCACAGGGGGAGATACCCCCTGTGGGGTTTAAATTTCTATTATAAAAATTTTTAATAAGACGAATAACAAAAAAGTGTTACATTTTGGTTTTTTTTGGTTAAACTAAGTTTTGAGGAGGTAAAAAATGGAGAAATGGATATATTGGCTTGAGGAGGTGGATTCTTCTTTTAACAACGTTGTTGGTAAAAAGTGTGCAAATTTGGGTGAATTGACGAAGGCTGGTTTTAGGGTTCCGCCGGGTTATGCTTTGGGGCTTTCGGCCTATGATAGGTTTATGAAGGAAACTGGGGTTATGGAGAGGATAAAGGAGTTTTTGAAGGATTTTAGGGCAGATCCCAATAATCCAGGAGATACGGTGAAGTTTGAGGGGGTTTCTTCTCATATAAGGAGGATGGTAGAAGAGACTCCCATGCCCCAGGATATGGAAGAGGTGATAAAAGAATATTATGAAAAACTCTGTGAAAAAACGGGCATGTACCCTACAGCAGTAGCTACGCGTTCCGCAGGTCCAGTGAGTCATCCTGGTCAGTATGAGACCTATCTTAACGTGAAGGGAGCCGATCAGGTGGTTTTGAACGTGAAAAGGGTTTGGTCAAGTACCTTTAATGCCCGTTCCCTTATCGCACGAGCCAGATTGGATCTGCCTTTAGAATATGATCCTATCGGGGTGGCGGTCTTGACTATGGTAAATGCTAAATCTGCAGGGGTGATGTTTACCCTTGATCCTTCAAATGGTGATATATCCAAGGTAGTGATAGAGGGGAGCTGGGGGTATGGGGAGGCGGTGGTTTCAGGTTCGGTTACCCCCGATAGGTTTAAGGTGGATAAGGTGACTTTGGAAATCGAGGAAAGAAGGATTTTCAATAAGGACCAATGGTATGTGTTTGATGAAGTAGAGGGGAAGATGGTGTATGCTCCGGTTCCCGAAGAATTAAGGGAAATTCCCTGTCTTACTGACGAAGAGGTTGTAGAACTTGTTAAAGTTGCAAAGGAAGTGGAAAAACATTTTGGTTGTCCTCAGGATATAGAGTGGTGCATATCTAAAGATTATCATCTTCCTGAAAGCATCTTTCTGGTTCAAGCTCGTCCGGAAAGCGTTTGGGGTAAAAAGGAAAAGCCAACGGTAATAGGTAAAAAAGATCCCTTTGAGTTAGTTATGAAGCGTGCTACTACGCCCATAAGGATCAAATCTTGAAAGGGGGAGGAAAATGATGAAACGGTTTTTGGGGTATAAGGTGGAAGAAAGTTTTAATCAGGGTACTTTTCTCACCGAAAGGCATCTGGAAGAGGGAAGAGGCGAGAAAGTAGCCCTTTATTATGAAGATCAAAAGATCACCTTTCGGCAATTGAGGGATTTTGCCAATAAATTTGGAAATGCCTTGAGGGACTTGGGGATTGGAGCCGAAGACAAGGTATTAATGGTTCTTTGGGATTGCCCCGAATATTTTTATTCCCTTTTAGGTTCAATGAAAATAGGTGCAGTTCCTATTCCTGTAAACACCCTAGGAAAACCCGAGGACTATCTTTTCTTCCTTAAGGATTCAAGGGCCAAAGTGGTTGTGGTCAATGATGACCTTTATGAAGAAAAAGTGGCCCCAATTAAGGATCAGAGTAAGTATCTCCGGCATGTTATAGTGGTGGGAAAGGATTTTCCCGGAACGTTGGATTTTTACAAGCTTCTTGAGAAGGCATCTTCCGAATTAATTCCCGAGGAGACCTCAAAGGACGATATAGCTTATATGATGTATACTTCAGGTACAACCGGATTACCCAAAGGGGTAATACACCTTCATCACGATCTTATTTATGCCTGGTCCCCTGTTTGTGAAACCGTTTACGAAATTAAAGAGGATGATATTATCTTCTGCACCTCCAAGATGTTTTTCGCCTATGGCAAAAACGCCACCTTTGATACCATTACTCTGTACGGAGTTTCGGCCGTACTGTGGCGCCGATGGCCGAGTCCTGAAACAATTCCGGAAGTTTTCGAGATTGTAAGAAAGTATAAGCCCACCCTCTTTTTCAGCGTCCCTAGCTTTTACTCGGCCATGTTGAGGGAAATCGAGAGGGGTAAAGAAGTCGATTTTTCCTCCGTACGAGCCTTTGTCACCTCCGGAGAGATGATGCCTCCTCCAATAGTGGAAAAGCTTTGGCAAACCTTCAAAAAACCCATAATAAACGGTTTAGGAAGTACCGATGTGGGTGGTCAATATCTCGCTAACCCCAATTTAGTAGAAAATCCCGAAGTCTCGGGTAAGATTCTCGAAGGGTTTGAGGCAAAACTTGTGGATGAAGAGGGAAAGGAAGTCCAAGAAGGGGAGATAGGTGAGCTTTGGCTTAACAATGATGGTATTACCCCTGGTTACTGGAGAAGGCACGAAAAGAACAAAGAGATATATTACGGCCCTTGGTTCAAAACAGGTGACCTCTTTCTTCGAGAAAAAGGAGGTTACCTCTCCTATCAAGGAAGAGCCGACGATATGCTCAAGTTCAGCGGACAATGGGTAGCCCCCCTTGAGATCGAAAACACCTTACTCGAGCACCCGGCAGTTCAAGAATGTGCAGTAGTAGCAGTTCCTTGGGAAGAAGGATTAATAAAAGGAAAGGCTTTTGTGGTATTAAGGGAGGGATTTGAGCCAAGTGCAGAGCTTGAGAGGGACATGATTGAGTTCATGAGGAAGAAACTTGCCGGATTTAAGGTTCCTAAAGCAGTCGAGTTTGTTAAAGAACTGCCTCGGACCGTAACAGGCAAAATACAACGTTATAAACTTAGGACAAAAGTGTAAAAATTGTAAAAGGATGAATGAAAAAAAGAAACTAAAGATTTGGTTAGCTCACCTTATGGAATTCTGTGAGGTGGCAAAGGAGGGGAGTTTCAGTAAAGCGGCAGAAAATTTGCAAAAGACACAACCAGCAGTAAGTAGTGCTATAAGAAAATTAGAAGAAGCCCTAAGCGTTACACTTTTTAATCGTTACAATAAGCGTGTGACTCTTACTGAAGAAGGAAAGCTATTGTATAAACGTGCTCTTGAGATAATCGGACTACTAGAAAACACAATAAGATGGATTACAAATGGATATCTATGTAAAACAGGAGTTGTTAGAATTGGTGCTCCTTCAGTCGTGATTGATTCTTTTCTCTTCGAACTCATAAATGAGTTTAGAAAGAATAATCCTGAAATAGTATTTTCTATTCAAGAAGGAGCAAGTATAGAAGTTGTTAAGGGTATTGAGAATCAAATTTTTGAATTAGGTATTGTAGGAGACATTAAATTCCCTCCAAATCTTATAATACATAAGCTTACTGCTATAGAATTCAACTGCATAATTCCTAGTAAATATCAGGAATTATTTGAAGGAAGTGAAGAAGTCTCCTTGCAAGACTTAAAAGATATACCTTTCATTCTACAGGGCAAAGAGTCAGCCCTAAGGATTAGGTTAGAGGAATTATTTTATAAAGCCCGTTTCAGGCCATCCATAGTGATGGAGTTAAACGGTACTACTTATGTGAAAAGGGCTCTACTTGATGGGATTGGTTTATGTTTTCTTCCTATCAGTTGTGTTAGGAGGGAATTGGAAAAGGGGGAAGTTCTATCTTTACGGCTCAAGGAGGGTAAGATCGTTGTACCTGTATTTTTGGTATATCATGCGGACTATAAGCTTTCGCCAGTCACTTATGCTTTTAAAGAGTTTTTAAAGAAAAAAATTGAAAAAGAGATAAAGAAAAAACGATAAAGGAGGGGAAGAATGGATATTCGTGATTTTATAAAGATGTGGGAGGAAAAGGGAGAGCTAAGGAGGATAAAAGCGGAGGTTGACTGGAACCTTGAACTTTCGCATATTGCCCAGATGGTTCAGGAAAAAGGGGGACCGGCTTTGTTGTTTGAGCGCGTTAAGGGGTACGAAAGTCCGGTTCTTATAGGGGTTTATGCTACTGTTAAGAGATTGGCTTCTATTTTGGGTAAGCCCGAATTGGGGTCTATGGTTGAATTGACGCGTTATTGGTTAAGTGTGCTTAAGGAAAAGAAAGCAGCTGTTGTTTCGGAGGAGGTTTCAAGTGGTCCTATTTTAGAGAATGTGAGTGAAGGAGAAAAGGCTGATATTTTTTCCTTTCCGGTTCCCAAGTTCTATGAAGCCGATGGGCATCGGTATTTTGGTACAGCGGTATATATGGTTACTAAGGATCCCGAAAGCGGAAGGATAAACCTTGGAACTTTTCGAATGGCTGTTCATGATGAACATCATCTAGGGGTACAAATCTTAAAAGGGAAAACTACGGACCGTATTTTGAAAAAATATGAAAAAATGGGAGAAAAAATGCCCGTTTGTGTGGTAGTGGGAGGTGACCCCTTGTTAGGGATTGCCAGTGCGGCAACCCTTCCTGGGGTTCAAAGCGCTTATGATGTGGTAAGTACTTTAAGGGGTGAACCGCTTAAGTTGGTAAAAGAGGAACTTTCGGGTCTCCCCATTCCTGCCGATGCGGAGATCGTGATTTCGGGACAGATAGACCCTAAGATTTTGAAAGAAGAGGGGCCTTTTGGTGAATATACGGGGTATTATACCGAGGAGTTTTTCAGGCCGCTCCCTAAGCCGGTTATCGAGATAAAAAGGATTTATCACAGAAATAATCCCATTCTCATCTGTAACACCGTTGGTAGACCCGTAGGGGATAATCATGTGCTTTATGCCTTTGCCAGAAACGCCTCTCTTTGGATGGAACTTGATGCCATGAGAATCCCTGGGATCAAATCCGTTCATACCTTGCCTGAAGCAGCAGGAAGGTATTGGGTAATTGTTTCTGTTCAGCAGATGTATCCTGGTCATGCCGAACAGGTAGCCCATGCGGTGTTGGGTACAAATACCGGCATGTATGGAACCAAGGGGGTAATTATTGTTGACGACGACATTGAGGCCGATGACCTTCCAAGGGTGTGGTGGGCTTTAAGTGTTAGATATCTTCCCGAAAGGGGGACGGAGATTATAAAACGAGGGCGTTCTACGCCTCTTGACCCAGCCCTCCTTAATGAGCCCAATAAGTTTATAACTTCAAGAATAATACTTAACGCTACCATACCTTTTGAATGGGAACAAAAGCCGATCTTGGTGAAGTTAAATGAAGAGGTGGTTAACCGAATAAAAATGAGAAAGGAAGAGCTTGGATTAAGTGACATTTTAAGTTAAGGAAGGAGGGCATAATGAAGTGCGATTTGAAGGAAGCTCAAGAAAAGGCGAAAAAAGTGAGGATGGTCGTTCACGATATTCATGGCGTGTTAACGCCCAATGTTGTTTATTGTGATCAAGAGGGGAATCGTCGGTATGAGTTCTGGCACATGGACGGTTTTGGGGATCTTTCCCTTTCGGCAAATGGGATAATTCCTATTTTTCTCGATAGCACTTCCATCGATGATGAAGGGTTATACAGGGCTCGAGAGTTGAAGCTGGAAAAATACTATTACCGAACAAGTTTTGAAGAGAAAGCAAAAAAGTTCGAGGAAATAAAAGAGGAATATAAGGTCTCTGATGAGGAGATATGTTATGTGGGATGTGAACCTTATGACATCCCCTTCATGAAGAAAGTGGGGTTTGCAGTTGCAACAGCAGATGCATCAGATGAGGTTAAAGAAGTAGCTCATTATGTAACTTCCCTTCCAGGTGGAAGGGGGGCAATGAGGGAATTATGCGAGTTCATTTTAAGAGCTAAAGGAGTTTGGGAAGAGTGGGTCGATAAAGTCACCAAGATGGGATATAAATAACCGGTTTTTTGAAAGGAGGTTGAAGATGCAGCACATTAAGGTAAAAGAAGGTGCTATTGTGAAAGAAGGAGCAGTGGAAAAGGCAAAAAAGGTGCGTTTTGTGGTGATAGACATTCATGGGGTTTTGACGGATAACACCTTATATTACACCCAAGATGGGATAAAATCGGAGAGGTTTTCCCTTAAGGATAGATGGGGTTTTAAGCTCTTACACGAAGCAGGCATAAAAACGGCCTTTCTCACCAGCAAAATTTCTCGAGCGGATCAGGCAGTGGGAAAAATATACGGGGTACCGGAGGAGTTTCTTTGGGGAAGTTCAGCGAAAATGGCTTTGACCTCGGAAATGCAACAAAAATACGGCTTTACTGACGAAGAGATGGCTTATATAGGGGATGAGATGATAGACCTTGGGATGATGAAAAGAGCCGGTTTTTCCGTAGCACCAGCGGATGCTTCTCAGGAGGCTCGTGAGATAGCCGATTACGTGACCTCAGTGGGAGGAGGGATGGGTGTGGTGAGGGAGGTGGCGGAGTTTATCCTCAAGGTCCAGGGCAAATGGGAAGAGATAATCGATAAGGTTTTTTGATGCCTAAAAGGCGTACCATCCTATTAGGCGCTTGTTTAGATACAAAAGGGGAAGAGGCGGAGTATCTTTATGAGGTGCTGAAAGATCTTGGTAATGAGGTTCTCGTGATAGATGGTGGCATTAAAGGAGTTCCTTTTTTTGAACCTCATATTAGACGAGAAGAAGTAGCTCGAGCCGCGGGGATTTCTCTTCAGGAGATACAAGGGATACCTCATGAAGGTGAAGTCCTTATGTTAATGGCTCAAGGGATTCAGAGGATAACAGAAGAGCTAATAAAAGAGAAGAAAATAGAGGGGATGATCGGTTTCGGGGGAAGCATGGGGACTTTGCTCTGGGGAACTGTTATGCAAGGCCTTCCCCTTGGTTTCCCTAAGGTTCTAGTAAGTACCCAAGCTTCAAACCCTGAAGTTATAAAAAGGGTCGTCAGAGGGAAGGACCTTTGTCTCTTTAATAGTCCTGTGGATCTTGCGGGTTTAAACCCTCTTACCAAATCGATCCTTTTGAGGGCGGCTTGGGCCATAAGTGGGATGGTCCAGTGCGAATTTGAGGCGATGGAGGAAAAGACAGTAGCCCTTTGCGCCAAAGGAAACGTAGAAGGCCTTACGGCTTTAGTGAGAAAAAAACTTCTGGAGAGTGGTTTTACACCCATAACCTTCCACGGATGGGGGTACGGTCCTCTGAGCCTTGAAGAGGCAATAAAAGAAGGACTTATTACCGCTGGGGTGATTGAGCTTTCAAATGATTATCTGGAATACCTTTGTGGGGGAACTTCTTATCCTCCGGAAGATAGGTATGAAAATGCCATAAAAAAAGGACTTCCTTTAATTTATGTCCCAGGTTCTTGCGACATAATTGCAACTTTACCTGAAGACGAAAGATTTAAAGAAAGAAAATATGTAAAACATAATCCTTCTGTTTGGAGTTATAGAACAACAAAGGAAGAATTATACGATTTTGCTATCAAAATTGGAGAAAAATTAAAGAATGGAGGGAAAAAAATAACGGTTCTTATACCAGAAAAAGGGTTTTCAATATATGATGGTGAGGGAAAGATTTTAGATGATGAAGAAGCACGAAAAGAGTTTATCAAAGGTATAAAAAATTTTGATAAACTAATAACGGTAAAGGTATTGCCATATCATATTTTAGATGCTAAATTTGCTGAAGAAGTAGTGAATGAATTTTTAAGGCTTTACAAAAGTATGCAATAAGGAGGTGGAAGAAGTGGCTTATAAGTATTTTATCGACAATAGAGAGTATATTAAGGCATTGAGAAAAAGTGGTGATCTTGTTGACATTATGCAAGAAGTTGATTGGGATTTGGAATTGGGTGCAATTGTAAGAAGAGTATGTGAAAAGAAGGGGCCTGCTCCGTTCTTTCACAAAATAAAGGATTATCCAGAGTTTAGGGCTTTGGGAGCTCCTATAGCTACTTGGAGAAGGCTCGCGGTGGTTTTGGGATTGAGTCCTGAGGCTTCTATTCCTGATATTGTTGAAGAGTGGAGGAGAAGGACGAGTGGGCCAGTTTATAAACCTGAAATAGTGGATAAGAAGGATGCTCCCTGTAAGGAAATGGTCATTATGGGGGATGAGGTGGATGTGTTTGAGCTTCCTGCTCCTATGGTTCATGATGGTGATGGGGGCAGGTATGTTGGGACATGGCATTTTGTGGTGGCCAAAGATGAAGAGACGGGTTTTGTAAACTGGGGGATGTATAGACTTGCCATATTTGATGAGAAGACGCTGGTTGGTCCGGTTCTGCCATTTTCCGATATGGGGCGGATCTTTTATCAAAAGTACGAGCCTTTTAACAAACCTATGCCCGTAGCCATTGTCATAGGGCCTGACCCATTGAGCGCCTTAGCCAGTTTAGCACCTACCCCTTTACCTGAACCCGAATTTGCCGGTCAGCTTATGGGAGAGCCGGTTAAGCTTGTTAAGTGCGAGACCTGTGATTTGTATGTTCCAGCTACAGCGGAGATCATTTTAGAAGGAGAACTGCTGCCAAACGTTCGCTTAGAAGAGGCTCCGTTTGGGGAATATACGGGTTATAGGACAAGCCCCAGGGATAAGAGGAACGTCTATAGGATAAAGGCCATTACCATGAGAAAAGGCGCTATATTGACCGTTTCTAATATGGGGGTTCCAGTTGATGAAGGGCAGCTGTTAAGGTCCTTTACCTTGGCGATGGATATGGAGCAGCTGCTTAAAAGTCAAGGTTTGCCCGTTACTGGGGTTTACATGTGGCCAGAGTCCACGCATCACCTTTTGGTAATAGGAGTAAAACCGGTTTATTCCAACATCGCCCAGCAGGTTGGTTCCTTGGTTTTAGGAAGCAAAGCTGCTCCCTGGTTTCACATAGTGGTAGTTGTGGATGACCAAACGGATGTCTACAGTTTAGATGACGTTATTCATGCCATTTGCACCAAATGGCATCCTGTAAGGGGTACCATTTTGATGCGCGAAGGGGTAGGGACCCCTCTTAATCCCTTTGCTAGCCCTGAGGAGCGGTTTTCTCAAAGGGCTCCAAAGGTGATTTTGGATTGTACATTTCCTCTTGATTGGCCTAAACCCCTTGTACCCATAAAGGTAAGTTTTAACAACGTTTATCCCGAAGAAATTAGGAAGAAAGTTCTTGAAAACTGGAGAGCTTATGGTTTTAAGGATTAACTCAAACAAAGGGGGTTAAAAATGGCTGAATATGATATCTTTATCAATAAGAACTTTGAGGACTTAAAGGACGAAGAGGAAATAGTAGGAGTTATAAGGGATCTTAGTCCTGGAAAAAAGAAGTACAAGTGTCTATGCGCCAAATTGATCATCTCGAAGGATCCTGATAAATACCCGGATAGACTCTGGGTAAGGCTCGGAAGAGGACAACTCGTTAAGGATCATCCTTGTTCGGTAAAGATAGTGGAGATATTGAAACCTTATTGAGATGAGGCTTCGGGAATTTTTGAAAACCGCTGAAGAAAAAGCTTTTTTAAAGGAAGTGAAAGAAGAAGTAGAAAGAGAGGAGCTTCCTCAGTTAATAGAAGATTTATCGAAGGAAAATAAAATTTTGATTTTCCAAAACGTAAAAGGTTATAAGGCAAAAGTGGTGGCTAATCTTTTACCTACAGAAGAGGTATGGGAAATCTTTTGGGGCGAAAAGCCTTCAGAGGAGTTTTTGAAAAGAATTGAAAAACGTGGAGAGAAAATAAGTTCGCCACAAAAGATGGATGAATATGAGGAGATTGAGGTAAAAGAGTTTCTTGAGATTCTTCCGATCCTTCATCATTACGAAGAGGATTCAGCACCTTACATAACTACTGGTGTCGCTTCTTCTTGGGATCCTCAAAAAAAGACGGTGGGACGTGGGGTCTATAGGATGGAATATCGAGGCGGGAACGAACTAGGTATAGCTCTTCTGAATCCACCCTTAAAGGACACATTGGAGCTTTATCGGGAAAAGGGAGAAAGTATGCCCATAGTGATCACCATTGGACATCATCCCCTGGTTTTTTTAGCCATGGCCATGAGGATCCATGAAGGGATCGATAAACTGGAAGTGGCCTCTTCCCTGTTGGGAAAGGGAATAGAAGTGATGCCTTCTTTTTCCTTTCCCCAAATAGACATTCCTTCCGGCTGTGAGGTAATCCTCGAAGGGCACATTGATCCTAAAGACGAGAGAAAAGATGGCCCCCTTGGAGAGGTAAGTGGGTTCTATCACACGGTCGAAAAAAGTCCTACCGTGAGGATAAAGAAGGCTTTTTTGAAAAAACCCTTTTATTACTATCACGCCCTTTTACCCACTGGTTGGGAAGCGGATACCTATCTTACTTTTGTAAGTAAGGCTTTTTTAGAAAAAAAGCTTAAAGAGAATTTCCCTTTTGTGATTAACATAAGGTTTATAAAAAAGACCTTTGGTTCATCGGTGCTTATTCAGGTTAAAGAAGTAAAAGAAAGACCGTTAATTACTAATTTAATACTTTTTGTTCTGTCAAATCCAATGATAAAAAAATGTGTAGTAGTGGATGATGATGTTAACTTATCGGAATTAGAAGATGTTGAATGGGCTATCATTACACGATGTTGGGCAGATGAGGATGTAATAATTATTTCTTATTCTAAGGCTCAACAAATAGATCCTGAAGCAAAAAGAGGATACTCTTCAAAAATTGGTATAAATGCAGTTAAGCGAGAGGATATAAAAAGAGCAATTATAAAAAGAAAAAGGAGTTAAATATGAAACTTCCAGTTAATAGATTAATCATCGGTATTTCAGGAGCAACAGGTGCAATTTATGGTATTAAACTATTGGAAGTGTTAAAGCGCTTAGGTATTGAAAGTCACGTTGTAATTACCGATCCTGCAAAAAGAACTATCCTTTATGAAACTGATTATAGTTTAGATCAAGTTAAGTCTTTAGCTACTTATTATTATGATATAAATAATATTGGTGCTGCCATTGCAAGTGGTACATTTAAAGTGGATGGAATGGTAGTTATTCCGTGTTCGATAAAAACGCTTTCAGCTATTGTTAACTCTTATAATGTTAATTTGTTAATCAGAGCAGCAGATGTAACTTTAAAAGAGAAAAGAAAGTTAATTTTAGTAGTAAGGGAAGCTCCTCTTCACAAAGGGCATTTGGAGTTGATGATGAAGGCGTGTGATCTGGGGGCGATTATATTACCTCCTATGATGGCTTTTTATTTTAGACCTAAGACGTTGGAGGAAATGATCGATCATTTGATAGCCAAGGTGTTAGGACTTTTGGGAATTGAGTATTCGAAGTTTCAAGGTTGGGGGATAAAGGAAGGAGAAGAGATAGAGAGGTTGGAGATAAATGACGTTGAGAGAGTGGGTAGAGTTCCTCAGAGAAAAAGGGAGGCTTATATCCCTAAAAGATGAAATTTCTCCTCAGTGGGAGATTTCGGCAGTCTTAAAGATTTTTCAAAAAAGGCAGATAAAAAAGGGGGTTCTTTTCGAAAGAATCAAAGGTTATGAGGCTTATCGAATAGTTGGGCACTTATTTTTGGAAGAAGATTATTTTTTGAGTCCGGAAAGCGGCATTGAAGATATAAGTGATTGGTATGAAAAAAGAAGGGGTAAGCCTATTCCCCCTGTTTTAGTTAAATGGGGACCGGTGAAAGAGGTGAGAATAAATGGTAAAGGGCTCGAGCTTAAGAAGGAGATTCCGGCTTTAGTTCATCATGAAGAAGATGCAGGCCCTTATCTTACTGCAAGTGTAGTAATCGCTAAAGATCCAGAAACAGGCCGAAGGGGAATGGGAATACATCGAATCCAGATCGTGGAAGAGAACCGAATAAGGATCTTTATCGCTAACCCTCCCCTCTCATTGTTCGTAAAAAAAGCTGAAGAACTAAAAAAGCCTTTAGAAATAGCTATCATTAACGGACTTGATCCAATAACGATTTTTTCGGCCATCCTTCCTTTACCAGAAGAGGATAAACTGGCAATCGCGGATGCCCTCAGAAACAAAACCATTCCATTGGTCGAAGCAGAAATAATAGAGTTACAAATCCCTGCCGAAGGAGAAATAGCCTTAGAAGGGCTTCTTTATCCTGATAAAAAGGAAATAGACGGTCCCTTTGGTGAAAATACTGGTTATTACTTCACTAATGAAAGCTATGTGAGTATTATCAAAACATTAACCCGTAGAAAAGATCCAATTTACCACGTAATACTTCCATTTTCTTCTGAAGTCGAAAACCTTATCAATTTGGCTTGGGAGGTTGAAGAATTTAAAAAACTTAAAAACAAATTTAATTTTGTGAAAAAAGTAAAATTTTATCAAACCAGAATGTTAGCCGTAATTCAAATACAAAAGGAAAGTGAGGAACAAGTGTCTTTAATAATTGATTATTTTTTAAATCAACCAATAATCAAAGGAGTTATAGTTGTTGATGAGGATGTGAATGTGAATGATTTAAACGAAATATTTTGGGCTTTAATGACGAGAGTTAATTTTGAAAAGAGTATCTTTTTAAGAAGAGAAAAACCCGGTTGTCCTATTGATCCTACGGCAAAGATTTATTATAGAGAAGAATCGCAATTTTACGGACTTTATCCTAAGACTACTAAAATTGGAATTAATGCTACAAAACCCCTCGATGGAAAGGAACGTTTTAAAAAGGTGGAGGTGCCTCTATCTGTAGCGAAAAGATTAAAAGGAGTGTTAGGAATTGATAGGGGAAATAACTTTTAAAGCTAACTTTTTGAGCGGCGTTGGGAAAGGTGCTTTTTTTGTGAATATCGATTGGGTTAAAGAGGGCATTCGTAAAAAATTTGGCTTTTTGCCTTTTCCTGGAACGTTGAATTTAAAGGTTAAGAAGGAGGATTTTGAAAAATTGCAAAAAATAATCCCGAAAGGCTATGTTTTGATTCCTCCTGCCTCCTCTTTTTGTGTAGCGCGTTTCCTGAAGGGTAAGGTGGGTGAGGTGGAGGGAGTTTTTGTCTTTCCAGAAGAAAGGGTTTGGCTTCACAGGAACGTATTAGAATTTATTGCTCCTTATAAGGTTAAAGAGAGGATGGAATTGAAAGAAGGAGACCAGGTTGAATGCGCTGTGTTTTTTAAATTCACGCCTGACGCAGTAATATTCGACCTTGATGGGGCATTGGTTGATCCATCGGAGGCTTATGAGGAGATCTTAAAAATAATAAGCCAAAAGTTTAAATTATTGCCTCCTTCTAAAGAAGAAATAAAAAACCTCATCAAAGGGAGAAAAGATCCATGGAGTTTCATTTTTTCAACCTTGGATAAAGAAAAACTCGAAGAAGCAAAAAATTTGGATAAAATGCTTTTACCTCAAATATATCCTAAAAAGACAAAACTACTGCCTTATGCAGTTGAGCTTATAAAAGAATTAAAGAAGAAAGGAATAAAACTCGCAATATGTACCAATCAATTAGAGTTGAGCAATGAGATACATGAATTGCTTGAAGAAAAGGGAATAAAGGATTTTTTTGATTTGATAATTGTGCGTAGATTGGGTGAATATTTTGATAAAAAAGAAGCAATAAAAATTTGCTGCGAAAAATTTGGAGTCGATATTTTATTTTCGGTATATGTAACTGATGACAAAAAAGAAGCAGAATTATGTAAAGAAATTGGAATACAATGTATAATTGTGGAAAATCTGGAAGAAATTGCTCAGATACTTTGGAATTAAAAATGGACGAAAGGAGTTTAAAGGACAAGCAAATAGAGATTTGTCTCAAAGAAAAAGTTGAGGATGAAGGTGATAATGGTTTTGATTTTTTTAAATTAGAGTATCAAATTCCAGATTTTTCTTTTGAGGAAATAGATATTTCTTTAGAATTGTTAGGGAAAAAATTAAGTTTTCCCTTGATTATTGCTCCTTTAACTGGGGGAGGACATAAGTCATTAGAGATCAATAAACGATTAGCTGAAGCTGCCGAGATTATGGGCATAGGGATGGCTCTTGGTTCTCAGAAGTTAATGGTTAAGTATCCGGAGTTGAAGGTTACGTATTATGTAAGGGATGTGGCTCCTTCCATATTGTTATTCAGTAACTTGGGCTTAGTGCATCTTAATTATGGAATAGGGTATGATGAGTGTATGTATGTGGTTGAGGAAGTGGGGGCAGATGGTCTTATGTTGTATGTAAATCCGTTGCAGGAGGTATTTCAAGAGAATGGAATGGTGAATTTTAGTGGAATTTTGAGGAAGTTAGAGGATCTTTGTAAGCGTTTTCCTTATCCTATTGTGATAAAAGAAATAGGGTATGGGATATCGCGTGATTTCATGTTGAAGTTAAAGGGGGTCGGAATATGGGGTATTGATGTGGCGGGACGAGGGGGTACAAATTGGGTAAAGATTGAGTGTTTGCTTAGATCAAAAGAGGTACCCGCAGGTTTTGAAGAAATGGGCGTTTCTACTGCTTTGGCCCTTAAGGAGGCTTCTGAGATTATAAAAGATAAAGCGATTTTTGCCTCTGGAGGCATAAGAAAGGGCAGCGAGATAGCTAAAGCCATTGCTTTAGGAGCAAAGGCGGTGAGTATAGGGCTTCCTTTTCTCAGATGGGCTTCTCAAGGCGTTGAAGCGATACTTAAAGGAGTGGAGACCCTAAAGGAAGAACTGCGATTTTGGATGTGGTATACTGGATCTAAGGATCTTAAGTCTCTTCAAGGAAAGATAAGGGAAAAATGACAATTTACTTCTCCAAAAGAGTATCAGGCGAAGGTTGGATAAGTTTCGAAAGTGATCCTTATTTGTCTAAAACCAAAAGAAGAATTTATGAAAAATGTTTGCCTTGTCTCGAAGAATTCCTCCAACAGTTAGAAGAAGGAAAACGAGAAATAGATCTTGGGCCTGCTTATGATTGTTGGAAATTGACTGTTGTCCTTAATGACTTTGAAGAATGTTTGAAATTATTAAATGCCTTTAGCGAATTATATCCTAATGAATATGTAATAGGAAAATTTGGAACAGGAACTCTCGAGAAGCCTACTAAAGCCGTGGTTTTTCATGTAGATGAGAAAAAGGCATTAAAAGGATTAGTAAAAAAAGTACGGGAAACATTACGGAAACTAAATTTGTCTTCTAGCATAAAGATTACGCGAGGTTGTTCTAATCCTTATGAATATCTTTTTGGTCCTTCCAAAAAATGGAGAAGGACAATTAATCCTCTTTATCCTGAGAGAATTCCTGAAGTGATAAGAAGAGTAAGGAGGATGATCTATTTTTCGAGCTAAAAAATCCTCGGTTCTTGTCCAACGATTAGGCGTTTAATGTTTGAAAAGTGGCGGATAATTATAAAAGAGGAAAGGAGGAGGGTCAAAGAAAAAAGAGATGGCGGTTCTACTTTTAATAGATAAAGAAAACAAGGTATACTTAAAGCTCCCGAGATGGAACCCAAAGAAACCTTTCTAGTGATAAGAAGGACAATCATAAAAATCCCCAAGCTTAAAACCAAAGGAAGTGGGGTAATTACCAAGTATAACCCGGTAGCAGTGGCTACGCCTTTTCCCCCTTTAAATTTAAGAAAAAGCGGAAAAAGATGACCGAAAAAGGCAGAAAGCCCAAACAAAAACCCCCATTCAGGTCCGTAAAGGCTTTTACCCACAAAGGCTGGTACACCCCCCTTGAGGAGGTCGCTTATTAAAGTCAAAAGGCCCATAGTTTTACCGGCGGTTCTCATCACATTTGTAGCTCCTATATTTCCGCTTCCCCCTTTTCGGGGATCTACGCCTTTCATTTTGGCGAATAAGAGACCGAAAGGGATTGATCCCAAAAGGTAAAAGGAAAAAAGGAAAAATACCCGCCACCCCATTTTTACCTATTAATGGTCGGGATGACTGGATTTGAACCAGCGACCCCCGCGTCCCGAACGCGGTGCTCTACCAGGCTGAGCCACATCCCGACCTTTGTTAAAATTAACCAAAAATCGGTTATATGTCCAGAGGAGGGGGTTTTGGAGGAAGAAAAGTACATTTACCTGTTTTTCTCAGAAGGAATAAAGGAGGTGGATTTCGAAAAAGTGAGATTTCAAATACAAAAAGAGTTCTTTCTGAAAACAATAGCTCAAATAAAAAAACTGGATCTTCGTCCTTATTATGAGAAGGGAAGAAAGCAATTTTATTCCACCTTGATCCTCAAAGAACTTCTCAAAAAACTCCCAAAAGATGCGGAAAAAGCCCTGCTCATCGTGGACGTTGATCTTTTTATACCTATTCTCACTTTTGTCTTTGGAGAGGCTCAACTAGGAGGTAAAGTTGGGATAGTATCATTAACCCGTTTAAGGCAAGAGTTTTATGGGCTTCCTTCAAACGAAGAGATTCTTCAGCGCAGGTTGATAAAGGAAATAAAACACGAACTAGGACACACCTTTGGGCTTCTACATTGTTCATCCAGGGAATGTGTCATGTCCTTTGCTCCTAATATTTTAGCAGTCGACCAAAAGGGCATGACCTTTTGCGCCTCTTGTAAGGATTTTCTTCTTAAGAATTTGATGCGTTGAAAAATTCAACAGAAGCGTTGAAAAAGCCAACGCATCTTTGACCCCCGGTTTTGACCCACTTCCCAAAAGGCTCCATATTTATTCACCTTTTTCTTTCTCGCTTCGGCATGCAAGTTGCTTTTAAATAAGTGGACTTTATAAAAAGGAGGTGAAAGAGATGGCAGCAGTAAAGATAGCGATACTTATAGCGGTGGGAGTTTTGGCCATAGGTTTTGTAGGGCTTGTGATCTTTTATCCTTTGCTGAAGACGCTTCAGGGTTGGCTTGAGGGCTTTAAGGTTTGGGCTTTTGGAAAAGAGGTGCCTGTTGAAGTGGGTTTAACCATAGCTGATGGAGGTGAAGAGGCTAAAGAGAATAAGGAAGAATAAGTAAGGAGTTAAAAAGATGGAGAGGTTTCTGAACAAAAAGTGTCCATTCCTTGGGGAGGAGAAAGTGCTTATTTGTAGGGCATTTCCTTTTAAAAAGCCCATTCCCCTGGATAAAGTTTATGCCCAGGAGAACTTTTGCCTAAAAGGCAATTACCAGAAATGTCCCGTATATCAAGAGGTGGCAAAAGAAAAGGAGAAAAGCCCTCATGGAGTATGTCCCTTTGTGGAAGTTGAAAACGTGAGTTTTTGTAAGCTGTTTCCGGCTAAGAAACTCTCTGTTTCGGGTGTTTATGAGCTCGGAAACCCTTGTACTACTGAGAGGCATCAAGAGTGCATTCTGTTTCTTACAGTTAGTAAAGGTGATCTAAGTTTATCAACGGAAGGAAGGCCTTATGTGGATTCTAACCGTCAATATCTAAAGGGACATTTTTGGATCAAAGAGGAAAGTGAAGGATTTAAAGTAGGCCTTGATGATTTCGCCCAGTTTTTGCTCGGTTCCATAAAAAGAATCACTTTACCTCCGGAAGGAACCATCCTGAAAATAGGAGAAGAGTTTTTAACGCTTGAAACCGAAAAAGGCACTTTTCAATTGCTTTCCCCTTTGGAGGGCGAAGTACGAAGACTCAACCTTGAACTTCTCGAGCATCCTGGCCTTTTAAATGAAGAACCCTATGGGAAGGGTTGGATTTTGATCATGAAAATTTCTGGTATTCCACTTACTTTAATGTCCCCTGAAGAAGCGAAGCAAGAGCTTTCCCATAAGTTACAATGGCTTTCGAGGTTCTTGGGTTCGGAAGACACAATGGCAGATGGAGGGGAGATAACATTCGAAAGCCTTAAAACATTAGATCGTGAAAAACAGAGGGTTTTGATCGAGGAATTGCTTTTAAAAGAAATTAGGAAGGAGGTAAAGGATGGAGCTTTATCAGTATCAATGGGTTGATTTCTTCGCCACCAAGGGTCTCAAGTATCTGTTGATCTTGGGCTTTTGGCTTGCCCTTTTCCCCTTCTGGAGGCTCCTTATGGGACCAGTTGGCAGAGTTTCCCTTCTTGTTTCCAGGGCCATAGAGGCGCTTTATGGATGGTTCAACTTCCCCCAGACTCTTTACTACCATCAGGGTCACACTTGGGCAAAGGTGGAGGATGGTTTGGTAAAGGTGGGGCTTGATGACTTCGCTCAGAAGCTTTTGGGAAGGCCCGATGCCATAGAACTTCCCCTTATCGGAGGAAAGGTCAGACAAGGCGATATAGGTTGGAGGATAAGGATAGAGGAGAAGATCTTAGAGATGCTTTCTCCGGTAAGTGGAGAGGTTTTGGCCATAAACAAGAAGGTCCTTGAGGATCCAAGTCTAATCCTTAAGGATCCCTATGGAGAGGGATGGCTTTTGAAGATTAAGCCCGATAACCCTAAGGTTGACCTTCGGAACCTCCTTAAGGGTGAGGCCTTGAAGGGATGGATCCAAGGGACCCTTGATAGGTTAAGGGAGAGGCTTGGGGGAGAGCTTGGGCTTATGTATCAAGACGGTGGTCTTCCGGTGAACGGATTTGTCCGAATGATAGATCCCCAAAACTGGGACCAAATAGCAAGGGAATTCTTAATACCTGAGGGATAAAGGCAAAAACGAGATGTCTCCTCGTTATTACCAAAGGGAAGGTTTCGGTTTTAAACTAAGTGTTTTCTTAAGTTATCAAGAAACTTGTGCAAATTTTCACTTATGCTAAATTCTCTATATGGAAGGCTATTAAGGCATGGGAGGGGGTTATGAACAGAAGGGACTTTTTAAAAGCTTTAGGGATAGGGTTAATAAGCATTGGTGTTCGGCCTATTTTGGGTAGAGCGGAGAACGAAGAGTTTACGGAGTTTATGGGAATCCTGGTGGATACAACTCGGTGTATAGGATGTAGGGCTTGTGAAGCGGCTTGTGCCGAGAGTCACGGCCTTCCCGTTCTTGATATAAATGATACCAGCGTGTTTAAAACCCCAAGAAAACCTTCTACCCAGCAACTGACAGTGGTCAATCGTTTTGAAACGGAAAAGGGAGAGGTATTTGTCAAAACCCAATGCATGCATTGTAATCAACCCGCTTGTGTGGCAGCTTGTTTGGTTAAGGCTTTTAAAAAACAACCGAGTGGCCCTGTTACCTGGGATAAAAACTGCATAGGTTGTAGGTTTTGCATGTACAGTTGTCCATTTGACGTTCCAAAATTTGAATATGAAAAGGCCATTCCAGAAATAAAGAAATGTGACCTCTGTTGGGATCGTTTAAAGAAGGGTATGATTCCCGCTTGTGTAGAAGCCTGTCCCCAGGAGGCTTTGATATTTGGTAAAAGAAGGGATCTTATCCATGAAGCAAAAACAAGAATTTATAAGGATCCCGACAGATATTATCACCATATTTACGGTGAAAATGAAGTGGGGGGCACATCTTATTTATATCTTTCTAAAGTGCCTTTTGAACAAATTGGATTCCGTACCGATTTGGGTTATACCCCTTACCCTGAATATGCAAAGATATTCATAGAAAGTGACGATCTCGTGTACATATTATGGCCCGTTGGCATGTGGTTGGTATATGAACTCACTAAAAAAGGAGGTAGCCAATGAGCCAGAGAAGGAAAGAAGTAATAAGCTTTATATTTATCCGAACTTAAACCCAAAGGCCCGATCTTTACCCCATTTAATATGATAACAGCTCCTATCATTCTTATAGGATTAATCATAATTGCCATTAGGTTTTTTAAAGGACTAGGAGCAGTAACAAACCTTTCCCAAGAATTCCCATGGGGTTTGTGGATAGCTTTCGATGTAATGACAGGGGTTCCTTGGGCCGGTGGGGCTTTCTGTTTATGCTTTGTAGTGTACGTGGCACACTTTGAAAAATACAAGCCCATCTTGAGGGCTGCTATCCTTTCAGGGCTTTTAGGATATTCTTTTTACGCTGGAGCGTTAGTGCTTGATTTAGGTAGATGGTGGAATGCTTTTAATCCATTTATAGGAAATAAATTCGGATTTCAATCAGCTCTATGGTTGGTGGCCATCCATTTCTTACTATATACGATCTGTGAATTTATTGAGTTTTTACCTGTAGTAGCAGAGTGGTTAAACTTCCAGAGATTTAAACAATTTTTGCATTCAATTGCCTTGCCGGTTGTTATCTTGGGCATTACTTTGTCAACTCTTCACCAAGCTGGATTAGGAGCATTAGCGTTAATGGCGAAAGGTAAAATTCATCCTTTGTGGTGGTCAGAATTTACACCGGTTTTATTTTTCCTCCAAAGTATATTCGGAGGAATTGCTATGGTTATATTTGAGGGTTCTATAACACATAGAGTATTTAGTTATCGCATTCCCGAAGAAATACATGAAAAGCATTATTCTATATTAATTGGATTGGCAAGAGGATGTGCGGGAGCCTTGTTTGCATATTTGGTTTTGAAAATTTTAATGTTCATTCATGTATACGGATGGAATTATGTCATCTCAAAAATGGGAATATGGTATCTTATTGAGGTTATTGGTTTTGGTTTTTTACCTCTTTTTATGCTCGTTTCGGGAGTAAGGAATGAAGCTATAAATTTGATAAAAATTGCAGCATTAATGGCCATGATAGGTGTGGCAATATCTCGATTTAATTACGTGTTTATAGCTTATAAATGGTATTTACCTTTGAGCGAAAGGTATTTCCCCAGCTGGATGGAGATTTGGGTGACAGCTACCGTCGTTTTGGCTGAGATATGGGTTCTCAGATGGATAATAAACCGTATGCCTGTATATGCGGTTGAGAAGGAAGAGGAATGAAGGGGGTGTGGAAATGGGGCGTACGTCTGTTATTATTTTTGCAGTTATAATGGTAGCGACAGGGGGTTTTGGGTTTAGATGTTATAAAAATTGACATCTTGAAAAACCGTTATGAAGGTGTTGAGTTTACCCATGGGGCGCACGTCGATTATGTGGGTGATTGTTCGCGATGTCATCATTTCAGCCAGGAACAAGTTAGATGCACAACTTGCCATGAGATTATCAAAGTTTATACTTACAAAGGAAGCAAAAGAGGTGCAGGTATTGGCCTCAAGGGCGCTTATCATGGTCTTTGTCTTGGGTGCCATAGGGAAATGGGAGGGCCCATTGGGTGTGAAGATTGCCATGGGCGAAAGAGGGTGAATCAGACGAGATGAGATTTAAGTGGAAAGAGAGCTTAAGCTTTAAATTAATCATATGGGTTAGCACGGTAACCACTATTGCAATAGGGGGATTAACTTACGTTAATCTTCAAACAAAAAAGAAATATCTTATGGAAGAAGTAACCTCGCGTACTGAGCAATTAAGTGATGTGATAGTGCGAGGTCTTTGGTATGATATGTTGCACAATTACCGCGATGCTTTATATCACTCGATAAAAGTAATAGGTGAACAAGAAGGTATAGTAAGAGTAAGAATTTTTAACAAAGAGGGCATTATCACCTATTCTTCGGATCGCACTGAAATAGGCCATCAAGTAGATATGAAAGCTGAAGCGTGCTATGTTTGCCATGCGAGGGATAAACCTCTGGAGAGGTTAGATCTTCCAAAACGTACCCGCATTTTTAAGACTCCTCAGGGGCGAGTTCATGGGATGATAACGCCAATTTATAATGAGCCAGCTTGTTGGCAAGCTCCTTGTCACGCGCATCCGCCGGAAAAAACAGTTTTGGGAGTTCTTGACGTGGTGCTTTCCTTGAACAAGACCGACGAACGGATAAAACGCTTATTTTACAGGACTGTCCCATGGGCTGGGGTTACCGTGGTTTTAATCTCGGTGATAATAAGCCTTTTCCTACGCGAATACGTTTATAAACCCACAAAAAGACTTTTAGAAGGGACAAAAAGGATTGCCGAGGGAGATTTTGATTATCGCATTCCTGTAACGTCGAAGGACGAATTAGGTGAGTTAACATTGGCTTTTAATGCGATGGCTAAAAGATTAAAGGAGGCAAATTTAGAGATAAAGGAACTGGTGGAGACATTGGAGACAAAAGTACAAGAAAGGACAAGGGAACTCGAGGAGATTCATAAGCAACTGTTACAAACAGAAAAACTCGCTGCCTTAGGAAAACTTGCTGCAAGTGTAGCTCACGAGATAAATAATCCATTAAGTGGAGTACTTACTTACATAAGATTAATGCAGAAAAAGCTTAATCAAACTGATGATCATGTATATTCTAAATTCAATCAATACCTTTCAACAATGGAAAGGGAAATTGAACGTTGTAGTACTATTGTGAAAAATCTTCTTGATTTTGCTCGAAAGAGGGAACCAAGTTTAAAAGAAGGCGTGGATATTAATGAGGTAATTGAGGAAACTGTAAAGCTAATTTCTAATAGGTTAAGTTTGCAAAACATATATCTTGAAAAAGATTTGGGAGAACTTCCTCCTATTGTTGGTGATCCTGCGCAATTGCGTCAAGCTTTTTTAAATCTTATAATAAATGCTGCTGAAGCGATTCAAGACTCAACAGGTAAGATTACCGTAAGGACACGATATTTGCCCGATGAGAAAATGGTGATGGTGGAGATTTCTGATACTGGCGTAGGTATAAAAGAAGAGAATCTCAACAAGATTTTCGATCCGTTTTTTACCACAAAGGAAAAGGGCACGGGATTGGGGTTATCGGTGGTTTACGGTATAATAAGTGCTCATAAAGGACATATTTCAGTGAAGAGCAAAGTGGGTGAAGGGACGACTTTTACTATAAAACTACCGCTTGGGTTTAATGAGGCATGAAAGAAAAGGTTAACATACTGGTTGTAGACGATGAGGAGATCGTCAGGGAGTCGCTTGTAGAATGGTTAAGGGAAGAGGGATATAATGCGGAGGCTGCGGAAGACGCTTTTAAGGCCCTTGAAAAAATCAAGGAACGGAATTGGGACATAGCTCTTGTGGACCTCAAGATGCCCAAAATGGATGGTTTGGAGCTTTTGGAAAGAATCAAAAAGGAGAGTCCAGATACACAGGTCATTATATTTACCGCTTATGCCACGGTTCATACGGCCGTTCAAGCTATAAAAAAGGGGCTTACGATTACTTGGTTAAGCCATTGGATCCGGAGGAGGTTTCGCTTTTAATAGAGCGACTTTTAAAGAGTCAAGAGCTTTTAAAAGAGGTTTCCTTTTTAAGGAAAGAGCTTACCAAACAATATCGATTTCACGATCTGGTGAGCAAAAGTCCCAAAATGCAGAAGATTTTTGAGCTTGCTCGTACGGTTGCAAAAAGCAACTCCAATATCCTCATCCTTGGAGAGAGTGGGACGGGGAAAGAACTTTTGGCCAGAGCCATTCACAACGAAAGCCCTCGGGCGAATGGTCCTTTTGTGGCTGTTTCATGTGTGGCCATACCGGATACGCTTTTAGAAAGTGAGCTCTTTGGCCATGAGAAAGGCGCCTTTACCGATGCCATATCTCAGAAGAAGGGGAAGTTTGAGCTTGCTCACGGAGGTACCCTCTTTTTAGATGAGATAGGTGATATAAGCCCGAAGATGCAGCTTACCCTTTTGAGGGTATTGGAAGAGAAAGAATTTACCCGGGTTGGAGGCACAAAGCCCATAAAGGTGGATGTGAGGATCATCGCGGCTACTAATCGCGATTTACAAAAGGCAGTCCAAGAAGGACGCTTCCGCGATGACCTTTACTATAGGCTTAATGTAATTACCATTCATTTACCGCCTTTAAGGGAACGTAAAGAGGATATCCCTCTTTTGGTTCAACATTTCATAGAGAAGTTTAACCTTCAGATGGGGAAGAAAGTAGAACGTATAAGTGACGAGGCTTTGAGAATGCTCATGCAATATGATTGGCCCGGTAACGTGAGGGAACTTGAAAATACCATCGAAAGGGCTATGGTAATTACTAAGGGAAAGGCGATAACGCCTGAAGATATTGAAATTCCAAGCCTTCAGAAGAACTTCCCTACGGAGGAAAGCGGAAAGACGCTTGAAGCTGTTGAAAGGGCGCACATTTTGAGGGTCCTAAACGAAACCGACTGGAATATCCAACGATCGGCCCAGATTCTGGGTATCGATAGGACTACTCTTTACAACAAGATCAAGAAATACAACTTAAAAAAGCCCGAAGATTAATCTTCATATCCCAAAATCATTGCCTTGAAGTGTGAGAAGAAAGTATGCCCGAGTGTGGCTAAGTATATGTGGGCGATAACAAAGGCGAAGAAAGTATAGGCCAACAAGAGATGAACGGCCGCTATGACTTTGATTCCCCCGAGGAAGTTTATTACTTCCTTAAAAGTAAGGGGATCCCACAGGAATAAACCCGTGAGAATTTGGAGGGGCAACAGGAGGAACATAAGCATGAAGTAAATGATTTTTTGCAAAGAGTTAAACTTATCGTCAGGTTTGGGCGTGAAAGGATGGGGTTCCCCAAAAAAATAACGAATAAAATAGTAATTGGCATAAATGGGAACCTTCTTAAGATCCTCCGAACGCGGTAAATAGACCTTCTGGAATTTCCCGGTGAGTACGTAATAGGCTCCAAGGATGAAGAAAGTAAAAAGTACTAAAAAACCACAAAAATTATGAACTTTAACGGATCCTTCAAATGAAAACATCTTAAGGGCTTCGGTAAAACGCATTTGAAAACCTGTAAAAATCAAAACCACAATACACACCGCATGTACCCAATGGCAAATTCTTACCACTAAAGGATGCAATATTTCCCTCTTTCCCATATTACTCCTCCTCGTGTTTCTTACGCCATTTGATAGTTAAAATCCTCAATATCCCATGGAGGCCGACAAAAAGTATGGCTCCAATCAAGAATATGTATCCCAGTATATCAAGCCACCGCCATCCTATCTTAAATAGAACGCTTTCAAACTTTTCTGGTTCTTTTTCATTTATTAAGTCCTTCAAGTTTAGTAAAGTAAAACGATCGGAACCGATGGGATAAAAATTGAAGAGCCTCGTTAAGATGGAAGGATCCGCTTCCAAAGGACTTTCTTCATCTGAAAGGAGTAAAATGGGCCTTTTAGTTAATAATCTTGGCGAATGACAAGTGAGACAATCTTTTGCTTCTTCTTTGACTGCATAATTATGAGAAACATTCAGCGGTAAAAGTTCTGCTTCAATTTTAACCTTCGCTCCTTCCTTTTTAAGTTTAGAAAGGTATGATTTAAATTCCTCATAACTCACAAATCCGTCGCCGTTAATGTCGACTTTTTTCCCTTTAGCGGTTTGCCCTTTTACAAATAAAAAAATCCTACTCTCACCTTCCGCATTATGACAAGCGGTGCAGGAAACTTTTTCTCCTAAGATATGTTTACAGTGGGGGTAACCTTTAGAAAGAAGCTCCTTTTTTTCGTGACAATTTAGACAGGGCAGGTTTCTATCTTTAACCTGAACTTGGAGCGTAGGTTTAACGTAGTGAGGGTCATGACATTGATAACATAAGGCCGGATGGCCGCTTGATTCGTATGCTTCTGCTACCTCCTTGTGGCATAAACTACAGTCAACTCTTCCAAGCTTTTGAGGATGGGGAACATCTGATATGTCATTGTGACAATCCAAGCAATTAAATCCTCCGTGAGAAGAGGAGGCAAACCGCTTCGGATCTATGTAGAGGGAAGAAAGCCCTCGAGGCAATTCCTCTTTTTTTTCCGATGGGATTACCATTTGATTTCTTTCTTCTGGTGACATGGATAAGATTTCCGGTTTACCATGACACTCGAAGCAGGCCTCTTTTTCTAAGGCCGATGAAAAAAAGGGGAAACATAACAAAAATAAGAAAATTACAAAGCTTCGCATACCCTTACTCCCGCTAAGGATTAGATTAGCGATGAATTTTGAAACACAAAAATTACCCCTTGTCAAGCTACAAGGTGATAACTATCGCTCCAAAAGGACATTCCGTCACACAAGTGTAACAACCATGACAACGGCTTGAATCTAGGGAGGGGATTTCGCCTGGATCCAGTTGGATCAAGGCCTTACTCTTACAAGCTTTAAGGGCGAGACATTTCTTACAAGCTTTACATAAAGCTGGATCTACCCGAGGCGGCTTATGGGCTTGAAGGTTAATGCTTCCCATCGATTTATAGGGCATAAATACCCACAAGCCCCCTTCTAACGCAAGGGGGCTTGGGGGACCCTTGGTTGAACTTAGCCCTAATCCACTTATTTGCTCTCGGGAGCCTTTTGGGTTGCGGGTGCTTGAGTCTGGTTCTCGGCAGGGGCAGGCTGTGTTTGATTTTCAGAAGGAGCCGGAGCAGGTGCCGTGACGTTTTCAGAAGGAGCCGGAGCAGGTGCTTCCTCTTTTTTCTTACACCCATATCCAAAACCTATTGCACCAGCCAGGATAAGACTCAATACAATGCCCCCTACTTTTTTCATCGTTCCACCTCCTAAGGTTAAATATTTTTAAGATGACAATCATATGTCCTATTTAAGATAAGTGTCAAGAGGGTTGACTTCTTTAAAAAGGTTTGATAAATGATCCCATCATGATATGGAGAACGTTGGGGATAGTTCTCCCACTGATTTTCTTTTTTTCTTGTTCTTTATACGATAGAAAGACAAGCCAAGTGACAAAACCTCCCGAAGAAGTGGCGAATGTTTTTCTAAAAGAAGCGGAAACTGCTTCTGACAAAAATATCTATGCAAATGAATTTGTAGCAGAAGGAATAAAGGAAGAAGCTCCTATGGAAATGGAGGGAGCAAACTTTGATATTCCCATTGTGATAAACGATCGGGTTCAATATTTTATCAAGTTTTTCCAAACTGTTGTGAGGGATAGGTTTGCTCAATGGCTTAAGCGATCTGGGCGTTATATCCCCATAATGAGGGATGTTTTAAGAGAACACGGTCTTCCAGAGGACTTGGTGTATTTAGCGATGATAGAAAGTGGTTTTAACCCCACTGCCCGGTCATACCGACAGGCGGTTGGACCATGGCAATTTATAGAGGGCACAGCCCTTAAGTACGGCTTGAGGGTGGATTGGTGGGTAGATGAGAGGAGGGATCCGATTAAGTCAACAATTGCGGCAGCAAGGTATCTTAAAGACCTTTATGATCAGTTCCGATGTTGGTACTTAGCCGCCGCTTCTTACAACGCAGGTGAAGGGGCGGTAAGTAGGGCAATGAGGAGATATCAAGTTGAAGATTATTGGCAACTTATAGAATATCCCGGTTTAAAGCAGGAGACCAAAGAATACGTGCCTAAAATGATCGCCGCGGCGCTAATCGCCAAAAATCCTGAGAAGTATGGCTTTAAGGATATAGAATACGATCCTCCTTTGGAATGGGATGAGGTGGTCCTTCCTCCGGGGACAAGCCTTGAAGCGGTAGCCATGTGTGCTAACACAAGCCTTGAAGAGGTAAAGAATCTCAATCCCCATTTGCTTAGACAGTCTACCCCTCCGGATACCTCCTATCCTGTTAGGATTCCGAAAGGTAGGGAAGCCATCTTTTGGGAATGTTTTTTGGCTCTTCCGCTTCCTAAGAAACAGCTCATGTTCGTGAAAGCGAAAAGTAATCATTTGAGGAAATATAAAGTTCAAAAAGGTGACACTCTCTTCAAAATCTCTAAACGATTTGGGGTGAGCCTACAAGAATTGAAGGTAGTAAACCACATAAAAGATTCTTCTAACCTTAAGATCGGACAAGAGCTTCTTATACCCGAAAAAGAGCGAAATGGGGTCAAAACCGTATCGAAAGGTCGAACTAACAAAAAAGTGGTTCACGTGGTAAGGGAGGGCGAGACTCTTTGGCGCATTGCTAAAAGTTATGGGGTTTCGGTTGAAGACTTAAAAAGGTGGAATAAACTGGAAGGTAAGACCATCCGTCCCCACGAGAGACTTCTGATTTATACAGATTAAAGGTCAAGTTTGATATGTAACTCCTTAAGCTGGGTTAGGTCCACAAAAGAGGGGGCTCCGGTAAGAGGACATACGCCCTTTTGAGTTTTAGGGAATGCTATTACCTCGCGTATAGTCTCTTTTCCGCAAATTATCATGACCAAGCGGTCGAAACCTAAGGCTATTCCTCCGTGGGGAGGGGCTCCATATTGAAGGGCTTCGAGTAAAAATCCAAACCTTCTCTGAGCTTCATCAGGAGGAAGCCCTATTACTTGAAAGATCTTCTTTTGAATCTCAAAGCGGTGATTCCTTATACTTCCTCCCCCTATTTCATGGCCGTTAAGAACTATATCGTAGGCCCTAGCCTTCACCTTAAGCGGATCAGTTTCCAGGAAGCTAATGTGCTCTTCCTTAGGAGAGGTGAAAGGATGGTGAACTGCCACATAACGGCTTTCGGTTTCATCCCATTCGAACATGGGAAAGTCAACGATCCACACGAATTTGTATTTTCCTTCCCTTATAAGTCCTAAGGACCTTCCTAATCGAAGCCGAAGTTCCCCCATGATTTGGGAGGCCTTTTCCTTTTGATCGGCCAAAAATAGGAGAAGATCACCGGGTTTAAGACCGGTTCTTTCCCTCAATTTTTCCTTTAAGCCCTCTGGAAGGTATTTTACGGGGGGACCCTGCCAGCCGGTCTCACCGAGTTTTATCCACCCAAGTCCCTTTGCCCCAAGGTTTATGGCTTGTGAGGTAAGATCGTCCAGCTCCTTCCGAGAGAATTGCGCTCCTCCTTCGATCACAAGCCCTTTTACCTTTCCTCCTTTTTCGAGTTCTCTCTTTAAAACTTCCAAGGAGGATTCTTGGAAAAGGTCGCTCAGGTCCTTGAGCTCCATTCCAAATCGAAGATCTGGCTTGTCAGTGCCAAATCTCTCTATGGTTTCATCATAAGGGATTCGGGGAAAAGGAGTCTCCAGTTGGATACCTAAGAGTTCTTTAAAAAGCTTCACAAGGAGCCCTTCTATTAGTTCTTGAACATCCTCTTCTTGGACAAAGGACATCTCTATATCCACTTGGGTGAACTCCGGTTGCCTATCGGCTCTCAAATCCTCGTCTCTGAAACACCTGGCTATCTGGAAATAGCGGTCAATGCCGCTTATCATGAGGATTTGTTTAAAAAGCTGGGGTGATTGGGGAAGGGCATAAAAATTTCCCGGATTCAGCCTTGAGGGAACCAAAAAATCCCTTGCCCCCTCGGGGGTAGATTTGGTTAAAAAAGGTGTTTCCACCTCAATGAAATTTCTGGAAGAGAGATAGTTTCTTATCAATTGAGCAGCTTTATGTCTCAACAAAAGGTTTCGGAACATGGAGGGTCGGCGGAGGTCAAGATAACGATATTTTAACCTCACCGCTTCCCCAATCTCCACTTTATCTTCGATGGGGAAAACGGGAGGCTTTGAGGTATTGAGTATTTCTAAATAAGTTCCAATGACCTCTATTTGGCCCGTTTTAATTTTTGGATTTTCCGTACCTGGAGGCCTTTTTTGGACGGATCCCTTTACCACGATGACGTATTCGTCGCTTAACTGTTGAGCGAGCTGGTGAGCTTCTCTAGATACTTCGGGGTTAAAAACCACCTGAACGATGCCTTCTCTATCCCTCAGGTCAATAAATGTTACTCCTCCGTGGTCCCTTATACTCTGGACCCATCCCATAAGGATTACTTCCCGTCCCACATCTTTGAGGTCGAGTTCTCCACAGTAACAAGTCCTTTTCATCCAACTTCTCCTTAGTAAAGGTTTTTTACTTCAAATCCTTCTTGTTTGAGTTTCTTAGCTATAAACCATCTATGGCACCTCCAGGGAAATCTCTCACAACAAAAAAAGGCGCTAAGTTCCTTTTGGGCAATTTCCTTAAGCTTTTCGAATCCGTTCTTAAAGTCCGAGCTTTCCATATAAGCCTCATATCCTCCTTTTCTGAATCCTCCAAGGGAGTCACCCAAGTAGTGATAGGATAACCCCGCGTCTTCAAGGGCTTTCTTTAGAGCCTCTTGACAAAAATGGGGCAAACGGCTTTTAGGGAATCGACGTATATCAATACCGTTCTTCACCCCATTTTTCTTCAAAAGGTCGATGAACTCTTCAATTGACCGGGTACTTGTCCCTAAACTATAGATTTTCATCTTTCGAGACTTTTTAATTCTCTTTCAATTAGCTCTTTTGCCCTTTCTAAGGCCTCGCTAAGGTTCACCAAGATGACCTCTTTGGTCTTACGGATCCGGATTTCTACCTTCCCTTCTTTGAGGCCTTTTTCCCCTATGGTCATCCTCAGGGGTATTCCCAAAAGATCGGCGTCTTTAAATTTTACACCGGGTCTTTCTTCTCGATCATCATAAAGGACTTCTATGCCGTTTTCAGAAAAAGCACGATAAAGTTTTTCGCTTGTTTCTCTTATTTTGGGGTCATCTACATTGATTGGTAAAAGATAAATTTGGAAGGGGGCCATACTCATGGGGAAGATCATGCCGTCTTGATCGTGATGTTGTTCGATACAGGCAGCTACAGTCCTTCCGACTCCTATTCCGTAACATCCCATTTCGAAAGGCCTTTCTTTCCCTTCTCGATCCAGAAAGGTGGCCTTCATGGCCTTACTGTATTTGGTCCCAAGTTTAAAGATGTGTCCTACCTCTATTCCTCGGTAAAGCTCGAGCTTCCCCTTCTCACATTTGGGACAAGGGTCTCCGGGAACTACCTTTCTTATGTCCGCAAAAAGGTCAACCTCAAAATCCCTTCCCACATTTATTCCCACAATATGAAGGCCTTCCTGATTACCTCCTACCACCATTCCTTCGGCTCCTTCCAAATCCCAATCGGCTATTTTCATCAATGGGAGTCCTATAGGTCCTGAAAACCCCCGAGGTCCGCCGGTTAAAGAAAGTATGCTCTCTTCATCGCAGAGTTCCGCCATTTTTAAGTTAAGGATCCTTTTTAACTTGGTCTCACTCAATTCGTGATCACCCCGAATTAAGGCAGCAATGGGACCTTTGTCGGTTTGAAGGATTAAGGTCTTTATTAATTTTGAGGGTTCCACCCCGAGGAAGTTTGATACCTCTTCGACGGATTTCATCCCAGGTGTTTTTACGGGTTTGGGGGTTTGGAAAGTTATTTCTTTTTTACTGAGATTTGCCCTCCGCCTTTGGGCTAATTCAATATTAGCCGCATAAGAACAGGTGTTACAGGTGACAATGATATCCTCCCCTGTTGAAGCCAAAACCATAAACTCATGAGAAGACTCTCCTCCGATTAAGCCCGTATCCGCTTCCACGACCCTGAAGTTTAAACCAAGACGGCGGAAGATCCTCTCATAAGCCTCGTACATTTTGGAATAACTTTCGTCCAGCCCCTTCTGGTCCGCATCAAAACTATAAGCGTCTTTCATGACAAATTCCCTTGCTCTCATCACACCAAAGCGAGGTCTTATCTCATCCCTGAACTTCACTTGAATTTGGAAAAGACAAAGGGGCAGTTGCCGGTAAGAGCGAACTTCTCTTCTCACCAAGTCGGTTACTACTTCCTCATGAGTTGGACCAAGGCAGTAATCCCTTTCGTGTCTGTCTTTAAGCCTCAAAAGTTCCTTACCATATTCATCCCATCTTCCGCTTTCCTTCCATAATTCCGCGGGGATAACCACCGGTAATAACACCTCTTGAGCCCCGATCCGTTCCATCTCTTCCCTTATCACCTTTTCCGCTTTTCTCATGGTTCTAAGGCCGAAGGGCAAAAGTTCATAAATACCAGAGGCCACTTTTCTGATCATTCCGCTTCGAATCATCAACTTATGGCTTATTACTTCGGCTTCTTGGGGATCCTCTCTCAAAGTGGGCAATAGATATTTCGAATATTTCATTTAACCTCCTCCCGGTGGAAGATGGTAAGAGAGGCATTGAAGGGTGTCAAGGCTAAGGAAGAGTTATCTCCTTAACCCAAGATCGATTTTCCAGGTACCATTCTAGTGTCTTCAGAAGCCCCTCCCTAAAGGTCGTTTTGGGAGTCCATCCCAAGAGCGTTTTAGCCCTATTTATGTCGGCCCAAGTTTCCCTCATATCTGCAGGATGAGGAGGTAAGAACTTTATTCGAGCCTTTTTCCCCGTAAGTTTTTCAAGTAAATGAACGAGATCCAAAAGGGTTTGGGGATTATCATTTCCGAGGTTTATCACCTGGTACCCCAAGCTTTTAAGACCCAAGACTGTTCCTTCTGCGATATCTCTTACATAAGTGAAATCCCTTTTTTGAGAACCATCACCGTAAAGCAGAATAGGTTCTCCTTCGACTATCCACTTGATGAATTTAAAGTAGGCCATATCTGGTCTTCCCGCAGGTCCGTAAACGGTAAAATACCTGAATATAGTTATATCAATTCCGTAAAGGTGATGATAAGAATAACAAAGCGTCTCAGCGGCTTTTTTTGAAGCTGCGTAAGGAGAAAGGGGTTTTGAAGTTGGCATCTCCTCATGGAAGGGCACATTGGCTCCTTCGCCATACACACTTGAAGTTGAAGCGAGGACGAATTTTTTCACCCCATGTTTTTGGGCAAGCTCCAAAAGGTTTAAGGTCCCGATGAGATTCGTTTCATAATAGGACCAAGGATCAATGATACTATTTCTTACCCCAGCTTTTGCCGCCAGGTTTATTATGGCTGTAAAGGGACCGAAACGCGCAAATATCTCTTCAAGCCTTTTCCGATTCCGAATGTCGGCCTTGATGAAGGTAAAACCGGGATAGCCATCTAAAGTTTTAAGGCGCCATTTCTTTAGATTAACCTCATAAGCTTCGTCAAGGTTATCTATTCCTAACACCTCGTGCCCTTGGTGGAGTAAAAACCTTGAGACTTCAGCTCCGATAAACCCCGCACATCCGCTCAGAAGATACCGCATCGTTCCTCCAAATTAGGTATTGTCAATGGGCAAAGTAGTACTTATTAATAATACTTTGAATGCCTTAAAGGAGGAAAGGGATGGTTGAACTTCGAGGCAGGAAAAAAAGTGGTTTTTTGACTCACGTGGTAAAGAAGCAGAGGTTTCAACTTGAGGACGCGGATAAACCCGAGTTGTTTAAAGACATATTTCCCTATGAAGAGATCTGTAGAACCGTATTCGATCATCGGGTTGAGCTTATTGATCCTCCCGACGAGATTTTCATCACGGATACCACCTTTAGAGATGGTCAACAATCAAGGCCTCCTTACACGGTAGAACAGATGGTAGACCTTTACAAGTTCCTATACCGCCTTGGAGGAGCAGCTGGAGTGATCCGTCAGACCGAGTTTTTCATCTATACCAAAAGGGACCGGGAGGCGGTAGAGAGATGTCTTGAGCTTGGTTACAAGTATCCGGAGATAACGGGATGGATAAGGGCTAACAAGGAAGACCTGAAGCTGGTAAAGGAAATGGGCTTAAAGGAGACGGGGATTCTCACTTCCGTTTCGGATTATCACATCTTTCTTAAGCTTGGCAAAAACCGCCGTACGGCTTTGATTGATTACTTAAGGGTTGTAGAGGCGGCTCTTGAACATGGAATAAGGCCAAGATGCCATTTTGAGGATGTCACTAGGGCTGATATTTACGGATTTGTGATCCCCTTTGCTCAAGAGTTAATGAGGCTTTCTGAGGAGAGCGGTATTCCAATAAAGATTCGCCTTTGTGATACCTTAGGCGTAGGGGTTCCTTATCCTGGGACGGTTCTACCTCGAAGTGTTCCTAAACTGGTCAGGGCCATGGTGGATGAAGCAGGGGTTCCTTCTGAACAGCTTGAGTGGCATGGTCATAACGATTTTTATAAAGCTTTGATCAATGGAGTTACCGCTTGGCTTTACGGCTGTTCGGCCGTAAACGGAACCCTTTTGGGTATTGGTGAGAGGACGGGCAATACCCCTATTGAGGCCTTGATAATAGAATACATAAGCCTCACCGGTAACCATCACGGCATTGATACCACCGTAATTACCGATATAAAGAATTATTATGAATACGTAATAGGAGAAAGAATCCCTAAAAACCAGCCCTTTGTAGGTGCCGAGTTTAACCTTACAAGTGCGGGTATCCATATAGACGGTCTCATAAAGAATGAGGAGATTTATAATAGCTTTGACACCGAAAAGATCCTTAAGAGGCCTATTGCTATAGCCATTAACGATAAATCGGGAACCGCTGGTATTGCTTATTGGATAAACTCTTACTTCGCTTTGCCGCCCGAAAAGCGGGTCGATAAACGACATCCCGGAGTTGTAAAGGTTTATAAATGGGTTAAAGAGCAATATGAAAAGGGACGTACCACCAACATTTCATCTGAAGAATTGGAACGAAAGGTCAGAAAGTATCTGCCTGAGCTTTTCGTTTCCGATTTCGATCGGATAAAACGAAGAGCTTACGAAATGGCTGCCCATTTGGCGGAAAAACTTGTGGAGCATCCCGAGATACGCTCAATGGATCCGAAGCGTCAAGAACTCTTGTTGGCCAAAGTGCTTGAGGAGTATCCATTTATACAATTCCTTTACGTGGTGAATTTAGAGGGCAAAAAGGTCACTCGCAATATTTGCCATCCGGAAGATAGGGCCAAATACGAAGTGATAGGGCTTGATGAGGACTTCTCAAATAGGGATTGGTTCATCGAACCCCTTAAGTCAGGAAAGGTTTATATCTCAAACTTCTATACCTCCAGAATAACCGGTGCCCTATGTATAACGGTTTCGGCTCCTATAAGGAACGAGGAGGAGGAGATCGTGGGTATTTTAGGGATGGATTTGAGGTTTGAAGAACTCGTCAAGGTGGAAGAAGAGGAAGTATGAGGGTGGAAGATTTCGATTACGAACTTCCAAAGTCAGCTATTGCTCAAAAACCTGCTCCCGTAAGGGATGCTTCTCGGTTGATGGTCCTCTATAAGGAGAATGGTAAAATCGAGGAGGCCCTTTTTCGGGATTTGCCGCGCTTTTTAAAGGAGGGGGATGTATTAGCTTTAAATGATACAAAGGTCATAAAGGCGAGGCTTTTTGGAAAAAAAACGACAGGAGGAAAATGTGAGGTATTTCTCCTGAAAGACCTCGGCGAAGGAAGATGGGAGGCCCTTCTTAAGCCTTCCAGACGTTTAAAACCAGGTACGGAGATCCTTGTTGGAGAGGCTAAACTTAAGGTTCTCGAAAGGAAAAAGGACGGTACAAAGATCATAGCCTTTCCCGAGGGAAGCGATCCTTACGAGATTATGGAGAAATACGGTGAACTTCCTCTTCCTCCTTACATTAAAGAAAAACCCGAGGACCCCGAACGTTATCAGACCATCTTCTCACAGACTTTGGGCTCCACGGCTGCTTCAACCGCAGCACTTCACTTTACCGAAAGACTCCTTCAAGAGCTTAAAGAGAAGGGGGTGAAGATCGTCTATTTCACCCTTCACATGGGACTTGGGAGTTTTAGACCTATAAGAAGTGAGAACGTGGAAGATCATAATGTGCCCCCCGAATTTTACATCATGCCTGAAGAGACCGCAAAGGAGATAAACTTGGCCAAAAGGGAAGGGAGAAGAGTTATAGCTTGTGGAACAGGAGCCGTGAGAACCATCGAAGGGTGTTCTGATAAAGAGGGGGTTGTAAAGCCAGGCTGTGGATGGATGGATCTTTTTATCACGCCTGGGTATAGGTTCAAGGTAATAGATGGGATGATCACCAATTTTCATATGCCTCGTTCGAGTCATCTTGTTTTGGTCTGTGCTTTTGCGGGGAGGGGGAAAATACTTGATGCCTATAAGGAGGCTTTGAAGAGGGGGTTCAGGTTTTTAAGTTTTGGCGATGCCATGTTGATAATTTAAGAAACGGAGGGGATAATGGTGAGGCTTTTAAAGGCTGGAAGCGTTAAAAGGGTTTATGTGATAAAAAACCCGGATGAGGAAGTAGGGGAGGGCAGGTTTATATTTACGGACAGCTACTCGGTATTTGATTGGGGTGAGATGCCTCAAGTGATTCCTCATAGGGGAGCGGCCCTTTCGGTTATTGGGGCCTTCTTTTTCGAAAAACTCCAATCCTTGGGCATAAGGACCCATTATTTGGGTCTTGAAGAGGAGGGGAAAATAAAGAAACTCCATGAATTAAAAGCCCCTTCTGCGGTTATGGCGGTGAAGCTTGTGAGGATAATAGAGCCCACCTTAAAGGATGGCCAGTATGATTATTCCGTTTTCAAGGGCTTGAAAGGCAATTTCCTCATTCCCCTTGAATTTATTTATCGAAATTCCCTGCCCGAGGGATCAAGTGTGTTTCGCCGTTTGAAGGAGGGGAGTCTAAACCTTAGTGACCTTGGTTTAGAAAGGATGCCTGAAGTAGGAGAGAAGTTAAAAAAGCCTATCCTGGATTTTTCCACAAAGCTTGAAAAGATTGATAGATACTTGACCGGCCGAGAGGCCAAAGAGCTTGCCTTTTTAAATGACCAGGAATTCGAGGAAATAAAAAGGACAGTATTAAGGATCAACGACCTCATAAACGAGACCCTTAGCCCCTATAACTTGGAAAATGAAGATGGAAAAGTGGAGTTTGCTTTTGACGAAAACAGAAACCCTATGGTGGTTGATGTGGTCGGGACACCCGATGAATGCCGATTTACTTTCGAAGGGATTCCCTTGAGTAAGGAGATTCTAAGGATCCTTTATAGGAAGACCAAGTGGTATGAAGAGATTGAAAAGGCCAAAAAAGAGGATTCCATAAACTGGAAGGAAAAGGTTTCATCCCCTCCACTTCTTCCCGAAAGGGCGATTGAGGCCGTTTCTTATATTTATCAGGCTTTGGCCAATACCATTTGCGGGAAAAAATGGTTTGATGCCCCTTCGCTTGAAGAGTCGATCCGGATGGTCAAGGAGCTTCTTTAAAATGAGGCTTCTTAAAGGTGAAGATCCCTTGGCCATAAAGGAGGCGGGACGCATAATAAGGGAAGGTGGGATTGTGGTATTTCCCACCGAGACCGTTTATGGCCTTGGAGCAGATGCCTTTAATCCTCATGCAGTGGCCCGGGTTTTTGAGGTTAAAAAAAGGCCCTATTTTGATCCTTTAATTGTTCACGTAAAGGACCCGAAGGACTTGGAGGAACTATGTGAAGGACTCGATGAGAGGGCAAAAAAACTAACCAATCGTTTCTGGCCAGGACCTCTTACCTTGGTCCTTCCTAAGAAGGATAAGGTGCCGGATATCGTTACTTCGGGCTTAAACACCGTAGCCGTGAGAATGCCTTCCCATCCGGTAGCCCTTTCTCTTATAAGGGAATCTCGAACTTTTATCGCTGCTCCAAGTGCCAATTCCTTCGGCAAACTCAGCCCTACAAGGGTTGAACACGTCTTAAGGGACATTGGGGAGAAGGTCGATCTGATCCTCGACGGAGGCCCCTGTGAAGTAGGTCTGGAATCCACGATTTTAGCCTTATATCCAAAACTGACTCTTTTGAGACCTGGGGGGATTCCCTTGGAAGAGATAGAGAAACTAATAGGAAAAGTTGAAATCGCTTCCTCCGGAAGAAGGCCTCTTGCCCCGGGAGGGCTTTCTAAACATTACAGCCCTCGTACTCCTTTAAGGATAATCCGAGAAGAAGACGAGATCCCTGAAGGGTTAAAGGTAGGGCTTTTGGCCTTTAGAAGGCCAAGGGAGGGACCTTTTTGGGCGATTGAAGTGCTTTCTGAAAGGGGAGATTTGAGAGAAGCCGCTTCAAGGTTCTTTGAGGCTTTACACAGGCTTGACAGCCTGGGGCTTGACCTCATTTTGGCCGAGCCCTTTCCTGAGGAAGGTTTAGGGCTTGCCATAATGGACCGTTTGAGGAAGGCTGAAGGTGATAGAAAGGCTTAAGGAACTCCTCCTAAATTATAAGGAAGGGAAGGTAACCCTTGAGGAGGTACTGGAAAAACTAAAGATATTGCCCTTTGAGGACCTTGGGGATCTTAAAATTGACCACCATCGTACTTTAAGAAAGGGGTTTCCTGAAGTCATATATGGTCCAGGGAAGACTTGGGAGCAGATAGTCAAAGCCATAGAGAGCATTTTAAAAACGGGGGAAAACGTCCTAGTTACAAGGCTTTCTCCTCGCAAAGCCGAAAAGATCCTTTCGCTTTTCCCTCAAGCCCAATACCATTCTATACCGAGGCTTTTAACACTGAAACAAAAGGAGATTCCTATCCTTGGAAAAGGGGAGATCTTGGTAATAAGTGCTGGGACAAGTGACCTTCCGGTTGCCGAAGAAGCTGCTTTATGCGCCGAAATGATGGGGAATCGGGTCGAACGGCTTTACGATGTTGGAGTAAGTGGGGTTCACCGTCTTTTTAGTCACCTTGAACTTTTGAGAAGAGCCAATGTTTTGATCGTTGTCGCGGGAATGGAAGGTGCCCTTCCAAGCGTTGTGGCAGGTCTTGTGGAAAGACCGGTTATAGCAGTTCCCACCAGTATAGGATATGGGGTTTCCTTCAGAGGAGTGGCTGCTTTACTGGGGATGTTAACAAGCTGTGCTTCCAATGTGGCAGTAGTGAATATTGAGAATGGCTTCGGTGCTGCTTATGTAGCAAGCCTTATAAACAGATAAAAGGGAGCCCCAAAGGGGCCCCCTTGGAAATGTTTAAGCTTTCCTCAGGTTACACCTTAGCGCTTTATAATGAGGATACCCAGTTACTGGATCCTTCGGATCAAGACCTGTAAGTAAATTTACGTTAGCTTCTTCCCATCCATGAGAGATAAGGACCACATTTGGTGATACTTCCGGTACATATTTGGCCTTAATCTTGAGTTCTCCCTTCGGAGTCTCCACAATTACCATCTCTCCGTCATTTATCCCATAAGATTTGGCCGTTTCGGGATTTATCTCCGCTACCGGTTCAGGAAAGCCTTTTCTTAAACTTGGGATGGTGCGGAATTGAGTATGAGTGTAATAAATGCTTCTCATTCCGGTACTTAGCCACAATGGATATTTCTTCTCCTCCTCTTGAGTTGAGAAGAGGACCTTCGGAGGATCCACCGGTTCAGGAAGTGGAGAGTAGCCATGCTCAGCCAAAGTATCCGAATAGATCTCGATCTTTCCGGAAGGGGTTCTTACTTTCCCCTTTATCACCATGTCGTAAGTCTTTTGAGCGTAGAAAAATCCATGAGGATATTCGTCAAGTTTCGAGTAACTCAACCCCATGGGTTCGAGGAAGAAATCAATGATTTCTTCGTCTGTCTTCCATGGAAAGAGCTCACCATATCCCAATTTCTTTCCTAATTCACTCCAAAACTTCCAATCAGGCCAAGCCTCTCCTACTGGCTCTATAACCTTTCTCCTCAACATGATATAGGGTATTCCAGATGTAACCGCATAAACATACCCGAGTCCAGGCCTTTCCAGGAACGAACAAGCGGGAAGCACTATGTGAGCCTTTTTGGCTGTGGCGGTCATGAACATGTCCATTACCACTAAAAGGTCAAGCTTCTCAAAAGCCTTTTCCCAGGTTTTCGATTCGGGCATGCTCAAAGCAGGGTTACCAGCTACTACAATAAATGCCTTAACCGGATAAGGCTTCTCTTCAAGGATAGCCTTAGGTAAATAGAGGGTCTGTCCATAAGGAGAAGACCTGCCCCAAAAGCTATAGAAAATCGGATGTTCTTCCGCTCCAAGGGGTTTTTCCTCTACAGGAAGTCTAAGGTCACCCAAGCGCGGGAACATAACCGAAGCCCAACTGCCTTTAATATCCACATTACCCGTAATGGTTTGAAGGATAGCAAAAGCCCTCATAGTCTGAAGGCCATCAACCCTCTGGTCAAAACATGTCCCGGGTATTATGCAAGCGGGCTTATTTGTGGCAAAGGTCCTCGCGAGTTCCCTGATCTCGGAAGCGGAAAGCCCCGTAACTTCACTGACTTTCTCAGGTGTATATTTTTGAACATGCTCCTTAAACTGATCAAATCCCTTGGTATACTTCTCTACGAAGTCCTTATCATAAAGGCCTTCACTTATGATCACATTGGCTATACTCAACGCCAAAAAACAATCACTTCCGGGACGCACCGGGTAATGTTGACCAAGCTCAGCCAAAGGAATCCTCTTTGGATTTATCACGATGATGTTTTTGCCTCCCCCTTGAGCCCTTAAATAATTGGCCAAATGGGGTCTGGAGTTGTCAGGGTTTGTGGCCCAAAGGACAATGCACTTGGCGTCTTCGGGTTCTTCAAGCAAAAAGGTTCCAAAGGTAAGCTGATGGGCTATGATCCTTGAACGATAACACACGCTTTCAACCGAGAGAAGGTTTGGTGTTCCATAAGCGCCTTTAAAACGCTGAGCAAATGCCGCTATTTCTAAGTTCTCAACCCCTATAGAACCACAAAAGAGAGCAAGAGAATGCGCACCGTACTTATCCTTTATCTCCGCCAGTTTGGAAGAGATGAAATCAAGCGCCTCGTCCCAACTTATCCTTTTCCACGAGCCATTTTCCCTCTTCATCGGATAAAGAATCCGGTCAGGAGCATAAACCCATTCGGGTAAAGCCTCTCCCCTCGGACATAAATAACCCCTGCTTAAGGGATGCTCAGGTAATCCCTCAACTTTAACAAGCTTCCCCCCTTCCACATGGGCCACCATACCACAAGACCATACACACCCTATACACACACTCGGTATCTTCTTTACTTCCGCCATTAATTCACCTCCTTCAAAATTGCTTCTACAAATTAACATACTATTTCAAGTTTTGCAAGATATACCGCTGTTCTCCATAAGATAACTTTTTACGACTGCTTTTTGGGTTATAATGTTTACTTATGAGGAGGGTAGAGGTTATAGGGCTTTTGAGTCTGGGGATTGGTTTGGTTTTGGCAGTTTTGGCCTTTTTGGAGAAATTGAGGGTAGAGGAAGTGGGTTTTGATGTTTGTAGAAGTGAATCTTGTGAGGTTGTTCAGTATTCCGGGTTTTCGGACCTTTTTGGTTTTCCCATAACGCTATTTGCGATCTTAGCCTTAGGTGGGGTTATCCTTCTTTGGTTTTTGCGGAGAAAAGAAAAGGCTCTTTTTATTCTGGCCTTTTTGGTTGGGTGTGAAGCTTATTTGACCTTTATTGAGTTTTATTATTTAGAAGGGAAGTGCCCTCTGTGTATAGCTTTTTTAAGCAGTTTAGTGATAGGGTTTGTTTTTTCGGTTCTTCAAAGGTTTAGACCATCCCTTTTTTGGTTTATGGCCTTAGGGTTTTTGGGATTGCATTTTCTCTTCTTCTTTCCGAGATTTGATCTCGCTTATACCCCCTATTTTGACCCCAAGGGAAAGGTTATTGAAGTTTTTCTTTCGCCAAGAGAGTCTCGGATCCTCAAAGAACTTCAAGGCTTTTTAAGCCAGAGAGGTTTTCAATTGTGTCCGAGGTTTGTCCCTCAAGATCCTTCGTCAAGAAGGGAGGCCCTTTTAGAGATGGCCAAAATGCTGTTTTCTGAACCGAGTGAAGAAGCTTTGAGGGTCTCAGAAAGGACGTTAAGGAGGAATGAAGAGGAGCTTAAAAATTTTAACGGTTCCCTTCCCCTGTTGGTAGTGAAGGAAAAGGGAGAAGTGAAAAAGGTGATAAGTGGTCCCAATTGGAGAGAGGAACTTGAGGAATACTTCTCTTTGCCCCCTTTGTTTTTCTTCAGTTCGCCTTAAGGGATAGCAAAGCCCTTTTGAGTATCACCCTTGTTATTTCGATCTTATAAGCGTTTTTGTTAAGAGGAAGGGTTTCTTTTACGGCCATTTTGGCTGCTTCTTCTATTACTAGGTCTTCTAGCTTTTTGTCCTCAAGCCAACTTTCAACTTCCCTTACCCTTAGAGGTACCGGAGCTACCCCTCCAAGAGCGATGCTAATTTTTTTGACCACTTTTTCGTTTATTTCTGCGACAATTCCTACACTTACGATCGGAAAATCGATAGAATTTCTGAGCCTGAACTTCATGAATACTTGAGGGAGATTTGCCATTTCCTTGGGTATTAAAATCTCCGTTAAGATCTCATCGGAAGCCAAATTGCCTCGGACGGAAGTAAAAAATTCCTCTACTGGAATTACCCTTGTCCCATTGGAAGTGATTATTTTCAATTTTGCCCCTAAGGCCATTAGCGCCACCGCCATATCTGAAGGATTTACCGCCACACAGCCGCAGTTGAAACATCGGTCTGCTTCCTTTTGAATTTCTTCGAACTCAAAGGGCTTTTTTTCTTTGAAACTAGTGAGCCTTTCGATCTTTTTGAAAGCCTTAATATTAACTTTGTGAAGGGTCTTTTTGGAAGAGGAAGGGCTTTCTTGGGCAAATTCTCCCAGAAGGAACCGATTTATTGAAACTACTGCCTTTTTCGCAGAAGCTATTGATTCAACTACCGTTGAGGGACCACTTACGAAATCTCCTCCTGCGAATAGGTTTTTCCCCAAAAAGTAAGAGGAATCAATCTTTAAATTCCCCTTTTCATCAATGAAGTCCGAGGGCAAAAAGGAAAGATCCGCTCTTTCCCCCACTGCCTTTATCACCGCATCGTACTCTTCCTCGAATTCCGATCCGTAAATGGGAAGGGGTGTAGGTCTACCTGATTCATCCTTAGGCCCAAGGCGCATTCTAACGGAGCGAAGGATCAATTTTTCTCCTTTTTTCTCAAGACCTATAGGCTGAGTCAAAAATTCAAATTCTACGCCTTCCTCTTTGGCTAATTCCCTTTCTTCCTTCAAAGCCGGCATTTCGTTCTCCGTTCGACGGTAGAGGATTTTGGGTTTTGCCTTAAGTCTTAAAAGACTTCTTGCTACATCTATAGCCACGTTCCCACCGCCTATTACCGCTACCTTCTTCCACTTAAACTCTTTTTGATCCAAATTAATGCTTCTCAAAAAATTCAAACCGCTTAATGCCAACTCTTCACCTGGAATGCCCATTTCCCTTTCCTTCCAAGCCCCTATGGCCAAAAGCACAGCATCATATTGAGCACATAGATCCTCTAAAGTCATGTCCTTGCCCAAATGGACGTTGAATTTAAACCCGATTCCCAAAGCCTTCTTAAAGGCTTCAACCACTTTGTTTACGATCCTCTTATTGAGCCTAAATGGAGGTATCCCATATCTTAAAAGTCCACCTGCTTCGCTTTCCCTTTCAAAAATTACTACATCGTGTCCGCTTTTTCTCAAGTAATAAGCGGCGGTAAGTCCCGCCGGCCCGGATCCAACTATTGCCACTTTTTTCCCCGTTTTCTTATCGGGTAAAGAGAGAAGCTTGGGCAGGTTCTCAAGAATATAATCTCCCAAAAACCTTTCCACTTCCCTTATCGCCACAGGTTCATCGAATTCTTTTCTGGAGCATCTATCCTCACAAAAACGAGGGCAAATGCGGCCGGTTATAGAAGAAAGGGGATTAATCTCAAGAAGCATCCTAGCTGCTTCGTCGTTTTTCCCTTCTCTTAAGTTTTCCAAAATGGAAGATATGTCAGTGTGAACTGGACAGGCATCCCAACAAGAGGTAGGACGATTCGTATGTTTATAGCATCCAAAAATCGAATGGTAATGGTTTTCTCCAGTTAGAGCGTAACAAGTATCCCCACCCTTTAGATAACAAGTCAAACGACCCCCTATCTGATGGGGATACCAAAAATACCAACATCGTACCTCCTGACACAGATTACCCCCGATTGTGCCCATATTCCTTATTTGAGGCGTTCCTACTGAAGAGGCCGCTTCTTTAAGCAGAGGATATTTTTCAAGCTTCCCAGATCTTACGATTTCCTCCAATTTCGTTAAGGCCCCTATCTTGATCGCCTCTTCATCTTCTTCGATTAAGGATAATCCCGGTATCTCCTTAAGGTTTATCAAAGCCTTTGGGTATTCCGGATAAATGTCCTTTTTTAAGGCAGGGATTAAAACTGTGCCGCCTGCTATAAGTTTCGCCTTTCCATTATACTTTTTTAACAAACTAATTGCTTCTTCCAATGTATGAGGGGTGAAATGCTCAAATGGCTTCATCCTTCTAAGCCTCCTTCCGTTTTCCTAAAGCCTCAAGAATTACCCACGGAGAAGCGGGATAGGCATTGATCCATTTGCCTATAGCATTTGATATCGCCATAAGAACCGCTGGTGGACCAGGAGAGGTGGCTATCTCGCCCACTCCAACGGCTCCAAAGCGATGGCTAGAGAAGGGCGTCTCCAAGATGACGTTTTTAATCTCGGGTAAGTCCAAAAAGGAACGCCATTTATAATCAATGAGATTGGTCGTTAAAATTCGCCCTATCTTGGGATCAAGAACCGTTTCCTCGAATATGGCTGTATCTATTCCGGCGGATCCCAAACAACCGTTGAGTTGGTTTTCCAAACACAAGGGGTCTATTATCTGTCCCGCATCGGTGGCATTGACGACCCTTATAAGGTCGACCTTCCCCGTTTCGGTATCCACCTCCACTTCTACGAAACTTATCATGAAGTTGCAAAGACTATAATCGGGTTCATAATGCCCGTATCCCCATATGGTGTAAGTTGGGCCCATGGCCCTTCTCCAGGTGATTTGCCTTTTGGGGTCGTCTTTTACGTAAATTATCCCATCCGAGGTCTCAAGCCTTTCAGGAAGTACACCTAATTTTTTGGAAGCCCGTTCGAATAACTTCCTCTTTGCGTCTTCAGCGGCCTCTATAACCGCACTTCCTATGGCATAAGTACCTCGGGATCCCACCAGTCCGAATTCATAAGGGTTTGTATCGGAATCAGGTGGAGATAAGAACACGTTTTCCAAGGGTATCTGAAGGACCTCAGCTACGAATTTACAAAGGTTACTCCTCTGTCCCCCTCCTTGTTCGGGAACTGCCACATAAAGGGTGACCCTATGATCGGGGTCTATACGGACAAAGGCTTCGGCATCATCCTCCCCAATATCAGCATTGCTGTGAACCCCGACCCCTACGCCTCTCCTTTTCGGTCCATTTACCACGGTTGGTTTAAGCCAGCCCTTCCATTTCTCCTTCCACCCAAAGACTTCGGCTCCTTTGTCGATTGTCTTGGTGAAATCCACCACCCTGGAGATCCACCAACGTCCGTCTCTCCAATAATAACCTTGGCCATTCTTGATGACGTTTTTCTTGAAGAACTCAACGGGATCAATGTCAAGTTTCGCCATAGCCATATATAAAAGGGGCAAAAGCACCGACTTGAGCTCCTGTCCTCCAAACCCTCTTATCCAGCTGGAATTATCCCTATTAGTGCAAATCACCTTGGGTCTCAAATCCCAATTCTCGCATCTTATGACAAGCTGTACTTCTCCTAAACCTACAGCCACTTGTCCCTGGGTTACTGCTGAATAATACCCGGTATTCACCAGCCAATTACCCGATATGGCCGTGACAGTCCCATCCTTTTTCATACCCACTTTTCCTTTGAGGCGCGTTCCCAAACGGATGGTAAAGCTTGTAAGGTGTTCTTCTTTCGTGTAACACAATTTAACGGGTTGCCCAGCGGCTTTAGCCAACACAATGGCATAAATTGCGATAGGGAGAATAGTCCCTTTTGATCCGTAACTTCCACCGCATTGGCAGGCATGAACTATCACGTTGTATTTTCTCTGCATTATGTAATAAAGGCTTATTTTGTCCATATAAAACCCTTGAGAAGAAAGCCATACGTGAACCGTCTCTGGGTCTTCCCAATAGGCTATGGCGCCTGGGGGTTCAGGAGGTAAGGGGTTAGCGATGTTTTCATAATAAAATGTCCCCTCCACCACCACATCCGCTTCTGAAAAGCCCTTTTCCACATCGCCAAGTCGGAGTTCCTTTAATCCTTCTGGAGCCTCAGGGCTTCCAAACCAGGGGTTCCCTAAGGGTAAGATGTTATTGGGAAATTCGTCGTAAAGCTGAGGAGCTCCCTCCTTTATGGCCTCTTCTGCGTCAAAAACGGCTGGAAGTATCTCATACTCCACTTCGATTAAGTCCAAAGCCTCTTGGGCGATTTCTTCCGTTTCAGCGGCTACAAGACTCACCGCATCACCCACAAAGCGTACCTTCTGGTCAAGGACGCGAAGGTGAGGCGGTAAGCCCATCTTCCAATCTGGAACGTCCTTATAAGTTAAGACTGCTTTAACACCGGGTAAGCTTTTGGCCTTTTCTACCTTTATCTCCTTTATAATCGCATGGGGATAAGGGCTTCTTAAAACCTTTCCTATGAGCATATTCGGTAACTTCACATCGTTAATGTAAATGGCCTTCCCCGTGACAATAGATAGGGCGTCCTTCCTCGGGGTTGGTTGACCTATAAACCTATATTTTTTGGCCATTTTAAGTTACCCTCCTTTTTATTACGTCACTTACAGCGTGGAGGACATGATAATGGCTTATACAACGACAGAAATGTCCGGAAAGGGCTTCCTTTATCTCTTCCTCCGTTGGTGCTTCCTTTCTATCCAGAAGAGCCTTAAGGCTCATGATTATCCCTGGGGTGCAAAAACCGCATTGAAAAGCCGTATGGTTTATAAAGCTTTCCTGGAGAGGGTGAAGTTCACCTTTTTCGGGATTACCCAGCCCTTCGATGGTCGTTATGGTTTTTCCATCGCATTCAATCGTGAGGGTTAAACACGATAAAATCGGTTCTCCATCTATCAATACGGTACAAGCACCACAAGCCCCATGATCGCATCCGACCTTTGTACCTGTGAGGTTTAGGGTTTCTCTTAACGTGTAAGCCAATGTGTGATGGGGAAATACGTCCTTGTTGAGGAGAAGTTCATAGGACTTTCCATTCACATTCAAATTGATGACCTTTCGTTCCTTCATATATTGACTCTCCTCAATTTTTCAACCACGATTAAGTTATAGCACAAGAAATAATTTATTGAAATTACGGTACAGGTATATAATTTATACCTAATGGGGTTGAACGAGGCTGATACAAGGGCTATTCTCGTTGAACACAAGCTCAAAGCTGCTGGTTGGACAGATCAACAAGTTAGAAGGGAGTTTTTCTATCACCGTGATCATCAGTATACTCCAGGGCGCATAATATTAGTAGGTGATAGAGTCAAACGAGGAAAACCCCGAAAGGTGGATTATCTTCTACACCTGACTGATGGTTTTGAGATAGCTGTAATAGAAGCGGAACCCGAGGATAGTCCGGCAGAAGCCGGCTTAGAGCAAGCAAAGACTTATGCCAAAGATTTAGGATTAGCCTTTGCCTATGCTACAAATGGACACAAGATCTTGGAATATGACTTTTTCACTCATACGACAAGAGAACTTGCGAACTTTCCTCGTCCCGAGAAGCTTTGGTATCGGTGGAAAATAAACACAGGGTTGAGCTCCTTAGAGTTTACCAAGGAGGAACGTTCAGCCTACCTTTCTAAGTTAGGAGCGGAACGATACCAAAATCCTCTTCTTTATAGCTATTGTTCGGAAAGCCTTTGTGGGAAAAGACCGTTCTATTTTCAGGAAGTGGCGATTCCTGAGATTATAAAGCGTATCATGCGCGGACAACGCCGAATTCTTTTAACCATGGCTAAAGGTACTGGAAAGACATTTGTGGCTTTCCAAGTTGTGTGGAAGCTTATAAAATCCGGATGGCTTCAAAGGGGGCATCCTAATAAGCCCACACGTGTTTTATTTTTGGCCGATCGGATTGCCCTTCGTGATCAAGCCTATAACACTTTTGCACCCTTTGCAGACGGAGTAAACGAACCTCGCTTCAAAATTGAAGGACACCCTCCGAGTTTCACGCGTGACCTTTATTTTGCAATTTATCAGACATTATGGAGTCCTAATGAAGAAGGAAAGCGCCTTTTTGAGCTTTACCCACCGGACTTTTTTGACCTGGTGATCATCGATGAATGTCACCGTTCAGGTTGGGGGACTTGGCGGGAGATACTCGACCACTTCAAGGATGCCATTCACTTGGGAATGACCGCCACCCCAAAGCAGGATGAAAATATCGATACATACGAATACTTCTGTCAGGAAGAGCCTGAGGTATTTATTGATCCTGAGCATCCCGAAAAAGGAAAGCGCCTTACTGCTGCTTATGAGTACATCTTGGGGCGAGGCATCGAGGATGGATTCCTTGCTACGTATAAGGTGCATCGTGTTCGAACCACGGTGGATAAAGAAGGATTGCGTCTTGAGGATGCCATCGAACAATGAGCTGAGGTTTTCATCCCTGAGGATGTAGAACCAAGGGGATATTACACCACTCCTCAATTTGAGCGAGAGATTACCCTTCCAGATCGTACAAAAGCCATGGTCAATCACTTAGCTAAGCTTTTGCGCAAGTTCGGGTTTTGGGAAAAGACCATGGTTTTCTGGGTGGAAATAGAGCATGCTCGACTCGTGGCTAAATTACTGCAGGATGAATTTGGTCCGGAAACAGGTTTTGATAACTACGCCGTCCTCATCGTTTCTGAAGAGGGTGCGGAACGCCAGGCGATGGCTTGAAGATTTTGTAAATTCAGAGAAAGGCGCCATTAGTAGCTACCACGGCGGAGCTTCTCACTACCGGTGTAGATGCTCCGCCTTGTGGAAACATCGTGTTCATGAAGACCTTTTCTTCGCCACTTCTTTTTAAGCAGATCATAGGCCGGGGAAGTTGCATTGACCCGGCTACAAATAAATACTGGTTTCGCATCATAGATTTTACCAGGGTAACAAAACTTTTCGATGAGTGGGATCGTTCCGGGCAAAGAATTATCTAGCGGCCTCAAGGCCCCTTTACTGCTTCTATTTCTGGTCGCGTGTTCCATGCGCAAACGGGTGATCTCATTGTGGGAGCTCAGGTAAGCGTTCGCACAGGACCCAACACCCAGCAAGGTTCCATTCGTACAGACCAAAATGGCTCTTTATTTTTGAGGAGCTACCAGCCGAAACCGTTACCCTGATTGTCAGTGTTCCGGGTTTTGTGCGACGTGAATTCAAGGTGGGAACCCTTGCAGATCAAACTGTGGAGATCAATGGTTTCCTAAAACGTGAGAGCAAAAGAAAATCTAAGATAGAAGTTGAAGGGTTAACCGTAGAAATCGCGGATGAAGCGATTTTTATAATGGAGTCAACTGGGCAACAACTCACTTTGGAGCAGTACCGAGATTATACTCCTCGAAAGATCATTCAAGTTGCTCCCACAAGAAAAACTTTGCGCCAGATCTGGATAAACCCAGAAAAGCGCCAGCATTTCTTAGAAGAGCTTCGTCGGTCTGACATTCATCCTGAGGTTTTTAGGGAAATTCTTAACCAAAATGAGGCGGATACGTATGATCTTTTGCCCCATCTTGCCTTCGGGGCCCCCATTCGTACAAGAAGCGAACGAACCCTAGCGTTCCGAAATCGCGAGCAAGCATTCTTACAGCGCCACAGCGAGAACGCACCTCAAGTCGTCCTCGCGCCTTTGGAAAAATACCGCGTGGGGTTGAGGAATTGCAACCGAAGGTGTTCGGCCTTTCCCCATTCCGGGAGTGGGATGAAGCTTTTTGCATTCAAAATTGGTTTGGTGGTGCGGAAGGGCTCGCCCGAACCTTGAAGAAATCCAGAAGCGCATTTACCCTGAAGAGGAGGTGGTAGTAAGATGAACCGGCCACAGACGAAGGGAAACATTGGCCAATGAAATCTGGAGGGCTTGTAACATCCTTCGCCAAGACAACAACTGCACTGGTATTATGGAATACGTAAAGCATTTATCCTGGCTTCTCTTTCTTCGTTTTCTGGACGCCCAGGAAGAGGAGTGGGAAACTCAGGCCAAGCTTGAACGCAAAGAGTATCAGCCGATCATCGAGCCGCCCTACCGTTGGCGGGATTGGGCTACCAGAGACTGGTCTGCGGAGGAGCTCCTTTCTTTTGTTCATGGCCGCCTTATTCCTTACCTCCAAAATCTTGGAGATGATCCCGTTCGCGCGATCATCCGCGGAATTTTCGCTGAAAGAAACGTTATCGTCTGTGCCTCCGGCTACAACCTAAAGGACGTTCTTCAAATCATCAACGGCATCGATTTCTACTCCCAGGATGACATATTCACCGTATTCCAGGTTTACGAGGAGTTACTTCGTCGCTTAGGCAGTGAAAACTGCCTGGCCGGAGAATTCTATACTCCAAGACCAGTTGTTCGTTTTATTGTGGAAGTTGTGGACCCCAAAATTGGGGAAACCATCTATGACCCAGCCTGCGGAACCTGCGGCTTTTTGGCCCAAGCTTATTTACACATGCGCAAATACGAGCAAACCATTGAGGATCACAGGATTCTTCAGGAGCAAACATTTTATGGCCAGGAAAAGAAACTCATTCCAGTCCTTCTTGGTCTCATGAATATGGTCCTTCACAGCGTGACTATACCCCGCATCGCCCGCCGAAATACCTTGGGAGAAAACATCCGCCATGTTACCGAACATTATGATGTGATTATGACAAATCCCACTTTCGGCGGGACAGAAGGTATACATATTCAGCATCATTTCCCCATCCGGTCTCAGGCTACGGAGCTTCTTTTTCTACAGCACATCATGGAAAAGCTAAAACCCAGAGACGGTGCCCGCTGCGGTATGGTCGTGCCCGAAGGAACCCTTCCATTGTGGAGGAGCTGAATGAACTCCTCAGCTCCAATGAGAAAGAAAAAAACAATGGATGACATTCGGAGCTTAGCAGAGAAAATACGAACGGACCTAAAGGAACGCTATGACTCAAAAGTTCTACAGATCATCCTTTATGGCTCGTAAGCGCGCGGTGAGGCCACTTCTGAATCCGACATGGACCTTTTAGTGGTGGTAGACGATTCTTTGGATCCATGGGAAGTCCGTCGGAATCTGGACGATTTGCTTTTGGACATACTTCTTAGGGATGGCCGTTTGGTTTCCGTTTTAGTGGTGCCAAAAAGCTTCTATGAAAGCTACCACTCGCCCTTTTTGAAGCAAGTCCACAAGGAGGGAATTCCCCTGTGAAGTAAGTGCAAGATTTTGTCGCCAAAGCTGGGCGTTTTCTCAAAAGTGCGGAACACCTTTTGGCCCTCGGTGACTACGATTCCTGTGCCTCGAGATGTGATTACGCCATGTTTTTATGGCTGAGACAGCCTTAATGGTAAAGGAGGTTAGCGCATCCTCTCACCGGGGTGTCATAAGCCTTTTTGGTCAGCACTTTATCCGCACGGGAATTTTCTCGGCAGAATTAGGGCGTGCGTTAAGTCGGGCTTACGATGTGCGCCTTACAGGTGATTATGCGGTTGGTTTAAGCGTGAGCCGTGAGAAGGCGGAAAACCTTCTGGAAGCTGCCCGGCGGTTTGTCGCCGAAGTGCGGGCCTAGCTGGAAAGGGAGGCGGAGAACCGATGACCAAGGGACCCTACAAACTTCCTGAAGGCTGGCGGTGGGTGCGGTTGGGGGAGGTGTGCAATGTTGAGCACCGAACAATAATTTCTCGTTTACAGCCTCCCTGCCTATGATAAAAACCGGTCCCCTGAGCTACTTAAAAGGGGCTGAGACAGGTAGTTCAAAGTTAGTCATCAAACCTGGGGTTTGCTTATTTTCAAAACTTAATCCAAGGATTCCCCATGCATGGGCTGTAAAAGGAAATCCGTCCGTTCTCAATATACCGTTACTTGCCTCCACCGAGTTCATGTCGTTGCGGCTACATTTCCAAAAGCTCAATTTGGACTATCTACGTCCACTTTTGTTATCCGATATTTTCCTTAACCAAATTCGTACAAACGTTACAGGATGATCAACTGATAGCAGGCAAAAACTAAGACCCGATAGAGTGCTTGATGCTCTTGTTCCCTCCCATCCCTTGAAGAATAAAAACGCATTGTGGCGCGGATTGAGGAGCTGATGAGAAGAGTGCTGGAGGCGCGGCGCTTAAGGAAAGAAACAACAAAAAAGAAGCCGACCACCTCTGGCAAGCCGTCCTCGCCCAAATCTTCCCCCGCCCCGGCTCGAAACTTCCAGAAGGCTGGTGTTGGGTATGGTTGGGAGAAGTTTTTTCGGTTAAAAAATGGCAAATTCATCCCGGCAAGTGATCTTGCATCCCAAGGCAAAATTCCTGTTTATGGGTCTAATGGATTACTGGGCTTCACAATTGTACACTTGTTCACGGAAGGAAAGACAATAGTGATGGGCGTGTGGGCGCTTGTGGTGCAATCAATGTAGTTGATGCACCATTTTGGATATCCGATAACGCCATGTTTGGTGCTAAATGGCTCACTGAGTGTGAGATAGAGTACATTGCCCTGGTGTTGCGCAGTATAGATTTATCCTCATTTGCTAAAAAGGGACACGACCTTCCATTTCGTAAGAGATGGTTTACAACGCTCTCGTCCCCCTTCCACCCCTTGAAGAGCAGTGCCGGATTGTGGCACACCTTTACGAGGTGCAGAAAAAAACAAGGCCTTAAAAGAAGCCCAAGCCCAAACGGAAGCAGAACTTAAAAGAGCTCTCCGAGTTTAAAAGGCTAAGTGAAAAGCTCATGGAACGGGGACCAGAGGCCCTCTCGGAGGCTGAGCTTTTGGTCATTTTCCTCCGCACAGGGGTGGAAGGAAAAGCGCCCTGGACTTGGCTCACTCCATTTTGGAGAAGGCCAGGCCTGAGCTTCCTCGCTGGTCCGTAAAGGAACTCGCCCAAATTCCCAGTGTAGGTGTGGCCAAAGCTTGCGAAATCGTGGCTGCCTTTGAGCTTGCCCGCTCTCTTATTCAAGGAAAACGCCCAGCCATTAACCAAAAGATGTTTTCCCTTTAGCGCAAGATCTTTTGGATAGGAAACAAGAGTATCTCTTCATCCTCTTTCTTACGGGTGCTAACGAAGTTATCGCAAAGAAGGTCATAAACTGTAGGCTTCCTGGATTCCGCACAAGTGCATCCACGGGAGATATTTGCTGAGGCTATTGCAGATCGGGCTGCGGCTATTATCCTTGTTCACAACCACCCATCAGGTAAACTTGAACCAAACCCCCAAGACCTTTTCGTTACTCGTCGTTTAGTTGAGGCCGAAAAGCTTTTTGGAATAGACGGTTTGGCCGTGTGATCGTCGTCAAAACCGGTTGGTTTTCCTTCGTTAAGGAAGAACTTCTCGGGTTAGGAGTTTATCCATCTTTTAGTGATTCCCAAATGACCTTCGTGATATAGGTGACCTTTTTGCCCATCTGGCCAATTTTATTCGTGTAGTTCAGGTTAAAAGTGCAGAAGGGACAAGGGCTTATTAACTCTTCGGTTTCCGTTTGCTTTAGTAAGGTACTAGCAATATCAAAAGAAAGGTTTTTGAAAGCTGATCTTATCCCTCCGCCCGATCCACAACATAATGTTTCTTCCCGTGAACGGGAAAGTTCATAAACATCGATCCCACACAACTTTAACAGCTCTCACGGTTCCTTGGTGTATCTTTCGCCTCGGCCTAAACGGCAACTGTCATGATAAGTGACTTTTCTTTCCACTTTTCTTAAAAGGGAAGGGTCCTTCTTTAATTCCTTGTAAATGACCTGAAGCACATGAAAGACTTCAAAATCGACTGACCCCAAAACTTCCCGATAAAAATACTTGAAACACTTCAACAACCGTTACAAGCCACAATAAGCCTTGTTATACCGAGTTTCTTAAAACGATCTGCGTTTTCTCGGAAAAGCCTTTCAGCTATCTGGACTTCGCCGGCTTCATATATATAAGTGCCACAGCATCCTTCATCCTCAAGGATCATGAAATCTATCCCCAGTTTTTTAAGCACAAGATAGGAATATACAGCCGCATCTTTAACCAGATAAGAGGGCAAGCACCCCACAAAAAACAAAGTCCGAGACCTTCGAGGCTCAAAGGGCTCAGGAACCCATCGCAGTCTTTCCGAGGGATCTCCGTTTACGCTGTTTCCCTTTTCTAATATGCCTTGAATAATCTTTTTATGAACTGGAAGAGGTCCTTTTCCATTTTTCACAATCTTGTTCCTAATGAGAGCAACGATTTTGCTTACTTCAATGTCCTGAGGACAAACCACTTTCACAAGCCGCACATTTGGGACAGTTATAAAAAGTGGTGACCATTTCTTCCGTGATTTCACCGCTTTTCATGAGGTTTTTAACGCTTTTTAAACGCCCTTTGGGGGAGAAAAAGGGATTTTTTGTGGCTATGTAAGTTGGGCAGACCTCCAAACAAGCATCGCAATCATTACATCTTTCAATTCGACTTAGAATCCAATTGTCCTGCATTGTATTGTTTAAAGTTATATAACCTAATTCTTTTAGAAGTTGCAAATTTTTTGTGCTTTCTGGATAATAAAAAATGATGGGAGGAATAAAAGCGAAGTTTTGGGAAGGAGTTCTTGGAACAGGACTTTTGTTTTTGGATATCGCCCCTTTTCGAGGGTTTTTGCTCCGAAAAATAGAAGGTTACTTATGGCAGAGGATCGTCGAAGGGGAAGAGGATACTATAAGACCTGCTCAGGAGCTGAAGTTTTATTTTGTAAGGAACCTTTTACGGACAACCGATCACCATCTGAGAAAGGGTTGGCTTCATAAGGATATTTTCCACCGGATGGTGAAGGTCTTTGTCAGAGGTGTTCTCACCGAGGACATCGAGTATAGGGAGAGGAAAAAGCAAAAAGGAGAGGATTATCCTACTCCTTCCTTTATCGTAATAAGCCCCACTCAGGCCTGTAACCTTCAATGTCCGGGTTGTTATGCCTTAAGCGGACCCTCCAGTAAAGTCTCTCTTCCTTGGAGCGTGGCAAGTAGGATCATCGATGAGAAAGCTAGGCTCTGGCATTCCCATTTTACGGTGGTTTCAGGTGGAGAGCCCTTCATGTGGAAAAGTGAGGGGAAGGACTTGCTTGATCTTGCCGAAAGGCACAATGACAACTTCTTCATGGTATACACCAATGGGACTCTGATAGACGAAAGGGTTGCCGAAAGGCTTAGGAAACTCGGGAATTTCACTCCCGTCATCTCCGTTGAGGGGTTTGAAGAAAATACCGATCGCCGCCGAGGCAAGGGCACTTTTAAGAAGATCCTTCGAACCTTTAAAATCCTTCGCGAATACGGGGTTCCCTTTGGTATTTCGGTTGTGGCGGAAAAGCACAATTGGGACGAGGTCACAAGTTGGGATTTTCTGCGATTCTTCTTCGATGAGCAGGGTGCATTTTATGGTTGGCTTTTCCAATACATGCCCATTGGACGGGGTTACACGCTTGAAAACATGGTTGGTCCTGAGGAAAGGCTTGAGATGTTCCGAAGGAACGTGGAGGCTATTAAGGCCGGATATAACTATATCGATTTTTGGAATGAGGGTCCGATGACCGACGGTTGCTTGGCAGCGGGTAGGTCAGGGGGTTATCTCTATATAGATTGGAAGGGCGATGTTATGCCCTGTGTGTTTGTACCTTATAAGGTTGACAATATCCTTGAGATTTACGAAAGGGGTGGAACCATCGATGAAGTGCTGAGTTCGGATTTCTTCAGAAGGATAAGGAATTGGCAAGATCAATATGCCTTAAAGAGACCCCCCAAGGAAAAGGGCAACCTCATTATGCCTTGCCCGATAAGGGATCATCATGAGTTCATGTGGAGTATTTTGAAGGAGACAGGGGCAAAACCCACGGATGATGCAGCCGAGGAGGCTCTTTTCGATGAGGCTTACCATCAAGGTTTAATAAAATATGACCAAGCCCTGTCCCTTCTTTTGGACCCAATTTGGGAAGAGGAGTTTTTGAAGGACCGTTTTCCCTTAAGAAAACTCCCGTGAAAAAAGCCCTAATCCTTCTGTTGATCTTATTGATGGCTTGCTTCCCCAAAAGACCTACGCCTCTTTTTGAGGCGTGTTTTTCTTTTGAAGAATTACCCAAAATTATGAGAGAAATCTTAGAAAATCCAAAAAGCCTTAAGGGGAATTTTTCCCTTAGAATCTCGGCCAAAGAAGGGGGTTTTGTGATCCGAGGAAAGTTCGTGTACCGAGAAAAAGAAGGGCTTTGGGCTTTGGGCCTTGATCCTTGGGGAAGTGAACTCTTCAGACTGTGGATAAAGGATGATGATCTTTCCCTTTTTTATTCCAAGAGAAACGTGCTTTTTATCAGTAAGTTTAAAGGAGGCAAAATTTGCCTCTCCTTTGAGGAGGGTGTTGGGGGGCCTTCTAAAATTTTGTCTGGCAAAGTGAGGGGGCTTGATTTCCGTCTCATTTTGACTGAACTCGAAGAGAGTCAAGAGATCCCTCCGCAGATGGACGTTTATTCTTATCCTTCTTTTTTCATAAGTGACCTATGGAGTTTATTTTTTGGGCCTTCAGTTGAAGGGAAAGAGGAAGTAGAATAAAGTATTAAGGATTTCCTTTTTCAACGGGAGGTAAGAATGAAGCGGATCGAAAGGGATAAGGTAAGGGTAGTGGGCCTTTTTGGACATTCAAGCGAAGGAAAGACTTCCTTAGGTGAGGCCATACTTTTTAGAGCAGGGGTGACTCCGAAGTTAGGTAGTGTTGATGAGGGGTCTTCAGTGTTTGATTTCGAGCCCGAGGAGATAAACCGAAAGATATCCATAAGTACAAGCGTAGCCAGTTATAGATGGGGGGATTGTTTGGTCACTCTGGTGGATACGCCGGGTGATGTCCATTTTGCCTTTGAGGCAAGAAGTGCCATGGCAGTTGTGGAAGGAGCTATTCTGGTGCTTGGGGCTAACTCGGGTGTTAAGGTTCAGACGGAGAACATGTGGCGGGAAGCTCAAGAAAGGGGAGTGGTAAGGGTCCTTTTTATCACCAAGTTGGATGCGGAAAACACCCGCTTTTGGGAGGCATTAAAGGACGCGCAAGAGAACCTGGAGGGAAGTAAAATTCTTCCCCTTCAGTTGCCGATAGGGGAGGAGGTTTCGTTTAGAGGGGTTGTAGACTTATTGAAGAACGAGGCCTATTACTACGAGGATTCGAGCGGTAAAGCCAAAAAAGGACCCGTCCCCGAGGAGCTTCAAACGAAGGTTCAGGAAGAAAGGCTTAAGCTTATGGAATCCCTTATTGAGGTGAAAGAAGAGCTTATGGAAAGGTACCTGGAAGGGGAGGAGATCTCTCAAGAGGAGCTTTATTCCTGTCTTAAGGAGGGTATGCGGAAGGGAGAAGTGGTTCCGGTTCTTTGTGGTTCGGCCTCTAAGCTCATAGGGATTGACCTTCTCATGGATTTCATAAACCTTTGTCTGCCTTCTCCTCTTGAGAGAAGACCCGCCAAAGGCCTGAACCTCCTTGGTCAAGAGGAGGAGAGGAAGCCTTCTTTAGAAGAGCCTTTTTCGGCCTATGTCTTTAAGACCCTTGTAGATCCCTTTGCAGGAAGGATCTCGTACGTGAAGGTACTTTCCGGAAGCATCGGACCCGATGTTACGGTTTTGAATTCCACTAAGAAGACCAAGGAAAAGGTGGGACAGATATTCGGTCTTCAAGGTAAAAAGCAGGAGGTTGCGGGGATCGCTGAGGTGGGCGACATTGTGGCCTTGATAAAGCTCAAAGATACCCAGACGGGTGATACCCTCTGTGACGAGAAGGCCCCTATTGTTTATCCACCTGTCATCCCCCCAACGCCCGTTTTATCCTATGCCATAAGGCCGAAAGCCAGAGGGGACGAGGAGAAGATTTCTTTGGCCTTGTCCAGGATAAAGGAAGAGGATCCGACGATCGTATTGAGTCGGGATGAGCAGACGAAGGAGCTCATAATTTCTTGTTTAGGGCAATTGCACCTTGACGTGATAATCGAAAGGATGAAGAGGAAATTCGGGGTTGAGGTTGAGTTGAGTCCTCCCAAGATTCCTTACAAGGAGACCATAAGGAAGGTGGTAAAAGGGGTGATTTATCGGCATAAGAAACAAACCGGTGGAAGGGGACAATTCGCGGAGGTTCATTTCGACATCTATCCTCTGGAAAGAGGAAAGGGCTTTGAGTTTGAGGAGGCCCTAACGGGGATGAACGTTCCGAGAAACTTCGTCCCAGCTGTTGAAAAGGGGATAAGAGAAGGGATGGAATCAGGGGTTCTGGCGGGATTCCCGGTGGTTGACGTGAAGGTAAGGTTTTACGATGGAAAAAGCCATGAGGTTGACTCTTCGGATCTCGCTTTTAAGATCGCCTCTTTTATGTGCTTCAAAAAGGGGCTGCAACAGGCGGAACCGGTACTTCTTGAGCCCATAATGAAGCTTGAGGTGACGGTTCCTGAAGATGCCCTGGGTGATGTGATGGGAGATTTAAACGGTCGAAGGGGGAAGATACTGGGGATGGACCGAAGGGGCAAAAATCATGTCATAAGGGCCCTTGTTCCCATGGCAGAGGTATTGCAGTATGGGCCAATTTTGAACTCATTGACCGGAGGCCGTGGGAGTTTCACCATGGAGTTTTCCCATTACGAAGAGGTGCCTCCTCATCTGGCCCAAAGGATAATAGAAGAGGCCCGAAAGGAAAGGGAGAAGGATAAAGAGGATTAACTTGAGGGCTGTAGTAGAAAGGGTAAAAGAAGCGTGGGTAAAGGTTGAAGGGGAGGAAATAGCACGGATAGGCAAAGGGTTAATGGTGCTTTTGGGGATCGCCAAGGGGGATGACCATAGAGATTTGGCTTATATGGTCTCAAAGATCCCCAATTTGAGGATTTTTGAGGATGAAAATGGTTACTTTAATTTATCCCTTAAAGATGTAGGAGGGGAACTACTTGTTGTTTCGGAATTTACCCTTCTTGGCGATGCCCGAAAAGGACGAAGGCCTTCCTTTAGCGAAGCGGCTCCCTCAGAAGAGGCCTTAAAGCTTTATCTTCAACTTGTGGAGGCCTTTAAAAAAGAAGGGCTCCAGGTCAAGACCGGAAAATTCCAAGCTAAGATGGAGGTGGGTCATATAAACGACGGTCCGGTTACGATTCTTCTCGATAGCCGTAGGGCCTTTTGAAGGGATAGCCAGAAGGGGGGTGCCAAATGCCCAAGGAACCCATCAGGGAATCGGCCATAGCGGGCACCTGGTATCCTGGTGACCCGCGGGTTTTAAGGCAATGGGTTGAGGAATTTTTAAAAAAAGCCACCGTTCCCCCCTTAGAAGGAAGTATAATCGGGATCATCGCTCCCCATGCGGGTTATATGTACTCGGGACAAGTGGCGGGTTATGCCTATCGCGTCTTACAAGGAAGGAAGTTCTCCAGGGTGGTGGTAGTTGCCCCGAGTCATTACGCTTACTTTAACGGGGTTTCGATTTATCCGAAAGGCAGTTTCCGGACTCCCTTGGGGCTTGTTGAGGTGGATGAGGAGATGTGCGAAAGGTTCCTTAAGGCCTCTCCCATAATAAGGGATCTTCCCCAAGCCCATGTGAGGGAACATTCCCTTGAGATTCAGTTGCCCTTTCTGCAGGTGGTTTTGGGGGATTTCAAGCTCATACCCTTAGTTGTAGGCGAACAGGATGAACTCACCATAAAGGAACTTGCCCGTGTTCTTTCAGAAGTTATAAGGCTTCGAAGGGATGAGGTGCTTCTTGTGGGAAGTACGGATCTTTCCCACTTTTATCCCTATAATCGGGCTCGAGAACTTGATGGGATCATCATAGATTACGTACGCAGTTTTGACCCTGAGGGGCTTTTAAGAGAACTTCGAAGCGGAAGATGTGAAGCCTGTGGTGGAGGGCCTATGGTCTCGGTTATGATGGCCTCAAAGGAACTGGGGGCCAATAGGTCTTTGGTACTAAAGTACGCCAACTCGGGGGATGTGACCGGGGATAAAACGAGCGTTGTGGGTTACCTGGCGGCTGTTTTTTATGAGGAGGGAGGGGACCCTTTGGAAAAGGAGTACCTTAACCTAAATGAAGAAGAAAAACGGACACTCCGTGAGATAGCCAAGGAGACCATATGGAGAAGGGTTTTGGGTAAACCACTCCCCGCTTTTTCTATTAAATCCCCTAAGCTTCAAGTTCCTCGGGGGGTCTTTGTGACGATAAAAAAACACGGTCAACTTCGGGGATGCATAGGCTATGTTCGTCCGGTAAAGCCCCTTTGGGAAGCGGTAATTGACATGGCTCAAGCCGCAGCCTTTGAGGATCCTCGGTTCCCACCTGTAAGAAAAGAAGAGCTTGAGGACCTTGAGATAGAGATTTCGGTTTTAACTCCCTTAAAGCAGATAAAGGGCAGCCCTGAGGAGATCCTTAAGAGCATAAAAATAGGAAGACATGGCATCATGATCGAAAAGCCCCTTTACTATTCGGGTTTGCTTTTGCCTCAAGTGGCTACCGAATACGGTTGGGATGCCGAAACCTTCTTGGAGGAAACTTGTCTTAAAGCAGGCCTGCCTCCCCGGGCTTGGAGAGATCAAGATTTGAGGATCTATATCTTCGGGGCGGAGGTCTTTTAATGCTCAAAAGGGTAAAGGCCGAAGAAGCCGTGGGGATGATCTTGGGGTACGATGTGACCCAAGTTATTCCCGGGCTAAAAAAAGGACCCGTTTTTAAGAAGGGGCATAGGATAAGGGAAGAAGATATAAAGGTCTTTTTGGACACCGGAAACGAGTATATTTGGGTTATAGACCTCAAGGAAGGAGAGCTTCATGAGGATGAGGCAGCCATGGAGTTGGCCAAATCCATAAGCGGGGAGAACTTAAGGTTTGAAAGCGGAGGAGAGGGAAGGGTTTTGATTAAGGCCGAACGAGATGGCCTTTTGAAGGTCGAAAGGGACCTTTTGGAAGAGCTGAACCTCAAAGGGGATTTTGTCCTTTCCACTTTGAAAAACAACACTCCCTGTAAAGAAGGGGATCTGATTGGAGTGGCCAAGGTAATTCCCCTTATAATCCAGGAAGAGGAGCTTAAATGGGTAAAGGAGCGGTTTTCAGAAAGGAGAGTGATATACCTTAAACCCTATAAGGAAAGAAAGGTAGGAGTTATTGTCACAGGGGATGAGGTTTATTTTGGAAGGATCAAGGACGGGTTTGATCAGCAGGTGTTACCGAAGCTCAAAGAATACGGCGTTACGGTCTTTAAAAAGCTCGTTTTACCGGATGACCCTCAGAAGATCGCTCAAGCTATAAGGGAACTCGTACAAGAAGGTTGTGATCTTTTGATCTTAACAGGTGGACTTTCTGTTGATCCGGGAGATGTTACTCGTGAAGGCGTTAAGTTAGCAGGTGCTTCTATTCTAAATTATGGAGCTCCAGTTATTCCCGGGACCAATTTCTTATACGCCCTTCTGGATAAGGTGGATATCCTGGGACTTCCGGCTTGTGTTTATTACAATCGAAGGACTGTTTTTGATGTAGTATTGCCTCGGATATTGGCTTCGGAAAGGCTTTCCCGGGAGGAGATAAGACGTCTTGGATATGGAGGACTTTGTTTAGGATGTGAAAGTTGTCATTTTCCCCGTTGTCACTTTGGGATGCCCTAATGCCTTTGAGGCTTAAGGTCGTAATAAAAGGAGCGGGTGAGCTCGGAAGTGCTGTCGGTTGGACCTTGAGAAGGTGTGGCTTTTATGTCCTCTTTACCGAGATCCCTCAACCTCTGGCGGTAAGAAGGAGAGTCTGTTTTAGCGAGGCTGTTTACGAGGGCGAGCAGGTGGTAGAAGGGGTAAAAGGGGTTTTGATTAAGGATCTTCAAGAGGTGGAGGATGTTTGGAAAAGGGGTGAGGTGGCCGTTATAGTGGACCCTGAGGGAAATTCGGTTTCTCTCATTAAGCCTGATGTTTTGGTGGATGCCATTATGGCTAAAAGGAACACCGGTACTTCTATGGATCAAGCTACTTTTACCATAGGGCTTGGACCGGGGTTTTACGCGGGAAGGGATGTTCATGTGGTTATCGAGACCCAAAGGGGACATAACCTTGGAAGGGTCATTTATGAGGGGGAGGCCGAACCTAATACCGGTATTCCTGGAGAGATAAGAGGTTTCACCTGGCAAAGGGTATTAAGGGCTCCGAAGGAGGGGCTTTTTAAGCCATTAAAGGATATAGGAGATTCGGTGAAAAAGGGAGAAACGGTCGCCTTAGTGGATTCGGAACCTGTAACGGCTGCAATAGAGGGGGTTATAAGGGGACTTTTAAGAGAAGGTATAAGGGTTCCAAAGGGTGAGAAGGTAGGGGACATTGATCCAAGGGGGATAAGGGATTATTGCTTCACTATTTCGGATAAGGCAAGAAGCGTAGCCGGAGGAGTCCTAGGAGCTATTCTTGAACGTTTCAATTGATGGTAGAAAAGCTTATAGAGGTACTTGGTTTAAAAAAAGGAGAAGTTATAAGTTTAGTCGGGGGAGGAGGAAAAACCACCTTAATGTTTCGCTTAGCTCAAGGCCTTACCAAAAAGGGATTCAAGGTAATAAGCACAACCACAACCAAGATAAAGGAACCCTCAAATGAAGAGGTTCCCCTTTTACTTCTGGGAGAAGAAGAAAGGCTTTTATCGGCATTAAAAGCCCATCAGGATATTCCCCATATTACTTTAGCCCGAGAAAAAACCAAAGAAGGAAAGCTAAAGGGGCTTTCGCCCGAATTCATCGGGGAGCTTTCCCGATGGGCCGATTTAGTCCTAGTTGAGGCCGATGGCTCTAAGGGAAGGCCCATTAAGGTTCATGGGCCAAATGAACCCGTTGTTCCAGAATGTACAACTTTATTTATAGCCCTTTTGGGAGCGGATGGTTTAGGTAAGCCCTTTTTGGAACAGTGGGTTTTTAGATTTGAAGAGGCCTTAAAGTTTTTTGACCTTAAGCCAGGCGATTTGATAGGGCCTGAGGTGCTAAGAAGGCTTGTTCTTTATGAGGAAGGCTTGATGAAGGGAAAACCCGAAGGAGTGAGAAGTTTAGTCTTCATTAACAAAGTGGAAGGAGAGGAACGGTTGGAATTAGCCCTTAGTTTGGCCTGTGAGCTCAAAAAGGAGGGAATTCGGGTCCTTTTGGGGAGTTTACTGGAAGGAAGCCTTATGGAGGGATTTTGATGGATAAGGTTTTCTTATATGCGCTTTTAACGGCCATGTTATGGGGATTTGCCCCATTGTTTGGAAAAGTGGGTCTTAAAATGATGGATCCGCTTTTGGCTTTGGCTATAAGAACTTTTTTCTTATTTTTAACAGTAAACTTTTTGATAATCTTTACTGGAAAAATAAAGGAGCTTTTTGCGCTTTTACCTTCACGAGGGGCCTTTTACGTGAGTTGTGAGGCCATTTTTGGAGCCATTTTGGGGCAGCTCTTTTATTTTTATGCTTTAAAAGAAGGAGAGGCTTCAAGGGTTGTTCCCATTGCTTCCGCTTTTCCGCTTTTTACAGCCTTATTTGCCTTTTTGTTTCTTGGGGAAAAATTTCAGTGGCAAAAGGTTTTGGGAGCCATTTTGATAGTGGGTGGAATGACTCTTTTGAGGAGGTAGAAATGGGAAAGGCCTTTAAACTTGCCACTTATAATGTGAATTCCATAAGGTCGCGACTTGAATTGGTCTTGGATTGGTTGAAAAAGGAGAGACCTGATGTACTTTGCATGCAGGAGACCAAGGTTCCTGATTCGGAATTTCCCAAAGAGGCCTTTGAGGAGATTGGGTATAAGGTTTTTTTCCGAGGCACAAAAGGAGGGAGTGGTGTGGCGATCGCTACTTCCTCCGAACCTAAGGCCTTGCTCGCGGGCCTTGACGATGAACCAAGGGATGAGGATAGGCTTTTGGGGTGTAAAGTTCAAGGAATTTGGATTGTGAACACCTATGTACCTCAGGGTCAGAGCCCTGATTCGCCCATGTTCTCTTATAAACTTCAATGGTACGATAGGCTTTTGAAGTTCTTTCAGAATCATTTTAAACCCGAGGACCCCTTAATCTGGTGTGGGGATTTAAATGTGGCTCCTGAAGAAATAGACGTTCATAACCCAAAAAAGTTACTTGGACATGTCTGTTTCAGGCCCGAGGTTTGGGAGAAGTTTGAAAGGATAAAAAAATGGGGCTTTGTTGATCTTTTCAGGCTCCATCACCCGGGAGAAGGGGGGCACTATACCTTTTTTGATTACCGGGTGCCCAAGGCTTTAGAAAGAGGACTGGGATGGAGGGTTGATCACATTTTGGCAACCTCACCCTTAGCTTCTAAGTGTCGTAATTGTTGGATAGATCTTGAACCAAGAAAGGCCCCAAAACCTTCGGATCATACACCGCTTGTTGCGGAATTTGAGCTTTAGGGAGGAGGAAAATGAGTAAGAAAATCTTTAAAGAACTGGAAAAGGAACTCAAACTTCAACCCAAATCCGTGTGGGATAAATACGATGATACCTTAAGAGAAGAGGCCTTTAAGTTCTGTGAGGGGTACAAGAAATTCCTCTTTCTGGCCAAAACCGAAAGGGAAAGCGTAGAAGAGATCCGCTCTCAGGCCAAGGAAAGGGGGTTTTCGGAAGAAGGGCCCAAGAAGTTTTACCTGGTCAACCGGGAAAAGGCTGTAGCTTTAGCCGTAATAGGTAAAAGGCCCATCGAGGAGGGTTTAAGGATCATAGTCTCTCACATAGACACGCCAAGGCTTGACCTCAAGCAGAATCCCCTTTTTGAGGACTTGGAGCTTGGTTTCTTTAGGACCCACTATTATGGGGGGATAAAGAAATATCACTGGGTAGGAATGCCCCTTGCGCTTCATGGGGTAATTGTAAAGGAAGACGGAACAAAGGTGAAAATAAGGATAGGCGAAGAGGAAGGCGATCCGATTTTTACCTGTTGTGATCTTTTGCCACATCTTTCGCGAAAGGTTCAGGAGGAGAAAAAACTAAAAGAGGCGATTGAAGGAGAGAAATTAATAGCTCTCGTAGGCCATATACCCTTGAAAGGTGATGAAAAGGCAAAAGAAAGGGTGAAAATGGGGATTCTTAAAATCCTCAAGGACAAATATGGGATCAAGGAGGAGGACCTTATAAGCAGTGAGCTTCAGCTTGTTCCCGCGGGAAAGGCCGTTGACTTAGGGTTTGACAGATCTTTTGTAGGCGGTTATGGACAGGACGATAGGGTGTGCGCTTATTGTGCCCTTCAAGCCATCCTTGAGCTTGAGGAGCCTGAGTATACGGTTCTTGTCCTCTTCTTTGACAGGGAAGAGATAGGTTCCGAGGGGGCCACTGGGGCAAAGTCGAGGTTTTTAGAGGTGTTTTTAGGAAGGATCTTGCGGACTTTGGGCCAAGAAGCTTCGGAGATGGGTTTACGGGAGATCCTTTACAAATCGAAGGCCATAAGTGCCGATGTGACAGCGGGGGTTGATCCAAATTGGAAGGAGGTCCATGAGCTTCAAAATAATGCCCGGATAGGTTATGGCGTTGCCCTTTCCAAGTTTACAGGTGCTGGAGGGAAATACGCTACAAGTGAGGCCTCGGCCGAGTATGTGGCAGAGATAAGGAGGCTTTTGAACCGAAGGAGGATAAGTTGGCAGATGGCCGAATTGGGGAAGGTGGACGAAGGAGGGGGAGGAACAGTGGCCAAGTATCTAGCCATTTACGGAATGGACATAATAGATTGTGGGACACCCCTTTTGGGGATGCATTCGCCCTTTGAGGTGGCCTCGAAGGCCGATATCTATGAGACTTACCGGGCCTATAAGGCATTTTTGGAATGGCAATGAGGGTTTCTTCTTCGAAGATAAAGGATCGGGAGGAACTAAAAAGGATCGTTCAAGAGCTAAAACAAGAAGGGAAAAAGATAGTCTTCACCAATGGGTGTTTTGACCTTCTTCATCCGGGTCATATCAAGTGTTTGGAGGAGGCCAAAAGGCTCGGGGATGTACTTATTGTGGGAGTCAATTCCGATCAGTCGGTAAGAAGGCTCAAAGGCCCTGAACGCCCCATTATGCCCCTTTGGGGGAGGATGACCCTTTTATGTGCTTTAGAAGCGGTAGATTACGTGGTTTCGTTTGATGAGGACACCCCGTTGGAACTGATAAAAGAACTCCAACCCGACGTTTTAGTCAAAGGAGGAGATTGGAAAGAAGAAGAGGTAGTGGGAAGGGAACTGGTTTCGGAGGTGAGGATAATAAAATATGAAGAAGGTTTTTCTACGACTTCTCTTATTGAGAAAATCAGGAAGGGCGCCTGAAGTATTTTAGAAGCTCCTTTTCGCTTATCTCCCACAAAAGGGGCCTTCCATGAGGGCAGGTTTTTGGACGGCCAAGTGCATCCCATTCTTTAAGTAAAGCCAAAATTTCTTCCTGAGGAAGGGACTCATTGAATTTCCGAGCCCCCTTACAGGCGAAAAGCTTAAGGATTTCTTCAAGTTTCATTTCCAAAATCCCTTCTTGGAGGGAACCGATCTCTTGAAGGACTTCCTTTACCTCCTCCACCTTCAAAAAACTCGGTATTGACTTTACCCAGAGGCTCTTCGGGCCAAAGGATTCGAACTGAAATCCCAATTCCTCAAGAAACTCTTTTAAGGCGGATATCTCCTTTATCTCCTCCTCTTCCAACTCCACAATCAGAGGAAAGAGAAGGGGGTTTGAATCGAAACGCTTCTTTTTGCCCCTTTCGTAAAGGATCCTTTCGTTTAAGGCGTGTTGATCGAAGATCAAAAGCCCGTTTGCGTTCTCCACTAAAAGAAAGCCTTCTTTCAATTGTCCTATTACTTTAAAGTTATCCTCCAAAGGAAAAGAAAGTGGCTCAAACTTTTCCGATTCGAAAGAGCTTACCCCTTTTCTGAGAAGGCCCTTTAGGGTGTCCTTTATGAAACTGTAAATCTTCTCCGGCTCAAGAAACCTTACCTCTATTTTTGTAGGGTGCACATTCACATCCACTTCTTCAGGAGGAACTTTAAGGTTCAAAATGACAAAAGGGTAAGTTCCCCGGGGAATCAGATCCGAGTAAATTTCGTTCAAGATCTGAAGGCCCCCCTTTTCCCTCACAAAACGGTTGTTAACAAAAAAGTAAATCCCCCGTGTATTTCCCCGATAAAGTTCCTTTCCGATCCAGCCCTCAAGTTTAAGATATCCCTTCTCGGCTTGAACCTCTAAAAGCTTACCCTCCAAGTCCTTCCCAAAAAGAAGGAGGATCCTCTCCTTTGGAGAAGTGGGAGGAAGAAGTAAGAGCTCTTTTCCTTCGTGACTTAACTCAAAAAACACCTCCGGTTTAGGGATGGCTAACCTCACGAGGGCTTCTATACACGCATCAAGTTCGGTTTTTGTGCTTTTTAAAAACTTTCTTCGTACCGGAAGGTTAAAGAAAAGTTCTTGAACAAAAACGCTTGTCCCCCTTGGAGCTCCCACAGTCCTTTTCGAGAGAAGTTTCCCGCCTTCCACGTAAAGGCTTACTCCCTCATAACCTTCGGCTTTGGTGATCAACGTAAGCTTTGAGACACTTGCTATAGAAGGAAGGGCCTCTCCTCGGAAGCCATAGGTAAGGATTTTTTCAAGATCCTCTTCGCTTCGGATTTTGGAGGTGGCATGATGCAATAAGGCAAGTTCAGCATCCTCTGGGCTCATGCCCTCCCCGTCGTCCCTCACAATTATGGAACGTTTTCCCCCTTCCTCAAGCTGAACCACGATCTTTTTGGCACTTGCATCAAGGGCGTTTTCCACAAGTTCCTTTACAACCGAAAAAGGCCTCTCGATCACTTCTCCAGCAGCGATTTTGGCCACAAGCTCCAAGGGAAGGATCCTTACTTTTCCCAACTTTCGATCTCCTCTCTCTCCTTTTCAAAACCCTTTCTGCCAAGTATTCCCCAAGTTAGCCTTTTACCTCTTTCAACAGCTGGTTGTGTAAGCGGATCGATTCCGTAAAACTCCCCAAGTAAAAGCACTTCAAACTCCCACAGGAAAAACAGGGCTCCCAAGGCCTTAATTGAATTTTGGAGGTTTATCCTATAAAAAGGACACCCCCTTTCCTCAAGGACGAATTCGGTAGCCTTCTTTTCACTAAGCAGAATTTCCCCCATCTCCTTGCCCCAAAGACAATAGGTCTCATCCCTCGGGAACTCCTCAGGAAGTTTAAGGGAGGGGTATTCCTTAAGGCCTAAAACCGTAAAGACCTTATCCTTGGGGCCTTCAAGCCAGAGCTGAAGCTGGGAATGTTGATCGGTTGTGCCCCTTGAGACCATAGGAGTAGGAGCTAAATCTTCCCGTTTTCCTAAACTTTCTCCCACAAGCTGATTCCTCCAAAAGCCAAGCGGGAAGAGTCCATCTCCATAAATTAAAGTTATCCATATGGGCTTTCCATAATTTTTATGAAGGAGAAAAAGGCTCATGGCCACTTCTAAAGCCACTCCTCCCTCTTCTTCCCTTATCCACCGATCTGCCTCTATGGCCCCAAGGAGCAGTTCCTCCCCGTTTATCCCCAAAGTTACCGAAGGAACAAGTCCCACTGCTGAAAGGGCCGAATACCTTCCCACTACTCCTTCTTCGATGGGGAAGCTCCTTAAGCCCTCTTGTTCGGCCAGTTCCCTTAGAGGCCCCTTTTTAGGGTCGGTTATTATGACCATGCGCTCCTTCCAGTCTGGGAAACAGTCCTTTAAGGCCTTGAGGAAAAGAAGAAGCTGAGAAAGGGTCTCAAGGGTTGATCCTGACTTACTTATAGCCAAAACAAGAGGATTTCCCTCTCTTGCCTCCTCAAGGGCCTTTTGGCAAGTTGAGGGGTCCACGTTGTCAAGGAAAAAGACCTTAGGCCCATTAGGTCCTGCCTTGCTTTCAAGAAGCATCCATGGGTGAAAGGTGAAATGGGCTATGGCCTGAGGAGCAAGACAGGAACCTCCGATACCCAGAACCACAACCGGATCAAACCTCAATGAAAGCTCTTTTGACTTTTCCAAAATCTCTTCAGTGTCCTTTCGATAGGGAAGGTCCAAAAAAGGTAGCTCCCCTCGGTTTCTTTTAGTTTGTACGTTCCAAAGGGCCCTTTGTCCCTTTGGCCAAAATGAATCAACTTCCTTCCGCTCGATCCCTCCGGGGTTTAAGTCTTTAAAAAGATGTCTTGTATCAACCTCTATTGCTCTCAAGGAAAACCCCCATTTTTTTATATTTTTGATAACGCCTTTCTAAAAGCTCTTCCTCTTTCAATTTTAAAAGCTCCCCTAAATGTCTCGAGATCGCCTCTTTAACGGAGGAGAAACAAACTATCCAATTCCGCTGGGCCCCTCCTAAGGGTTCGGGTATGATCTCGTCGATTATTCCGAGCTCCTTCAGGTCTTGGGCCGTGAGCTTGAGCTGGGAAGCGGCTTCGGGGGCCTTATCCCGGGTTCGCCACAAAATGGCAGCGCACCCCTCTGGTGATATAACCGAGAAGGTGGCATTCTCAAGCATTAAAAGTCTATCGGCCAGACATATGGCCAATGCCCCTCCCGATCCTCCTTCGCCTATTATGACTGAAACGATGGGAATTGGAAGAAGGGACATCTCAAGCAGATTAGTGGCTATGGCCTCGGCCTGTCCCCTTTCCTCCGCCCCTACGCCAGGATAAGCCCCTGGGGTATCCACAAAGGTGATTATGGGCTTTTTAAAACGAGCCCCAAGTTTCATCACCCTAAGGGCCTTTCGATAGCCCTCGGGGTGGGGCATCCCGAAATTACGGGCCTTAAGTTCGTAGATATTACTGCCTTTTTGTTGCCCAATTACGACGCAAGTTCTTCCCTCAAATTTTCCAAAGCCCGCAACAATCGCCGGGTCATCCCCAAAACGGCGGTCACCATGTAGTTCGATGAAGTCTTCAAAAAGGGCCTTTATGAAATCCAAAGCATGGGGTCTGTCTATATGACGAGAAAGCTGAGTTTTTTGCCAAGGAGTGAGGTTCGAATAGACTTCCCGAAGGGCCTTTTGTAATTTCTTCTCAAGCTCTTCAAGCCTCTTTCTTGCCTTAGGATCATCCGGAAGGGAAAACTGCTTAAGTTCCTCATACTCCCTCTCAAGCTCCATCAAAGGCCTTTCAAAATCAAGGTAATGTCTGAGCATCACTCTACCTCCATCCAAAAGGAATGAGGTCCTAAAAGGCGCTCAAGGTCAGCCCTCAGGTTTTCACTCGCTTTTACCCTTAAAGGATCAGGAAGCCTCACGACAACTTCCCTTTCCCCATCGATCAAGTGCAGGAGGACCTCGCAGGGGCCTTGGTGTCTTAAAATGGTCGATTTCAAAGCCTCAAGGTCCTTTACCGATAGGGCCTTAAGCTTTATTTTGAGCCGTATTCTCTTAGGCTCCTGCTCGGAAAGGTCTTCATTTATAGCTTTAATCGATTGGACCCTTATCCTCGGTCTTCCCTCCTCATCCTTCTCCAAGATCCCTTCCACTTTGAGGGGAATTTCTTGAAAGAGTAAATTCGATACTTCTCTAAATAAATCGGGAAAGACCACCCCTTCGATCCTCCCCGTTAAGTCCTCCAATTCTATTACGGCCATCCGATCGCCCTTACGGGTTCGGATCTCCCTAACTTCACTTATGAGGCCCACAAGCGAGACTTCTTCTCCTCCCTCCAGGTCTTCAAGGGATCTTATTTGTTTTTTTGAGTGCCTGGTGAGGAGTTCCTCATAGTCCTTTAATGGGTGTCCGCTGAGATAAAACCCCAGAACCTCCTTTTCCGCTCGGAGAAGTTCAGAGGTGCTCCAATTGGGTAATGGAGGGAGCTCTTCCGAGGTGTTTTTGAAAAGTGTGACCTGATTGAGGCTTTTCTTCGCCGATCTTTCCAGTACCCGACCCAAAAGGGCTAAAAGTTTTGATCTTTCGCCAAACTGATCGAAGGCCCCCGCTTTAATAAGGCTCTCTATGGCTCTTCGGTTTACCTTTCTTCCATCAACCCGAAGGCAAAAGTTGGTAAAGTTCCGGAAGGGCCCCTCTTTTCTCGCCTCCAGAATGGCTCCAACGGCTGCTTTGCCCACGTTCTTTATGGCCCCAAGGCCAAATCGTATTTTCAACTCCTCGTCTCCCTCCACCGTGAATTCCCATTGGCTTAAGTTTATGTCGGGTCCAAAGACCTTTATGCCCTTTTCCCGGCATTCATAAACGTACCTCATCACCTTATCCGAATCGTTCATATCGGATGACAAAAGAGCAGCCATAAACTCTTCGGGGAAATGGGCCTTAAGATACGCCGTCTGGTAAGCTATTAAGGCATAGGCCGCGCTATGGGACTTGTTGAAGCCATATTCGGCAAATTTGGCCATGATCTCGAAGATTTCCTGGGCTTTATCCCCTGGGATACCCTTCATCTGAGCCCCTTGGAGGAACCTATCCCTTAAACGGTCCATCTCCTCCGGGACCTTTTTGCTCATGGCCTTTCTCAACAAATCGGCCTCTCCGAGACTGAAATCCGCAAGAATCGAAGCTGCCATCATTACCTGTTCCTGATAAACCAAAACCCCATAGGTCTCATCCAAGACTTCCTTGAGCCAAGGATGAGGGTATTTTACTTCCTCCTCTCCACGGCGTCTCTTTATGTAATCCTCAACCATACCGCTGGAAAGCGGCCCCGGCCGGTAAAGGGCCAAAAGGGCCACAAGATCCGAGAACCTCTCGGGCTTTATCCTCCTCAAAAGTTCCCTCATTCCTTGGCTCTCAAGCTGGAACACCCCGGTGGTATCACCTTCGGAAAGGAGCTTATAAGTCTGAGGGTCATCAAGGGGTATTTCTTTTAAGTTCACCTTTATCTTCCGGCATTTTTCCACAAGCCTTAAGGTCTCCTCCATCATGGTGAGGGTTTTAAGTCCCAAAAGGTCGAATTTCACCAGGCCGATTCTTTCCACATCCTTCATAGCATACTGGGTCGTTATCTCGCCGTCTTTACCGCGATAAAGGGGGATATGATCCATCAAGGGGACATTGGAGATAACTACCCCTGCGGCATGGGTTGAAGCATGGCGGACCATTCCCTCCAGCCTCAGGGCTATCGTGAGAAGTTTCTTGTAATTTTCGTTGCCTTGAACCAGTTCCCTTATCCTTGGCTCTAATTTCAAGGCCTCTTGAAGTGTTATATTTGGTCCGCCTGGGATGAGCTTGGCAAAAAGGTCCACTTCTCGATAAGGCAACCCCAAGGCCCTTCCAACATCCCTTACCACTGCCCGAGCTTGCATCTTTCCGAAGGTTATTATGTGGGCCACCTTATCGGGTCCGTACTTTTGTTTGAGGTATTCTATGACCTCATCGCGCCTCTCATAGCAAAAATCCACATCGATATCGGGAAGGCTAATCCTTTCGGGATTAAGGAACCTCTCAAACAAAAGCCCGTGTTCTAAAGGATCAATATCGGTTATTCCCAAACAGTAGGCCACCAGGCTTCCTGCTGCTGACCCCCTTCCAGGTCCTACCGCTATTCCATTTGACTTCGCCCAATTGACGAAATCTTGGACTATCAAAAAATAACCGGCGAAGCCCATTCGGTTAATAACCTCGAGTTCTTCTCTGAGCCTTCTCCAATAGGGTTCGGCCTTTTCTATTCCTCTCTCCTTAAGCCTTTTCCTCAAACCCTCTTCGGCCAGTTGGTGGAGATAATCCTCTAAGGCTTTGCCATCTGGGGTTTGATAAAGCGGAAGCTTGGGGATCCCCAATTCGAGTTTTAATTCACACCTTTCGGCTATTTCAACGGTATTCTTCCAAGCGGAGGGGAGGTCCTTAAAGAGGATCTTCATCTCTTCTTGGGATCGCAGATAAAACTGGTCGGTAGGAAAACGTAACCTTTTCGGATCGTCTATGGTCTTTCCAGTTTGAATACATAGTAAAACGTCATGCAAAAAGGCGTCTTCCCTCAGGAGGTAATGACAGTCATTGGTGGCCACAAGCTTGACCCCGAATTCTTTGCTCAACTTGATGAGGACTTCATTGACCTTTTTCTGTTCGGGGATGCCATTGTCCTGAAGCTCAAAGTAGAACCTGTCGCCAAAGAGCTCTTTGAAAAAGGCGATTTTTTTCCTCACTCCTTCAAAATCCCCCTTGAGGATTAGGGAGGGGATCTCACCTTTCAAGCAACTGGTGAGAACGATCAAGCCTTCCCCATACCGTTCAAGCAGTTCGTAATCGATCCTGGGTTTATGATAAAAACCCTCAAGATAAGAAAGGCTCAAAAGGTGACACAAATTCCGATAACCCTTTTCGTTCATAACCAGAAGGAGAAGATGATAGAGGTCAGGTATGCGATCAAAACGACTGGTTGGGGCCACGTAAACTTCACAACCCAAAATGGGCTTAATCCCCCTTTCAACTGCCATAGTGTAAAACTCGATGGCCCCGAACATGTTGCCGTGGTCAGTTAAGGCGCAAGCCTTAAAGTTTTTCTCCTCGAGAAGTTGCAAGAGCTCCTCAAACCTTATAGCACCGTCCAGTATGCTATATTGGCTATGAAGATGGAGGTGAACGAAATCCATATTATTCCCATTCAATGGTTGAGGGGGGCTTAGAGCTTATATCGTAAACCACCCGATTCACTCCCTTCACTTCGTTGATGATCCTTTTGGCGATTCTATCAAGGAGATCATAGGGCAAACGGACCCAATCGGCCGTCATGGCATCGACGCTCTCCACAACCCTTAAAGCCACCACATACTCGTAAGTCCTCTTATCCCCCATTACCCCTACGGTCTTAACGGGTAAAAGCACTGGAAAAGCCTGCCAAACCTCCTCGTAAAGGCCTACCCTTTTTATCTCCTCTTCCAGGATCCGATCGGCCTGCCTCAGAATCATAAGCTTCTCCTCTGTAACCTCCCCTATACACCTCACCGCGAGGCCTGGACCGGGGAAGGGGTGCCTTTTTATTATCTCATCGGGCAATCCGAGTTCCTTACCGAGAAGCCTTACCTCATCTTTAAAAAGCTCCCTTAAGGGTTCGATGAGCTTAAGGTTCATCCTTTTGGGCAACCCTCCCACATTATGGTGGCTTTTTATGGTGACCGAAGGTCCTTTATAAGAAGTACTTTCGATCACATCGGGATAAAGGGTCCCTTGGGCCAAATACCGGACATCCCCGATCTTTCTCGCTTCTTCTTCGAAGACCTTGATAAAGGTCCGACCTATAATTTTGCGTTTTTTTTCCGGATCCTTCACCCCTCTGAGTTTCTCCAAAAAAAGCCGAGAAGCATCGACCACCCTAAGGTCGGCCTTGAGTTTCTCCCGAAAGATCCTCTCCACGTTCTCCCTTTCTCCAAACCTTAAAAGGCCATTATCTATGAAGATGAAAACCGTCCTTTCGGGAACGGCTCTAAGAAGAAGCGCTCCGGTTACCGAGGAATCCACCCCTCCCGAAAGGGCACATATCACTTTGCCCTGTTTTACCTCTTCTCGTATTTCCTTGATCTTTTCTTCGATAAAAGAGGCCATATTCCAAGTTTTTTCTGCCTTCGAGATGCGGAAGAGGAAATTCTCAAGTACCTTTTTCCCTATTACGGTATGGGCCACTTCCGGGTGAAATTGAAGTCCGAAGAAACGCCTTTCCATATCACCTATCGCTGCATAAGGACAATCAGGCGTATGGGCCAATCTTTTGAAGCTCGGGGGTAGCTCTTTTACGCTATCCATATGGCTCATCCATACCCGGTAGGGTGTATCCTTTTGCAAGGAGTAAAAGATCTGGTCGGGTTCATCGATGTAAAGTTCGGCTCCTCCGTATTCCCTTACGGGGAAACTTTTGACCTTCCCCCCAAAAAACTCCACCATAAGGTGCATCCCGTAACAGATGCCCAGAATGGGAACGCCCAGGCGAAATATCCCCTTGTCCGGTTTTGGAGCGTCCTTCTCGTAAACCGAACTCGGTCCACCCGAAAGTATGATGCCCTTGGGGTTAAGCCTTTTTATGGAAGAGGCATCAAGGGAGGGGAGGTGAATCTCGCTCCAGACCCCCAACTCGCGGATCCTTCGCGCTATAAGCTGAGTATACTGGGAACCGAAATCGAGGATTACTATTCCTTTCATGGTCTTTTCTTTGAAGGATACATTCAGGACCTTCTTCAGGTCAACTTGTTGACAGGACCCCAATTATGAGATAAAAAGACCAGAAACCTCAAAGTGGAGTTTCGAAGATGGCGAAAAGGAATAAGTCGGCTTTAAAGAGACAAAGGCAGAACGAAAAAAGAAGGCTTCGTAACCGTTACTGGAAAACCAGGGTGAAGAACGTTATGAAAGAAGTCCGAGTGGCGGTAGAGACAAGGAATCTGCCTCAAGCGGAGGAGTCTTTGAAAAAGGCTGTTTCTATTATCCAAAAAACGGTCTCCAAGGGTGTGCTTCACCTGAGGACCGCTTCACGATACATTTCCAAACTGAGCCGCCAGGTTTATTCCCTTAAGAGGGAACTTTCCCATAAAGCTCAAGGATAAAGTCCTCGAAAAGGAAGCGCGAGGTTCGACCGCTTCTTTTTATCTGAAGGTCGAGTTTATAAAGTCCCTTCCAAAGCTCAAGCAGTTTCCCCCTTTTTTGCTTCTTCAAGACCTCTCTTATCCTCCAAGCTATGGCCCCCAGGATTTTAGGCGAGGCCTCGCCCCGTTCAAAAAGGCTTTCCAGAACCTCCACGGCCTTTTTCAAATCCCCCTTTTCTACGGTTTCTATCAGTTCGAAGACCGTTTTTGTTTTGAAGTCGAAAACCAGCCCCTCTAAGTCCCTTAAAGTCACAAACCCCTGGCCCTTATAAAGGGCGATTTTTTCTATTTCTTGACAAATGGCTTCAAGGTCGTTTCCACAGACCTCTCTCAGAAACTCAAGGGCCTCACGGCTCAATATGATCCCATTCTCTTTGGCCTTTTGAATGAGGAAATTCAGGAAATCCCGATAGGTGAGGTTCAAAGAAAAAGCGTGTTCTTTTAAAGCCTCGGGTACTTCATCCTGTGTCCATATGATCAAAAAAACTCCGGGTGTAGGATGTGTGGAGAAGTTCAAAAGTTCATCCGAAAACCCCTCAAGGAGGGCTTTCCCCTCCCTCAAAATGATTGCCTTTCTCCTCGATAAAAAGGGAAGGGTTTTGATCTCCGTTAAGAGGACCTTTGCCTCGAAACCCTCTTCAAAAACCCTCAGACCACGACCTTTTTCGTTTTCGGGAAAAATTTTTTTGAGGATTAGGTTTTCTGCTTCTTTTAAAAGAAACCGGTCACTTCCCCAGAGCACATAAAGGGGCCTTACTTTGTCTTCCTCAAGTTCCCTTTTGAGCGTAAAAAAACCGCTTTTTTCCTGCTTTGGGGGGTACATTTTGAATTAAAATTATACCGAAACTCATGGGGACCCTAAAAGCACCGTTTGTAAAGGAGGCTTTGCTTTATAAGGAAGAAGGAGAGGGGCTAAGGTGTTTCACTTGCGAGAGGAGATGCTCGATTTCCCTAGGTAAAAGAGGTGGTGTAGGACCAGAAAAAACAGAGAGGGCCGGTTATTTACCCTAATTTACGGTTCTGTCTCCTCTATTTCGGTGAACCCCATCGAGAAAAAACCCTTTTTCACTTTTATCCGGGAAGTAACGCCTTAACGGTTGGCAGTTGGTTTTGTAACTTCGATTGTCCCTGGTGTCAGAACTGGGAGATAAGTAAAAAATTGGTGAAGGTCAATTTATAAGTCCTCGAGAGTTTGTGGAAATGGCAATCCAACTTAAATGTCAGGGGGCCTCCCTAAGCTTTAACGAACCAACCCTTTCCCTCGAATGGGCACTTGAGGTTTTTGAGCTTGCTCGCCAAAGGGGCCTTTATAACACCTTTGTGACAAACGGTTATATGGCCCAGGAGGCCCTAAATCTCCTTATTCAATCGGGGCTTGATGCCATGAATGTGGACGTGAAGGGAGATGAGGAAGTGGTGAGAAGATGGTGTGGAGGAGAGGCGAAATTCATATGGAGGAACTTGGTTTTGGCAAAGAAAAAGGACATTCACATTGAGATAACCACCTTGGTGATCCCTGGCGTAAACGATGACGAAAGGATATGGAGGGCCATAGGGAAGAGGATATTAGAAGAACTTGGAAAGGATACCCCTTGGCATCTTACTGCCTACTACCCAGCCTATCTCTTTACTGCTTCCCCCCACTTCGGTCGAGGTTCTCGAAAGGGCCTACCTTGTAGGTAAAGAGCTTGGCTTGAGATTTGTGTACTTAGGTAACGTCCCTGGTCATCCTTATGAGAACACCTGCTGTCCTTACTGTGGAAAACTTCTTATCGAGCGTTACGGGGTCAGTTTCGTTCGGTCCTTCCTCAAAACCCCCTCCTGTCCCTTCTGGGGAAAAAATTCCCCTCATTGGGGGTTGCGGCGAATAAGATTTTTCGATAAAATAATAAACAATATTATGATAAAAGGAGGAAAGGCTTTCTTTTGGCAAGTTGACATAAAGTTTTCTTCTTTTCTTTTTCACAAGATAAGGTATCACGAAAAGGAGGAAGAGCATGTATGGAGGAGAAAGCGGTTTTAAGTGGAGAGTGGTGTCTACTGTTTCTAGTGAAAAACTTCCTTTGAAGGCGGATGTTTTTAAAGAAGTAGGGGCAGAGCTTGTTTTGGATAAGTTTGTGGAACCGTTGGATGAGGATCAGCTTTTGGAAGCAGGCCGTGATGCCGATATTATCATTTCGTGGGATGCTCCTTTTACTAAGAAAGTGATAGAAGGGTTTACGCGATGTAGGTTAATAATGATAGGAAAATTAGGATATGAAAATGTGGACCTTGAAACTGCTACAGAGAAGGGCATTTGTGTAGCCAATATTGGCCCTTATTGTAAAGATGAGGTAGCCGAGCATACCATTGGTCTTTTATTGGGGCTTGCTCGCAAAATATATCAGCTTCACCAAAAGGTTTTAGAAGGTTACTGGGGTGCTCCCTTTATGCATGAGGAGATGAGGCGAGTTTGGAAGGGTATTTATCGGGTTAAGGGAAAGACCCTTGGTATTGTCGGTTTTGGAGCTATAGGAAGAAGAGTTGCTGAGATAGGGAAAGGGTTGGGTTTGAACATCCTTGCTTACGATCCTTATGTAGCGAAGGAAGTAGCAGAAGGTTTTGGGGTTAAGCTTGTGGATTTTGATACGTTAGTTAGAGAATCGGATTTCATTTCCATTCACTGTGCTCTTACCCCAGAAACGGAGAACCTTTTTAAACTTGAAGAGTTCCAAAAAATGAAAAGAACCGCTTATGTAATAAATATGGCAAGAGGTGAGGTTATAGATACCGAAGCCCTTTATCAAGCTTTGAAGGAGGGGCTTATAGCAGGAGCTGGGCTTGATGTGGTAGGCGAAGAGATGAAGCCTCTTCCACGGGATCATCCCCTTTATAACCTTCCCAATGTAATTGTAACCGGACATTCTGCTTTCTTCTCTCATGAGGCGGTAGTTTCCATGCCTCAGATCTCAACCGAGGAGGCATTGAGAGTAATAAGAGGAGAATGGCCCAAGAACCTTATCAATAAGGTGGTTAAGGAAAAATTTGTTCAAAGGTTTGGTCCCATGAGAGAACCCATGTAAGGAGGTGTTAACATGTTAAAGAGCAGATGGCCAAATATCGGAGCAGTTCTCAAGCTTCACGCCAGAAATTATCCTGACAAAATAGGGTGTCAAGACAAATATAAAACTTGGACCTTTAAGCAGTGGAATGAAAGATCCTGCCGACTTTCCAACGCCTTAAGGGATATGGGGGTTGGTTATGGCGAAAGGATAGCTATGATCGCTTATAACCGAGTCGAATGGATGGAGTTTTACGCGGCCTGTGCTAAAGGCGGTCAAATAGCTGTGCCCGTTCTTTTCAGGCTTGCCCCTCCTGAGATCGAATATGTTTTAAACCATTCGGAAAGTAAGGCCATAATTGTTGAGGCCCCCTTTGTGGACACCATAAATTCCATAAGGGAGAAGCTGGAGACCATTCCGCCTACCAATTACATCTACCTTGGAGAGGGAAAGGCCCCGGATGGTTATGTGCATTATGAGGAGGTGATAGAAAGAGGGTCGCCTAATGAGCCAGATGTATTGGTAGACTCGGCTGATCCGTGGATGATCATGTATACCTCAGGGACTACTGGAAGGCCCAAAGGGGTTATAAGGAGCCATGAGGCCAATATGGCTCACTTTTGTGTGACCTTGATTAACCACGCCTGGACCCCCAATGATAAGGTGATGTTGGTCATGCCCATGTGCCACATAAACTCCGTTTATTATTCCTTCCCTTTCACGTTGGTTAGCGCTCCTGTAATGGTTTACAACATGGTCAGTTTTGATCCGGAGGACTTTTTGCGATCTGCCGATTTATTCCGTCCGACTTTCACATCCCTTGTTCCGACTCATTATGTGATCATCCTATCTCAACCCGATAGCGTGAAAGGACGGTATGAGGTGAGTTCTTTTAAACAGCTTCTAATATCAAGTGCCCCTGCCCGAAAGGAACTGAAGCTTCAGATAATGGACTACTTTAAGAATGCCCAACTTTGGGAGGCTTATGGTTCCACGGAAACGGGTATTGTCACCCTTCTTAGGCCTGAAGAACAGCTGGAGAAGTTGGGGTCAGTAGGTCGGGAGGTCTTTGGGGTGGATGAGGTTAAGCTCCTTGACGAGGAAGGCAACGAGGTACCTGTTGGAGAGGTGGGTGAGCTTTACGCTCGAACTCCTCACATGTTCAGCGGTTATTGGAAAGACCCCGAGAAGACCCAGGCGGCCTTCAGGGGCGAATGGGCTACCGTTGGTGACATGGCCAAAAAGGATGAGGACGGCTATTACTACCTGGTTGATCGGAAGGCCAATATGATCATAACCGGTGGCGAAAACGTTTATCCTTCGGAAGTGGAGGCGGTGGTGGCTACTCACCCCGCGGTGAAAGACGTGGCGGTAATTGGCGTGCCAGATCCGAAGTGGGGTGAGGCGGTGAAGGCGGTTGTGGTCCTGAAGCAAGGGTATGTTCCAAGTCCTGAGCTTGCCCAAGAGATCATTCAACACTGCCGAGGCAAAATAGCGAGTTACAAGATTCCCAAATCCGTTGACTTCATCCCGGATGAGGAGATGCCGAGAACCGCCACCGGTAAGATATTGCATCGTAAACTGAGGGAAAGGTACTGGAAGGATCAGGCTTGATCCTTTATTGAAGGGTCCCTTCTCGAGTGTTATCATTTTCTTAGCTCGAGAAAGAAGGTCGTAGTATGTACAAAGGGCTTTTGGGTTGGTTTCTGATAGCGGGTCTTATACTTTTGGCCCTCAATGCCCTTTCTCCCACAGGTCAGAAGGAGCTTTCTTATTCGGAGTTCCTCTCGGCAGTGGAAGAAGGAAAGGTGAGTTCAGTCACCATAAAAGGGGAAAAGGTGAATGGGGTAATGAAGGATGGGTCTTCTTTTAAAACGGTATTGCCGCCTGATCCTGAGGCCCTTCCCCTTATGAAGTCGAAGGGCGTAAGGATAACGGCCAAGCCAAATGAGGTTTCCTTCCTTCAGTCCTTCCTCACCAGTTGGGTTCCGTTCTTGGTGCTTATGGGGATTTGGCTTTATTTCATGAAACAAATGCAAGCAGGAAGTGGCAAGGCCTTTTCTTTCGGAAAAAGTCGGGCTCGCTTTTTCAATAAAGAGGAAGGGAAGAGGGTTACCTTCGAAGATGTGGCGGGCATTGACGAGTGTAAGGAGGAGGTTAAGGAGATAGTCGAATTTTTGAAAAACCCCCACCGTTTCACCAAACTTGGGGCCAGGATCCCCAAGGGGATCCTTTTGGTTGGGCCTCCGGGTACGGGTAAGACGCTTTTGGCCAGGGCCATAGCGGGAGAGGCGGATGTTCCGTTTCTGAGCATAAGCGGTTCCGATTTTGTGGAGATGTTCGTTGGGGTGGGAGCAGCCAGGGTGAGGGATCTATTTGCTCAGGCAAAGCGCAATGCCCCTTGTATAGTTTTCATCGATGAGATAGACGCAGTTGGTCGTTACCGAGGAGCGGGGCTTGGTGGAGGGCATGATGAGAGGGAGCAGACCTTGAATCAACTGCTTGTGGAGATGGACGGTTTTGAAGCCAACGAGGGGATTGTCGTCATTGCTGCCACCAACCGACCAGATATCCTCGATCCAGCCCTTTTAAGACCCGGAAGGTTTGATCGGCAGATTGTGGTCCCCATTCCTGATCTCAAGGGCAGGGAGGCGATCCTCAAGGTCCATACGAGGAAGACCCCTCTGGCGGACGATGTGGATCTCTCTCTTATAGCCAAGGGGACCCCAGGGTTTACAGGGGCGGATCTTGAGAACCTGGTTAATGAGGCGGCTTTAATTGCGGCCAGAAAGGGCAAGGACAAGGTGAGCATGGAGGACTTTGAGGAGGCAAAGGACAAGGTCTTAATGGGACCTGAAAGGAAAAGCATGATCCTAAGCGAGGAAGAAAGAAGGAGCATAGCCTATCATGAAGCAGGGCATGCCTTTGTGGCCAAGTTTACCCCGGGGGCTGATCCAGTTCATAAGGTCACCATCATCCCGAGGGGACAAGCCCTTGGCTTAACTCAACAGTTACCCCAAGACGACAGGCACATTTACACCAAAGAATACCTTCTGGCCACAATCACGGTCCTTTTAGGAGGAAGGGCAGCTGAGGAGTTGTTTTTGGGTCACGTGACAACGGGTTCGGGTAACGATATCGAAAGGGCTACCGAGATCGCCCGAAAGATGGTTTCACAATGGGGGATGTCCGAAAGGCTTGGTCCCTTATCCTTTGGTCGTAGAGAAGAACAGGTATTTTTGGGGAAAGAGCTTGTCATGCATAAGGATTACAGCGAGAAAACGGCGGAAGAGATAGACCTTGAGGTAAGAAGGATCGTAGAGGAATGTTACGAAAGGGCGAAGGCCATCCTCAAAGAAAACGCCCCCAAGGTTCAAAAGCTCGTAGAGATCCTTTTGGAGAGGGAATCCCTGAGCGGAGAAGAACTGGATCAAATTCTCGAAGGATGAGAAAGCGTTTTAGGTTTCGCATAAGAGGAGGGGAACTTGAACTGGGAGAGAGAACCCTCTTAATGGGGGTTTTAAATGTCACTCCCGATTCATTTTCAGATGGGGGGCTTTATTTCGATAAAGAATTGGCCATAGAAAGGGCCTTACAGATGGTTGAGGAAGGGGCTGACATAATCGATATAGGAGGCGAATCCACAAGGCCCTTTTCCGAACCCACACCCCTTGAAGAAGAGCTAAAGAGAGTCATTCCGGTTATTGAGGCTATTACCTCAAAGATTCCGGTTCCCATCTCCATTGATACCTATAAGGCCAAGGTGGCCTTTGAGGCCCTTCAAGCGGGGGCAAGGATTGTAAACGACATAAGTGGTTTGAGGTTTGATCGGGAGATGGTAAAGGTGGTCGCAGAAAGCGGAGCGGGCTTGATCGTCATGCACATAAAGGGGACTCCTAAGACGATGCAACTTGATCCCCATTATGATGATGTGATGGGAGAAATAAAGGCCTATTTAAAAGAAAGCATAGAAAAAGCCGAATCAGAAGGGGTTTGTCCCGAATCGATTGTTGTGGATCCAGGGATAGGTTTTGGGAAAAAGTTACATCACAACTTGGAGATTTTTAGGCGCTTAAACGAGTTAGAGGAACTCGGAAAGCCCATTCTTGTAGGGCCTTCCCGTAAGAGTTTTATAGGTGAGATCTTGGGCCTTCCCGTTTCGGAGAGGCTTTACGGGACCTTGGGGGCGGTTGCTTATTGTGCCTTAAAGGGGGTTCATATAGTGAGGGTTCACGACGTTAAAGCTGCAAGGCAGGTGGTTGATATAATCGATGCCATCCAGAGTGGGTTTTAGATGCTGCTATGGGAAGTGATCCGAAATATAGGGTTAAGGGATGTGATAGATATAATGGTTGTTTCCGTTGTGGTGTACTGGATTCTGCTTCTTTTAAGGGGGACAAGGTCTCTAGAGATCCTTTTAGGCCTTTCCTTTTTGATCTTGGCCTTTCTTGTGGCTCGTAAATGGGGGCTTTTTACCATCCATTGGATACTGAGTAATTTCATCGATTCCATAATCGTTTTCATCATTGTCATCTTCCAGGAGGATATAAGAAGGGCCCTTTCTACCATGGGAAGGACGCCTTTTCTCGGGGGGAAAAGGTTTCCTCCTTATCAACCTTTGCTGATTGAAGAGTTAGTTGAGGCCTCATCTAGTTTAGCCAGGCAAAGACGGGGGGCCATAATAGTTCTGGAGAGGGAGGCCGATGTCATTTCTCAGGTTGAGCTTGGGGTTGAGCTTGACGCCAAGTTAACCAGAGAATTGATTCTTTCCATTTTTTCCCGGGATTCGATCCTTCACGATGGGGCAGTGATCGTGAAAAGGGGGAGGATCTTTGCCGCCAGGTGTTTCCTTCCCTTAAGTGATAACCCGAGGGTGAGCAAGCTCCTTGGGGCGAGGCATAGGGCAGCCCTTGGCCTTTCGGAGAAAACCGATGCGGTGGTTATAGTCATTTCAGAGGAGCGGGGTAGTATTTCCCTGGCTTTGGGAGGGAAGCTCACCCGTAATTTGGAGATGGGACGGTTGAGGACTGTTTTGACCAATTTACTGATCATTCAAAAGAGGAGAAAGCGAGTTGAGAGAAAGGTTAAAAAACTTCCTGAAAAGTCTTCTAACGGAGAACATACCTCTTAAGCTTTTGAGCTTATTGGTAGCCGTTTTTCTTTGGGCCTTTGTGAAGGGCACAAGCTATACGGAGCTCACCTTCTTTGTGCCCGTCAAGATAACCGGTCTTCCTCTGAATCTTCTCCTTATGGATGTTGAGCCTCAAAGACTTATGGTTAAGGTTAAGGGACCTGTTCATAAGGTTGATCGTTTAAAGACGGAGGACATAGGGATTTTCCTCGATCTTAAGGGAGCTCATCCGGGAATTAACACCTTCCTTCTTCGACCCGAAGAGGTGAAGGTACCTCCGGGCATTGAGGTGGCGGGTTTAAGCCCCTCGGAATTAAGGGTGAGGCTCTCGGAGCTTGTAAAAAAGGCCGTTTCGGTTAAGGTGCAATTTAAGGGGCTTCCTTCCCCTTCTTATGAGGTAGTCTCAGTTAGGGTTAATCCTCCGAAGGTTTACCTTTCGGGACCCAAGGAGGTTTTGGAGAGGATTGACCACGTTACTACCGAACCCATTGACCTTGAGGGCCTCAAGGAAAGTTTCAGCTTGGAGGTGCCTCTGACAGTTAATGGTTTGGAAGCCGAACCTTCTCGAGTTACAGTTCAAGTTGAGTTAAGGAGGAGATAGATGAGGCTCTTTGGGACCGATGGGATAAGGGGAGTTGCCAATCGATTCCCCATGTCAGTGGAAGTGGCTTTAAAGGTCGGGAAGGCCTTAACCTACCTTCTCTCCAAACAGGAAAAACGCCCCCGAATCCTGATAGGAAAGGACACGAGGCTTTCCGGTTACATGTTTGAGAACGCCCTTGTGGCAGGGATTTGTTCCATGGGGGGTGAGGCGATCCTTTTGGGTCCTATTCCCACTCCTGGGATAGCCTTCTTGGTGAGGGACATGAGGGCTCAGGCGGGTATTGTGATTTCGGCTTCCCATAATCCCTTTTATGACAACGGTATAAAGATCTTTGGCCCCGATGGATTTAAACTCCCTGACCGCTTAGAAGAAGAGATAGAGGAGCTTGTTCTCGACAAGGACTTCGATAAGGAAGGGCCAAGCGGTCAAGATATAGGAAGAGCCCGGAGGATGGTGGATGGGCTTGGAAGGTATCTGGTCTTCTTGAAAAGGATCTTCCCCCAGAAGCTTGACCTGAAGGGGATGAAGATTGTGGTCGACTGTGCCAATGGTGCCACCTATAAGGTTGGACCTACCCTTTTTTGGGAGCTTGGGGCTCAAGTGCTTCCCATGGAGGTTGAGCCCGATGGGCTTAATATCAATCACCAGTGTGGAGCCCTTTATCCTGAAAAAATGGCCCAAAAGGTGGTGGAGCTTCAAGCTGATTTGGGCTTAGCCTTTGATGGGGATGGCGATAGGGTCATTTTCTCGGACAGAAAGGGAAGGATCTACGATGGCGATTATATATTGGCCTTGTGTGGGCTTGAGATGGCAAAAAAGGGGGTCCTTAAAGGAAATACGATCGTTGCCACGGTTATGAGCAATTTGGGGCTTGACCTTTGCCTTAAAAAGTACGGCATTAAGGTCATAAGGACCAAGGTGGGTGATAGATACGTGGTTGAAGAGATGCTTCAAGGAGGATATAACCTCGGGGGCGAACAGGCGGGTCATATTGTCTTTCTGGACCATACCACAACGGGAGATGGGCTTCTTACCGCTTTGAAGGTCCTTTCTATCCTTAGGGAAACCGAGAAGGATCTTTCCGAGTATAGTGACCTTATTAAACCCCTTCCTCAGGTGAGGTATGATGTAAAGGTAAAAGAAAAGGTACCGCTAAATGAGCTTCAAGAGCTTCAGGAGCTCATAAGGGAAAGTGAGAACTTTCTTTCTTATCGAGGAAGGATCCTCATACGTTATTCTGGGACCGAGCCGGTTTTGAGGATAATGGTCGAGGGAGAAGAGGAGGAAACGATCCAAGAGATTGCGCGAAGGCTTAAAGAGTGTGCTCAAAGACTACTTGAGGGAGGTAAGGGATGAAAAAATTGGCCGTTAACGTGGATCACGTGGCCACTTTAAGAGAGGCTCGAAGGACCTTTTACCCCGATCCGGTTGAGGCTGCCATTTTGGCTGAACTTGCGGGAGCCGAAGGCATTGTGGTTCACCTGCGGGAAGACCGAAGGCACATAAAAGAAAGGGATGTGGAGGTCTTAAGAAAGGTGGTCAAAACCTGTCTAAACCTTGAGATGGCCCCGACCGATGAGATGGTCGAAATAGCGAGGACCATTAAGCCCGACATGGCCACCTTGGTGCCTGAAAGAAGAGAGGAGTTAACCACCGAAGGAGGGCTTAACCTTATGCAAAATCCCGAGTACCTGAAACAGGTAATAAGCCGTTTAAAGGAAGCGGGGATAAAGGTGAGCCTTTTTATCGATCCTGATCCCAAAATGGTGGAGAAAGCCAAAGAACTTGGAGCAGACGCCATAGAGATCCATACAGGGCTTTATGCTGAGGCCAAAGACTTGGAAGAGCAAAAAAGGGAGCTTCAAAAGATCGTGGAAGCTGCAAAGGTGGGTAAAGTACTTGATTTAAGCGTAAGAGCGGGGCACGGTTTGAATTACTGGAACGTTCGTCCCATTGCACAGATAGAGGAAATTGAAGAACTGAGCATAGGTCATGCCATTGTGGCAAGGGCAGTCCTTGTGGGCTTTGAAAGGGCAGTGAGGGAAATGATCCAGATGCTCAAGTAGCCAATTCAAGAATGAGTTCGTACAAAAAATCGATGGCAAAATAAAGGTTTTCAAGAGAAAGCCTTTCGTTTTGATTGTGTATGAGCCTCATCTCTTCCTGACTGAGTCTGAAAGGCGAAAAGTCATAACAGGGGATCCCTTTTGAACGGAAAAAGCGGCTATCAGTCGCTCCAGGGATAAGGGATGGGAGTATTAAAACATCTCCTTCTTTCTTCCTTATGACCTCACAAAGCGCTTCATACAAGGGGGTTTCAAGCGGTGAAGGAGGCGAAAGTTCCCCTCCTCCATAGGGGAATAATTCCACATCCGGATCGTCTACCAGGGCTTTTATCCTCTCTAAAAAGGCCTTTAGGTCTTCATCGGGCAAAAGCCTTGCGTCAAAATAAGCCACGGCCTCCGAAGGTATCACGTTCACCTTCTGTCCGGCTTTTAAAACTGTAAGCGTATAGGTGTTACGGATTAAGGCGTTAAAATGGGGCCTTAAGAGAAAGAACTCTTCCTGTTCCCTTACGGCCTTTTGGGGATCACTGAAAATCCGTCTCTCTTCCCCTTCGCTTAAAGAGGCAAGGCTTTTAAAGTAATTTTCAACAAGCTCTATCAACCGAGGAGGTTCCTTATAACTCAATATCTTCCCTATGGCCCTCACCAGCTTCTCACACGCATTATTCCTATGGGGCATTGAGCCGTGTCCGCCTTCTCCCTTAGCCTTTAAGCCAAATTGGGCTACCACCTTTTGGGCCACCGATATCTCGCAATGATGGACGTTTCCTCTTTCATTGAGGATGATGCCTCCTCCCTCATTTAAGACAAAGGCCACCTTTTTTAAATCCTCTAAATTCTCAAGGCACCACCTCGCCCCAAGCCTTCCCCCAGTTTCTTCATCACAAGTAGCAAGAAGCCAGACTGGCCTTTTTAGACTTATTCCCTCCTTTTTAACCCTTAAAAGGGCACAAACTTGTGCTATCCCGAATCCCTTCGTATCAAGGGCTCCTCGGCCGTATATGTAATTATCGATAATCTCCCCCGAAAAAGGATCCACCTCCCATTTATCACGTTCGGCCGGAACTACATCCATATGATGCATCATCAAAAAGGCTTCGTCCCCATTGCCCAACTTGGCCAAAAGGTTTGCCCTTCCAGGAGCTACCTTATAAACCTTTGCAGGGATCCCCTCTTGGGAAAGAAGGTCCTTCAAAAAGTTCGCTGCCTTCTCCTCTTCTCCCGGAGGATTGAAGGTGTTTATCTTAAGATACTCCTGCAGAAGCTTCTCCGGTTCTTTCATTTTCCTTTAAGGAAGTTCAGAACCCCTCCTGCCTTAAGGATTTCCCTTTCCCGAGAACTTAATTGAGCCATAAGCCTTATCTTAAAGCCCTCTTCGGGGATCTCGAAGTAAACGTCGTTTTCAAGGTCTCCCAAAAAGAGCTTTCCTCTTTGTCCAACTCGGAGCTTTTCATAGTCCTTTGGATCAGCGAAAGTGAGAGGAACGATCCCGAAGTTTATTAGGTTTGACCTATGGATCCGAGCAAAGCTTTTAGCCAAAACAGCCCTCACCCCCAACCATCTGGGACACAAGGCCGCATGTTCTCGGGATGAGCCCTGCCCGTAATTTTCACCCCCTACAATTATCCCGTTTCCGCTTTTTTTTGCCCTTTCGGGGAATTGTGGATCTATGTGATAAAAAACGTACTCGCTTAAGGCGGGAATATTGGATCTTAAGGGAAGGATATAAGGACCTGCTGGAAGAATGTGATCTGTTGAGATGTTATCGCCAAGAACTATCAAAACCTCAACTTCAAGAACCGAGCTTAAGGGGTCAAACTTCTTAAGGGGCTTTATGTTAGGACCTCTCCTTATGATGATTCTTTCTCGTTCTTGAGGAGGAGGAACTATAAGGCTTGAACATTTGAACTTGGGAGGTGGCATTTTCAATTCGGGCTTAGGCCCGAGCTTTCTCGGATCGGTGATCCTTCCTGTTATAGCCGAGGCTGCAGCTACTTCAGGTCCCGATAAATAAACCTGAGCGTCCTTTGTCCCACTTCGACCCTCGAAGTTACGGTTAAAGGTCCTTAAGCTCACTCCTCCTGAAGGAGGTGCTAATCCCATCCCTATACAGGGACCACAGGCAGGTTCAAGGATTCTTACTCCATTTCGGATCAACTTCTCCAAGTACCCCCCTTCCCTCAAAAGCTCCAATACTTGCCTTGAACCAGGAGCCACCACAAGCTCAAGGTCGGGATGCTTCCCTTCTCGATCTAGGAGTTCGGCCAAAATGGCAAGGTCATAAAAGGAGCTATTAGTACAGGACCCGACAACTACTTGATCTACCTTAATCCCCTCCACTTCCTTCACCGGTCTCACGTTATCAGGGCTTGAGGGAAGGGCCACTAAAGGCTCAAGTTCGCTTAGGTTTATGGTGAGGCTTCCATCGTAAGAGGCATCCTCATCTGGAGCAAGGGGTATAAAGGCCTTGGGTCTTCCCTGAGCCCACAAAAAGGCCCTTGTCCTTGAGTCGCTTGGGAAAAGACTTGTTGTTGCCCCAAGCTCGGTTCCCATGTTGCAAATGGTAGTCCTCTGAAATACCGAAAGCTCAAGGACACCGGGTCCCGTGTATTCAAAGACCTTTCCTACCCCACCTTTGACGCTCAAACGCCTTAAAAGCTCAAGTATTACGTCCTTTCCCGATACCCAAGGGAGAAGCTTTCCCAAAAGCCTTACCTCTATGACCTCAGGCATAGTAAAGGTAAAAGGCTCACCCGCCATGGCCAGGGCCACATCAAGCCCTCCTGCCCCTATTGCCACCATACCAAGGGCCCCTGCAGTTGGAGTATGGCTGTCGGAACCTAGAAGCGTTTCCCCAGGGACACCGAAACACTCAAGATGGAGCTGATGGCATATGCCCGTTCCGGCAGGTGAAAAATAGGCGCCGAATTTGGCTGCTGAAGTTTTTAAAAACATATGATCATCCGCATTCTCCGGGCCTATCCCAAGGGTGTTGTGGTCCACATAACTTACTGCCAAAGGGACTATTTTGTCGATGTCCATTGCCTCAAGTTCTAGGTAAACTAGGGTGCCTGTTGCATCCTGCGTTAAGACCTGATCGATCTTTATACTTATCTCATTCCCAGGAACGGGTTCGCCTTCTACAAGATGAGAGAGGATAATTTTTTTAAAGAGATTATTCCCCATTTCAAAGATCTCCCAACCTTTCCTTCATCAACTTTATCACCTTTTTTCTATCCTTTTCCTCAAAAATCCCCGAACCCGAAACCAGGATATCAGCCCCAGCTTGGGCCACCTCTCTTATGTTCTCAAGCTTAATCCCCCCATCGACCTCGATCAAAACGTTTTGAAGCCCAAGTTCCCTGAGCCAATTTTTTAGACGTCTTATCTTATCCAAAGAGCTGGGGATAAAGGCTTGACCCCCAAAGCCAGGATCAACGCTCATCAAAACCACAAGGTCCACCCCTCCTATCACTTCCTCAAGCATTCCAAGGGGTGTTCCCGGATTTAAGGCGACTCCCACCATAACTCCCAATTCCCTTATCCTCTCAAGGGTCCGGTGAATGTGTTTTGAGGCCTCAAGATGAACGCTTAAAATGGAGGCCCCTGCTTTTACAAACTCTTCAAGATATCGGTCTGGGTCTTCTATCATCAAATGAACGTCCAAAGGAAGCTTTGTCACTCCCTTAAGGGCCTTAACGACCGGTAACCCCACGCTCAAGTTCGGAACAAAATGGCCATCCATCACATCCACGTGAATGAGATCAGCCCCCGCCTCCTCAACCTCCTTTACCTCATCCCCTAAACGAGAGAGGTCGGCCGAAAGTATAGAAGGAGCGATCCTTTTCATCCTTGGGCCTTTTTCTGGGATAGAACCTTATAGGCCCTTCGGGTGAGCTTTTTTAGCCGGGAGATCCTCTTCTTTAATCTTCGGGCCTCCTCCTTTTTTCCCTCCGAAAGAAGTTTCTCCCCTTCGGCCTTAAGCTGTTTTATCTGTCGCTTTACCGCAGTAACGTTTATAATCTTTTTCCCCAACTTGACGATCTTCTCCCCTCTAGGCCCTCCGGGCTTTCCTTTTACTTGAAGGATGAAATTTATGAGTTCTTCCTTTTGCATTCCACTTACGCCCTGAGCCCCGAGCTCTTTGGCCAAAACCCGAAGCTCCTTAATGGTCATCTTCTCTATGGGCTTCTCCTCAGCCATAGTCCACCCCCTTATTAGATTTTTGGGAGATAACATAACTTGGGCCTTTATTTCAAGAAGTTTTACTTTTTAACGGTCTTCTCGAAGATCCTTTCAGCCTTTATAGCCGCTTTTTCAGCCCTTTCAGCCTCTTGAGAGGCCTTTTCAGCCTCTTTTTGGGCCTTTGCAGAAGCCTCTTGGGCTTTCTCTAGGATCGTCTTCATCTCCTCTATCTTCTCCGAGACCTCCGTTACCCTTATCCCTTCGGGCTTCCAAACTATTTCCTTATAAATGGGGGTCATTTTGGGAAGCTCCTCTTGGAAAAATCGGGCAAAGTCATCGACCAATAAGGCCACAGCCTCCTTTAAGGCCAGATCCCTCATCCTTTCGGTATCAGCCCTTGAAAACACACTTTCAGGCCTCACCCTTACTTCCGCTCGGTTTGTCCAAAGTACATCCCCTGACCTTCCATCTTGAACCGTTAACCTCACCTGGGCCTTCACCTCGAGGACCTTTCCGCTTAAATGAGCCAAAAAACCAATCCCCCCTCCTACAAGTGCTCCCACATCCCTCTCCCACTCAAGGGGACTCGCCACATCCGTTACCGCCCATCCCCCAGCTGCTCCAATCGCAAGTTTTTGTAGAAGTTCACCTCCATAAACCAAGCTTTCTTTTGTTTTCTGGTCTTCTACAAACGGATAAGCCTTTTCACTGTGCCTTCCAAAAAGAAGCCTCTGAGGGAAGTTAAAAACAAAGGGCACAAAGCCCACCTCAAAGGGGTTATAGGATTCCGTTAATTCCTCCTTTAATTCAATCAAAGAAGCCCTCACCACAAAGGGAGTCCCAAACTCCTCACATAATTGCTTCAAAACTTGAGGCCCTATCTCAAGTTCCTTCTTTTCAGAAACCATAAGGTTTTGCCTTAAAGCCTCCTGAAGATGTCTTTTCGTATTATCCGTATAAGAGGCCTCAAGGTGGTAGAGAATGGCCCTTGAAGCGGGACTTAGCTCCTCCTTCTCCTTCTTTAAAACCCCCTTTTCCCTCAAAAAGTAAAGGACATCCTCTTTTGCTGAAGGTATAAACCCTATGGAGTAAAAGGATTGGGAAACCGCCTCATCCAAAAGGGAAGAAGAAGAGGGAAGAACCACCACCTTCCTCCACTTCCCCTCAAGGGGAGACCTTTCATAGGGGGAAAGGCTAATTTTGGCATTATAACTACACCCTGCCAAAAACCCAAAAAACCCTACTCCTATCAAAAGATTTTTTAAGGACAAAAGCTTCATCTTCAAGCCTCCATTTTTGCTAATTTGCTTTTTAGCAACAAAATGAAAAAAGGTCAAGAAAAAAACGGTTTATGTGACCTCAAAAACCCCCTTGACAACGAGAAATGGCCTTGCTATAAATTAAGCGTCTTTAACTTTTGGAAAGAAAGGAGGTGAGAAGGGCAAAAGGGGTGAAGAAAGTTTTTGGGTTTTAGGTTTTTGAGGATTTATGCCTCAAAAAAAATTTTAAAAGGAGGTGGGCATGAAGAGAGGTTGGTTGATTGGTTTGGTTGCTTTGATAGGGGTTGTTTTAGCTGCCCCAGCCATGTCAGCAGATCTTTCGGCTACAGGTTATATGGGAATTGGTTATAGGGCTTATCAGAATGTGGGTTCTTGGACCGATCATGTGAGAACCGAATGGGTTCAGAGGTTTGAGCTTTTCTTCCATACTGCGGCTTCAAAGGACTTAAAAGGTGTCGTTCGTTTGAGGATGGATTCGGTTCCTTCTCCGTGGGGAACAAACCAGGAAGGTCGTAATGCCCTTGGCAAGTGGGGGGCTGAGCAGGTTACTGTTGAGGTTAAGGAAGCTTATATTGACTTTAAGATCCCTGGTATAGAGTGTCCCACTTGGTTGAGAGCTGGTGTTCAGTTTTTTGCGCTTAGACCCGAGGTTTTTCTGATAGCTGCTGGTCCTGGTATAAGTTTTCGTTCAAGCGTGCCCCTTGCCGATGGCACCTTCAGCTTGAGCGGTGGTTGGGGAAAGATAAGGGAGTATGATGAGGTGATCAAAAAAACAATATTTA
>Ga0185307_1000006_pt1 | contig 177079 bp, 180 predicted proteins | sample LHCtaG_FD_128010 | JGI IMG/M metagenome (GOLD analysis project Ga0185307, IMG submission 128010) | Hot spring microbial communities from Little Hot Creek, USA to study Microbial Dark Matter (Phase II) - LHC4sed_matched (SPADES... | ecosystem: Environmental > Aquatic > Thermal springs > Hot... | reverse complement strand
ACCAGCAAGAGGCTCGTTATTCTTACATTATTCAGTCAGACTGGATTTATGATGCTCAGGGTCTTTTTGGTTATTGGAGAAATGGTCTTTTAAGACTTTTTGATGGTGGTGCAAATCTTCATGGGGAAATTGCTGGTGGAATGTTAAGATATGACCTTGGTATTTTTAATGAAGCAAGCTCTGATGAACCTTTAGAAGATGTTGCCTGGGCAGTAAGACTTGAATTTACTCCTACCATGCTTGGTTTCAATCCTGAAAGCAAAACCACAGGAAGAGGATGGTTACATGACACCCGCCTTGGCAAAAAAGGAGATGTCTTAACCATTGGTGTATCCTATTTTACTCAGGATTTATATACACATGTAGCATATAATCCAGCTAATTATCCTCCACCAGATAGTACTCTTTGTACTGGTGGTATAGCTACAGGCGGAGCTTTGATTGCTGGTCATTGTAGATTTGGACCTAAGCCTACGGGAGGATATATAATAGCATATGAAAAAGAGCTTGATGTTGATGCATGGAATGTTGATGTCTTCTTAGAGAAAAAATTAGGTCCAGCTCTTATTAATTTAGAAGCTGCTTATGTAAACTTTGATGATTCTCATTTAGCTTACGATGCAGATGAAGACGCCTGGAAGACAGAAGATTCCTATTACTGGTATGTTCAGGGACAAATTATGTATGATGGTGTAGTTGGTATTGGTAAACCAGCTCTTTATGTAAAGTATGAATATCTTGAAGCAGATGGTGCTGATGATGATTGGGAAATGACCCGTTGGGCAGTTGGAGTTAACTACTACATCGTCGGAAATGCAGCCCGTCTAACAGTTGGAGTAGATAATGTAAATTATGATGATGCTGCAAGTGATTATCTTGAGGCTAATAACAAGGAAGATAACATAACTGATATTTATGTCCAAGCTCAAATCATGTTCTAACCTCTCTTAGCTTAAGTCAAAAAAGGGCTGGGTAGGGTCTCTCCCCACCCAGCCCTTTTTTTATCCCCACCCCCTAATTTAAAATAATTCTAACCTATCTCACTTACGAAGTGCGATAAATTAAAATTATTCTAATTTATCTCACTTCGTAAGTGCGAAAAGGTAAAATTATTCTAGTATGATATGTTTTATAATTTCAAGACTCCTTTGATAATCAATCCTATCTTCTACAAATTTCTTATATTCCTTTTTTGAAAAATCAAAAAATTTTTCTTTATTGCAAATCTTTTCTTTTTCAATCCCTATATATTCCCTATAAGAGGAATAAACCCAATCTTCTGGCTTTTCCACAACCCCAGCACTTACAGGATTAAGATGTACATACCTTGTCAAATGTAAAAGTTGTTCATCTGATTCTACAAGAACCTTTTTTATCCTTCCTTCCCAAAGAGGCCCCTTTCTTCCAATCTTTTTGTTAAAATACCTTGTATAACTATCTAAAACTATCCTCATATATTCAGAAATTCCAGATGGGCTAATTTCTTGCAAAACTAAATGAATATGTGTAGGCATTAAACAATAGGCTATAATTTCAACAAAAGGAGATTCCCTTTTAATCGGATTATAATAAATTTTCATCTCTTTCAGTTTTTTATAATCAGAAAACTTTAAAATCGGTCTATTTTTATAATACTTCAAGAGTTCTATCATTCTTATATAATCATTATGATTTAAAAAAACTGTAAATTTAGCTATACTTCTTGTAAAAACATGATAAATTTCCATCTAATCCCTCCCAAATTTATAACTAATTTATAAAAATTTTAAATTTAAAAATTACCTTCTTTTTCTCACTTCGCAAGTGAGATAAATTAAAATTATTCTAATTTATCTCACTTCGTAAGTGCGAAAAGGATATAAAAGGTGTGGTAAAAAAATAAAAGCAAGGTAAAATATGAAAATTATGAAAAAAAAGCCTTGGGGCGGAAGATTTAAAGAAAATACAGATAAATTTTTTGAAGACTTTAGCGAATCAATCTCCTTTGATTATCGCCTTGCCTCTTACGAAACAAAAGCAAGCCTTGCTTACGCAGAAGCTCTAAAAGAAGCTAATATTCTAACAGAAGAAGAACTAAGTCTTATCAAAAAAGGCTTAAAAGAAATAGAAAAAGAAATAAAAAGCGGAAAATTTGTTTTTAACAAAAGTTATGAAGATGTACACATGAATATTGAAAAAGCACTTTATGAAAAAATAGGAGAAATAGCTTACAAACTTCATACAGGAAGAAGCAGAAATGAACAAGTAGTTATAGACTTAAGACTTTATCTAATGGATGAGGTAGAAAACCTTAAAAAAGAACTAAAAGCTCTTTTGGAAAGTATAATTGCTAAGGCAGAAGAATACTACGGAGTTATCATCCCTGGTTTTACCCATCTTCAACACGCTCAACCTGTCCTTTTTTCTCACTGGTTTATGGCATATTATGAAATGTTTAAATCTCATTTAGAAAGACTTAAAGATTACGAAAAAAGGCTTAGGATCTGTCCTCTTGGAAGTTCAGCCTTTGCAGGTTGTGGCTTTAATATAAATAGAGAGAAAATAGCTAAAAAACTTGGTTTTAAAGAGTTAACAAAGAATAGTATTTTTGCAGTAAGCTCAAGAGATTTTGTTTTAGAACTTCTTTTTATTTTAACTCTTATAATGCTTGATTTGTCAAGACTTAGTGAAGAGCTTATTCTCTGGGCAACTCAAGAATTTGATTTTATAGATCTTCCCGATAGATTTTGTACAGGAAGCTCTATTATGCCTCAAAAGAAAAATCCAGATGCTTTAGAATTGATAAGAGGAAAAACTGCAGCAGTTGCTGGGAATTTATTTCAGCTTATTACCCTTTTAAAAGGATTACCTTTAAGTTATAACAGAGACCTCCAAGAAGATAAACCTCCTCTTTTTCAAGCTCTTGAAAATACTAAAAAATCTATAAAAATGATGAAACTTCTAATAGAGGGTCTTAAATTAAAAAAAGAAAAGATAGAAACTCAATTAAAAAAAGGCTATCTTCTTGCAACTGAGCTTGCAGATTACTTAGTTACAAAAGGGGTCCCTTTTAGAAAAGCTCATCATATAACAGGAGAAATTGTCCTTTATGCAGAAAAAAGGAAAAAGGCTTTGGAAGAACTTACACTGAAAGAATTTAAAAAATTTTCTAAAGTGATAGAAAAAGACGTTTATGAGTGGTTAACTATGGAAAATTTTTTTAAAAGAAGAGAAATTTTTGGGGCAACAGGCTATCTTAATGTAAAAAAAAGACTCAAAGAAGTTAAAAAAGAAATAGCAAAACTTTAGCACCTATGGAAAATATAAAAAAAATAGATCCTCATCTTCTTGTTTGTTATGACGGAACTCCTGCAAGTACAAAAATTATTTCCTATTTAAAAGAGCTTTTTTCAAACACCCCACTTGAAATAACACTCTTAAAAATTATTTCTCATCCCTCAGCTTCACAAAGCATAGAAACAGACCTTTATAAAAAACTTCAAAAAGAAGCGATTTTAGAAGAAAAAGCAAAAGAAGTTTTTCTTCAAGCAGAAAAAGAATTAAAAGAGGTTTCTGAAAGATTAAAAGAACACTTACCTGCTAAAGTATATACCAAAGTGCTTTTTAAATATGGAGATATCGCAGAGGGCATAATAAATTTCTCTAAAGAAAATCTCTTTGATGCAATCTTGGTAGGTAGAAGGGGTCTTTCAAAAATTGCAACCTATATTTTAGGAGGTGTAACTCATAAACTAATTGTCTTAAGCCCTATTCCTGTCTGGCTTATAAGAGGAGATAAATGGAATAAAAAAATTTTTGTTTCCTTTGATCTTTCAGAAACAGGTTTAAAACTTGCTGATTATGTAAGTTTTATTTTTGCAAACCATAAAGATATAGAAATGACCTTTTTCCATAATTTTAATCCTTTTTCAGACCTAAAATATTTTGAAGGAAACATAGAGGAACTTGTAGAATTAACTAAAAATAAAGAGTATAAAGAATTTTTCATAAATTTTAAAAATAGAATATCAGAAAACGGATTATCTTTAGAAAACGAAAAAATAAAATTTAAGCTTAAGAGAGGATTTTTAGGTCCAGCAGGTGAAATAATGAGAGAGGTTAAAAAAGGAGACTATACTACAGTTGTTGTGGGTAGAAGAGAAAAAAAGGGCATTGAAGGATTTTTTCTCGGCTCTGTAAGTCAAAAAATAATTTCCTATTTTGATGATAGGGCTATATGGGTAGTAAATTAAAGGTCAAATGCCCTATTTGTAAAAAGAAAACTTCTTGGGAAGACAATCCCTATAGACCATTTTGTTCTAAAGAATGTAAGCTTGCAGATCTTTATCACTGGATTGAAGAAAATTATAGAATAAAAGTTTCTGAAATAGATTTGCTTAATAATACAGAAATTCATCTAAATAAAAAAGAAGAATAAAAAGGGGTTAAAATGAATTATGATATAGCTATAATAGGTTTAGGTCCTGCAGGTATTCAAGCAGGTATTCATGCAGGAAGAAGAAAAAATAAGGTAATTATATTTGGTAAAACTTCAGAAAGTGCCCTTAGCTATGCTCATTTAGAAAATTATTTTGGCTTTAAAGAAAAAATAGAAGGAAAAGAGCTTTTATCCGCAGGAATAGAACAACTTAAAAAAGCTGAAGTTACAATTCTTGAAGAAGACATTATAAAAATAGAACCTCTTGAGAAAGGATTTAAGCTTATTACAGAAAAAGAAAAGGAAATTACAGCTATAGCCCTTATCTTAGCCATGGGTATAAAGAGGAAAAAAAGTTTTTTTAAGAGAGAAAAAGATTTTATAGGAAAGGGTGTTTCCTATTGTGTTGATTGCGATGCTTGGTTTTATAAAGGGAAAAGGGTAATAGTTATTGGAGATGGAAGCTCTGCTATCTGGGGAGCAAAATTTTTAACTCAGTTTGCCAAGGAAATTTATTTTTATTTTTCTAAAAAAGAACTCCCTTCTGAAGAAAAAAAAGCCCTTGAAGAAAAGGGAATAAAGATTCTTACCTTAAAACCAGTTGAGATAATAGGGGAAAATGAGGTAAAAGGTGTTAAATTAGAGGATGAAAGTATTTTAGAGGTTGATGGGATTTTTATTGAGCAAGGAGCAAAAGGACCTTTGGAACTTCTTGCGCCTCTTGGAATAGAGCTTGATCCTGAAACTTTTAATTATGTAAAAGTAGATAAAGAAATGAAAACTAATGTAGAAGGAATTTTTGCTTGTGGAGATATAACTGGTCCTCCTCTTCAAGTAGCTAAAGCTGTTGGAGAAGGTTGCATAGCTGGTCTTTCAGCTTCAGACTATGTAAGTAAAGTAAAAAGGGAGAGCTAATATTATTTGGTATAAAAAATTAGAAATAAACTTAAAAAATCTTAAAAAAAACTTCAGAGCTTTAAAAAAATTCTTATCTAAGAGTACAAAAATTTTACCTGTTATAAAAAATGATGCCTATGGACATGGACTTTTAGAAGTAGCAAAAGTCCTTTCTCAAGAGGAAATCTTTGGATTTAGTCTTTCTGAGCCAGAAGAAGCTTTAGCCCTTAGAAAAAATGGATTTTCTCAGCCCATACTTCTCCTTTCAGGATTTGAAAAAGATTGGCTTCCTGAAATGTATAATTTAAAAATCATTCCTGTAGTTACCAATTTAAATACCTTTGAGTGGTTGAAGGAATTTGTTAAAAAAAATAATATTAAATGGGAATTCCATCTTAAGATTGACACCGGGATGCATAGATTTGGGCTTAATTTTTCTGAACTTGACCAATTTATAAAAAAACTGAAAAAATTCCCCTCTCTTCAACTTACAGGAATAATGAGTCATTTTTCTTGTGCAGAAAATCCAGAACATGAGTTAACTCAAATTCAATTAAAAAAATTAAAAGAAGCTTTAGAAAAATTAAAAAATAACAAAATCATTCCCCAATATGTTCATTTTGCTAATTCAGGTGGTATAATATTTTTACCTGAAAAGGGAAACCTTGTTAGACCAGGAATTAGTTTATATGGAAGTTATCCCACTTTTAAAGCACGAGAACTTATTAAACTTTATCCTGTTATGACTTTAAAATCAAGGATAGTTGAAATAAAGAGATTAAAAAAGGGAGAATATGCAGGATATGGCCCCAGGTTTAAAGCAAAAAAGACTACCATTCTTGGTCTTGTCCCAGTTGGATACGGAGATGGATATCTTAGAAGTTTAAGTAATAAAGGATTTGCTTGGTGTAAAGGTAAAAGGGTTGCTGTGGTAGGAAACATTTCTATGAAGGCACTTTATTTAGATATAACAGAGCTTGAAAATCCCAAAATAGGAGATGAGGTTATCCTTCTTGGAGGAGAAAATGAAGAAGTTCCAGTTGATGAGCTTGCAAGCCTTGCAGGAACAATAAGTTATGAGATTTTTTGCAACTTGGGAAAATCTATTTCACGAGAGTATATAAATGCTTAATATAGGGTTTTCAGAAGCTGTTATTATATTTTTAATTGCCTTAATTGTTCTTGGTCCTGAGAAACTTCCTGAAATTGGTAAATTTTTGGGGAAACTTTCCTTAGAACTTAAAAAAAGTATGGAAGATATAAAAAGAGAGCTTGAAATTGAAGAAGTGGAAAAAGAAGTTAAAGAAGAAATTAAAGAGGTTAAAAAAGAAATAGAGGAAATCAAAGAAGCTTCAACCCAAATTATAGAAAATCCACTAAAATCTGATGAAAAGAATAATTTTTCCTAAAATCTTAGCTGTTGATGTTCTTGAAAGAGTAAGAAGAGAACTCATAATTTATATATCTGCCTTTTTTATTTTATGGATTCTTCTTCTTTTTCTCTTTCCTTATCTTTTTCCTTATTTAATGTTTCCCTATTTTAAAATCCTTAAAGGGCAACCCTTAGTTTTTACAAGCTTAGAAGAGGCTTTATTTGTCATTTTAAAGGCTTCTTTTTATTTAGCACTCACTATATCCTTTCCTTTTTTACTAATTCGTCTCTGGAAAGCAATTTCTCAAGAATTTTATGAACCAGAAAAGGTATTTTTTAAAAAACTCTTTTTTGTTTCTTTTTGCCTTGGTATTTTAGGGCTTTTAGTAGGTTATTTTTTATTTATTCCTGCAATTTTAAAAATTTTTTTATTTTTTGGGAGGGATTTTTCCGCCAATCTTAAAATAAACTACTTTCTTTTTTTTATATTAAGAGTCCTTTTATTTTCGGTTTTTATTTTTCAAATTCCCTTATTTTTTGCTCTTTTAATAAAAGAAGAATTTATTACTGAGGAATTTTATAAAAAAAGAAGACTTTATTTTCTCGGTTTTTTTTATGTGCTTTCTCTTTTATTATCTCCCACTGATTTTTTTACTCAGATCTTGTTAACTTTATTTTTATTTTTATTTTTTAGATTAGCCTTTTTTATAGCTAAGTTTTTTAAGTAAGAAGGAGGTTTATTAAATGGGAAGAAGAAAAAAGAAAGATACTTTCTTACAAGGAGAGATTTCTCAGTCTAAACTCTTAAAAGAAATTTCTCCTCCACCAAAGGGAATGAAATATATAATTCTTATTGGTGATGGTATGGGTGATTTTCCTATCAAAGAGCTCAAAAACAAAACCCCTTTAGAGGTAGCCATTACTCCTGGAATGGATTTTATAGCCTCTTATGGAGAAATAGGAATTTGCCAAACTGTTCCACATAATATGCACCCTGGTTCTGATGTGGCTATTATGGGGCTTTTAGGTTATCCTCCAGAGGAAAAATATACAGGAAGAGGACCAATTGAAGCAGCAAGTAAGGGTATAGAACTAAGACCTGAAGATGTAGCTTATAGATGTAATTTAGTGACTATACAGTTTGAGGGTCAAGACCTTATTATGGAAGATTATTCTGCAGGGCATATCTCTACAGAAGAAGCTATAGAATTAATAGAAGCTATTAATAGAAATGCAGGAACAGATAAAATTGAGATAATTCCAGGAGTAAGTTATAGGCATATTCTTATATGGAGAGGAGGTTCCGGAGGTCTTCAGACCTATCCTCCTCATGATCTTTTAGGGAAAAGTATTTGGTTTGCTTTTTATGCTTATGATGAGGAGCCCTATTTAAAGGAATTTATTATTAAAGCAATAGAAATTTTAGAAAAACACCCCATTAATTTAAGAAGAAAACTTAATAATTTACCCCCAGCTAATGCTATATGGCCTTGGGGTCAGGGAAGAACTCCTGAGATTGAACCATTTTCTGAAAGATGGGGTTTAAAAGGAGCAGTTATTGGTGCTGTTGATTTAGTAAAAGGACTTGGTAAGCTTGCCAAAATGACTGTTATTGATGTTCCTGGTGCCACAGGATATTTGGATACTAATTACGAAGGTAAAGTAAATTATGCCTTAGAAGCTTTAAAAGATCATGATTTTGTTCTCGTTCATGTAGAAGCTCCTGATGAAGTTTCTCATCAAGGGTCCTTAGAATTAAAAATTAAAGCTATAAATGAGTTTGATAGAAGAGTAGTTAGATATCTTCTGGAAAGAATAAATGAGGTTATAAAAAAATATAAAATTCTTGTATGCTGTGATCACCTAACCCCCATTTCTATAAAAACTCATTCAGCAAAACCAGTTCCTTTTGCTATTTTTGATGTAACTCGGCATAAAAAGAAAAAAGGAGATATAAAGTTTTGTGAAAAAGAGGCTTATCAATCTCCATTAGCTTTTAAAAATAGTTTGGAACTGATACAGTATTTTTTACAAAGAAAACCTTTTATTTAAAAAATTTAGAAATGGAAATTATTAAAACAGATATTTTAATAATAGGTTCTGGAATTGCAGGATTAAGTCTTGCTTTAAGGCTTAAAGATTTAGGAGAAATTACCATTCTTACTAAAAAAAGGGCATTTGAAACAGCTACTTCCTTAGCTCAGGGAGGTATAGCTTGTGTTATGGGAGAAGAGGATAATTTTGAGCATCACATTGAGGACACCCTCGCGGCAGGAGATGGATTATGCAAAAAAGAAGTAGTAGAGTTGGTTATAAAATCAGCTCCAGAAAGGATAAAAGAACTTATAAAATGGGGAGTAAATTTTGATAAAGATCCAGAAAATCCAGAAAAATTTCATTTAACTCTTGAAGGAGGACATTCAAGAAAAAGAATTCTTCATGTAGGAGATTATACTGGAAGAGCTATAGAAAATGTGCTCATAGAAAGGGTTTTAGAAGAAAAAAACATAAAAATTCTTGAACATTACTTTGTTGTAAAGCTAATAGTTGAAAACTTACTAAGACCATCAAAAATTTTGGGTGCTTTAGTTCTTGATCTTACTCATATAAAACCTGTAGTATTTTTAGCTAAAGTTGTTGCTCTTTGCACAGGCGGTGCAGGGAAGGTTTATCTTTATACCAGCAATCCTGATACTGCTACAGGAGATGGAATAGCTCTTGCCTATCAAGTAGGATGTAGGATTGCCAATATGGAATTTATTCAGTTTCACCCTACCTGTTTATATCATCCAAAGGCAAAAAATTTTCTAATTTCAGAAGCTTTGAGAGGAGAGGGAGCAATTCTTTTAAATGCAGAAGGGAAAAGATTTATGCATAAATATGATCCAGTAAGAAAAGAGCTTGCTCCAAGAGATATTGTAACCAGAGCTATAGATATGGAAATTAAAAAAACAGGAGCTGAATATGTTTACTTAGATATTTCTCATCTACCTTCAGATTATATTAAAAAAAGATTTCCCTTTATATATGAAACTTGCTTAAAATACGGTATTGATATAACCTCACAGCCAATACCTGTTGTTCCAGCAGCTCATTATCTTTGTGGTGGAATTTATACCAATATATGGGGTCAAACCGATATTCCTAATTTATTTGCCATAGGAGAATGCACTTGTACAGGTCTTCACGGTGGAAATAGACTTGCCTCAAATTCACTTCTTGAAGCCCTTTGTTTTTCCTATCAGGCAAGCTTAAAAATAAAAGAACTTTGGAAAGAACTTAAGAATATTCCTTTTAAAGAACCTCCTATAAAGGAATTAACAGTTAAAGAAATAAAAGAAGAAAAAGTTTTTATTTCTCATAACTGGGATTTAATAAGAAAAATAATGTGGGATTTCGTAGGTATAGTAAGAAGCTTAAAAATGTTAGAATTTGCCCAAAAAAGAATAGAATTTATTAAGAAAGAAATAAAAGAAAACTGGCCAGGTATTTATCTTGATCTTGATACTATGGAATTGAAAAAAATTGCTATAGTAGCTGAATTAATAACTAAGTCAGCTCTTCAAAGATTAGAATCAAGAGGGACTCACTATTTGGTAGAATATCCTTATAAAAAAGACAATTATCAAAGAGATACCATAATTTTAAAAAATTTTTAAAAATTTTCAAAAATTTTTGCAAAATTATCTTTACAAATAAGGTTTTTTTTGATAAGATTTTTAAATGAATTTAAGGTCAGGAGAAAATAGTGAAAGTAATTTTTGATCCAGATATTCCTGAAGAAATCAAAGAAGATATACTTAATGCTATAAAAGAAGAAAATATAGGAGAAATTTGTAAATTTTGTGGAGGAGATACTTTATATGTAGCTCATTTAGGAAATATATTAGATGTAAAGTGTTATGAATGTGGACACTCCTATTTAGAAATAGAGTTGGAGGAGGAATAAAAATTAGTTGGAGTTGTATGATTTAGTAATAGTTGGTGCAGGTCCTGCAGGCATAACCGCTTATCTTTATGCAAAAAGATCTCTTTTAGAGGTTGTTCTTGTTGACAAAATAGGAATCGGTGGTCAGTTACTTTTTATAGATTTTATTGAAAATTATCCTGGTTTTCCAGAAGGAATAACAGGGCCTGAGTTAGCTGATCTATTTAGAAGACATATTGAAACACTTGGTTTAAATTTTAAACAAGGAGAAGTTAAAAAATTAGAAAAGAAAGATAACCTTTTTAAGCTTTATTTAGATAATAATGAAATTTTAACCTCTAAAACAGTCCTTTTATCTATAGGTGCTTCTCCCAGAAAACTAAATATACCTGGAGAAAAGGAATTGACAGGAAGAGGGGTTTCTTATTGTGCAACCTGCGATGGCCCCTTTTTTAAAGATCAAATTATAGCTGTAGTAGGAGGAGGAGATACAGCTTTACAGGAAGCGCTATCCTTAACCAAATTTGCTAAAAAGATATATCTCATTCATAGAAGAAATACTTTCAGAGCAACTAAAATTTTACAAGAAAGAGTTTTTAAAGAAGAAAAAATAGAAATTCTTTGGAATACAATTGTTACAGAAATTAAAGGAAAAGATCAGGTAGAAGAAATAGAAATTTTTAATAAGGAAAAAGAAGAAAGAACTGCTCTTAAAGTTTCAGGAATTTTTATTTTTATAGGTTATGAACCAAATACTCATTGGTTAAGGGGTATTGTAGAATTAGATGAAGAAGGATTTATTATTACTGATGGAGAAATGAGAACCTCTTTTCTTGGAGTATGGGCAGCTGGGGATTGTAGAAGCAAAATAGGAAAACAAATTGTTATTGCCTGTGGTGAAGGAGCAGTAGCAGCAATTTCTATAGAAAATTATCTTCAATCAATAAGGTCTTAATTTTTTCAAAGGGAATTATTCCTTCTCTTATTAAAGAAATTTTATTTTCTACTACAGAAATTACAGTGGAGGGAGAAGGAGCATAAAGAATTCCTCCATCTAAAACAAAATCTACCTCTGGTATTTCATTTAATACTTCCTCAATACTTCTTGAAGGCTTTTTCTCACTTATATTAGCACTTGTTCCTGTAATCGGAGCCCCAAATACTTCACATATTTTTCTTACTACAGGAGAGGAAGAAAGTCTTACTCCTATGGTTCCTGTTTTAGCAGTAAGCAAAGGTGAGATAGATTCTTTGGCTTTAAATATTATAGTTAAAGGACCAGGCCAAAATTTAGAAATTAATTTTTCAGCCATAGGAGGAACTTTTTTTACTACCAGAAAAAGCTGTTCATAATTTCCTATAAGTAAAAGAATGGGTTTATCAAAGGGTCTTTTTTTAAGATAAAACAATCTCTTTATAGCTTTTTCTGAAAATGGATTTGCAGAAAGACCATAAAAGGTTTCGGTAGGAATAGCTCCAACCTTATCTTTCTTTAAATATAAAACTACTTTTTCTGCAACTTCATTGAGATTGGAAAGGTCTTCTGAAAGTTTTAAAATAATAGGACTCATTAAAAATAATTAAGATGAAGAAGCCTCTTTTAAAGAGGGCTTATTTTCTTCTTTTTGAGTTACTTCCTGAATATAGATCCTTTTATAGTAAATTAATCTCTTACAATGGGGACATTCATAATATCTGTTATCTTTTTGCAATTCATTATAAAGCTGAGGAGGAATAGCCATATGACAACCTTCACATACATAATTGTCAACAGGAGCTATCCCAAGTCCCCCTTTCTTTTCTCTTAAAGCTTCATATTTCCTTAAAAGATTAGTAGGAACTTTTTTGGCAATTTTTTCTCTTTTTTTCAAAAGTTCATTTTTATTCATAGAAAGTTTAGTACAAAAAGAATCAAATTTTTGTTTTTCTTCTTCAAAAATACTTTCCACCTTTTTTATTTCTTCTTCCAGTTTTTCCTTCTCTTTTTCTAAATTTTCTATCTCTTCCATTAGTTTTAAAATTTCATCTTCCTTATGCTTATTTGCTTTTTTTATTTCTTCTATCTCCCTAAGAAGAAGTTGGTATTCCCTTGTACCTCTTATTTGTATTAATCGAGCTTGTGTACTTTTTAGTCTTTGGTATTCTTGTTTTAATTCTTCTTCAAAAAGGTCTTTTTGTTTTTTCTTTTCTTCTATGGAGTGATTTAGATTTTCCAATTTTTGTGTCAATGCTTCTTTTTCTTTTTGAACTTTTTTAAGAGATTGAGGGATTTCTTGCATATTTTTTTCAATTTTAAGCACTTCTAAATCAATTTTTTGGAGTTCAATAAGTTTTGATATCTCTTCTTGCATCTATTGATCCTCCCTTTTATGAATAAAAATTTTATATGGACTTTTATTTTTAAATATTTCTATAGGTATTTCTATATTACGGGTTTTTAAAAATTCTTGAATTTTTAATTTAAGAAAAGGTAAAATAAAACTTTCTGAAACTCCGTGATCTATAATAATGAAATTAAAACCTTCTTCACAAGCTTCTTTTGCATAATGATATTTTACATCAGAGGTTATTAAAGTATTAATTCCTAATTTTTTAAGTTCTTCTTTGAGAAAAGCTCCTGATCCTCCACAAAAGCCAAAGGAATCTATCTCTGTGTCTAAATCTCCAACTACCATTACCCAATTATTTATAAGAGCTTTAATTTTTTTAGCCAAATTTTTCAATTTAATGGATTTTTTTAGGTATACAACCCTTCCTAGACCAAAATTTTCATTTTTTTCTTTAAGAATAAAATCAGAGCCTTCTAAATTAAGAGCTTTTATAAAAGCTTCAGAGACTCCTTCAGATATTTTGTCAAGGGGTGTATGCCAAGAAATTAAATTGAGATTTTCTTTTATAAGAGAATAAATTAATTTTCCTTTATATTCATCTTGAATAATATTTGATAAAGGTTTATAGATAAGAGGGTGATGGCTTATAATAAGATTAAGATTTCTTTCTAAAGCATAGGAAACTACATTTTTAGAGACATCTACAGTTAAAAGTATGCCAGAGACAGGATTAAAAAAGGAACCTATTTGTAATCCGTTATTATCTTGAGGTTCTGCTAACTGGAGGGGTGCTATAGTTTCTAAAAACTTACAAATATCTTTTACATAAAGAGACATATTTTATTAATGGGCCCGCCAGGATTCGAACCTGGGACCTTCCGGTTATGAGCCGGTGGCTCTAACCAGCTGAGCTACGGGCCCTTTTTTCTCTGCAATCTTATAAAATAATATAACTTTTATTTCTTGTCAAGATAAACGTTGTTTATGCTTGTGCTTGCATTCAGGACATAAGCCAAAAAAGATAATCTGATACTCAATTACTTCACAATCCTTTATTTCTTCAGGAATACTTAAATTGTCCTTAATATTTTCAATATCTATAACCTTTTTGCAGGCTTTACAGAAGAAATGATGATGAAGATGTGTAAAAGGGTCAAATCTTTTTCTTGTGCTTTCAACACTTATTTCCTTTACTAACCCTTTTTCTGCAAGTACTTCTAATGTATTATAAACTGTAGCAAAAGACATACTTGGAAAACGAGGTTTTAATGCACTATAAATGTCTTCAGCTGAAGGGTGGGATTTGTTATTTTCTAAAAATTCAAGAATTGCCAACCTTTGAGGAGTTAATTTTAATCCTAAACTCTTGTAAAATCTTAATTTTTCTTCGGTCATTTATTTTCATCCTCCTTAAAATTTTTTATAAATTTATTATAAGTTTAAAACATTTTTTTATTTATGCAAGTTTTTAAAAGATTTTAATTGTTCCCAATTTAATTCTTTTAAACCTAAGCAAGAATTTTGAATAATTTTAAAATTTTCTTCATCTTCAAAAATAGCAGAAACTAAAGGCCACTCCTTACATTTTTCAGGTTTAACAGGATGAATTTTACAACCCCTTTTTTCTTTATCAAAAAATATACAAAACTCATCTTTTACTTTCATTTCTATTCTAAATTTTCCTTTTTTAACAGTATACAATTCTAAAAAATCCTTCTCAGAAAGATTTAAAAATTGAGCAATTTTTAAGATATCCTTTTTAGAAAGACTAACTGTAGATTCACCTTTACAACAAGAACCACACCTTTTACATTTAAATTTTTTCATTTCAAAAATTTTTCAATTTCTACAGGTTCATAGAAGGGGGTAAATTTATCCCAAAAATGTGGTTCTGTGCATCCTATACATGGATGTCCTGAACTTACAGGCCATGCTAAATCACCACAAAATTTAATTCCTGGGCAATTGGCATGTGTAACAGGTCCTTTACACCCAAGTTTATAAAGACAATAACCTTTTCTATGTCCTTCATCTCCAAAAGCTTCTGCAAATTTTTCTTCCTCAAAATAATCTAATCTTTCACAATAATCATGAATAACTCCGCCATAAGCAAATAAAGGTCTTTTAAGGTCATCAAGCAAAGGAAATTTATGGAAAATAAAAATATAAAGAAGAGTAGCTAAAAAATTATAAGGATTAGGTGGACATCCAGGGATATTTATAAGGTTTTGTTTATCTTTAATTACATCTTTTACTCCTACTGCTCCTGTTGGATTTGGTGCTGCTGCCGGAATTCCTCCAAAACAGGCACAAGTCCCTAAGGCAATAATAAATTTTGCATTTTTAGTAACTTTTTTAACTAATTCTACCGCAGGTTTATTTCCAATTTTACAATAAATTCCCTTATCTTTAACAGGAATTGCTCCCTCAACTACACATATGTAATTTTTTTTATACATTTCTATAGTATGTTGAAGTGCTTCTTCTGCTTGTTTTCCAGCAGCAGCCATTAAAGTTTCATGATATTCTAAATTAATAATATTTAAAATTACCTCTTTTATTGATGGAAAGTCATTTCTCAAAAGAGCCTCTGTACACCCTGTACAACCCATAAAATGAAGCCATACAAGAGTTGGTTTATTAGTTAGTTTAGAGATACTATCTTTTATTATAGAATCTTTAACAAATTTAATTACATATTTAGGTTTTACCTCCATAGGACAAACGGGGATACATTTTCCACACTGAACACAATACCAAAAAAGTTCCTTGGTGGGACTATCTATAAAACCAAGATGTAAAAGATGCATAATTTTTCTGGGATCAAATTCATTTATTCTTTTTTTAACAGGACAAACCCCTGAACAGGATCCGCATTTGAAACATAATTCAAAATTAAATTGGGTAAAGTTCACAAATTTCTCCTATTTCAACTTTTTATTATTTGAAAATAAATTTTTTCTAATACTTCCTTTTCCACTTGTGTTTTTTGTAAGAGTGTTTTGAAATCCCTTATACCTTCTTGTATAAATTCCTTTATTGTTATTTCTAATAATTTAGCTTTTAGCTTATCAAGTAGTTTCTCTCTTATTTTCTTTTCAATGGTAGAGAGGGAAAAATCCTTTAAAGATTTAAGTTCTGTTGAAATATTTCCAAGAAGAAATCTTATTTGTCGGTCTTGACAAATCTTTGAGGCAGAGTTGAGGTATACTATTTTATCTTTTTCATTCCAATTTTTTTCCTTTCCCAAGGGTCCGAGGTTTTTGATAACTTTAAAAAACTCATTTAAATCTTTAACTAATTTAATTGATTCATTGGAGGATATCCACTCTAATTTAAGACGATCTGGATTTATTCCAATTTCATTCATTAAAGTTTTGGCAAACTCACCAATTATTAAGGCTTGAAAATTTCCTTCTATATATTTACATTCACCTAATTTACATCCACCTATAAATATTCCGTCAGCTCCATATTTAAAGGCTTCAAAAATAAAAAGAGGATCAATTCTTCCGCTACACATAACTCTTATAATTTTGTAATAGGGTGGATGAATTATGCGGGCAGTACCTGCCCCATCAGCAGCTGTATAACCTCACCAATGACACATAAAACCTATTATAGCAGGTTCAAATTCCATTTAATTTACCTCCTTAGCTTCTTTAATCTGTGAAGTAAAAAGGTCTATTTTAAAGGTTCTTATCTGTTCTAATAAGGCATCATTATAAAAGCCTGCAATCTCAATAGCAAAAACAGGACAATGAGAAGCACACACTCCACAACCTTTACAAAGAGCTTTTATTATTTGAGCTTTTTTCTTTTTATCAAGTTTTATAATTTCAATGGCAAAGAAGGGACACAAATTTTTACAAATACCACACCCTATACATTTATTAATATCAACTTCTGCATAAATGGGAGGAATTTCTATGAATTTTTTGACAAGGAAAGTACCTGCTTTTGCTGCACATGCCTTTGCCTCATTTATTACTTCTGGTAGTGGTTGAGGTTTATGAGCGAGACCACAAATAAAAATACCCTCAGTAGGTGTTTCAACAGGTTTTATTTTTATGTGAGTTTCTTTTAAAAATCCGTACTCATCTACATAAACTCCTAAATTTTTAAAAATATTTAAAAGATGTTCATCCTTTTCAGGAACAATACCAACTGATAAAACAATTAAATCTGGATAAAGCTCTAATTCTTTAAGAAGAAGAGTATCATATACTTTTACTTTAAATTTTTTATTTTTTCTTATAATTTTAGGTCTCTTTTTATCAGGAAATCTTATAAATTTTATACCCATTTTTCGAGCTTCTAAATAATATTTTTCATAAAATCCATAAGCTCTTATGTCTCTATAAAGTATAAAAACATCTATTTCATTATTTAGTTTTTTTAACTTCATTGCATTTTTTAAAGCATGAATACAACAAACTTTACTGCAATAATCCAGTTCATCTCCTCTTGAACCTGCACATTGTATCATTACCACTTTTTTAATATTTTCTTTTAAACCCTCTTCATAAAGAATTTTTTCTAAGTCAAGCTGAGTAATAATTGTTTTCCCATTAATAGGATATTTAGCAGGTCTATATTCTTTTCCACCAGTTGCTATAATTATTACACTATGATCAATTATTTCCTTTTTGTCACCGATTTTAATAGAAGTTTTGTAATTTCCTGTATATCCCGAAATGTTTTCAATTTGAGCTTCTGTATAAATTTTGATGTTGGGATGGGTTTTTGTCTTTTTAATTAATTGATCAAGGTAAGTTTGTAAATCTTCACCCTCTATTACAGATTTAATCTTTTTAGTCTGTCCTCCCAAATTTTTCCCTTTTTCAACAAGATATACTTTAAAACCTTGTTCTGCTATAGAAAGAGCTGAAGTAAGCCCAGCAACACCTCCTCCTATAACAAGTGCAGAAGGAATATTAAGAATTACCTCATATGTAACAGGTTTGAGTTTTTGAGCTTTAACTATAGCCATTCTAATTAAATCTTTTGCTTTTTCAGTGGCTTTTTTTGGATCATCATAATGGATCCACGAACATTGTTCTCTAATGTTAGCCATTTCAAATAAAGCGGGATTTAGTCCAGCTTCCTTTAAAGTATCTTTAAATATAGGTTCGTGAGTTCTTGGAGTACAAGATGCTACTACAATTCTATTGAGTCTGTGTTCTTTAATTTTTTCTTTAATTTTTTCTAAAAAATCTTGGCTACAAGTAAATATACCTCTTTCTACAGTTATTACATTGGGTAAATTTTTGGCATATTCTTCTAAGCTTTCCATATTAATAACACCTGCTATATTAGAACCGCAATGACAAAGAAAAACACCTATTCTGGGGTCCATCTTTATTATTTCTTCATCTTCAGGAGGATAAGATTTTTCTACCATTGAGGAGAATCTTACATTTTTTAAAAGTTCTGATACATAAGCTGCAGCAGAAGAAGCCTGCACTACACTTTCATGAATATCTTTTGGTCCTTGAAAAGTTCCAGCTACATAAATTCCCGGAGAAGTAGTTTCACAGGGATTTAAAAAACTGGTTTTAGCAAAACCAAATTCATTAAGATCAATTTTAAAAATTTTGGCAATTTCTTGAGCATCTTCAGGTGGGGAAAGCCCTGTAGATAAAATTACCATATCAAAAGGTTCTATCTTTAATTTGCCCTTTTCATCTATATAATGGATATGGATCTTATTATTTTTCCTATAAATTTTCCCAGGCCTTGTCTTTAAAATTTTGAATTTGTATCTTTTTATTGCTTCTTCAAAAACCTTGTCAAGCTCTTTTATAGGTGATCTAACATCTATAAAAAAGAAAGTAATATCACAAGAGGGATAATGTTCTTTTATTACAATAGCCTGTTTAATTGAGATTGCACAACAGATGGAAGAACAGTAAAGTCTATTATTTCTTATATCTCTTGAACCTATACACTGTAGAAAAGCAATTTTTTCAGGGGGTTTAAAATCTGTTTCTTTAATAAATTTACCTTCTGTAGGACCTGATACACAGGTTAATCTTTCAACCTCAGTAGTATGTAAAATATCTTTATACTTTCCATAACCGTATTTTTCTAATATCTCATAAGGAGGGATTCCTGAACCAGGAGCAAGTATAATAGCACCTACCTTAATATTTCTTATTAAAGGCTTTTGATCAAAATTTATAGCTTTTGAGGTACAAACTTCTATACACATTTCACAAGGTTTGTTGTGAGCAAGTTTTAAACATGCATTGGGATCAATATAATAAGTGCTTGGCATTGCTTGAGGGGAATCAATATGAGTAGCTTTTGTAAAACAGAGATTTACATTAAACCAATCTAAAGTAAATGCTTGACAAAATTTTGTGCATTCTCCGCAGCTTCTACATTTTTCTGGATCTATATATCTTGGATTAATTTTTAAAGTTACTTCAAAATTTCCAGGTTTCCCTTTTACTTTAATAACTTCTGTTAAGGTTAAGATTTCAATATTTGGAGACCTCCCGGCCTCCGCCATTTTGGGAGCAAGTATTCATATACTGCATTCAATAGTAGGGAAAGTCTTATCAAGCTGAGCCATTATTCCACCTATAGTAGGTTTCTTTTCCACAAGATAGACATAATATCCAAGTTGTGAGAGATCTAAAGCTGCCTGAATACCTGCAACCCCTCCTCCTAATACTAAAACCTTTCCTACCATATTACTCATTTTTAAACCCTTTTATAAGTAATAAGTTTTATACACAACGTTATTAGTATAGAACAATTAAAAATTAAATCAATATAAAAAAATTTTTTCGAGAAAATTTTTACAATTTAAAATTAAAATATTTCGTAAAAAAGAGGATCTTTAATTCCAGCCTCTTTAAAAGCTTTCAATCTTAATTTGCAAGAATCACATTTTCCGCAAGCTTTTTCACCACCTTTATAACAGGACCAGGTTAAATGGAAAGGTGTTTTTAGTTTTATACCAAGTTCAACAATTTCTTTTTTAGTAAGATTTATAATAGGTGTTTCTATTTCAATCTGTGTCTCAGGTTTTGTTCCTATATTCATAGCTTGATTAAAAATTTCTATAAATTTTTTTCTACAATCTGGATATCCAGAAAAATCAATCTCATTTACTCCTATAAATATTTTTTTTGCTCCTATAACTTCAGCCCAAGCAGTAGCAATACTTAAAAAAATGCCATTTCTAAAAGGGACATAGGTAGAGGGAATACCGTTTTCTTGTTTTTCTGGGATTTCAAGTTCTTCTGAGATTAGGCTTGATCCTCCAAAATCTTTAAAAAAAGAAAGGTAAACAATTTGGAATTTTTCTGGTTTAAAAAATTCTATTAATTTATAAAAACATTCTAACTCTTTTTCTTGAGCTTTTTGTCCATATTGAAAGTGTAAAAAGGCAAGTTTATAATTTTGAGAAGCAACACTTGCACATACAGCACTATCCATTCCACCGCTTAAAAGAACTATAGCAAGCTCTTTTTTCATGGTTTATAAAATTAAAAAAAGCGCCCCCAAGGGGATTTGAACCCCTGTCGCCGGCGTGAAAGGCCGGTGTCCTGGACCTGGCTAGACGATGGGGGCAACTTTTTATGGGCCGGGTAGGATTCGAACCTACGACTCCCAGCTTAAAAGGCTGGTACTCTGCCTGGCTGAGTTACCGGCCCTTTATTTTTATTAATTGTGTTTTCAAAATATAAATTAAATCTCTTCTTTGTCAAGCTTTTTATTTAGTTTGATTTTAATCTCTATATTATCGATTTTGTCAGGAACATCCTTTAAAATCTTTATAAATCCTAATAAAGGATAAGTGAGTGCATCTTCAACAAAACTTTTCATAGGTATTTTCTTATTATTAATTTTAAGTAAAACTCTTGGCTCATATTTTCTAATAAGTTCCTCAATAAAATTGGCAAGAATCTCGTAATCTTTAAAAAGGAAGAATTTTTCTTCAGGATAGAGAGATTCCCATTTTTCTAACTCATCTTTTACTACAAAACCTAATAAATTTCTTATTTCATTTTTTATCTTTTTTAAATCTTCATTCTTTTCTTTTACAACCCAAATTTTGTGAACCATATCAAAGTTTTTAAATCCCTCTAAAATCACTATGTTAAAATTCCAGAAAAGAGACTGAAAATAAACATACCAATCTTTTAAAGAGGAGAAGTCTAAATTTTCGGGTTTTAAATAAAGGGTAAATAAATTTTCTTGAAAAAATCCAACTAAAGGAACTCCTTTCTTTCTATAAAGCCATGTATCCTTTTCTGGAATATCTGTAAAAATATCCTTTTCTTTAGAGGATTTTATAACAGCAATTTTATAACCTTTATTTTTAAGAATTTCGTATAAAGAGAGAGCAAGAGTTGTTTTTCCAGCATTATGATATCCGGAGATAGACAATAAAAAGGGCATAAATTAAATAGTAATTTCTTCTCCTATTTTTGGAATAATAAGAATAATTGAAATATTATATTTTTTTAATTCTTTTTTAAAACTTTCTATATCTCCTGTAAGAATTGGAAAAGTTTCATAGTGCATGGGGATTACAATTTCAGGTCTTATAAGGTCACAAGCCTTAGCAGCTTCTTTAGGCCCCATTACATAATGATCTCCTATAGGAAGGAAAGCAACTTTAGGAGAATAAAGTTCCCCAATTAATTTCATATCATAAAACAATCCTGTGTCTCCTGCATGATAAATAGAGGTTCCATTTTCCAAGGTTATTACAAATCCACAAGCACTTCCTCCATAACTACCATCAGAAAATGAGGAACTATGTAAAGCAGGGACCATAGTAAATCTTAAGTTATTTATTTTATACGTTCCACCTATATTCATTCCCGTTACTTTGGGAATTTTTTGTTTAAGTAAATACTGCTGTATTTCGTGGATAGCAATTACTTCAGTAACAGCTGTTCTTGCAAGTTTAAGAGTATCTCCCAGATGATCTCCATGGGCATGAGTTATTAAAATAAAGTCATAGGGACCAAGATCAATATTTTTTGGAGCCAAGGGATTACTTATCCATGGGTCTATAAGTATTTTTTTTCCTTCTTCAGTAATAATTTTAAAACAGGAATGACCATAAAAGGTTATTTTCATTTTAAATTATCCAATTAAAAAGATAAATTAAGAGCGGGCGACGGGATTCGAACCCGCGACCTACAGCATGGCAAGCTGCCGCTCTACCAGGCTGAGCTACGCCCGCAAACTATTTATAATATACTCTGATTTTTAAACCAGTCAATAATCATGCTATTTTTCAATTCCAAAATATTCAGAAAGTTTAACTAATTTTTCATATTCTTCATCAACTCTTTTTTGGATGAATTTAATTTGTTCAGGTGTTAAATGTCTGAACCTTCTCTGGAGTTTCAAATATTCTTCCACAGGTTTTTGTGGAGTGATTCTTTTTTCCAATACATATTTTCCGTATTTTCCAAGCAATCTTTTTTCTATGGGTGTATGACCAATTAATTTATTAATAACATACCTTCCTTCTATTACTTCATAAAGAGGGAAAACTCTTGTTTCTACAGCTAATTTAGCAACTAAAATACTATCTTCACTTTTACATCCCCAGCCAGTGGGACAAGGAGAAAATATATGAAGAAAAGTAGGACCATTTATTAAAGATGCTTTTTTTACCTTATTCATAAGGTCAATAGGAAAGGCAGGGCTTGCTGTTGCTGCATAGGGAATATTATGAGCAACTACTATTCCCATAATATCTTTTTTCCAAGTAACTTGTCCTTTTATAATTTTTCCAGCAGGACTTGTAGTAGTATGAGCTCCAAAAGGAGTTGCACTTGATCTTTGAACACCTGTATTCATATAAGCCTCATTATCTAAACAAATATAAATAAAATCATGCCCTCTTTCTAAAGCTCCAGAAAGAAATTGAAGTCCTATGTCAAAAGTTGCTCCATCTCCTGCAAAAACAACTATATTTATCTTTTCTCTTTTAGGGAGCTTGCCCTTTCTTTTTAAAACTTTAATAGCTGCTTCAATTCCTGAAGCAACTGAGGCTGAATTTTCAAAAGCAACATGTATCCAGGGCACCCTCCAAGAAGTATACGGAAAGGGACTTGAAATAATTTCCATACAACCGGTAGCAGATACTGCAATAGTATTTGGACCAAGTACTTTTAGAGCTAATTTAAGAGGCAAAACTGTTCCGCAACCTTGACAAGCTCTGTGTCCTGGAGCAAATCCTTCATACTCAGGTAAATTTTTTAAATTAAAACCTTTAAAATCTTTTAGCTCTGGTCTCATTACTTTATTCCATTACTCCATAAATTTCATAAGAAAATTTAGGTTTTTTATTTATTGCTTCATAAGTTCTTTCAAAAAGTTCAATAAAGTCCTCCACTGTCACATCTCTTTGACCAAGTCCAGCAATAAAGTTTATCACTTTAGGCCTTTTATTAGACTGATAAAGAGCAGAACGAACTTCTATTCCTACAGGACCACCTGTTGAACCATGACTTACAGCTCTATCTATAACTCCAAGAGCTTTTATTTTTCCTATAGCTTTTAGAAAGTCTTTTAAAGGAAAGGGTCTCCAAAGTCTTAATCTTATAAGTCCAGCTTTTTTTCCTTTCTTTCTTAAAAGATCAACTGCATTCATAGCTGTTTCAGCAAGGCTTCCCATAATAAGAAGAGCAACTTCTGCGTCTTCCATTTGATAAGTTTCCACAGGCTGATATCTTCTTCCCGTTAATTTTTCAAATTCTTTCCAAGCATTTACTATAATTCTATAAGAAGCTTTTAAGGCTTCATCTTGAGCTTTTTTTGCCTCAGTATAGATTTCTGGGACTCCTATAGCTCCCATAGTGATAGGGTTTTTGGGATCTAATTTATATTTCATACGAAGAGGAGGAACATATTTATCAACTAATTCTTGATCTAAAAGTTCAATAGGTTCTATTACGTGGGAAAGGGTAAATCCATCTATATTTAACGCAACCGGAAGTAAAGCTTTTTCAGCAACTCTATAGGCATGATATATAAGATCTACTGCTTCTTGTCCATTTTCAGCAAAAGTGGTTATCCACCCAGAGTCTCTCATAGTCATTACATCTGAATGATCATTCCATATACTTATAGGAGCGGAGATAGAGCGATTGACAATAACCATTACAATGGGAAGTCTTAAAGCAGAAGCAATAAAAAGGTTTTCATACATTAAAAGTAGTCCCTGAGAGGAGGTAGAGGTAAAAGTTCTTGCACTTGTTGCAGATGCTCCTATACAGGCACTCATGGCTGCATGTTCAGACTCAACAGGTATATATTCAGCATCAAGTTCTCCATTGTTTACAAGTTCAGCTAAGTGTTCAACAATATGGGTTTGAGGTGTAATTGGATAGGCCGAAATTACATCAACTTTACACTGAGCAACTGCTTCAGCTATAGCAATAGAAACTTCTTTACCTATTTTCTTTTTTATTTTTAAGGGTTCACTTATAGAAAGGGGGATTTTTTTTATTAATTCTTTTCTCAATTTAAGCCTCCTCTAATATCATAGTTATAGCTCCTCTGGGACAAATTTGGGCACAAATTCCACAACCCTTACAATAATAAGAATTGCTTATATAATATCCTTCCTCATCTTTTTTATAACAGAGATCTGGACAAAATACATAACATAATCCACATTTTATACATTTTTCTTTATTAAGAATAGGTCTAAAAGCTTTCCAATCTCCGGTTTTAAATTTAATTGAATTTCCCGGTTCTAAAATAAACATTCCAGGTGCTAATTTTTTCCAACTAATTAATCCTTGATCTTTTGGCATTTTTGCACTCATAAATTTTAGTTTCTTCTAAAGCTCTATGTAAAGCTTTAATATTTTTTTCAGCAAGTTTACCAAATCTTTCTTTTAAAGTTTCTTCTATATGCTTTAATTCTATAAGCCCTGTAACTTTAAGAAGAGCACCTAACATAGTAGTATTGGTAATAGGGATACCTATTTCTTCAATAGCAATTTTATTTGCATCAACTAAAGCAAGCTTACCTTTATAGTCTCCCAAAATTTTTCTAACCTCTTCTTCTGGAAGACTAGAATTTAAAATGGCTACACCATTTTCTTTTAGTCCATCCGTAACCTTAGTTATTTTAGGGAGAGAGGGGTCAAGCACCAAAATAATATCAGGATGATATATTTTTTCCCTGATTCTTATTCTTTCTTCTCCAATTCTTGCAAAAGCCTGAACAGGTGCTCCTCTTCTTTCAGGTCCAAAACTTGGAAATGCCTGAGCAAACTTACCTTCTTTTATAGCTGCTATAGCAATTAATTCAGCAGAAGTTACTGCTCCCTGACCTCCTCTTCCATGAATTCTTATTTCTATCATCGCAGCATCCTTAAATTACGATTTGAGAATTTTATAAATAGCACATCAAGATATTTTGTCAATAAAAAAAGTTAGTTTAAAATAAATTTTAACAAATTTTTAAAAAGGAGAGAAAATATGGGGGAACTAAAAGGAAAAGTGGCGTTAATAACTGGAGCAGGGAGAGGTATAGGAAGAGCAATAGCTTATGAACTTGCTAAAGAAGGTGCTGAAGTGATTATTAACTATAGAAGATCAGAAGAAAAAGCAAAGAACTTAGTTGAAGAAATAGAAAAAATGGGAGGAAAAGCTCATCTGGCAAGATTTAATGTAGCTAATTTAGAAGAAATAAAGGAGAAAATAAAAGAGATTGAAAAAGAGATCGGAAATATTCATATTTTGGTTAATAATGCAGGTATTGTTAAAGATACTTTATTTTTGAGAATGAAAGAGGAAGATTGGGATGAAGTTATTAAAACTAATTTATATTCAGTTTTTTATGTTACACAGGCAGTTTTACCAATGATGATAAAAGAAAGATGGGGAAGAGTTATTAATATATCTTCATTGGTAGCATTTACAGGAAATCCTGGGCAAACAAATTATGCAGCTGCAAAAGCAGGAATTATAGGGTTTTCAAAAGCACTGGCTTTAGAAGTTGCAAGTAGAAATATCACCGTAAATGTAATTGCTCCAGGTTATATAGAAACTGATATGACAGCAGGGCTTCCAGAAAAAGTAAAAGAGGCATTTTTGCAACAAATTCCACTTAGAAGGACTGGACTTCCAGAAGAAGTAGCTTATTTAGCTGCCTTTTTAGCAAGTGAAAAAGCAAGCTACATAACTGGTTGTGTATTTCATGTAAATGGAGGTTTATACAGAAGTTAATTTTTCTTGAAAATTTTTAAAAAAGTTTTAAAATAAAATTAATTATAAGTGAAAAGGGAAAATTATGGAAATTCTTATTTTTGGTAATCCAATTTTAAGAAAAAAGGCAAAGCCAGTTGAAAATATAGACGGAGAATTAAAGAAAGTTATAGATAAAATGGCTGAAACTATGTATAAAGCTAAAGGTATTGGTCTTGCTGCAAATCAGGTGGGGATTTTGAAAAGATTTTTTATAATGGATGTTTCCCAAAGAGAGGGAAAAAATAAATTAGAGGTTTATATAAATCCAGAAATAATTTCTGCAGAAGGAGAGATTGTTTATGAAGAAGGGTGTTTAAGTATTCCTGGATACTTTGCTCCTGTTAAAAGATATGCCAAAATTTATATCAAAGCTTATGATATAAATGGTAACCCTATTGAAAAAGAATTAGATGAAATTTCTGCTATAGCCTTTCAACATGAATATGATCATCTTGAGGGAATTTTGTTTATAGATAGACTTTCACCTGTTAAAAGAGAACTTTTCAAAAGGTGGTGGAAAAAACATTATAAAAAATAAATTTTTTAAGGTTTATTAATTAATCTAAATCTTTCTATATGAGTTGTATAGCCCTCTTTGTTGAATTCTAAATAAATTCCTTCTACTTTTACCTTTTCACTTTTTTCTACTTCTAATTTTCTTGGAACCATAGTAATATACATTTCTAAGGCTTGATTTATTTTCATTCCTATGATACTTTCTACAGCGCCACACATTCCAACATCAGTTATATAACCTGTTCCTTTGGGCATGATCCTTTCATCCGAGGTTTGCACATGTGTATGTGTGCCTATTACTGCTGAGACAAGACCATCTAAAAAATATCCCAAGCCAAGTTTTTCTGAGGTAGCTTCTGCATGGAAATCAATTATTATAAAAGGAGTTTCTTTCTTTATTTCCTGAACAAGGTATTTACCTAAATTAAAGGGATTTTCTAAAGGTCTCATAAAGGTTCTACCTTCTAAGTTTATTACTCCAAGTTTAATATTTTTTTTAGTATAAATAATCCAGCCTTTACCAGGAGCATTTTCTCCGTAATTTGCTGGTCTTAAGACTCTTTCTGTTTTTTGAAGATAGGGGAAAAACTCTTTTTTCCAAATATGATTTCCTGAAGTAAGAACATCTATTCCGTAAGAAAAAAGTTCTTCAGCAACTTTTTCTGTTAATCCGTATCCGCCTGCTGCATTTTCAGCATTAGCTATGATGAAATCAGGCTTATATTTTTTTATTAATTTTGGAAGAAAGATCTTTACTGCTTTTCTTCCAGAATTACCTACTATATCTCCTAAAAATAACAATTTTACTTTATTTGGCATATTCAATAGCTCTTGTCTCTCTTATGACAGTAACTCTTACAATTCCTGGATAGGTTAATTCTTTTTCTATCTTTTGGGCAATTTCACGAGCTAATATATAAGCTTCTTCATCACTTATCTTTTTATCATTTACTATAACTCTTATTTCTCTTCCAGCTTGTATAGCAAAAGCTTTTTCTACCCCTTCAAAGGAAGTAGCAATAACTTCAAGCTCTTTTATTCTTTTTACATAGGCTTCTAACAGTTCTCTTCTTGCTCCTGGTCTTGCTCCGGATATTGCATCAGATATTTGCAAAATCATTCCTAATAAGCTTGTAATAGGAATATCTTCATGATGGGAAGCTATTGCATTTACAATATCTTCTTCTTCTCCATATTTTCTTGCTATTTCAGCACCTATAAGTGCATGGGGACCCTCCATTTCATAGGAGGAAGCTTTTCCTATATCATGAAGCAGAGCGGCTCTTTTTGCTTTTTTTACATCCATTCCAAGTTCACTTGCTATGGCTCCACAAATTATAGCGGTTTCAATTGAATGTTGCAAAACATTTTGACTATAACTTGTTCTATATTTTAACTTTCCAATCATTTTAATAAGTTCTGGATGGAGTCCATAAATTCCCAACTCAAAACAAGTTTTTTCTCCTACCTCCATTAAATGATGCTCTATTTCTTCTTCTACTTGTTTAACAATTTCTTCAATTCTTGAAGGATGTATTCTTCCATCTGCAATAAGTCTTTCTAAAGCAATACGAGCAATTTCCCTTCTTAAAGGGTCTACACAGGATAGAACTACTACTTCAGGAGTATCATCTATTAAAAGATCAACCCCAGTTAAGGTTTCAAAAGTCCTTATATTTCTTCCTTCTCTTCCGATTATCCTTCCCTTCATTTCTTCATTTGGAAGTTGGACCACAGAGACCGTTTTTTCTGTAACAAAAGGTACAGCAGCTTTTGAGACAGCATAAGCTAAAATTTCTTGGGATTTCCTTTTAGCCTCCTCTTTTGCTTCATTTTCAAACTTTACAATAAATTTTGCTTTTTCTTCTTTTAGTTCCTCTTCTATTTTTTTAAGGAGCAATTCTTTGGCATCTTTTTCTGATAATCCAGAAATTCTCTCTAATTCTTCTTTGGTTTGTTTTAATATTTCATCAATTTGTTTTTTTTCAGCTTCAATAAGAGCCTTTAGTTCTTCAACTTCTTTTAATTTTTTTTCTAAAATTTCTTCTCTTTTAATAAGACTTTCTTCTTTATAGATAAGCCTTTCTTCTTTTAGAGAGACTTCTTTCACTCTTTTTTCAAACTCTTTTTCTAAAGCATGCTTATGAGCTAAGAGTTTTTCTTTTATCTCAATTTCTGCTTGCTGAAGTTTTAATTTTGCTTCATTTTCAGCTTTTTTTAAAATTTCTTTAGCTTTTTGCTCGGCATCTTTAAGAAGGGTTTCTGCTGTCTTTTTTGCTTCTAATTCTTTCTTTTTTTGAATATATAAATAGATTCCAGCAAAAAGTAGAGCAATTAAAAATCCTATTATTATTCCCAAAAAGATGTTCATATTTAATTCCCCCTTTTAATATAATTTAAATTTTAGAGGGAGAAGAAAAGAGGATAAAAATTGATATTTATAAAAAATAGAAAACCCCAGAGTGCCGTGAGGACTTTCTGTTCCAAGCTCTATGGAAAATACTTTTGGGGTGGGGTCTGATAAGCCCTAAACGCTTTTTTAAGAGCAAAAGAGCCTCAGAACCACCTTTCCCCCTCATTTTAGCAGTGTTAGCTTGGCAGGTCAACTTCATCCTCACGAACACCCCAGGATAAAATTTCTTTTTCTAAAAACTCCCCCACCTTATTAAGTTGAGTTTTAACACAATTTTCTAAAGCCTCTTTCTCTTTTTTAATTTTTATATAATCATATGCTACTTGTAAAAGAAGCCAAACAGCTAATTTAAAGGTAGGAACCTTTTTAAAGGTTTCTACCTCCCTTTTTTTATCTTCTAAATATTCTAAAACTTCTTTAACTTCCTCTTCCGAAACAAAAGATCGGAAAAGGAAAGTTTGCCCTAAAAATTCAAAACTTATTGCTTTTGTTTTTTGCATTTTTTACCTATATTTGGGAGAGTTTTTCTATTAAACTACCTATCCTTTCTTTTATTATCCTTCTTTCCTCCTCCCTCCTATTTATTTCTTCTAAAAGTTTAATATTTTCTTGCTCTTTTTCTTTTAATTTGATCAGTAAAGCCTCTTTTTCATTCTTTAATTGAACTACTAAGGAAAGAAGAGCATCAATTTTTTCTTCCAAATTTGTAATATCTTGAAAATCCATTCATCCCCCCAGAAAGCATTAAGATCTTATTAAAAATTCTTATTTAAAAATTAAAATCTATTTTAATCTTTTTGTCAAGAGTGATTTAATTTATACTATTTCTAACATTCTTTTAACCGCAGAGTAGGCATTTTTTATAATCTCTTCTGGAAGATTTATTTCAAACTCTAAATTTTCTAAAGCATTGAATACATTTTCTAAAGAAATTTTTTTCATAGAAGGACATACCATTTTTTCTGGAGAAGGATGATAAAATTTTTTATCTGGGTTTTCTTTACTTAAAGGATAAAGAAGACCAACCTCAGTTCCTATAATAAATTCCTTATAAGGAAGTTCTTTAGCAAGTCTTAACATCCCACTGGTTGAAGCTACATAATCTGCAAGATCAATTACTTCAGGAGGGCACTCAGGATGAGCTATAAAAATAGCAGAAGGATGTTCCTTTTTAGCTTTTACTACTTCTTGAGGTGTTAAAAAATGATGAAAAGGGCAAAAGCCTTCATGATAAATAATTTTTTTATCTGGATAAAACTTCTGAGTATATTGAGCTAAATTCATATCTGGAAGCATGATTACTGTTTTTTCTTTTAATGTTCCAACTACCTTTATTGCATTAGCAGAGGTACAGCAAATATCACTAAGAGCCTTTATTTCAGCATAAGAATTTACATAGGTTACAACAGGCGCATCTGGATATTTGTTTTTCAAAGCTATTACATCCTCAGGAGTTATCATCTCTGCCATTTCACAATAGACCTCTTTAACAGGTAGTAAAACTTTTTTCTTAGGAGAAACAATTTTTGCTGTTTCTGCCATAAAAAATACACCACAAAAAACTATAACCTCTGCATCCGTTTTACTTGCTTTTAAACTCAATTCTAAGGAATCCCCTCTTAAATCTGCTATATCTTGAATTTCAGGAGGTTGATAATTATGGGCAAGAATAATTGCCTTTCTTTTTTCCTTTAATTTTAGAATTTTTTCTACTAAATTTTCTTTATTCATATTTTAATAATTTAATTATTTAATTTATAATTTTATTTAATAATTTAATTTATAATTTGATAATTTAAAGGATCTTTAGTGCTTTTTCTAAATTTTTATAGCATTCAAAAGGTACATTTAGATTGTTTAATCCTTTTCCCAATTTTATATCAGGCTTGTTTTTTCCATGAAAATCACTCCCTCCAGTTAACAATAACCCCAATTCTTTAGCAAACTCCATTAAAAATTTAGTAAAATCAGTTGTATGTTCAGGATAAAAAACTTCTATTCCCATTAGTCCAAAATCTTTAAGTTTTTTAATATAGTTTTTTAATTCCAAAAGATTTAATTTTAAAGTTACAGGATGGGCAAGAACAGGAACTCCTTTTGCTTCAAGAATTAATTTGATAGCTTCTTCAGGTAAAAGAAGGGCTTTAGGCACATAAGCAGGCGCTCCCTTTTTAAGATATTTTTGGAAAGCCTCTTCAAAGGATTTAACAATACCCTTTTTGACTAAAAGATTTGCCATATGAGGTCTTCCTATTTCTCCTTGGGCAATCTCCTTTAACTCCTCTAAGGTTATCCTTATGCCAAGATTGTTTAATTTTTCAATCATTTTTTTATTTCTCTCTTCTCGAGCTTTTTTAAGTTTTAGAAGAACTTCATTTATTTTTGGGATTTTAGGTTCTAAAAAATATCCTAAAAGATGGAAATGCCCAGGTCCTTCAAATTTAATACTTATTTCTATTCCACATAAAAAAGGAAGATCTACTTCCTTAGCAGTTTTATAAGCAGGTTTTAAGCCATCTATGGTATCATGATCAGTAAGAGCAAGGGCTTGCAATTTTTCCTTTTTAGCAAGGTAAACTAATTCCTCAGGAGAAAGAGTTCCGTCTGAAGCAGTTGAATGTGTATGAAGATCTATCAAATTTTTTTTACTCCACGATTGAGCTTATTTTGATAGGAGTATTTAATAAAGGATTTAAAAAGAGGATGAGGATCGGTGGGTTTAGATTTAAATTCAGGATGAAATTGGACTCCTACAAACCAGGGATGATCTTCTAATTCCACTATTTCTACTAATTCTCCATTAGGAGAACTTCCCACAACTTTTAATCCAGCTTTCTCAATAGCTTCTCTGTAAGCATTATTGAACTCATAACGATGTCTATGTCTTTCAAATAATTCTTCTTTTTGATAGGCTTTCCATACCTTTGACCCTTGTTTAAGGACACATGGGTAAGCACCTAAACGCATAGTTCCTCCAAGATCGCATCCCTCTTCTCTTCTTTCTATACGACCAGTTCTATAATCATACCATTCCTTCATTAAATAAATCACTGGATAAGGTGTATTTTTATCAAATTCTGTAGAATTAGACTCCTTCCACCCAAGAACATTTCTTGTGAATTCAATTACAGCAAGTTGCATCCCCAAACATATCCCCAAAAAAGGTACTTTTTTAGTTCTCGCATAATTTATAGCCAGGATTTTTCCCTCAATACCTCTTATGCCAAAACCACCAGGAACAAGAATTCCATCCACATCTCCTAAATAGGTCTCTAAATTTTCCGGAGTTAATTCATCGGCATTTATAAATTTTAAGTTGACCTTTAATTTATTTGCCAGTCCTCCATGAATAAGGGCTTCATTTAAAGACTTATAGGAGTCCTTTAAACTTACATATTTTCCTACAACTCCAATGGTAACTTCATCTTCAGGATTTTTATAAGTTTTTACTATCTCTTCCCATATATGTAAATCTGGTTCCCTTGTCCACATATTTAAGTATTCTATAATTTTGCCATCAAGTCCCTCTTTGTGAAAAATAAGAGGTATTTCATAAATACAGTCTACATCCTTTGCTGTTATTACAGCATCTTCTTCTACATTACAAAAGAGAGCAATTTTTTTCTTTATCTCAGGAGGCAAAAATCTATCTGTTCTGCAAAGAATTATATCAGGCTGAATTCCAATAGCTCTTAGCTCTTTTACACTGTGTTGTGTGGGCTTGGTTTTAAGTTCTCCAGCAGTTTTAATATAAGGAACATAGGTGAGATGAATATATAAGGCATTTTCTTTTCCCAATTCATATCCAAGTTGTCTTATAGCTTCTAAAAAAGGAAGACTTTCGATATCTCCTACAGTTCCTCCTATTTCTATTATAGCTACATCAATTTGAGGACTTGCAAGATCAAGAATACAAGCCTTTATTTCGTCTGTCACATGAGGAATTATTTGGACGGTTCCTCCTAAATATACCCCTTTCCTTTCTTTTTTAATGACTGAGTAATAAATTTTCCCAGAAGTATAATTGTTTTTAACACTCATTTGTGCTGAAGTAAATCTTTCATAATGTCCCAAATCAAGATCTGTTTCTGCTCCATCTTCTGTTACATATACTTCTCCATGCTGAAAGGGATTCATAGTTCCTGGATCTACATTTATGTAAGGATCAAGTTTTTGAAGAGTGACTCTTAGTCCACGAGCTTCAAGTAAGGCACCTATAGAGGCAGCTGCCAAACCTTTTCCTAAAGAAGATAAGACCCCTCCAGTAATAAAAATAAATTTAGTATGAAGTTTTCTAATATTTCTTGGGGATCTCATTTATTTTATTAATTGTAAAGCTGCAAGAAATCCAGCTTTAATTATTAACTCAGCAGGAATTGTTTCATAAACCTCCATTCCTACTTTAATAGTTCTACACTCTGAAGAATTACAAACATTGCAACATAAACTTTGCCCCACTTTACCATTAATCCAATCTTCTAATGGTACATTATTAACCCAAATTTGATTAGATTGCAAAGGATTTTTTTTAAATTCTTCAACAGAAAGCTCATTCTTTTCTATAACTACTTCTACCTCTAAGGGATTAAGGTGTTGCTTAAGAATAGAAATAGCCTTTTCGAGTTCTTCCTCTGTTAACTTACATCTTGAACATGTTTGTCCATTAATTACAAGCCTCTGCCATTTAATTTTTAGTGTTTTCATAGTATTTAAATTTTACCCTCTTTTTATATTTTTTTCTACTCCCTTTAGAAAAGACTATTTTAAAAAGTTGTTTTTTTCAAAACATTTATTTTAAAAAAATCCAATCCCTATGAGTATAATTTAATTTTTTAAGACCCCTTTTAGTTACTACAAAAGTTTCTTCAATTCCAATCACTCCCAAATTAGAAACATGAAATTTCGGTTCTAAAGCAATAACCATATTCTCTTTTAAAGAGGTTTTTTGTCCTAAAGCTAAAGCAGGTGGTTCATCAATTTGAAGCCCAACCCCATGTCCTATAAAATTAACTTTTCCTCCGTGAGCCATAAAAAACTCTTCTAACTTTTCATTTTTAACTATAAATTGAGCTTTTTCATAAACTTCGCTACATTTAATACCGGGTTTGATTTCCTTTTCTAAAGTATTTAAAATTTTCAAAGAAATTTTATAAAAAGTTTCGACACTTTTTAAAGGTTTAAAACTTGCCATTCTTGTTTGATCAATATAGTAACCTTCAAAATACCCTGAAAAATCAATTAAAATAGGGTCTGAACTTTTAATTCTCTTAAAACTTGCCCCTCCTTGAAAACCAGGAATACCTTTTCCTCCTTGTCCAGTTATTGCATAAATAGGTATTAAAGATTCTTTTCCTGAAATTAAATGACCATAAGTTAATTCAAATCCATATAAAGACCTTGTAATTCCTGGGTGACCTAAAATCCGAAGTTCTTTTTCAATAAGAGCACTTGCTTCAATTTCTTTCATTCCAAGCTTAATTTGACTAAGGGCTTTTTTTAGAGCTTGATCAAGAATTTTTCCTGCCTTTTTGATGCAATTTATTTCGTAAGAAGTTTTAATCATCCTTGTTTCCATTAAAACAGAATCTATTCCTTCTAATTCCCAATCTGATAAAAGTTTTTTATAACGAAAATATTCTTCTAAATTTAAAAAATTTCTTTCAATTCCTATAATTTTTTGAGAATTGAAAAATTTTATATAAGTTGGTAATTCTTTTAAACTTTTAAGATACTCACAGTTTATCAAACTTTCTTTCTTAGCTCTTTCAAAAGGTCTATTTACTAAGAATTTTACTTCAGAAAGCCCTATCAATAAAACACCTCTTGCAAAAGTACCGGTAAAATAAAATATATTTATAGGGGATAAAATGAGGGCAAGTTGAAGATTTTTTTCTTTTAATCTTTCTCTAAAAGATCTAATTCTATAGAAAATTTCTTCTTTAGAAAGGGGCATTATTGTTTAATTTTTAAGTTTTTCTGCAATAGCTAAAACTGTATTTGCATAAGGTTCACTTATATTATATTTCATTATTATTTTCTTTTTATATTCTAAACTTTCTTCCTTTTTATAACCTTCTCTTTTAAGATAATTGGCTATACTTGCTAGAGCATCATCAATGCTATATAAATCTACCTTTCCATTCTTATCCCAATCATATCCATAGATCAAATAGCTTTTGGGAACAAACTGAGGAAATCCAAAAGCTCCAAAAACAGAACCTTTTATGGAAAAGGGATCCCAATTATTTAAATAAGCTATTTCTATAAAATAGAGAAATTCTTTATATCCCCAATTACTTCTTTTTTCCAGTTTTGTTTTTGTATTTTCATCGTTAAGAGATATTTCTGAATTATTAATAAATTTTTCAAAAAGCTCCTTTTCTCCAGATAAGGCTAAACTATAAAATACATTTATTACAGGAAAATTTCCTGTTTTTCTGCCCAGATCTGTTTCTACAAGGAAAATAGCAACTATTATTTCTTTTTCTACACCAAATACAAACTCTATATCTTCTAAAAAGGTTTTATTTTCTTCTATAAAAGCTTTAGCTTTCTCAATTCTTTCTTTTTCTAAAAATTGATAATAAGGAAGCGCTTCCTCCTTCCAAGTTAAACTTTTTATCATTACATTGGGAAGATAAGTTAATTGGGAGGAAGAAAAAATATTTTCTATGTAATCCTCAGGGACTTTATTTTTTAAATCCTCTTTAACTTTTATTTTTAAGTTTTCTATATAAGGAGCAAGAAAATCAGAACCAGCATAAATCTTAAAAGGTTTAATTAAAAAGATTAAAAATAAAAAAAATGTAATTATTTTCATTTTTAAATTTCTTTTTATTCTTTTGCTAAATTTAAAAGAGATCCCGCAAGTATAGAGTTTCTCTCTCTTTCGCTTAAATCTAAAATTGCTGATATTTCTCCTTTTCCTTTTATAATTATTTTTATCTTTTTTTCTCCCTCTAAAAGAGCCTTTCTAATATTTTTTATAAAAAAGGTATCTCCCTGTTCAATTTGGTTATAATCTTCTTTTTTTTCAAAAACAAGGGGAAGTATTCCAAAATTTATAAGATTACTTCTATGAATCCTTGCAAAACTTTTAGCAAGTTTTATTCTTACTCCTAAGTATCTTGGAGCAAGAGCTGCATGTTCTCTTGAGGAACCTTGTCCATAATTTTCACCACCTACAATTCCTATGGTTAAGCCTTTGTTTTTTATTTCTAAAGCCTTTTTAGAAAATTCGGGATCTAAGTTTATATATACATATTCACTTATAGCAGGAAGGTTACTTCTTAAAGGCAAAATTTGAGCACCTGCAGGCATTATATGATCGGTAGTAATATTATCTCCCACTTTTAAAAGAAAAATTCCTTCTAAATCTTCAGAAAGTTCCTCAAAAGATGGGAGAGGAATAATATTAGGTCCCCTTATAATTTCCACTTTTTTTGCCTCCTCTTCTGGTAAGGGAGGAATAAGCATAGAATCATTTATAATAAATTTTTCTGGGATTATAATTTCAGGATAATCTCCTAATTCCCTTGGATCGGCTATTATTCCTTTTATAGCTGATGCAGTTGCTGTTTCTGGAGAAACAAGATATATAAAATCAGGGTAAGTTCCTGATCTTCCTGGGAAATTTCTGGTAAAAGTTCTTAAAGAAATAGAATTAGTAGGAGGAGCCTGCCCCATTCCAATACATCCAAGGCATCCACATTGATGAATGCGGGCTCCAGATTCTAAAATACTTTTAAATGCAGAAAGGACTACCAAATTTTCTAAAACCTGAATAGAACCAGGATTGATTTCAAAAGAAACATCTGGATGAACTTTATGATTTTCAAGAATTTTTGAGACTATTAGAAGATCCTTTAGAGATGAATTAGCACAGGAGCCTATAATTACTTGAGCTACCGGTTTCCCTGCTTCTTCAGCTACTTTTTTAACCTTGTCAGGAGAAGAAGGACAGGCACAGAGAGGTTCTATTTTTGAAAGATCAATTTCAATTATTTCATCATATTGGGCATCTTCATCTGGTTTAAGTTCTATATAGTCTTCTTCTCTATTTTGAGCTCTTAACCAAAAAAGAGTTAATTCATCAGAGGGGAAAATACTTGTTGTTGCTCCAGTTTCAGTTCCAAGATTACATATAGTTGCTCTTTCAGGAACAGTAAGAGTTTTTATTCCTGGACCAAAATATTCTAAAACTTTATTCCTTCCACCTTTTACTGTAAGCTTAGAAAGTAAATAAAGAGCCACATCTCTTGCAGAAACCCAAGGTTGAAGTTTTCCATATAAATAAACTCCTACAATCTTAGGCATTTTTAAATAGAAGGGTTTTCCTGCCATAGCCATAGCCACATCAAGCCCACCTGCACCTATAGCAATCATTCCACATCCACCAGCAGTAGGAGTATGACTATCAGATCCAAGAAGCGTTTTTCCAGGTTTTGCAAATCTTTCTAAATGAACTTGGTGACATATACCATTTCCTGGTTTAGAAAACCATATTCCATATCTTTTAGCAATACTTAAAAGATATCTATGGTCATCTGCATTTTTAAAGTCTGTCTGTAAGATATTATGATCCACATAAGAAACCGAAAGTTCAGTTTTGACTCTATTAATTCCTATAGCTTCAAATTCAAGATAAGCCATAGTTCCTGTAGCATCCTGAGTTAGCGTTTGATCTATTTTTATAGCAATTTCTTCTCCAGGGATAAGTTTCCCAGATATCAAATGATTTTCAAGGATCTTATGAGTAAGGGTAAATCCCATAAATCCTCCAGGTTTTTAAATTTCTCCAAAACATTCTGGGAAAAAAGTTTTTATAGTTTCTAAAATTCTTTCTGCAGTGGCTTTTAAAATTTCTTCTTTCACTTTTAAAAAAAAGACTAAAGCTTCAGAAATAGAAAGAGAGGTAAAAACTTGATAAAGATTTTCTTTTTTTAATACATAACTATTTGGGAATGAAGATAAAAGAGCAATTAATTCTTCACAGGTCCCTTTTAAATAAAAAAATAAAATTAGGTGTTTTGCTTTTAAAAAAGAGGGAAGTTTTGTTTTTTCTTCTTGAGAAAGGAGTTCAAGTATTATATCTTGAGAAGCAATTATAGAATGTTTTGGAGAAACATCTTTTATAAATTCTTTAGGAAGTTTTTTAGAGAGAAAAAGATATAAGTTTTTAACTAGCTTTAAATCTAAATGTTCTTTTATAAGTAATCTTAAAGTATGTATAGAAAAGGTTAGAAGATATTCTCTTTTCTCAATTTCATCAAATTTTATTCCTGTAATAGTTCTTTCTAGAAATTTATAAATAGGACCATCGCTTAAAGCTTTCAATTTTAAGGTTATATAAATAAGTTTAAAGGCTTCTTCTGAAGGCAAATTATATTGTTCTTTTAAGAAAGTTAAAAAGTCTTGAGGTTCTTGAGGAACATTACTTAACCATTTAATTTCCATAATCCCATAGATTTTTAGAAATTTATTATATAGCTTATAATAGGTCTTCTATTTTACAATCAATTAATTTTTCTGCAAGGAAAAGATCTTCAGGATAGGTAATTTTATAATTTATTAAAGAACCTTCTACAATTCTAACCCTATATCCATAATGTAAAAGAAGGGTACTTTCATCAGAAAAGATAAGGTTTTCTTTTTTAGCTCTTTCAAGAAGTGATATTAAAATTTTAGCTCTTATACCTTGAGGAGTTTGAATACAGAAAAGATTAGTTCTATCAATGTTTTCTTTAACTTCTCTAAGGAATACTCTGTTTAAGGTGTCTCTTAGAGGGATTGCAGGCACACAAGCTCCAAATATTTTAGTATTTTCAATTACTTCACTTATTAATGCTAAAGAGACAAAGGGTCTAACAGCATCATGGATAAGAAAAATTTCAGTTTCAGGAGGGGAAACCTTAATTCCTTTAAAAACAGATTCTTGTCTCGTTTTACCACCTTCTGTAATTTTCAAGACTTTTTTTAAATTATAAAAGGATATAAGCTTTTCAGTTTCCTTTATATATTCAGGAGAAACACTAAGAACAATTCCATCTATCTGAGGATGTTTTTCAAATCTTTGAAGGGTATAAATAAAAAGAGGTTTTCCTTTTATTTCTAAAAATTGTTTTGGTTTTTTAGAATTAAATCTTTCTCCCTTTCCAGCTGAAGGGATAACAGCTATGATCATATCAAAAATATAGCATTTTAAAAAGTTTTGTCTAATCTAAAATTAGGTTTAAAATAAATTATAAAATTAAAAAGGAGAAAAAGAAAATGGGTGGAAATACTATAGGAAGATTATTTAGAGTTACTACTTTTGGAGAGTCTCATGGTAGAGCTCTTGGTGCAGTAATTGATGGATGTCCACCTGGATTATCTCTTACAGAAGAATATATTCAGAGGGAGCTTGAAAAAAGAAGACCTGGCAAAGCCCCTGGTCAAAGTCCCAGAAAAGAAAAAGATAAGGTTGAAATTCTTTCTGGAGTTTTTGAAGGTTATACCATAGGGACCCCTATAGCCCTTTTAATTTATAATGTAGATGTTAATTCTTCAGCTTATGAAAAAATTAAAGATGTTTTTAGACCTGGGCATGCTGAATTTACTTATTTTATAAAATATGGAGGATATAGAGATTATAGAGGGGGAGGTAGAAGCAGTGGAAGGGAAACAGTAGCAAGGGTTGCAGCAGGAGCTGTAGCAAAAAGAGTATTGGAAGAATATGGAATTGAAGTCATAGCTTATACTATTTCCTTTGGAGGAATTGAAGTGAGAGAAAAAAATTTAGAAGTTATTTATAAAAATCATCTTTTTTGTCCAGACATGGAAGCTTATGAAAAAATGTGTGAAAAAATTGAAGAGACTAAAAAAGAGGGAGATTCATTGGGGGGAGTGGTTGAAGTTCTTGCAAAAGGTGTTCCTGCTGGATTAGGGGAACCAGTTTTTGATAAATTAAATGCCGATCTTGCTAAAGCTATTTGTAGTATAGGAGCAGTAAAAGGTATAGAAATGGGAGCAGGTTTTAAAGTTGCCTATATGAAAGGTTCAGAAAATAATGATCCCATTAGTCCTTATGGATTTTTAAAAAATGATGCAGGAGGTACTCTGGGAGGAATTTCCTCAGGGCAAGATATAATTATTAGAGTTGCTATAAAACCTATTCCAAGTATAAAGAAAATTCAAAAAACTATAAATGAAAGAAAAGAAGAGGTTGAAATTTCAATAGGAGGAAGGCATGATATTTCAGCAATTCCAAGAATTGTTCCGGTAATAGAGGCAATGGTAAGAATTGTCTTTGCAGACCATTTATTAAGACAACTTGCTAACCTTGCTTTTCAAAAAAGGCTAAAATTTCCAGACTTTTTCGAAGATTAAAAGCTTAACCTAAAAATTTTCTTAAATAAGCGCCTTCAATAAGAAGTTCGCTTAAGTTTGAAGTTAATCCCTTTTTCAAATTTTTTAAAATATTAGTAGTAACTTCTTTATGTTCCATATGGACTGTATATTTTATATTAAGGGAATTTAAAATTTCTAAAGATTTAATAATTTTATTTTTTTCCTCTTCATTCAATAATTCCAAACACTTGGGATTAAAATATTGTAAAGCAATTGAAAAATCATATTCCAGATTTTTATATACCTCTTTAAGGTCTCTTAATTCTTCTTTATCTAAGCAATTAAGACCTAAAAGTTCAGGAGGAAGACCAATAGAATAACAGGCAGCACAAAAATTTATAACTCTTGGAAGAGTAACCCCTCCAATACTTCTTGAATATCCAAAAAGACCAATATGGAGTTTTCTCATTCTTCTTTTTGGCACATATTTGGCAAGTTCATTTATAGCAGGAGCAAGTGCAGAAATAAGGGTATGATACTCTTTAGAAAATTTTTTTATAATTTTTTTACAAAAATTCTCATCAACCTCCTCTAAAGGATAACGAATAAAATTTTTTAATTTTTTAATCCCTGCAATAACATCCTCTATAGGAAAATCATACTTAAAGGCAGACTGTACCGTGAAAGTTTCAACAGGTGAGTATTCATTTAGAACCTTATCGACAGTATAAGGAGAAAGATTTCCTCTAAAAGGAGGAGTTCCTGCACCTAAAATAGGATAAATTTCAATTTCTTTTTCTTTAGAAACTTTTTCCAATTTTTTAAGAGCCACTTTGATAGCCAATACAGCACTTACCATTCCATAGTTCATAGCAGGATCAGATCTTGCTAAAAAGACCCTTAAATAATTGAAATCTTTATCTTTTAAATATTCAAATAAGATTTTATCTACATTAAAAAGGGTTTCTACATCTTCAAAAAGGGGAATCACATTTATTCTTTCCGGTAAAAATTCTCCTACCCATTCAGCAACAGTAATATCCTCTTCATAAATTTTTTGATATTGTTTTCCAGAGATAAAATCTTTATAAAAGTAATAAACCCTGTTTAGTTCTTGAGCCGAGGTTGTCATGGGAAGAATTACTTCAAAAATAGGAGGATAAGGATTTTCATAAAAAGCTTTAGCTGCATCCATAGAACGAGGAATACTTTCTAATGCTTCGACAAGAATTTTAGCTTCTTCTTTTTCTACTGTAGGATTAGGAATTCTAAGGGTTATAAAGAAATCTTTCCCTAGCTTTTTGTTTTTAAAAAAGGTGGGATATTTAGAAAAAAGTTTCTTTACTACAAAATCATCTACTTCTTTTCCTTCGCTGTCCCACATTTGCTCATCACAACCAAGGTGAGAAAAAGCATAATAGGCTTCTTGAATTTCATCCTCTCCTGACATATCTGCATGCTCAGCAAAAAAAGGAATAGATACATTATCTGGATGTTGAGTTGACATAACTCTTGGGATTTTCATAAAATATACTTTATCAGGAAATATTTGTTAATTCAAGAGAAAGTATTTCTTTTAGATCTTCTAATATTTCTTTTATAAGAAATTTTTCCTTTTCAAAAAAATGAATTTTTGCTAATCCTTTTTTAGAATCAAGAACACTTAATATAACTAAGTGGTCATATCCTTCCAAGATAAATTTTAAATAGGCTAATTTTTGAGGATCTAATTTTATTAATAAAAAAGAACTTTTCATACCATAAAGAAAAAAATATGAAAAGGGGGGAGACCCCCGGATTCAGCTAATTAAGATACTTAGCTCTGTTCTTTTCTGGGAGCTTTTCTTTGAGATCTCCTAGGACTGCCTTCATCTAAAACTCTAACCTTGGAAGCCTGTTCTCCCTTAGGACCTTGAACAACTTCAAATTCTACAGTTTGACCTTCCCTAAGAGTTTTGAAACCCGGCATCTCGATGGCAGAGTAATGTACAAAAACATCTCCACCATCCTCCTTAGAAATGAAACCATAACCCTTCTTCTCATCAAACCACTTAACTTTACCTCTAAACATGTTACTTAAACCTCCTAAAAGTTTTTCTTATAACTCAAACCTACACCTAAAAAAATTTTTTGTAAAGAGGTAAATTTTAAAATTTTATAAAATTTCAAAAAATTTGTTTTTAAAAAGTGTTGTTAAAACTTTTGAGAAACATTAATATAAAAGCATGAAAAATTTAAAGTTTAGTCTTTCTTTAGAGGATAATCCTTTAAGAATTAAAGATTTTAAGCTTTTTATTATTGGACATTTTATTTCCTTTACAGGTTCTTGGATTCAGAGTACAGCCCAAATCTGGTTAGTTTATGAATTAACCTGGTCCGCGCTTTATTTAGGAATTTTTAATTTTCTCAGTTCATTTCCAACAATTATTTTAACTTTCATCTCTGGTGTTTTAATAGACCTTTTTGACAGAAGAAAAATGTTAAGCATAATTGCCTTTTTTTCTATATTTCCACCTTTAATATTAGGAATTTTAACCCAATTTAAATTAATAACTTTTTGGCAAGTTACTTTTCTTGCTTTTTTATCTGGATGCTTATCAGCTATAGATACTCCATTAAGACAGGTCTTTATTTCAGAAATAGTTCCTATGAGTTTTTTAACTAAAGCTCTTTCCTTTCAAACTTTATCTTTTAATACAGCACGCATATTGGGACCCTTTTTTGCTGGTTTAATTATTTCCTATGGTAATTTGTACCAATGTTTTTATATAAATGCTTTAAGTTTTATTCCCTTTTTTATTTTTCTAACCTTTTTTGTAAAAACGCTAAAACAGAGAGAAATTAAGAAAATAGAAAAAAAGGAAATAAAGAGGTCTTACAAGGAAGTTTATGAGTTTTTAAAAAGAGAAAAGAAAATATTAAATGTAATTTTTTCTGTGGCTAATTTTACAATTTTTGGTGCTGCTGCAATGATACTTCTTCCTATCATTGTTCATAAAATCTATGGTAAAGGTGGAAAAGAATTTGCTTTCCTATTTTCAGTTCTAGGGTTGGGTGCTATATTCGGGGCCTCCTCAGTAATTTTTAGAAAACCAATTAGTGATCAAATAGAGCATCTTTTTAAAACTACTATAATTTTAAGTTTAAGTCTTTTAGGCTTAAATCTTACTAAAAATTGGTATTTTACTTTGATTTTCTGCTTTATAATAGGATTTTCTTTTGCCAATTTTTTTCCTGTAGCAAATAGTTATCTCCAAGAAAATACCCCTAATCATTTAAGAGGGAGAATAATAAGTCTTTTTACTTTAGCTTTTTTAGGAATGTACCCTATAGGAAGTCTTATAGCAGGTTTTTTAACAAATAAAATCGGTTTACATGCAACCTTATTTCTTTATATTACATTTCTTTTTTTCCTTAATATATATCTTCTAGGCTTTAAATTTAAGCCATCAAAACCTTAAAATTTTCAAATTTTTTAACTTTTTACTCATTTGTTCGATAGATATATATGATACGGAGGTTATTACTTTATGGAAATAAGATTTGATGAAATATTAAACAGATTAGATATAGGTGTGCTAATTGTTGATAAAAATTATTATGTAATTTATGCCAATAAGAAAGCTAAAGAAATTTTTAATTTAGACTTAATTTCCCCTATTACTTGTTATTCTTTGTTTTACCAATATTCAGATCCTTGTGTAAGTTGCGTAAAAGAATACTTAACTCCTGAAAAACCGGAAGCTAAATTAACTCTTTCTCTGGGTAAAAAATTGTATTTGATTGAATACAGATATTTTTCTGAAGATAAAATTATGATTTTTATTAGAGATATGGATGAAGAATCTTATTATAAAAATTCTTATTTCAAATTGTTGGAAAATATTCCATTTTTAATCATATTTATTAAAAAAGGAAAAATAAAATATTTAAATAGTTTTTCTGAAAAAAATCTTGGTTATACAAAACAGGAACTATTTGATAAAACTTTTACAGAACTTATAATCTCTCCAGAGGAGAGGTTTAATATAGAAAAAACATTTAATGAAGTGTTGGCAGAAGAAAAAGAAGAGGAAATTTTGATAAATCTTGTAAATAGAGAAGGGAAAAGTAAAACCTATTTAGGAAAATGCTTTGCCATAAATGATATAGACAAAGAAAAAATTTTAATTGTATCAGGTATGGATGTTACAGAATTTTTAGATCTCAGGCAGAGATTAGATAATATCCATAAAACCCAAAGTTTCGGAAGTTTTTTAAGAAGTATGGTTCATGATTTTAACAATATATTACAGCAGGTGGGAGAGTACCTTAAAGATATAAAGGAAAATATAAACAATCCCCAAAAAATAAATAAATATCTTAATTTAACAGAAAAAACCCTATCTTCTTGGATAGATCTTAATAAACTGCTTTTAGATTATACTAAAGAATTTAGAGAAATAGAAAAGAAAAGAACAGAAATTATAGGATTTATGAAAAACAATTTAGAACTCTTCCAGCTTATAGCTGGATCTCATATTTTTATCCAATTTGATTTTAATTACCTTTCTTCAGCTTGGGTTCCTGGAGATGAATCTTTTTGGAGATATATATTTCTTAATTTTATAAGTAATGCCAAAGATGCCATAGAAGGAGAAGGAACTATTTCTCTTATTTTTAGAACAAAGATAGAAGAGGGGGAAAAGTATCTTCTTATTTTTATTAAGGATACGGGATGTGGGATTCCTGAAGAATATATAGATAAAATTTTTCAACCCTTTTTTACTACTAAGGAAAAAAGCAGTGGTCTGGGTTTGTTTTTGGTAAAAAGCCATATAAATAATATTGGGGGAAAGATAGAAGTTGAAAGCGAAGTTGCTAAAGGAACTGTTTTTAAGGTATATATTCCTTTAGTAGAAGTTAAGAAGGTAGAAAAGGAAAGAAAAAGACCTGAAGAAACATATATAGTATTAGTAGAAGATGAAGAGGAAATAAGAAAAAATTTGAAAGAGATTTTAGAGAGAGAAGGATATAAGGTTTATGCCTTCTTTTCTGGTAAAGAGGTCAAAGAAAACCTCGAAAAAATTGAGAGAGCAGATCTGTTAATAAGCGATCTTCACCTTCCTGATATTAAAGGAGGGGAATTATATCAGATTTTAAAACAAAAATTTCCCAATATAGATGTAATTTTTCTAACTGGTGATATATTTGGATTAGCAGAACTTCCAAGTAATAGGGTAATATTAAAGCCTTTTAGCATAAATGACTTATTTTTGAAGATAAAAGAACTTTTGCAGTGATTGAGAAATATCTAAAAGCTTCTTAGATTATCTAACTTTTTAAAAATTGCGCTCCTAATACCATAAGGAACTATAGAAAAGATTTAGAAGCAACCATCATAGCAAGAAAACTAAATAATATTCCTAGTTTTTTAAATAGTAATTAAGTGTGCCATTTCAAAATATTAATAACAAGTAAAAAATTTTGCTTGACTTTTTAATTAAAATGTTACATAGTAAAATTGTGAATATAAAATTAAAAATCCTGAAAGACAAAGAGAATAATTTAGTAGTTTCTTTTCCCTATAATCCTCAATTTATAAAAAAAATAAAAGTGTCAAAGGACTCAGTTGAAATCAAGAAAGAAAATAAAGAAAGGGGGTTATAAGTAATAAAAAAATTTCTGGAAAGGAGATTTTGGCAATTAAGTCAAAAAGAAAGTATCCGCATTAGGTGCTGATATCATAAAATTTTGGAAGTATATCTACACCAAGTGCTGATACAAAAAAACTAACTGCTCATTGCGGTTATTAAAGGAGGATAAGAAGATGCAAAAAAATTATCTATTATGGGTTTATTAGTAAGCATTTTTGTAGTTTTAACATTTTTTTCTATCTTATGCAGAAGGAAAAGTGACGGGTGTAAGTGTCCATTTTACGCCGCATCCTGTAAAAGTTGGAGAAACTACGAGAATTAGTGTGAGATTTACTGTAACAGAGGGGCCTGTGAATCTGACAGCGACAGTAGAGCAAACAACCCCCAGACCTGTAGGTCCTCCGCCTCCAACCTTAATTTTGGGCACATTTAATCCAGGGGACCATATAGTTGCTGTATACAGATATACTGTCCCAGCTTCTCCTCCAGAAAGGATATGCTTTAATATAAAGATCACGGGTGGAGAGTTTAGGAATGTTTGCTTGAAACGTAAAAGAGGAACGGAAGGATGGTTTATGAGTGTTGAAAGTTACGGGCAATGGGTAGAAAGTGCTCTTGCTCCTGCACCAGTCCCCTCTGCAGAGAAGCCAGACTTGAGAATAATAGGAAACTTAGCTATAGATAGGATATTGACAGTTCAGAACATTGGAAGGACGTCAACTCCGTCGGGAATTGATATTAAAGTAGTTAGAGAATGTTTTGTAGAAGGAAGATGGGTTCCCTCACCTGAATGGTTGTCAATGGGACTGGGTAAAAGAACTTTACTTGCTGGAGAGTCTACAGAATTAAGGATAGGAACTTTAATAGGACAATGTCCACTCGGCACAACTAAAGTGCGAATTATTGTTGACCCAAGAAATGAGATTGCTGAAATGGACGAAAATAACAATGTAGTAGAAGCAAGTACACTGGCTGATTTGAGAATAGTTGAATTTAGGAGTTATTACCCTATTGTTGGTATTAGAGGCACACCAGGTTACAGATTATACTTTGATATATCAAACACAGGTGTAGGAAATGCAGGTCCATTTTTTTGGGAAGTGAGTGTGTTTGGAGATGGCGTATGGAGAAGTATCATTGGAGAAAGGGTAGAGAAGTTAGATTCCGGAAAGCATATAGTAATAGAAAAAAATGTAGGAAATAGTATAAGGGAAGGAGAACGGATTCGATTGAGAATAGATGTACTTAATGAAGTTCCTGAGACTAATGAAAGGGATAATGTTAAAGAAACAATTGTACCGCGACGTCCTTAAAATTTTACTAATTGGTAAGTATGCAAAAATTTATCTTTAAATTATACAGCAAAAAGTAAGATACCTTACAAACTATAAAAACATTTGGATTAAGGAAGGGAATGTTCTTTGTTTAAATAGGCAAGATTATACTTTAGCTGTAGTAATAATTTTGATTTTCCCAATATGGTGAATAGATTATGGACAAAAATAAAGGACAATATTTAGGAACAGAAATTAATGAGAAGTGGTGGAAAAGATATACCAAGGATGAATTATTAATGAGAGGTAATGGTGAATATTGGTATGACGATAAAGGATTTTATTTTTTGAGATACTTAACAAAAAAACCAATTTTTATTCCTTTTAATGCAATCATTGAAATAAAATTAGGACAATGGCATGCTGGCAGATGGGCTTACGGCAATTTTATTTTAAAAATCATCTGGAATAAAGACGGTTTAATATTGAGTTCAGGATTTATTGTGTCAAATAAAAGAGAGGATGCGATAAAAATGAAAAAGATTCTGGAGGAAAAGATTAAATCGTGAGAAATTTTGTTCTATTTGCGCCATGCGTTATATAACAATGGGTAAAAAGCAAATCATGGATTTGCCCAAAATGTCTTCAGTACCTTTTTATCCGCAAAACGTTATCTACTCATTGAGAGCATTAAGGGAATATAACATTTCAAAATAGTAACTACATAATAAGTGTTTTTCATCTTCCCGATATTAAAGGAGGGGAGTTATATCAGATTTTAAAACAAAAATTTCCCAATATAGATGTAATTTTTCTAACTGGTGATATATTTGGATTAGCAGAACTTCCAAGTAATAGGGTAATATTAAAGCCTTTTAGCATAAATGACTTATTTTTGAAGATAAAAGAACTTTTGCAGTGATTGAGAAATATCTAAAAGACTTTTTAGATTATCTTACTTTTGAAAAAAATTATTCCCCTAATACCATAAGGAGCTATAGAAAAGATTTAGAAAGTTTTTTAGAATTTTTAAAGAATCAAAAGATTGCATCCTTAGAATCTTTAGAGCCTTTTCATATTAGATTATATTTACTTTCCCTAAAAAGGGAGAAGAAAGAAGCAACCACCATATCAAGAAAACTAAGCAGTATTCGTAGCTTTTTAAAGTATTTGTTAAAACAGAAAAAAATAAAAAGGAGTTTATTTAGCTATTTATCAAACCCTAAGATCTCAAAAAAATTACCTTTAGTTCCTACAGAAGAGGAAATTAATAGTTTTATAGATAGTTTAGAAGGTGATGAAGATTTTTTAAATATTAGAGATAGAGCACTTTTAGAAATTGCTTACGGATGTGGTTTAAGAGTTAGCGAAATAGCAAGTCTTACTATAGAGCAAATTAATTTTGGGTTACAGATTATAAAAGTTTTAGGGAAAGGGAAAAAAGAAAGGATTGTTCCTTTTGGTAAAAAAGCTTTAAAAGCCTTAAGAGAGTATTTAAAAATTAGGGAATCTTTACTTTTAAAATTAAAAAAGGAAAGTCCTTATGTTTTTTTAAATTTTAAGGGAGAAAGATTAACTGAAAGAGGAATAAGATATATTATTAAGAAAAAGGGGGAAAAAAAGGGATTAACTTATTTACATCCTCATGTTTTAAGGCATGCCTTTGCTACTCACCTTTTAAATGCAGGGGTAGATTTAAGAAGTATTCAAGAAATGCTTGGGCATTCATCTCTTACCACCACAGAAATTTATACAAAAGTAAATTATGAATATCTTCTCAAAATTTATCTTCAAGCTCATCCAAGAGCAAAAGAAAATTAAGAGTTGGAAAAAGGTATTTTCGTAATAAAATAGGAAAGAAATTTTGTTTCTCTAGGAGGAGAATTAATGATAGAGGAGCATCAGATTATAAAGGTAAGATATGAGAAACTTGAAGCTATAGAAAAAATGGGGATTAAAAGTTATCCTAACGATTTCCGTCCTAAGGATAGGGCTAAATATTTGAAAGAAATTTATAAAGATATACCTCCAGAAGAACTTGAAAAAAAAGAAATTGAATTTTCTTTAGCTGGTAGGGTAATGAGCAAAAGAGAAATGGGTAAAATTATTTTTTCTCACATTCAAGATGAGACAGATAAAATTCAAATTCTTATAGCTAAATCTGAGTTATTTGAAGAAGATTTTAATTTTTTTAAAAAGTTTGTAGATATAGGAGATATTATAGGAGTTAAAGGAAGACTTATCAAAACTAAAACAGGTGAAATAACTATTTTAGTAAAATTTTTAAAACTTCTTACTAAAGCTTTAAGACCCCTTCCTGAAAAATATCACGGGTTAAGGGATACAGAGCTAAGATATAGAATGAGATATTTAGACCTAATAATGAATCAGAGAGCAAGAGAAATTTTTAAAACAAGAACACAAATTATTCAATACATAAGAGATTATTTTATTTCTGAAGGTTTTTTAGAAGTGGAAACCCCTATGATGCATCCTATTGTAGGAGGTGCAATTGCAAAACCTTTTGTGACCTATCATAATGCTTTAGATATGAATCTTTATTTGAGAATTGCTCCTGAGCTTTATTTAAAAAAACTTCTGGTAGGGGGATTTGAGAAAGTTTTTGAATTAAACAGAAATTTTAGAAATGAAGGAGTTTCAAGCAAACATAACCCAGAATTTACTATGCTTGAATTTTATGAGGCATACGCAACATATGAAGATCTTATGAAAAGAACAGAAGAATTATTTTATGGTCTTGCATTGGAAATAAAAGGATCCCCAGTTATAACCTATCAGGGTAAAGAAATTGATTTTACTCCTCCTTGGAAAAGAATAGAGTTTTTGAAGGCTTTAGTTGAGCTGGGGGGGATACCTGAAGATATCTTAAATAACAGAGAAAAACTTTTTAATTTTGCTAAAGAAAAGGGAGTTGAACTTAATTTAAAAGATCCCCGTATTGGTAAGTGGTGGACTAAACTTTTTGAAGAACTTGTTGAACCTAAACTTATTCAACCTACCTTTGTAATAAAATATCCTATAGAGGTTTCTCCGCTTGCAAGAAGAAGTGACGAAAATCCAAGGTTTGCAGATAGATTTGAATTTTATATGGGAGGAAAAGAAATTGCCAATGCCTTTTCCGAATTAAATGATCCTAGAGATCAAAGAAAACGCTTTGAGGAACAGTTAAAATTAAGAGAGATAGATGAGGAGATACCTCCGGAAATAGACGAAGATTTTTTAAGAGCTTTGGAATATGGTATGCCCCCTTGTGCAGGAGAAGGTATAGGAATAGATAGAGTGATTATGGTTTTTACAGATAGTGCCTCTATTAGAGAAATTATCTTATTTCCTCATTTGAGAAAAAAAGAAGATTTATAAATTATGGAATTTTTTAGACTAAACTGGGAATTTTTGGTAGCTTTAAAATATGTTTTCTCTCCAAAAAGGGAAAGATTAACTGGTATTATTTCTATAATCTCTATTATTGGAGTTGCCTTAAGTGTAGGTGCCTTAACAGTAGTTAATTCTGTAATAACAGGTTTTAAAGAAGCAGTATCTGAAAAAATTTTAAGCCTAAATCCTCATTTAAGTATAAATTTTAGAAATCCTGAAATAAGAGAAAGGCTTTTAAAAATTGTTAAAAAAGAAATACCCTCTAAAGAAATTGTGAGCATTCAAGAAGCATCAACTTTGCAAGGTTTAATAATTTTTTCGGGGAATCCTGTAGGAATTATTTTAAAAGCGGGAGATTTAGAAAGCCTGAAAAAAGAAAGGGGATTCAAAAATTTCCAAATTGAAAATACCTATTTTAACAATAACGAAGAAGTTTTACCAATAATAATAGGTGAAAAACTAAGAGAAAGGTTAGGCCTCAGTTTGGGAGAAAAAATAAGATTTATAAGTGTAGAAGGTTTTTATACACCCTTTGGATTTTTTCCTAAAATAACTACTTTTATAGTAGTAGGAACTTTTGAGACAGGTATTTATGATTATGATCTAAATCTTGTTTTTACTCCTTTTAAATTATTTTCTCAAAAATTTAAACCTAATAATTATTCTTTAGAAATAAAACTTAAAGACCCTTTTAAATCCAACGAATTTAAAAAAAGTATTCTTTCTCATCTTGGTTTTGGTATCACTATATTTGATTGGCAAGAGTGGAATAAAAATCTCTTCGCAGCTTTAAAAATGGAAAAAATTGGACTTTTTGTAGTATTAACCCTTATGATTACAGTTTCTCTTTTTACTATAATTGCAGCTATGACTATGCTTGTTACTGAAAAAAAGCTGGATATTGCTATTTTGAGAGCTCTTGGTGTTTCCTCTAAAAGTATTTTAAAAATCTTCTTTTTCTGCGGTTTAATCCTTTCTTTAATAGGGGTTATTGCAGGTTTAATATTGGGTAGTTCTCTTTGTATATTACTTTCACACTACCCTGTTATAAAGCTTCCCAGTGAAGTTTACCCGGTTGAATATATGCCTGTTAAATTAAAAATTATAGATATTTTTATAATAAGTTTGGTTGCAGTTTTTATAAGTGTTTTAGCCTGTATCTTTCCTGCTAAAAAAGCTTCTGAAATTATTCCTGCAGAAATTTTAAGGCATGGATAGCTTTTATGAATGAAAATAAAGTTATAGTAGAGCTTAAAGATATTAAAAAGAAATATTTTTATCCTCAGGGAGAGCTTGAGGTATTAAAGGGAATAAATCTTAAGGTTTATAAAAGAGATAAAATTGCTGTTGTTGGTCCTTCTGGAGTTGGTAAAACAACTCTATTAAATATAATAGGAACTCTTGATTATCCAACATCTGGTGAAATATATTTTTTTGGAAAGAAATTAGATTATAGTGATGAAGAAACATTATTAAAATTGAGAAAAGAAAATATAGGATTTATTTTTCAACTTCACTATCTTATCCCAGAATTTACAGTTTTAGAAAATATCACTTTGCCGGGATTAATATCCCAATGGAAAAAAGAAGATTGTTTGAAAAGAGCTTATGAAATTCTTGAAAAACTTAATCTTTCTGAGAAAAAACATTATAAACCCTTTAGGCTTTCTGGAGGGGAAAGACAAAAAGTAGCTATTGCAAGGGCGCTTTTTTTAAATCCCACTCTAATTTTAGCAGATGAGCCAACAGGAAATTTGGATCAAGAAAGTGCTAAAGAAGTTATTGACATATTTTTAAGAGTAAATGAAGAATTAAATATTACCATTATTATGGTTACCCATAATTGGGAACTTGCTAAAAAAATGGATAAAATATTTTTGCTAAAAAGTGGTTTTTTGGTAAAATTAGAAAATATTTAAAAGTAGGGGAATCTTCTTGAAAAGAATTGGGTTTTTCTTCTTTCTCTTATTTATTATTTTTTCTAAATCTCTTTTAGCAGAAAATTTTCAATTCCTTATTTATTCAACTAAAACCTACGGAGATTATTTGCCAGAAGAAATTCTAAAAACTTATTTTGAAAATTTGCAAAAGATGTTATCTCAAGAGGGAGGTAAAATTGAAATAAAGAAATTTTCTCAAGAAGAAGCTTTCAACTTTTTGAGAGCAGGGGTTTACAGTGGAATTGCAGAACTTAAAGTAATAACCATAAAAGATAACCTTAGTATAGAATGGAGGCTCTATCAATTTGAAAAAAAAGAACCCTATTATTTTTATGTTACGGGAAAAAAAGATAATATAAGAGATCTTGTAAATGAAACTTTCAAATTAATAAAAAGTGTTTTGGAAAAAAGAAAAATAATTGAAAAAATTCAAATTGCTGGGAACTTAAGAATAGGAGAAGATGTCATTTTACCTAATATAAAAACTAAAGAGGGAGACATTTTTGATCTTAAAAAATTAAATGAAGATTTAAAAAACATTTACAAAATGGGATATTTTGAAAATGTAGAATTAAAGATTGATGAAGGTACTAAGGGTATAATTGTTATTTTTGAGGTTAAAGAAAATCCATCAGTTAAAGAGATAGTCTTTAAAGGAAACAAAAAAATTAAAACTGAAGATCTCTCAAAAATTGTTGAAATTAAAGAAGGGCAAATAGTTACCCCTAAGGAACTTGATAAAGCTTTAGAAACTATAAAAATGTATTATGAACAATCGGGCTATTTAGATACTCAAGTTTCTGTGGAGACTGAAAAAGCACCTCCAGCTCAAATAAAATTAATCTTTAATATTAAAGAAGGGGAAAAGAAATATATAAAACAGATTCAATTTATAGGAAATAAAGCCTTTTCTGATAAAGATTTAAAGAGTTATCTTTCTATTTCAGAAAAAACAGTTTTTTCACCTGCAAAAAAGATAACTCAATATATAAGAGCTTTTATTCGTCCTGAACCATTTGTAGAACCAGGAGTTTATAATATAGCTTTTCTTTATAGAGACCTCGCCAAAATAGAGACAGCATATAAAAACAAAGGTTATATAGAGATAAGAATAGGTGAACCTATAGTTGAAGAAGAACCAGATGGTGTAATTATAAAAATTCCTATTGAGGAAGGACCTCAGTATAAAGTGGGAAAAGTAAAAATAAACCAGGATCTTTTTCCTGAAGAAAAGATTTATAAAAAAATTCAAACTTCTCCAGGTAAAATTTTCAGTCTTAAAACTTTAAAAGAAGATGAGTCAATTCTTACTCATCTTTTTTCTGATTATGGATATGCTTATACCAAAGTAAATACAAAAATAGATAAGGATCCTAAAAATAAATTGGTAAATATCACTTTTGATATTGATAAAGGGGCTGTCGTTTATATAGGGAAAATAAATATTGAAGGGAACACAAAAACAAGGGACAAAGTTATTAGAAGAGAGTTTAAAATAGCAGAAGGATGGCCTTATAGCGCATCTCGTATTGAAGAAAGCGAAAGAAGATTAAGAAGACTTGGATATTTTGAAGAAGTAAAGATTGATAAAGAAAAGGGAGCAAAAGAAAATGAATTAAATTTAAAAGTGAAAGTAAAAGAGATGCTTACAGGTTCTTTTGCTATTGGAGGTGGTTATAGCTCCTATGATAAATTTGTTATAATGGGAGATATTACAGAAAGAAATTTTCTTGGGAAAGGACAAAGAGTTACTCTTTCTGCAAGATTAGGAGCAAGAACTACAAGATATGCTCTTAACTTTTTTGATCCCTATTTTAGAGATTCCCGTTATTCTATGGGATGGTCTTTATATAATTTCGAATTACAGTATGACGATTTTACTAAAGATAGCAAAGGAGGTTCTATAAGGTTTGGATATGGTTTTACTTCTGAACTTTATGCTTATATAGGATATAGATATGATGATACACAACTTGAGGATCTTACTGAAAATGTAGCCTCAATAATTCTTGAATCAAAAGATATACATATTACTAGTGCTGTACAATTAGGTCTAATCTATGACTCTCGAAATAGATATTTTTTACCTACAAAAGGATGGTATCACAAAATTGAAACTGAATATGCTGGAAAATACTTTGGAGGAGATAGCAACTTCTTTAAATTTGAAGGTCAACACCAGGTTTACTTTCCTATTTTTAAAATTACAGGACACATAAATTTAGGTTATGGTTATATAACAGAGGGTGGAGCAAAAAAGGTGCCTGTTTTTGAAAGATATTTTCTCGGAGGTATAAATTCAGTTAGGGGATTCAAATATGGAGATATCTCTCCTAAGGATCCTGAAACTGGAGATAAAATAGGTGGAACAAGGATGTTTTATCTTCAGACAGAAGCTATTTTCCCTCTCATGAAAAATATTAATTTAAACGGGGTTATTTTCTTTGATATGGGTAATGTGTGGGATTTAAAAACAGGTTTTCAAGGTTCAGATCTTAGAAAAAGCATAGGCTTTGGATTGAGATGGCTTTCTCCTTTTGGTCCACTTAGAATAGAATGGGGTTATAATATAGATAGAAAGCCAGATGAAGACTCAAGCAATTTCAATTTCCAGATTGGTGGAGAATTTTAATAACTATTTATTATTGACAATTAGTCAAAAATTTGACAAGGAAAAAATTTCACTTCTTTATTTTTTAAAATAGGAAATAAATTCTCAAGTTTTTAAAAAGTCTCTTTTAAAGCCTCTTTAATACAAAAGTTAAGTTATTTTCATTTTTAGGCACAGAATTTGATAAAATTAAATAGCTTCTTAAGGATGTATATCGCTATGGATGGGATTAGGATAAATCCTCATTTAGGATTATTGGAAGCACTTGAAGCAGCTCAACTTATGGATAGAAGACTAACAGTTACTACAAATAATTTGGCAAATGTGGATACACCTGGTTATAAAGCTGATAGCATAGCTTTCATTGAAGTTTTAATGAAAAAAATAGGTCCTAAGTATAAAAAAATTTATAAAGAAAGTCAATCTATTATCAAAATAGAGCAAGGTGTTTTAGAATATACAGGAGATCCTTTACATCTTGCCATTGTTGGAGAAGGATTTTTTAAAATTCAGACACCAAATGGAATAGCTTATACTAGAGCAGGTAATTTTACTTTGGATAGAGAAAGAAGGCTTGTAACACCAGAAGGTTATCCTGTTCTTGCTAATGGAACTCCTGTAGTAGTTGATCCGGGAATGACAAGAGAAGGTTACATTACTATGGAAAATTCAAAACTTCAAGTTTCTCCGGAAGGTATTTTATCTATAGATATGACTGAAATAGGAAGATTAGATGTGGTTACTTTTGATGATTATAGAAAGATTAAAAAACTGGGGCAAAATCTTTATGTTTCAGAAGGTGCAAAAGAAATAAGAGCCGAGAATTATGAAATAAAACAGGGATATATTGAAAAATCTAATGTAAATCCCATAAGAGAAATGGTAAATCTTATAGAGATTCAAAGGACTTTTGAGGCGATTCAGAGATCAATTAGAAGTTTAGATGAAGAAACGGAAAGATTAATAACTACTACACAAAGATAAGGAGGAAGTATGATTAGAGCGCTTTGGAGTGCAGCAACAGGAATGCAGGGCCAACAGCTTCAATTAGATGTTATTGCCAATAATCTTGCTAATGTTAATACTCCGGGATTCAAAAAAAGCAGAGTTGATTTTGAAGATTTATTTTATCAAAATCTAAAACTTCCTGGTGCTTTGACAGCAGAAGGAACTTTAACACCTGTTGGGATGCAAGTTGGGCTTGGAGTAAGACCAGTAGCTGTAGCTAAGCTCTTTACTCAGGGAGAATATCAGCTTACTAATCAAGAATTAGATTTAGCTATAGAAGGAAGAGGATTTTTTAAAGTAACTTTAGGAGGGGAAGAATATTATACTCGTGCAGGAAATTTTAAACTTGATAGAGATGGATATATAGTTACTACAGATGGAGCTAGACTTTATCCTGAATTTACTGTTCCTACAGGAACTGTTAAAATTGAGGTTACCCAGGATGGAATTATTACAGCCCTTGATTCAAACGGAAATGTTTTAGCGCAAAGTCAGATACTTTTATATGATTTCCCAAACCCTGCAGGACTTTATGCAGTAGGAAGAAATCTCTTTAAAGCTTCTGATGCAGCAGGAGATGAAATAGAAGGGGTTCCTGGACAAAATGGTTTTGGAACCATAGCTCAAGGATATTTAGAAATGTCAAATGTAGATGTAGTAGAAGAAATGGTAAAGATGATTATAACTCAAAGGGCATACGAAGCTAATTCTAAAGCTGTTCTTACTGCAGATAATCTTTTGGAGATGGCAAATAACCTTAAGAGGTAAAGAATGAAAAAATTTATAGTAATTGCATTTTTGTTCTTTTTAATACTCTTTTTAAAAATAGATTTAACCTTTTCAGAAAGATTTTATACTCCTGAAGACTTTAAAGAAATATTTTTAAGGGAGATTAAAAACAAACTTTCTTGGATTAAAGGAGAGGTATATATAGAAAAGATAAGAATAGAGCCAGAATTAGTAATTATTCCTAAAAATACGTCTTATAAAACTATTTTTATTACTACACCCAAAATAGGATCAAATCTTCTTATTTTAGAATTTAAAAGAGATGAGACCATAGAAAAGGTAAAGATTTGGGGGTATGTGGAGGCTAAAGTTCCTGTAATAGTTCTCAAAAGACCTATTCTTAATAAAAGTATATTAAGTGAAGGGGATATTGAGGTAGAGTTAAAGCCGCTTTCAAGACTTCCTCAGGATGTAATTTTAGACAAAAATATAGCTTTAGGTAAGCAGGTAAGAATGAGTTTGGGTGCAGGAACCATTCTTAGATATTCTCATATTGAAAGACCTGTAATAATTAAAAGAAATCAAATAGTCTACATAATTGCAAGAGGTAAGAACTTTATTGTTAAAGCAAAAGGTTTAGCTCTTCAAGAAGGAAGGGAGGGGGCAAGTATAAAGGTTAAAAATATAAGTAGTAAAAAAGTTTTATGGGGAAAAGTAATTTCTCCTGAAGAAGTGGAGGTGGCGCTTTAATGATTAAAAAATATTTTAAATTCTTACCTTTTTTAATTTCTTTATTTTGTATTTACGGATGTTTTGAATATAATCCCAAAACTCCTCCTCCCCCTCCACCTCCTCCAAGTGTAGATATACCCTATGAAATTCCTCAAGCTTTAAGTAAAGGGTCTTTATACAAAGACGGTGCAGTATCTATTAGCTTTTCTGATTTGAGGGCAAGACATGTGGGAGATATAGTTACTATAAAAATTGTGGAAACTTATAGCACTTCAAGCTCTGTAAAACAGCAAACTGCTAAAAAAAGTTCTGCAAAAGCAGGAATAGATAAATTAATGGGATTTGAAAATAGAATTGAAGGGATATTTAAAGATGCTACTCCTTCTGAGCTTTTTGATGGTAGTTTAAGCACTTCAACAACAGGGCAGGGTGGAACATCAAGAGAAAGTAAAATTTTAGCTACTATGACTGCCAGAGTAATAAAAGTTTTACCTAATGGGAATCTTGTTATTCAGGGTACAAGAGCTATTAAGAAAAATAACGATTTAGAATACATTACTCTTACAGGAATAATAAGACCAGAAGATATAGGTTATGATAATTCTATTTTCTCAACTCAGATTTCCGATGCTTATATAGAATATAGTGGTAAAGGACCTACAAGTGAAGTTGCAAGTGGTCCAGGAATAATTACTAGACTTTTACACATTTTTTGGCCCTTTTAGGAGGGTTTAAGAGATGGGAGATTTCAAAATAAAAATTTTTTCTTTAATTTTAAGTCTTTTTATTGTTACTTCAGGTTTTAGTGCCAGACTTAAAGATATAGTTGATATAGAGGGAGTAAGGGGAAATTATTTGATAGGATATGGACTTGTTGTAGGGCTTAAAGGAACAGGAGACGGAGTATTGAGTAAATTTACAGTACAGTCAGTAGTTAATATGCTTGAAAGATTCGGGATAAAAGTACCTAAAGAGCAAATTATTCTTAAAAATGTTGCAGCAGTTCTTGTCACAGCCTATCTCCCTCCATTTGCCATGCCTGGGCAGAGGATAGATATAGAAGTTTCTTCTCTTGGAGATGCTAAAAGTTTACAAGGTGGAACTCTTCTTTTAACTCCCCTTTTAGGACCTGATGGAAAGGTTTATGCCCTTGCTCAGGGTCCTATTTCTCTTGGAGGATTTGCAGCAGAGGGAGCAGGTGCGCGTATACAAACAGCACATCCTACAGCAGGAAAAATTCCTAATGGAGCAATAGTAGAAAGACCAGTAGAAGAAGGTTTAAAGTTTAATGTTTTACCTAAGGGGACACCTGAAGAAATAGAAAAAATAATCAAAAAGGGAGAAATAGATTTACAACCAAGAATAACCCTGTCTTTAAAGGAACCTGATTTTTCAACAGCTTATAAAATAGCAGAAGCTATTAATATTTACTTGAAAGGAAATTACGCCCAACCAAAAGATAATCGTAATATTGAACTTGTAATTCCGCCTCCTTATAAGGAAAAAGAAATAAAACTCTTAGCTGAGCTTGAAAATTTAGAAATCTCACCTGATACTCCAGCTAAAGTAGTTATTGATGAGAGAACGGGCACAGTGGTAATAGGTGAAAATGTTAGAATTTCTAAAGTAGCTATAGCTCACGGAAATATAAGTATACAAGTGAAGGAATATCCAGAAGTATATCAACCTTATCCGTTTTCTCCTGGAGAAACAGTTGTGGTTCCAAGAACAGAAATAGAAGCTAGGGAAAAGAAAGCTAAAGTAATTATTTTAGAAGATGGTGCTACATTAGGAGAGCTTGTAAGAGCATTAAATGCAGTCGGTGCAACTGCTACAGAACTTATTTCCATTTTGCAAGCAATAAAAGCAGCTGGTGCTCTGCAAGCTGAATTAATAATTATCTAAGGGGAAGAAAAATGAAAAATTACGGAATTTATTATCAAAATTTAAATGAACTTATTAATCTGAGTAAAAAAGATCCAAAGATAGCTTTGAAAAAGGCTTGTTCAGAATTTGAATCCTTATTATGGTATGAAATCCTAAAAGGACTTGATAATACTATAATAAAAAGTAACTTCTTTCCTGAAACCTTAGAAAGGAAAATTTTTCAAGATTATCTTTATCAAGAGATAGCTCGTTCAATTTCAGGAAGACCAGGTGGTTTGGGTGATTATTTATATAAAAATCTAATAAAGAGTTCCTATTTTAAATATAAAATTAATAACGCCGATAATAGATAAAAGAGGAGGAAACATTTATGGTAAGAAAGGAACTTCTTGAGTTAAAAGAAGTTTTAGAAAAAGAAAAAGAGGCACTTATAAATGGTGCAGTGGAAGAGATTCTAAGATGGGCGTCTTATAAAGCAAGACTTGCAAATTATTTAAAAGATAAAGAATTCACTCCTGAAGAAGAAGAAATTTTAAAAGAAATAATATACATTAATGAGAGAAATAAAAAGATTATTGAGGCTGGACTCAATTTTGTTGAAGAGGCTTATAGATTTTTAACTCAAATTCTTTATGAAAGAGAAATTTATGGAAAAAAGGTTATAAAAATGGATCCTCAGCTTATTTCTAAATCAGCATAAGTCATGGCAGGATTAACAGCAGCTTTAAACATAGCAAAAAATGCTTTACTTACTTTTCAAACTGCCACTCAAGTAATTAGCCATAATGTAGCCAATGTAAGTAATGAAGCTTATTGTAGGCAAAAACCTATAGAGACTACTTATCCCTCTAGTCCATCTCCTGCGGGTCCTATTGGAAGTGGCGTTAAAATAGAGATGATTCAGCGTTATTTTGATGCCTTTTTAGAAAAGAATATAAATCTAAAAAGAACAGATTATGGGCTTTTTTCTGCTGAGGAGACAGGATTGACCATTTTAGAGACTCTTTTTAATGAAGTTACAAATGAAAGCGGACTTATCAATATATTACAAAATTTCTGGATAGCTTGGCAAAATCTTTCTAATTATCCTGAGAATCTTTCTGCAAGAACTCAGATAATAGAAACAGGAAAACTTATAGTAGAAGCTTTAAAAGCTAAATTTAAAGGATTGCAAGATCTGGAAATTCAGATTGGACTTAAGTTAAAAACTATTGTTGAGAGAATAAATGCTCTAAGCTCTCAAATTGCTGAATTAAATCTCCGGATTTCAGCTATGGAGACAGGAGGAAAATTAGCTAATGACTTAAGAGATCAGAGAGATAAACTTGTGGGTGAGCTTTCTCAACTTGTTTCCATTCAATATTTTGAAACAAAAGAAGGAGCTTACAATATAGTGCTTGGAAAGGGATTTAATTTAGTTGAACTTGGGAGAACATGGAAACTTGAAGTTTCAGGAACTGATGTTTATTGGATTAGCACAAAAGGCGAAAAAATACCTTTAACGAGTAAAGAAGTTTCTTCGGGAGAATTAGGAGGCTGGCTAAGGCTTCTTGAGCAACTCTCAGATGAATTTAATTATGAGTATGTTTCTGGAAATAAGGTGGTTTATAATCTTTCTGGGGAATTAATAAGTGAAGCTGATAAGCTTGTAGATTTAGGGCTTTCGGGGACAGTAACCTTTAATATTACTGGAACAGATCATTTTGGAAATGAGATCTCAGGAAACATTTCTTATAACCTTGTTGCTAACCCTAATGTTACTTTAAAAGACCTTTTAAATAAGATAGAAGAACTATTTAACTATACAGTTTCTGCCTACATTAGAGATGGAAGACTTTTTATTGAGAATAAATATAGAGGTTCTGGGGAATTAAAATTTTCTATTACTGGACCTATAGATTTTGGATCTTTTGATGATCCTACCTATCAAAGAAGAGTAGTAGAGCTCAATTTTGCAGGAAGACTTAAACTTTTTGGAGAAGAACTGATAAAGGCTGTAAATGAGCTTCATACTCAGGGAGTAGGTTTATTTTTTTATGAAAAAGAATTAGAGGGAGCTTATTGGGTAAATCAATATATTAAAGAACTGCCTTATTTTTTGGATATAACTAAAACCTCTGATGGAAGCGAAATTACAGGATTTTTTTATATCTGGATTAAAGACGATGCAGGCAAAATAACACCTGTAAAGGTATCCTTAGATGGACTAAGTGTTAATGCCACCTTAAATGATTTGGCAAATAGAATAAATTCAGCTTTAAATGAAGCAGGTTTTTATAATGATCCTACAAATTGGAAAATAAGGAGTTTAGTAAGAAATGGTAGACTTGTTTTTCAAGCTCAAGAGGGCTATTCTTTTGGTTTTTCTAATGATACTTCAAGGATATTATTAGCTACAGGAATAAATATCTTTTTTGTTGGTTCAGATCCAGCTAATTTTAGAGTAAATGAACTTTTAGTTAGAAAGCCAGAACTTATTGCCTCTGGTAAAATGGATATTTCAGCTTTTAGAAGTGAAGAACCGCTTTTTGGTATATTTGAAAGTTCTAATCCCATAGATCCCTCTCAAACCTTTAATATTACCAAACTCTATATAAGACTTTATGATCAAAAAGGAAATGTAATAACCTCTCCTCCTTTAGACTTAACTAATCAGGGAATAATTTGGAATAACAGTTTAAATGCCTATGAAATAGATATAGATCCTTCAACTACCTTACAAGAAATCCTTAATAAATTAAATAGTCTTCCTTTTCTTAGAGCTTATGTAAATGCTGAGGGAAAGATGGTTTTAACTCTTGATCCTAATCAGACAACAGTTTATGGATTTGAGATAGGAGATAACTCTTCAACTAATGGTTTTGTAGATTTATTAAAGAGTGAAAAGATGTATATCCCTGCATTTAAATGGTATGACAATTCTGAGACAAGAGTAATAACAGGTTTTGAAAGATTTAATTTTGATCAAACTAAGGAGGATTATTTATCCTTTTATCTTTTTGATGAAAATGGAAATCTTATAAAGGGCCAGCCATTTAGAATAAGCCTTGATCAAATTATATCTGATGGAGGAACTATTTTTACACTCTTACAAAAAATAAATTCCTATGAGAATGCAGTAAATGGACTTTCTGCTCGGTTTGATAGAAATGGGAAACTAATCATTGAGACAACCGGTTTATATGATACGAAAACTTTTATTATACAAGATGAATTATATGACGGAACTGATTATGTACAAACACCTTATAATTATGGATTTATAAATACTTTAAAGGGTTATGAGCTTGAAAGAGGGGATAATAGAATTGCTCAGGCTATTGCAGATTCAGCAACTATAATCAGGAAATCTTTAAATTACTCTACTCTTCAAAATTATTATTCCAGTATAGTTGGGGAGGTTGGTTCTGCAACTAACTCGGTAAAAGATAGTAAAAGCTTTTTAGAAACTCTTATTTCTCAACTTAAAAATATAAAAGAAAGTATTTCTGGGGTTTCCTTAGATGAAGAAATGGCAAATTTAATAAAGTATCAACAGGCTTTTGTTGCTTCTGCCAAAGTTTTGACTACAGTTGAAGATATGTTTGAAGCACTTCTTAATGCTAAAAGATAATTTAGAGGGATAAAAAAATGAGAATAGGTTTTAATACAAGGTTTAGAAGTATTTTAGCAGATTTAAATCGTCTTTCTTCAGAAATAAATCTTACGCAACTTAAAATTTCTTCAGGAAAAAATTTTCTTCGCCCTTCAGATGACCCTTCTTCAGTAGTAATAAGTCTTAATTATAAGCAAGGAATTTCTAATATAGAAAAATACCAAAGAGCTATAGAAGATGGCTTAAGTATTTTAAGATCCCAAGAGGCAACACTTGGAAATGTTCAGAATTTAATTGCAAGGGCAAAGGTACTTGCTATTCAAGCAGCTAATGACACTCAAAATGCTCAATCAAGACAAGCTATTGCTAATGAAATAGAGGGAATAATTTCAGCTATTCTTTCTCTTACTAATTCTCAGCTCGGTGAAAAATATCTTTTTGCAGGTAAAAAAACAAGTGGATATATTCCAGGGGAAAAACCCTTTGAATTAGTAAAAGAGACCTTACCAGATGGGCAAATTATAGAAAAAGTTGTTTATAATGGATCGGTAGAAGATTTAGAAGTAGGATACGATGAAAATTTATCTATAAATCTTGGGAAAAGTGGACAAAAGATTTTTATTGATTCAGGTCTTTTTGAAACTCTTTTAGGTTTAAAAAGGACTCTCCAAGCTAATAATACTGTTGATTATGAAAAAGAACAGTATAATATCCAGGAATTTATAGAAAAACTTGATAATGTTTATAATTATATTTCTGCTGAAAGAGGGGAAATAGGTTCCCAGATTTCCCACTTAGAGACTAAGAAAAATCTTTATCAGGATTTTAAAGAAACCTTACAAATTAATCTCGGAAATGTAGAAAGTGCTGATATTGCAGAATTAGCAACTAAACTTCAAAGTCTTACTATAGCTTATGATGCAGCATTAAGAGCAACAGTTATGGTTAGTGATTTAAGCTTAGCAAAATACCTATAATTCAGCCCAATCAGGGAAAATAAAATTACTTCCCGGAAGGTAAAGATAAGTGAGTGATGAATCCAAATGAATTAAATATAAGCCCTTTCCTTCTTTTCCTTCTCCAAAAGCTATAAGATAATCTCCTGTAGGAGAAAAAGCAGGATCTTCAAGATTTCCTAAAAATTTAATCTCTTTTTGTTCTTTTGTTTTTAAGTGGTAAAGATTAACTGAAGAAATACCTCCTCCTTTTGAGAGAAAAAGAAGGTATTCTCCTTGCGGAGAAAATCTTGGAGAAGTGTTGTAAATTCTTTTTTGAGGGATTTTATAAGGTTTTAAGGTTTCTAAATCTAAAAGATAAATTTGAGGATTCCCTGCTCGCTCACCATATACATAAGCTAAAAAGGTTCCTCCAGGAGAAACACTTCCTGCCTGAAGAATACCTTTTCCCTTGATTAAGGGAGTTAATTCTTTTGTCTCTATATTAAAACGATAAAGCACTATTTCTTGTCCTTCTTCTGCAGTAATAATTAACTCTTTTTCATTGGGGAACCATACAGGTGCAGAACAGATTCCTTTAATATTAAATTTTTCTTTAGTTGAATCCTTTAAATTATAAATTTCCAAAAAATATTTATTTTCTTCATAAATCAGATAGGCAAGTTTATTTCCGCTTTTTGAAAATTTTGGAAAAAGTATAAGGGGTGCGGATCTTAAAAGGCGAGGATTTTCTTTTGAAAAATCAGCTATATAAAGCTTATCTCCTTTAGAAGTTCTTTTTACAAAAACTATTTTTGTAAAAGCAACCCCTTTATAATGAGAAATACTTTCTATCAATTTGTCACAAAGAGCATAAATTAGAGTCTGAGGATAATCTGAGGATCCTGAGGTTTTATAAATCTTTAAGACTTTATTTTCTAGAGTATCTCTTAATTCAGCTTTAATAAAAATCTCATTTTCTCTTTTTTCTACATTTCCTACTAAATAATATTCCTTAGAGGGATAATTTTGAAGAGGTGGATTTTTTAAGGCCAAAATAAATAAATGGTAGTTTAAAAGTTTTCTTAAAAGAGGGGTCAGTTGAGCAGAAAGTTTTTTGTCTCCTTCAAAATCAGGGACCCTTATTATGGTTTTACTAAAAGAGGTTGGTTCCACAGTAATAGTAGGTATTTCTTCACAAAAAGAATATTTACAGAAAAATAAAAAGAAAAACCAAAAAGCAAAAAGAATTTTTTTAAGCTTTATAGGAACCATTTTCCATTTTTACTACATCTTCAAATCTTATATCCATTCCAAGAATACAAATTATTTCTTCATATTTATTTCTTACAGGAGTAGATAAGGTAATACATAGATTAGAAGTTATTTTTGAGGTATAAAATTTAGAAGTATAAGTTTCCCCAGTTTTCATAGGATTTATGAACCAATCTCTATTTTCAAAGGTCTCAGTGTTTAAAAGTTCCTCAAATTTTTTAATATATTCAAAATCATTGGTAAGTCCTATAATGGGTTTACCTTCAATATCTACAAGGTAAATAAATTGAACATAAGGATGATCTTCTAAAAAGGTTTTTAAAACCTTTTTCATTTTTTGTGGGTCTAAGGAAACTATATCTGAATCTTGCGCTAAATCTTCTATATATTTGGTCATAAGACTTATTACATAATCTCTTAACCGATCTAATTCTGATACAAAAAGTTCTGGTATATATTTTTTAGCGTAAGCATACATTTCTTCATTAGAAATAGGAGTAATTCTTCCTTTTTCGTATTCTTCAAGGATTTTTTTATAAATTTTGGCTACTCCTGGATGTCTTTTATCAATTTTTTTCTCTCCTTCAAGTCCAAAATGAGTATTAATCCAATAGGCAATACCTGCTGTTCCACTCTTATCTGTAATAATAATTTGAATAGGTCTTTTGAGAAGTTTTAAAGTATCAAAGGGATTGTAAATTTCTTCATTTTTAATAATTCCATCAATGTGAATACCAGCTTTAGTGGCATTAAATTCTTCTCCTACAAAAGGTTGTCTAATAGGTATTTTTTCATGTAAAACATTTTTGTAATAATTGGCTATATCTGTAATTACTGTGGTATCCATTTCATCAGCAGTTCCTCTTAAACATATATATTCAAAAACCATAGCTTCTAAAGGGGTATTTCCAGTTCTTTCTCCTATTCCAAGTAAAGAAGCATTTACATAAGTGCAACCATACAGCCACGCAGTGGTTGCATTAATTACTGCCCTATAAAAGTCATTATGTCCATGCCATTCCAAAAGATTTTCTGGAACACCAGCTTCTTCTATAAAGGATCTTATTAATTTGGGAACACTTATAGGCAAGCAAGCTTCGGAGAAGGGAACAGCTAACCCTAAGGTATCACAGAGCCTTATTTTTATGTCTATTCCACTTTCTTCTCTTAGTTTCATAAGCTCTATTGCAAAAGGAATAACAAATCCATAAATATCTGCACGAGTTACATCTTCAAAATGGCATCTTGGTTTTATTCCTAAGGAAAGAGCCTCTTTTACTATGGTTAAATAATCTTCTAAAGCTTTTTTTCTTGTCTTTTTTAATTTTAGAAAGATATGATAGTCAGAGCAGGAAGTTAAAATTCCTGTTTCCTTAAGACCTGTTTCTTTAACAAGTTTCAGATCCTCCTTTTTAGCTCTTATCCAACCTGTAATTTCAGGATACTGATAACCTAAAGAAAGACATCTTTCTAAAGCTTCTCTATCTCTGTTGGTGTATAAAAAAAATTCAGTTTTTCTTATTATTCCCTTTGGTCCACTTAATTGGTGTAAAAATTTATAAAGAGTTTCTATTTGTTCAGGAGTATAAGGGGTTCTTGCCTGTTGCCCATCTCTAAAGGTAGTATCAGTAATATAAAAATTTTTTGCAGGTTGAGGAGGGATGTATTTTCCATCAAAAAAAATTCTTGGAGGTTCCACATAAGGAAAAAAATCTTTTAATAGATCAGGGTTTTCTGTTTCTTGTATAACATATAATTTCTTAAAGGGTTTATATTTAAGCATACTCTTACCCCCTTTACCTACTTCTAAAAATACTAATAGATATTTTAGTAAAATCAAGTAATCTAGTTTTTTAAAAATATTTAAATAAAGGGATTGACAAATAAATTTTTAGGAGAATTATAAACTTTAATTACCTTAAATAGGTTAATAAAAATGGTAAAAGATAAAATTAAGCCAGCTTTTAGAACACTTCAAGTAGAGTATGCTATAAGAGATATAGTTGAAGCTTCTCAAGAGGCAAAAAAGCGAGGTAAAGATTTAATTTATTTAAATATTGGGGATCCGGTAAAATACGGATTTAAAACTCCTGAATCTATAATTGAAGAAGTTTGTAAAGCTTTACAAAAAAATTATAATTTCTATTCTGAATCTTCTGGTATACCAGAGGCTATAAAAGCAATAGAAGCTTATGCTATTAAAAAAGGTATAAAACCAATTGATATTTATGTTACCCAGGGAGCAACCGAAGCTATTGAATTTGCTATCTCAGCTTTAGTTAACTCTGAAGAAAATATTTTACTTCCTTGTCCTTGCTATCCTTTATATCAAGCTATTGTTTCTAAATTTAGAATAGAACCAAGATATTATTTATTAGATGAGAGCAAAAACTGGGAACTAGATGTGAACAGTATTGAACCTTTAATAGATAAAAAAACCAAAGCTATTGTAATTATAAATCCTAATAACCCTACAGGTGCAGTCTATTCTAAAGAAACTTTAGAGAAAATAGTGGAGATAGCTAAAAAATACAATTTAGTAATTCTTTCTGATGAGATTTACGATCAATATATATTAGAAGACAATTTAAAGCATATTTCTGTAGCATCTTTAAGTGATGAAGTACCTATGGTTACATTTAATGGACTTTCTAAAAACTATTTTGCTCCTGGGTTTAGAATAGGTTGGGGGATTGTTTCTGGTCCTAAGGATTTATTAGAAGACTATATAGATGCAATTCATAAATTAGCAAGAACTCGTCTTTGTGCTCCTCACCCTTTACAATTTGCCATTCCCGTAGCTTTAAATAACGAAAACCATTATATTAAAAAGGTGATCTCAAAACTAAAAAAAAGAAGAGATATTTTAATAGAGGGATTAAATCAAATACCCTTTATTTCTTGTGTGAAACCTTTAGGAGCCTTTTATGCTTTTCCGAGTATAAAAATTCCTCACCTTGATGACCTTGAGTTTACTAAAAGATTAATCTTAGAGGAAGGTGTAGTTGTAGTTCATGGAAGTGGATTTGGGCAAAAACCAGGAACAAAACATTTTCGTATTATATTTTTACCAGAAGAAAAGGTCCTTGAAGAAGCTTTGGAAAGAATTGAGAGATTTGTTAAAAAACTTACTTCTTAAATGCGGATCCCTTCAGTAAATGAATTAAAAGAAAAATTTTTAAAACTTTATCCCACTTATCCTATCTCTTACTTTACAAAACCTTCAAGAAAAGTAGCTCAAATTATAAGAGAGAAATGGAAAAAAGAGGAACTTCAAGAACTTGAAGAATCTTATTTAAATCATCTAATGAAAGAAATCTTTAAAGAATATGAAACTCCATCTTTAAAAAGGGTTATAAATGCAACAGGTGTAGTAATTCATACTAACTTAGGAAGAGCTCCCCTTTCTAAAAAAGCAATGGAAGAAATAATAAAAGTGGCAAAATATTATTCTAATTTAGAATTCGATTTAAAAGAGGGGAAAAGAGGAAGTAGATACGTTCATGTAGAAGAAATATTAAAAGAAATTACTCAAGCTGAAAGTGCTTTGGTAGTAAATAATAATGCAGCAGCTGTTTTAATTTCTTTAAATACCTTAGCCTATGGGAAAGAAGTTATAGTATCAAGAGGAGAACTTGTTGAGATTGGAGGGTCATTCAGAATACCTGAAGTGATGAAATGGGCAGGGTGCATTTTAAAAGAAGTTGGGACTACTAATAAAACCCATTTATTTGATTATGAAAATGCTATTAATGAAAATACTGCCTTACTTTTAAAAGTTCATAGAAGTAATTTTGAGATGATAGGCTTTACCAAAGAAGTTTCTATAGAAGATTTGGTAAATCTTGGCAAAAAATTTGGACTTCCAGTTATGAAAGATCTTGGGAGTGGGTGCTTTATTGATTTTTCCAAATATGGATTAAAAAAAGAACCTACTGTACAAGAAGTCTTAAAAGCAGGGGTTGATATTGTTACCTTTTCGGGGGATAAACTTTTAGGAGGTCCTCAAGCAGGAATTATTCTTGGGAAAAAAGAATTTATAGAAAAAATAAGAAAAAACCCTTTAAATCGTGCCTTAAGAATTGACAAACTCACCTTAGCTGGTTTAGAAGCAACTTTAAGATTATATAGAGACGAAATTCTTGCTGTAGAGCAAATCCCTGTACTTAAAATGATTTTAACTTCTAAAGAAGCTCTAAAGAAAAAAGCAAAATACCTTTTAAAGAAACTTAGAAAACTTAAACTTAAAGAATTTAAATTTGAAGTGGTTGAAACTATAAATAAAACTGGAGGAGGAGCTCTTCCTACTTTAGATTTAATTTCTTATGCAGTAGCTGTGAAATCTCCTTTTTCTCCTCAAAATTTACAAAAGATGCTGAGAGAAAATGACCCACCCATAATAACAAGGATAGAAGAAGAAAAACTTTTAATTGATGTAAGGTGCCTTTTTGATGAAGACTATAAAGAAATAATTGAAGCATTTGAAAAATTTGAAAATGGTAAAAAATTTACCTCCTAATATAGAATGGTTTATTCCTTATTTACAAAATCTCGAAATTTTTAAAGAAACTCCTTTAAAAGAAATTTTTAAACATTCCACTGAGGAGCTTATAAAAATTTATGAAACTTCTAAGGATTTATTACCCTTACTTTTAGCAGAGAGATTTTTATGGGAAAATATAGAAGATAATTTCTTTTCTTATAAATTGTTAAATTTAGTTTTAAAGAAAAGAAAAGTTTTTGGTTATTTGTTTTTCTTTCCCTGTAAAAACTTTTGGAATAAAAATAAAAAAATACTTTCTGAGTATTTCTTTATAAAATTTAGTGAAAACTATTATTTTTATCCATCTGAATGGGGAAATGCATTTAAAATTTTAATCAGTTTATGGAAAGAAAAAGCAAAATTTTTTTCTGTGGAAGTAAATCTATATAAGGAACCTTCAGAAGAATATATAAAAAATAACTTAAAGCTTGCTCAAATTTTAGAATTTTCTTATCTTTCTCAAAAGGCTTTAAAATTTTTAAAAAATTATTTACCAACCTTTGAAGTAGAAAAGCTTTCAGAAATAACAGATAAATTTTTAAAAACAAAAGAAAGTTCTTTAGTTTTATCTTCAAAAAAGGATATAAAAAAAGATTTAAAAAGAGTAGGAGCAAAAATAATAAAAGAACTTGAAGGAGAAAATAAGCTTCTTTTGGTTAAAAATTTAGATTTAAATCAAATAATTTGGTTATATGAGAAAAATTTAGATATAAATAAAACAGGAGTTTTGCCTTGGGAAGTTTGGAAAAAATTTAAAAACAAAGATTCAACCCCTTTAATTTTTTTAATAGGAGCATTTGAACATGCTAAGAGAATTAATCAAATAAGTATAAAAGTTTTTGAAGGTTTTACATACCATGTATTAGGAGATCTTTATTATGAATGGAAAGATCTTGGTAAAGCTCTTAAATACTACTTACTTGCAAGAAATTATACCAAACAACCTATTGAATTAGCCTTAAGTGAATCAGCTATTTATTATACCTTTGGAGATCTTGATAGGGCAGAAAAAATTTTAAGAAAAGAACTTTGCGGTTGTAAAAAAGAGGACCCTCTTATTCATTATAATCTTGCTTTAATCTATTTGAAAAAAGAAAAAGGTGAAGAAGCAAAATATCATCTTTATAAAGCTCATCTTTTAGATCCAGAAAATATTATTTTCAGAGAAGCTCTGATAAAATATTTGTGGGATTTTGAAGAATATGAAGAGCTGGGAGATTTTCTAAACTCACTAAAAAATCTTTCTTTAAAAGAAAAAATTTATTTTGGTAAATTTTATTTTTATAAAAAGGAGTATGAAAAGGCATTTAAATACTTAAAAGATGTTCTTACCTTTAAAGAGAGAGATGGAGAAACATTGCTTTTTCTTGCATGGTTGTATCTTTATTTCAATAAAGAAAAAGAAATATCTCAAATATTATTAAAAGAAGCACAGGAAATGCTTTCTTCAGAGGAATTAGAAAAGATTAAAAAAGAGTTTGGATTGGAGATTTGATGAAAATATTTGTTCTTGGATCTGGAACAGGTTGGATTCGTTTAGATAGAAATTCACCAGGTTATTTAGTAGAAGTAAATGATTTTTCTCTTCTTCTTGATTTAGGCCCAGGGATTTTAAAGCAAATTCTAAAAATTGGAAAAAAGCTTGAAGATATTTCAGCTATTTTTATTTCCCATTTTCATCCTGATCATGTAACAGATCTTATTCCTTTTCTTTTTGCTACAAGATATAGCTTAGGCTATAAAAGAATATTGCCAATAAGTTTGTATGCTTCTGAAGATTTTTTCCAATTTTATAATACTTTGAAAATAGCTTTTAGAGACTGGATTGAACCACCAAAGGGAGTGTTGAATATAAATCTTCTTCCTAAGCAAAAAAAATATAAATTTTTTATAGGACCTTTTAAAGCTTATACTACTCCAGTAAAGCATAATCCTGAGAGTTTAGCTATAAGGCTTGAATATGGAGAAAAGGCGCTTGTTTATTCAGGAGATACAGGATATTGTGAGGAATTGATAGACCTTTCAGAAGGAGCAGATTTATTAATAATAGAATGTTCTAATTCAAAGGAACTATATGTAGAACATCATTTATCTCCAGAAGATATTGCACTTATTTTAGAAAAGGCTAAAGTAAAAAGAATACTCCTTTCTCATTTTTATCCCCATAGCGAAAATGTAGATTTAGATATAATAAAGGGAAAATTTAAGGGAGAAATATTTTTAGCTGAAGATCTTATGGAATTTGAGATATAAGATTTTAAAAAAGAGGTGTTGATTTTGGAGGGAATAGATCCAAAGATTTTAAATAAATTAAAAGAAAAAGTTCAAAAAGAACTTATTCAAAAAGAAAAAGAAACTTTAGAATATTGGATGAATGAGCTTATAAAAGTTTATCAAAAGAACCATCAAACTTTAGCAGAATTTAAAGCTGACATAAGAAAATATATAGATAGAATGAAAAATAGATTAGAAATAATTAAAACTAAAAGATTTTAGGTTATGAAATATATAAGTACTCGTGGGGGAATGCCTAAGATTAATTTTAAAGAAACCATTTTTGAGGGGCTTGCTCCTGATGGTGGTTTAATTGTTCCTGAAAGAATACCAAAACTTTCAGAAAAGGAGATAGAAGAATTAAGAAAATTAAATTATCAAGAATTAGCCATAAAGATTTTTAAATACTATGTTTCTAATATAGAGGAAAAAGATCTAAAAGAACTTGTAGAAAGAGCTTATAAAAATTTTAGAGTAAAAGATATAACTCCAGTAGTAAAAGTAGGTGATATTTATATATTAGAACTTTTTCACGGCCCTACATGGGCTTTTAAAGATATAGCTTTACAATTCTTAGGTGTATTGTTTGAAAAATTCCTTTTAGAAACAGGTAAAAAAATTAATATTTTAGGAGCAACCTCTGGAGATACAGGTTCTGCTGCTATATATGGAGTAAGAGGTAAAAAAAATATGGCTATATTTATTTTACATCCTTATAAAAAGGTTTCTGAAGTTCAGGCTTTAATGATGACAACCGTTACTGATCCTAATGTTTATAATATTGCTATAGAAGGAACTTTTGATGACTGCCAAGCTATAGTTAAAAATATATTTATGGATTTAGAGTTTAAAAGAAAATATAGACTAACTACAGTTAATTCTATAAACTGGGCAAGAATAATGTCACAAATGGTTTATTATTTCTGGGCTTATTTCAGGGTTTCAGAAGGGGAAAACTATGAAAAGGTAAGGATTTCAGTTCCTACAGGGAATTTTGGAAACATATTTGCTGGATATTTGGCTAGATTAATGTTGGGAGAAAAAAGAATAGAAAGACTCATTTTAGCAACCAATGAAAATGATATACTCTGTAGATTTGTTAACAATGGAGATTATTCTCTAAGAGAAGTAAAAGCAACTATAAGTCCCTCAATGGATATTCAGGTAGCAAGCAATTTTGAAAGATATCTTTATTATTTTTATAATGAAGATCCTAAAAAAACTAAAGAAACCATGGAAAAATTTGCTAAAGAAAGAGCTATTAAATTTTCAGGGGAGGAAGTAAAAAGAATTCAAAAAGATTTTCTTTCAGCATCTATTAATCAAGAAGAAACTTTGAAAACTATAAAAGAATTTTATAAGGAAACAGGCTATATACTTGACCCTCACTCTGCAGTAGGAATAAAAGCGGGGCTAAAATTTAAAGATAAATATCCTTTAATTTGTTTAGCAACTGCTCATCCTGCTAAATTTCCCGAAACAGTTAGTAAAGTTTTGAACTTTTCTATCAAATTACCTGAAGAAATTGAAAAATTTTATAAACTTTCCCAAAAGTTTGAAATCCTTCCTAATGATGTAGAAAAAGTTAAAGCCTTTATAAGTGAAAAGGCAATTTAGAAATAATTTTCAAATGAAAAGAAGTAAGGTTTTTTTATTAATAATCATAATAATAATTTTAAGTGGGATATGGTATTTTATTAAGAGAACCAATCTTTTTAACGAGATTATTGGTTTTATATTTTCTCCTTTCTTAGAAGGCGCTACTTATTCAGGAAGTAAAACAAGGAATTTTTTTCAAGATTACCTATTTTTAGTAAATTTAAAAAGAGAAAATGAGAGATTAAAAAAGGAAATTCTTCTTTTAAAATCTCAACTTGCCTATTATAAAGAAAAAGAAAGGATTTATAGAGAATTAGAAGAATTTTATAAGCTTTCTACAGAAATTAATTATCCAAAAATTGCAGCCAAGATTATTTATAAACCTATGGATCCCTTTTCAGGAATAGTTTTTATAGATAAAGGGAGTAAAGATGGGCTTTTACCACAGATGCCTGTTCTTGCTGGTGTTAGTGGTGAAGGCGTAGCCTTAGTAGGGCAGGTGGCAGAGGTTTATAGAAATTGGAGCAAAGTAATATTAATTACAGATCCTTCTTTTTCTGCTGATGTTAGAATAGAAAGGACAGGAGATAGAGGTATTTTAGTAGGAAAGGCTGAAAAATACTGTAATTTACAATATTTACCCTCTGCTTCTCAAGTTAAGGAAGGAGATGAGGTTTTAACATCTGGACAAGATGCCTTTTTTCCTTCTGGATTATTAATAGGGAAAGTAGTTTCTGTTAACCGTGACCCTGTTCAAGGAATGTTCAAATATGCAGAAATTAACCCTTTAGTAAATCTTTATAATCTTGATCTGATTTTTGTACTTTTAAAATTGCCTGAAATCCCTTTGTAGAATGGGTTTAACCATAAATATTAAAGAACTTTTTAGAATCATCTTACCGCTTTTATTTTTAGTCTTGTTAATTAAATCTTACATCTCAAGTTTTTTTCTTTTTTATCCAGGAGATATAATTTTTGCTTTTAGTTTAGCAATTTTAACTTTTCGGAATTCAGGAATTTTGCTTTATATTCTTTTATTTTTCTCAAGTTTATTGGAATCTTTAGATTTTTTAGGTATAGAAATTTTCTTGGTTGCCTATTTTATTTTTTTAGGGATCTTTTTAAAATATTCAAGAAAATATTTTGCTTTTGAAAGACTTGAATCCAAAATAACTATCTGGTTTTTAAGTATCATTTCTTTTCTTATTTTAAGATATGTAATTTATTTTTATGAGCTTGATATCTTTATTAATTGGATATTTATTTTAAATTTAGCTTTAAAAAGTTTTTACTATATAATTACTACTTTTCTTTGGGTATTAATTTTTTATAAAATTTTGGATATTTTTCTTTATAAGGAAGCATGAAAAGGTTTAATGAAAATGGCTTTTTTATAAGGGATTTTTTAAAGACAAAACAAAAAATATTAAAGGGACTTTTTTGGGAAAGGAGGCTATTTTGGGCAAAAATTTTAATTATAATTTCTTTTGTTATTTTATGGTTAAGATTTTTTCATCTTCAAGTTATTAAATACTCATATTATCTAAAAAAAGCTAAAGAAAGATCAGTAGTGAGTTATGTAATTAGAGCTCCGAGAGGAGAAATCGTAACTTCAGATGGGGTAGTGATAGCAACAAATAGGGCAGTATTTCAACTTTATTTAGATCCTGAATTGATAAAAGATAAAGAAGATGAGGTTTTATATAAGCTAAGTAAAATTTTGGGAGAGGAGTTTGGGAGTTTGAAAGAAAGATATTATCTGGCAAAAAAAACCTCTTTGGGAAGAGTTTTAATAAAAAGAAATCTAAGCTGGGATGAAGTAGCTAAAATAATGGTTAGAAGATATTATCTTCCCGGTATAAAAATAGAGGTAGAATCAGAAAGATTTTATCCTTATGGAGAAATTTATTTTCATTTTTTAGGTTATATCTCAAAGATTACATTTGAGGAGTATAAAAATTTGAAAAAAGAAGGCTATTCTATGGAAGATTATATTGGAAAAATGGGGATAGAAAGAGCTTTTGAAAAGATATTAAAAGGAAAAAACGGAGTTATAGAAATTGAAAGAGATGCTTACGGGCGTTTAGGGAAAATAATTAATCGAATAGCACCTATTCCGGGAGAGGATTTAGTTATAACAGTAAATCACAATTTACAAGTAAAAGCTTATGAGCTTTTAAAAGATAAAAAGGGAGCTATAGTTGCTCTTTCTCCTCAAGATGGTTCAATTTTAGCTATGGTGAGCACTCCTTCTATAGATCCCCAAAAATTTATTGATGGCTTTACAGAAGAAGAGTGGAAAAAAATAAACTCAAGTCCAGATAAACCCTTTTTAAATCGTGCTCTACAGGCTTATCCTCCTGGTTCTACCTATAAGATAATTACAGCCATTGCTGGCCTTAAAGCTGGCATTATAAATAATATTAATAATTCAATTTTTTGTCCAGGTTATTTTAAATTGGGAACCCGTGTATTTAGATGTTGGGAAGCTAAAGGACATAGAAATATTAATTTTATTAAGGCTATAGCTTATTCTTGTGACGTTTATTTCTATACCCTTGCTTCTAAACTTGATATAGACTATTTAGCAGAGGTATCAAAAGAATGGGGGCTTGGTAAAACTACAGGTTTGGGATGGAGTGAAGAAAAAGAAGGTTTTATTCCTAATAGAGCATGGAAAGAAAAAACCTTCAAAGAACCTTGGTATCAGGGAGAAACTGTAGTTATGGGAATAGGACAGGGTTATTTACTTGTTACACCTTTACAGATGGCAAGAGTTTATATGGCAATAGCAAATGGAGGGTACCTTTATAGACCTTATGTAGTTAAAAAAATGAAAAGCCTTAATGGCAACATAATTAACATAGATCCCCAAATAGAAAAAAAATTAAACTTAGATCCACAGCATTTAGAATGGATAAGAGAGGGGCTTTCTGAGGCAGTTAAAATAGGTACAGGTAGAGCAGCCTTTGTTCCAGGAGTTAATGTAGCTGGAAAAACTGGAACTGCTCAAGTTGTTAGTTTAGCTTTAAAAAAAATTAAAGCCTTAGAACACCATGCTTGGTTCATAAGTTATGCTGGATTGTCTTCCCCCCAAATAGTTTCAGCTATATTAATAGAACATGGGGGGCACGGAGGAGCTGCTGCTGCTCCTCTTGCACGGGAATTATATAAAAACTATTTTGATATAAAGGAACCAGAAAGTGCTATTTCGGAAACTAATGAACAAAATTTGACAGATGAAAATCAATAATATAAGAGAAATTTTTAAAGAAAATTTTGGAGGATTATTTGTAGTTTTTGTCCTTACAATTTTGGGAATCTTAAATCAATGGGTAATTGCAGAAACAACTTCTGTATTTTGGAAAAATTTATTCTGGCATTTAATAGGCTTAACATGTTTAATTTTTTTTATTTTTTTTATAGATTATAGAAAAATCCCCTTTTATATAATTTGGTACTCTTACTTAATTTTAATTTTAATTCTTTTAATTTTATTTTTTTTAAAAAAAAGATGGGTTGATTTTGGATTTATTAGTTTTCAGCCCTCAGAATTTATAAAGCCTATTTTATTATTATTAATAAGTTTAATAGCTTCAAAGGAACCTAATCCCTATTTAAAATTAAAAACCTTGACTAAACTTATTTTAATAGTTCTTATTCCTTTAATACTTATTTTTCCCACAGACTTAGATTATGCTTTTATAATGATCATTATGTTTGTAAGTTTTTTGATTTTTATAGGAATTCCGAGAAAAATACTTTTTTCTTTATTTTTTGTAGGATTAATAGTTATTTTCTTAGTTTCTCCTATAATTTGGAAAAATCTTAAACCCCATCAAAAAGGTAGAATTTATGGGTATTTACACCCTGAAAAGTATGCCCAAACCTGGAGTTATCAACTTAATCAATCTCTTATTGCTATAGGATATGGTGGTTTTTGGGGGCATGGATTTAAAGGAGGTTGGTCTACAAGGCTTCACTATCTTCCAGCCAAGTACACAGATCTTGCTTTTGCAGTATGGGCAGAAACATGGGGTTTTATTGGTGTAAGTTTAGTTTTATTTTTATATGGATATTTACTTTATTTTTGCCTAAAAATTTCTTCTACAGCTAAGGATTGGTTAGGAAAATATCTTGCCTTAGGAGTAGGATTAATTTTATTTTGGCAAGCTTTTTTTAACCTAGGTGGTTGCTCAGGTATTCTTCCTATGACCAGTATCCCTTTTCCTTTTTTGAGTTACGGGGGTTCTGTAACAATTTCACTCTATTTTTTACTCTCTTTAATGTTTAATGTTGCCTTTAAAAGATATTTCTTTAAATAACTCTAATTTTTATAATTTTTTAGAACTTGACTTTTTAAAAATTTATAATACAAATGTAGCAATACAAATTTAGCATTTAAAAATCTTAAAAAACGGGGTTAGGATATGATAAACTTTGATATTACTTTGTTTATTCAAATTGCTGAGGCTTTAATAATGACTTTTGTTCTCTATTATATTTTGGTTAAACCTGTTATGTCTTATATAAGAGAAAGAGAGTCCCATTTTCAAACTTTAGAAAAAGAAACTCAGGAATTAATTACCTTAGCTGAAGAAGCTATTAAGAAATATCATGAAGAATTAAGTAAAGCAAGATCTGAAGGAATTCAAAAAAGAGAACATTTAAAAGAAGAGGCTCGAAAGGTAGAAAAAGAAGTATTATCTAAGGTAATGAAGGAAATGGAAGAATATAAAGCTAAATGGGCTGAGCAGTTTTCTAAACAATTAGAAGATGTAAGAAAGGAATTGATAGGGAATGTAGAATATTTTGCTTCTCTTATGGTTGAAAAATTATTAGGGAGGAAAGTATGAAAAAATTAAAAAAGGTAGGAGGCTTAATTTTATTTTTGATTATAATTACTATTTCTTCAGTTTTTGGAGCTGAGGTAGGTGTAGAACATCATGGAGTTACACCTTCTCAATTAAAAAATTTACTTTGGTTTACTCTTAATTTTATAGTCTTGTGTTTGATTTTATATAGATTTCTTAAAAAGCCTATTGTAGATATGTTTAAGTCTCGTCAAGAAAATATACTTAAACAGTATAATGAATTATTAGAAAAGAAAAAAGAAGCAGAGGCAAAATATGTGGAACTTCAAGAAAAGATTAAAAATTTAGAAAAAGAAGCTCAAGAAATATATCAAAATTATGTTGAACAAGGGGTGAAAGAAAAAGAAAGGATTATAGCTGAAGCTTATGCTCAAGCTGAAAGGATTAAACAGCAGGCACAACTTTATATTCAGCATGAAATGGAGAAAGCCAAAGCTATATTAAGGGAAGAAATAGCTGAAGCTTCGGTCAAATTGGCTGAAGAACTTTTAAAGAAAAGTATAACTGAAGAAGATCAAAAAAGGACAGTTAAAGAATTTATAAACGAAATTAAAGGGAGGGTATTACATTGAGGGCAATGGCAATAGCATTTAAATACGCTAAGGGTCTTTTTACTGTAGGAAAAGAATTAGGTAAAACAAAAGAATTTGGAGAAGAATTAAGGCAAATAAAAGAGCTTTTAATTTCTATGCCAGAAGTTTTATCAGCTTTACAGAATCCTATTTATCCACCCGATCTTAAGATGGAAATTATAGGTGAGATTTTAAAAGCTGTAAAGGTAGATCCTGAAGTGGAAAGGTTTCTCAGGCTTTTAGTAGAAAGAAGAAGAATTCAGTATATTGAAGAAATAGTTACTATGTATCAAGAATTATTAGATGAAGAATTAAACATTGCCCGTGGAGAGATTATTACAGCCTATCCAATTAATGAAGAAGAGAAAAAAGAAATAGAAAATGCTTTAAAAGATTACTTGAAAAAAGAAGTTATATTGGAGTCTAAAGTAGATGAAGGAATTATAGGGGGGATTAAGATAAGGATAGGGGATTTAATATTTGATGGAACTTTAAAAACCCAATTAGGGAAATTTAAAGAAATTATAAAAGGGGAGGTGTTATAAATGGAAGCCATAAGAGCACAAGAACTTAGTGATTTAATTAAAAAAAGAATTGAGGAGTTTGAGAAAAAAATAGACCTTGATGAGATGGGAGTTGTTATGTCAATTGCAGATGGTATTGCCCGCGTATTTGGTTTGAGAAATTGTGAGTATATGGAGCTTATTGAATTTCCAGAAAGTGGAGAAGTAGGAATTGCCTTGAACTTAGAATTTGATAATGTTGGTATCCCTATAATGGGAGACTATTCCAAAATTTTAGAAGGTCATATTGCTAAAAGAACAGGAAAGGTTGCCTCTATTCCTGTAGGAGAAGCAGTTATTGGAAGAGTAATTGATCCAGTAGGGAGACCATTAGATGGAAAAGGACCAATTGAAGCAAAAGAATTTAGAAGAATAGAGTTAAAAGCTCCCGGAATTATTAGAAGAAGACCTGTTCATGAGCCTATGTATACTGGAATTAAAGCTATAGATGCTATGACTCCTATTGGGAGAGGTCAGAGAGAATTGATCCTTGGGGATAGACAAACTGGGAAAACCGCTATACTGATAGATGCTATTTTAGCTCAAAAAGATACAGATGTTTATTGTATTTATTGTGCTATAGGTCAGAAAAAGTCTACAGTAGCTCAAATTATAGAAACTTTACGTAGATATGGAGCTATGGAATATACCACAGTAGTAGCAGCCTGTGCTTCTGATTCTGCTGCTTTACAATGGATTGCACCTTATTCAGCCTGCGCTATAGGAGAATATTTTAGGGATACAGGAAGACATGCTTTAGTTATGTATGATGACCTTTCAAAACAAGCAGCAGAATATCGTGAAATTTCACTTCTTTTAAGAAGACCTCCTGGAAGAGAGGCTTTTCCAGGAGATATTTTTTATAACCATTCAAGACTTTTAGAAAGAGCAGCTAAAATGGATGATCAATATGGTGGAGGTTCTTTAACAGCATTACCTATTGTAGAAACTCAGCAGGGAGACCTTTCAGCTTATATTTCTACAAATGTTATTTCTATTACCGACGGACAAATCTATTTGGAACCTGGTTTATTCTTTGCAGGTATTCGTCCAGCTATTAATGTTGGACTTTCTGTATCTCGAGTTGGAGGAGCAGCTCAAATTAAAGCTATGAGACAAGTTGCAGGTAGATTAAGGCTTGAGCTTGCTCAATATAGAGAATTAGCAGCTTTTGCTCAGTTTGGTTCTGAACTTGATAGAGCAACTCAGAGAGTTTTACATAGAGGTGCAAGACTTGTTGAAATTCTTAAACAACCTCAGTATCAACCACTTCCTGTTGAAAAACAGGTTTGTATACTTTTTGCGGGAACAAGAGGATTCTTAGATGAAATGCCTTTAGAAGTTTTAGCTCAATATGAAAGGGAACTTTACGAATTTATAGAAAGTAAGTATCCGGAAATCTATAAAGAAATAAGGGAAAAGAAAGAGATTAGTCCAGAGTTGGAAGAAAAAATGAAACAGGTATTTAGAGAATTTAATGAAGAATTTAAAAAGAGAAATAATGTAGAACCTGTTCCAATACCATAAATAGTTAAAGTGTGTTTAAAAGGAGGATAAAATATGCCAGCTTTACGAGATATTAGAAGAAAGATAGAAGCTGTAAAAAGAATTGGTCAAATTACTAAAGCAATGAACATGGTTGCTTCAGCTAAATTGCGTACCTTACAACAAAGATTAGAAGGTTTTCGTCCTTATAGGAGAAAATTTGAAGAAGCAATAGATAATGTTTTAAGTGCTGGAGGTATAAATGTTCAAAAAATTCCTTTTTTACAAAAAAGAGAAGTTAAAAAAGTAGGGATAATTTTGATAACTGCAGATAAGGGATTATGTGGAGCTTTTAATGCAAATTTAATAAAAGAAGCAGAAAAAGCTATAAATAAGTTTAAAAAAGAAGAAAAAGAAGTTGAACTTATTTGTGTAGGTAAGAAGGGATTCACCTATTTTAGAAAAAAAATAGCAGTTAGAGAGGCTTATCTTAATATAATGGGTAAAATTTTGATGCAAGATGCCCGTAAGATTGCACGTTCTGCTATGATGACATATCTTGCAGGTGAATGGGATGAGGTGTATATTATTTATGGATATTTTGTAAACGTAATAAGACAAATTCCTAAGATGGAAAAGTTATTACCCTTAAGCTTTGAAAAACCTTTAGAGCCAGAAGAAAAGAAAATTTCTTATGCTTATATTTATGAACCAGAGGAAGAAGAGCTTTTATCTCAAATTTTACCTCTTTATATAAATACTCTTGTATTCTCAGCTATGCTTGAGACTGCAGTTAGTGAACAAGCAGCTCGTATGACAGCTATGGATAATGCTAACAAGGCTTGTGGAGATATGGTAAAACAATTAACTTTATTTTATAATAAGGTTAGACAAGCAAATATTACTAAAGAATTAATGGATATCGTAGGAGGAGCAGAAGCACTTATAAAAGGTTAAAAATAAAAAAAGAAATTAAGTAAAGGGGGTTAAAATATGGCTGAAGAGAAAGTAATGGGGAAGATAGTTCAAATTATGGGATGTGTAGTAGATGTAGAGTTTCCTCCTGGAAAAGTTCCTAAACTTCTTGAATGTCTTAGAGTTACCAATCCTATGATAGATGATAGAGAGTGGAATTTAGTGTTAGAAGTGGCTCAACAATTAGGAGATAATGTAGTACGTTGTGTTGCTATGGAATATACTGACGGATTAAAAAGAGGCGATCCTGTATTAGCTACAGGTGCGCCTATAGTTGTTCCTGTTGGTAAAGCTACCTTGGGAAGGATTATGAATGCTGTAGGTGATCCTGTTGATGAAGGAGGTCCCATTGTTTCTGATAAATATTATCCTATTTTTAGACCAGCACCTGCTTTAACTGAGTTAGATACTACTATTAGAGTTTTAGAAACTGGACTTAAAGTATTTGACCTTCTTATTCCATTCCCCCGTGGTGGAAAGATGGGAACTTTTGGTGGAGCAGGAGTTGGGAAGACAGTAGTTATGATGGAAATGATTCATAATATTGCTATGGAGCATGGAGGAATTTCTGTTTTCTGTGGAGCTGGTGAGAGAACACGTGAAGGAAATGAGCTTTATTTAGAAATGAAACGTTCTGGAGTTTTAGATAAAGCAGCTCTTGTTTATGGTCAGATGAATGAAACTCCTGGGCACCGTGCAAGAGTTGCTCACACAGGAGTTACAGTAGCTGAATATTTTAGAGATGAAGAAGGGCAGGATGTTCTTTTCTTTATAGATAATATTTATCGTTTTACTCAAGCTAACCAGGAAGTGTCAGCACTTTTAGGAAGAATGCCTTCAGCAGTTGGGTATCAGCCTACTCTTGCTACAGACATCGGAGCTTTGCAAGAGAGAATTTGTTCTACCACTAAGGGCTCCATTACTTCAGTTCAGTGTATTTATGTTCCTGCAGACGACTTAACAGATCCCGCACCTGCAACTACATTTGCTCATCTTGACGGAACAGTTGTTCTTTCTCGTCAACTTGCAGAACTTGGAATTTATCCAGCTGTTGATCCCTTAGATTCTCAGTCTCGTATTTTAGATCCTAATATACTTGGATGGGAACATTATACAGTTGCTCGTCAGGTTCAGCAAGTTCTTCAGAGATATAAAGATTTACAAGATATTATTGCAATTCTTGGAATAGAAGAGCTTTCTGAAGAAGATAAGATTATAGTTGCTCGTGCAAGGAAAATACAGAGATTTCTGTCTCAACCTTTCCATGTGGCAGAACATTTTACCGGAACACATGGTAGATATGTGAAACTTGAAGATACTATAAGAGGATTTAAAGAAATTTTAGAAGGGAAACATGATGAACTTCCTGAACCAGCATTTTACATGATTGGAACTATAGAAGAAGCTGTTGAAAAGGCTAAGAAGATAATGGAGGGCTAAATGGCTAGGATTCTTCTTGAAATAGTAACACCAGATAAAGTAGTTGTTAGTGAGGAAGTTGATATAGTTACAGCACCGGGAGTTGAAGGAGAATTTGGAGTTCTTGCTAATCATGCTCCTATGATAGCTGCAATTAAAATTGGCCCCCTTCATTATAGAGTAGGAGATAAAGAAGAATGGGTAGCCCTAAGCGGAGGTTTTTGTGAAGTTTCAAAAAATAAAATTACCTTTTTAGTTGAAGCAGCAGAAAAAGCATATGAAATAGATGTAGAAAGGGCTTTAAGAGCAAAGGAAAGAGCTGAGAAAAGAATTCAGGCCTATTTGGCTCGAGTAGAAGAAATAGATTATGCAAGAGCAAGAGCTGCTTTACAAAGGGCTTTAACAAGGCTCTATGTAGCAGAAAAAGCCAAAAGAGGAGTTCCCAGATAATTTAAATAGCCCCCTTTTTGGGGGCTATTTTTTATGGAAAATTCTTTTAAATCTCAGATAAGATTTTCTATTTTTCAGCTTAGAAAAAAATATTCTTCGGAAATTTTAAAAGATTTTAGTCTGCAGATTTGTAAATTAATAGAAACCTTTTCTCAATATAAAAATAGTCAAAAAATAGCCTTTTATTTTGCAAAAGATAAAGAAGCATCTTTAGAATATTTAATAGGTAAAGCCCTTTTAGAAGGGAAAAAAGTTTATTTACCAAAAACTTGGCTTAAAGAAAAAACCCTAACTTTTCATCAAATTTTTAGTTTTTCAGATCTTAAACCAGGTCCTTTCGGGTTATTAGAACCCCCTTTAGAAAATCCTGAATTAAAACCAGAAAATTTTGAAATAATATTTGTTCCTGGTGTTGCTTTTGATCTTAAAAAAGGAAGAATAGGTTATGGTGGAGGTTTTTATGATAAAATATTAAAAAAAACAAAAGCCTTTAAAATTGGGGTAGCTTTTTCCTTTCAAATATTTGAAAGCTTACCTTTAGAAAAGCATGATCAAAAAGTAGATATAATTATTACAGAAAAAGGAATTATTAATGGATTTAGAAGCTCAACTTAGAGAAAATTACTTTAGAATATTAGAAAATATTCAAAAGGCTTGTGAGAAATCAGAAAGAAAGCTTGAAGAAATAAAAATTTTGGGAGCTTCAAAAAAACAAACTCCTGAAAAGATAAAAATAGTTTTTAAACTGGGAATTAAAATATTTGGTGAAAATTATATTCAAGAGGCTGAAAAAAAAATTTCAGAACTTAAAGATCTTCCTATAGAATGGCATTTCATAGGAAGACTTCAAACAAATAAAGTAAAAAAGGCCTTAAATTTATTTTCTATGATTCAAACCCTTGATAAAATAAGTTTAGCTCAAGAGATTCAGAAACAAGCAGAAAAAAGGGGATTAATAGTTCCGATATTAATTGAGGTAAATATTGGTAAAGAGCCTACTAAAGGAGGGGTGTATCCAGAAAAGTTAGAGGAATTTATAGGGGAGGTAAAAAATTTTGATAGAATAAAAATTAAAGGACTTATGTGTTTACCTCCTTATGAAGAAAATTTTGAAAAAACACGTCCCTATTTTAGAAAAATGCAAAAAATTTTTGAAAAAGTAAAAACTTATATGAACTCAGAATTTAATGAACTTTCTATGGGTACAAGCATTGATTATACAGTTGCTATAGAAGAAGGGGCAACCATTATAAGAATTGGAGAAGCCCTATTTGGTAAGAGAAGCTAAAACACCTATTTTTATACTTACCTCCTCTTTTATTTTAGGATTTTTTCTCAGTTTTTATAAATTTCCTTTTTTAATTTTAATTTTTTTTATTTTGGGATATTTTGCTTTTATATTTCTTTTTTATAAAAATAGTCATTATTTAAGTTTATGGTTAGGATTTTTGCTTGTTTTTTATTTAATAGGCTATTTCCTTTTTAAAAATCTTAAAAATTCCTATTTAGATCAATATAAAGCAGAAGAAATAGAACTTTTAACTACAATTGAGAAAGTAGAACCTTATTATTATGGATATTTAAATACCTCATTTAGCTCTTCCATAGGAGAATTTATATTCAAAACAGATAGAAAATATTTTTTTCCTGGTCAAAGATGTCTTATAACTTTTCAAAATAAAGAATATCATGAATATTTTAATCCCTTTTCTTTTGAAAAGGAAAAATTGCTTTTAGTAAAAGGTATAGAATCAGAATTAAAATTCTTAAAAGAAAAAGGTTTTGTTTGTGAAGAGGTTAAAAATTTTAGTTTGGAGAAAATTAGATATAGACTTTTTAATTTTTCTGAAAAATTATCTGGAACAGCAAAAGGACTTATTCAGGCTTTAGTTTTAGGAGTTGAATATAATTTCCCAGAAGAATATAAAGAAAAATTAAAAAATCAAGGTCTTTATCATCAATTAGCTATTTCTGGCTTTAATTTAGCCATTCTTTTTGGTATTTTTTATCAAATATTTTATCATCTTTTAAAATTTACACCCCTAATAAGAATAGGTTATCCTTTACAAAATATTTCTTATTCATTGGCTTTACCTTCAGCATTCTTAATTTTACTTCTTTCTGGATTTTGTCCTTCAGCTTTTAGAGCATTTATATTTTTATCTCTTTTTATAATAAGCAAATTATTTTTTAGAAATACTTCATCTTTAATATTACTTTTTCTTACTGCATCCTTGATTTTAATTTTCCAGCCCTATTTAATTGGAAACCTTTCTTTTCAACTTTCTTTTATAGCAACTTTAGGATTAATAATAGGTGATAGAATATTTAAAACCTATTTTAAAAACCTTATTCCCATTTCAAATACTATTTTAAAAAGTATCAATTATTTTTTCTATCTATTTTTGCTTTCCTTTATAGTAAGCCTGTTTGTATTTCCCTTTATAATTTATATTAACGGAACCTTTCCTTTAGCAACTCCTATTAATAACCTTATAGCTACATTTTTCTGGAGCTTCATTTTTATTCCTTTATCTATTTTTATAGCTCTTTTATCTTTTTTAAACGAAAATATTGCTTTAAATTTAGCCCATATTTTAGCCAATATTTTTGATTATTATATTAAAATTCCCTTTTTTGAATGGACCTATAAATTTAAATTACCTATTAATTTGGTCATCCTTTCTATAATTTTTAGCTTATTAATTTTTATCTTTTTAAGTCATTTTATAAAAAATTATAAAAAATATTTTTTATGGTGCTTAATTAGTTTTATTTTTTATTTATCAATCTATTATTTTTATGAAAAAACCTTTTACATTTTAATTTTTGATGTAGGAAGAGCAAGTGCTAATTTAATAAAAAATAAAGATTCTTTTATTTTAATTGATACAGGACCAAATTATTTTAAAGATTTTAATTGGACAAAAGTTTACTTGTTACCAGTTTTAAATAAACTCGGGATAGAAATAATAGATCTTGCAGTTATTTCCCATCCTGATCTTGACCATAGTGGAGGATTAGAAACTTTAAAAAAATATTTTTATGTGAAAAAAGTAATCTCAGGAAACTTTAATTCTGAAGATTGGGAAAAAACAAATATTTTAATTTTACCAGATCCTATTAAAAATCCTGAAGCTTTAAAGATAAAAGAGGCAGAAATTTTTCTATTTCCTGGCAAAATACCCTATGAAGATTTAAACCGAGAAAGTTTGGTTGTTTATTTGGAATATAAAGGCTTAACCGCTCTTTTTCCTGGAGATATAGATAAAATAAGATTTTATCGTATGAAAGAAGAAGGGGAAATATTTCCCGTAGAGATTTTGGTTTCTCCACATCACGGATCAAAATACAGTATAGATGAAAATATTATAAGCTGGTTAAATCCAAAATTAGTTTTAACCTCAGGTAGAGGAAGCAACTTCCCTCATCAAGAATATTTAAAAGTTTTAGAAAGTTTTAATAAACCACAATTTTCTACAGAAAAGGTAGGAGCTATTTTTATTTTTCCAAAAGATGATTATTTTTTAATATGCTTTGAAAAAGAAAAAAGAAAAAATTTTTTATTTTCAACCCTTTTTCCTTTTATTCCTTTATATTTAGAAGATGGATTTTGTAAAAAATTTGAATACCATAAAAATTTATAAAATAAACAAAACTTTTGGAGAATTCTAATATGGGTAAATTTGAAACTTTTGAACATGGTGCAGATATAGGGATAAGAGGATATGGAGAGACTCTTTCTGAGGCCTTTTCAAATGTTTTAAAAGCTTTAGCCATTTTATTGGTTGAAAATTTAAATTGGGAAGAGTTAAGTTTAAAGAAAAAATATCCCCTAGAAGTTGAATCTGAATTTTTGGATGAATTGCTGGTAGTGTTTATAAATAAAGTTTTAAGCCTTTTTTATCTCGAAAAAATTCTCTTTTTTGAATTTAAAGGAGAAATAGAAGAAAAAAATGGAAAATACACTTTAAAAGGTGAGTTATTAGGTGAGACTTATTTACATAAAAAATTTGGTTACGGGGTAGAAGTAAAGGGAGCAACTTTTACTATGGCTGAGGTAAAAAAAGAAGGTTATTTATGGATAGTTCAATGTGTAGTAGATGTGTAAATAATATGTTTAAAGTTGCAATTGTAGGAAGATCAAATGTAGGAAAATCTACTCTTTTCAATACCCTAATAGGTGAGAGAAAAGCTATAGTAGAAAAAACTCCAGGGGTAACACGAGACATTATAGAAGGGTATATGGAATTAGAAAATAGAAAAGGTGTTCTTCTTATTGATACAGGGGGTATTAATTGGGGTGGAAAAGATTTTTTTAATAAAGTAATAATTGAATTGGTTGATAAATCTTTAGCTGAGGTAAATCTTGTATTATTAGTAGTTGATGCTAAAGAGGGACTTACAAGTGAAGATTTAGTAACTGCTGAATATTTAAGGAAAAAGGATAAAAAAGTTATTTTAGTAGTTAATAAAGTCGAAGGAAAAGAAGATGAAGAAAAGGCTATAGAATTTTACAAGTTAGGTTTTGAGAATATAGTGTTTATTTCTGCTAAGAATCAAAAAAATATCACCCAATTAAAAGAACTAATAAAAAAGTATGCTAAAGATTACTTAGAAGAGATACCAGAGATTGAGGTTATTAAAATTGCAATAATAGGAAGACCAAATGTCGGGAAAAGTACCTTACTTAACAGACTTTTAGGCTATGAAAGAATGATTGTTTCTGAAATACCAGGAACTACAAGAGATTGTGTAGATGTTTTTTTAACTTTACCAGATGGAAGAAAATACTTCTTAATAGATACTCCAGGAATAAGAAGAAGAACTAAAATTGATAAAAGAGCAGAAAAATTTAGTGTAGATAAAGCTTTAGAAACCATTAAAAAAGTAGATATAGTTCTTTTTATGGTAACCGCTGAAGAAGGTATAACTAATCAAGATCAGAGGTTGTTAAGACAAATACAAAAAAATTATAAAGCTTGTATCCTTCTTGTTAATAAATGGGATCTATTTGATATTAAAAGAGAGGCAGGAAATCTTATGTTAGAAAACATAAAATATAGTACCAGATTTATTTCCTGGATTCCTATTTTAACGATTTCCGCAAAAACTGGAAGAAGAGTTAACCAAATTTTTCCTTTAATTGAAGAAATTTACCAGCAATACAATGCAAGAATAAATACTGCTTTAGTGAATAGAATTTTAGAAGATTTGAAAAAAAATTATACTTTTAATGTAAAAGGTAAAAAAGTTAAGTTTTATTATGCTACTCAAATTGAAGTAAAGCCTCCTACATTTGTAATTTTTACTAACATTAATCCTGAAAAGATTCCTAAGCACATAGAAAGATTTATAGTTAATAGCTTTCAAAAATTTTTGGGATTTAGTAAGGTTCCGGTGAAAATAGTTTTTAGGTTAAGAGATTAATAAAAAAGTTATTTTTTCATTCTTTGGAGAGAGAAGTAAGTTCTTGAAATTTAACTATCAAAGTAATTCTTCTGTTTCTTGGATCTAAAGGATTATCTTTAAATAATGGGAAATTATCTGCATATCCTGCAATAGATATTATTTTTTCAGGAGGAACTCCATTTCTCTCTAATTCTAACATGGCAGAGAGTGCTCTTGCTGTTGATAGTTCCCAATTTCCTATTTTTCCTCTCCTTGAGGGGACTGCATCAGTATGTCCTTCTACTTCAATTGTTACAGGTCTTTCTCTTAATTCCTTCGCAAAGAATGCTAATATCCTTTTTGCATCTGTTGTTAATTCAGCACTTCCACTATAAAATAAGGGTTTATTAACAAGTTCTATTATTTCTAAACGGAGAGCTTTTCTCTCTTCTTCTATATTTATAAGAATATGTTCTCTAAGAGATTTTAAATTAGTTTCTACAATTCTTTTAAAATATTCAGCCTCACCTTTTACTGGTGGAATTTCTTTAGAAAGAGTTTGTAATTTTGGAGAACTTATTTTTCCGCTTTTATAATATTCCATAAGCATACTTATTCCTGCTTTTTGAAAAATATTAAATTTTTTAAAATAAGCAGCTATTTGAGCTTTTTGTTTGGGTTCCATGATGGTAATTAACCACATAAGAAGAAAAAAAGTCATCATTCCAGCTAAAAAATCAGCATAAGCTACTTTCCAAGACCCTCCATGATGTCCAGCAACTATTTTTTTAACTTTTTTAAAAATAATAGGAGGTGTGCTCATTTATTATTTTTTTCCTCTGATTAAGCTCTCCAATTCTTCAAAGGAAGGTCTCAGATGAGGAGATATATTTCTTCTCGCAAACTCAACTGCTATTTGAGGTGCTCCACCTCCAATAAAATGAACAATAGCTATTTTTATTACATTTAGATACTCTTTATGTTGTTCACAAAAAAATTCCATTTTTTGGGCAAGAGGAGCCATAATTCCATAACAGGTTAGGATTCCAAAGAAAGTTCCAGCAAGGGCTATAGAAAGATGATGCCCTAATACCTCAGGAGGTTCATCAATTTTTCCCATGGTTAAAATAATTCCCAAAACTGCAGCAACTAAACCAAGCCCTGGCATAGAATCAGCTAATTTTTCTAATCTTTCTACAGGATTTTTAAATTCCTGATGAATTATTTCTATCTCGTTTTCCAAAAGAGCATCTAATTCAAAATGAGTAATATTAGTGGTTAAGATAGACCTAAAAGTATTTTTTATAAAATCAATTGCTATATGGTTATTTAGTATTTTAGGATAGGCTGAAAAAATTCTACTTGCCTCTGGATTTTCTATATCTTGTTCAATAGAGATTAAACCTTCTTTCTTAATTTTTCTAAAAACTTCATTTAAAAGAAGAAGAAGTTCTATAAAATCTTGTTTTGTATATATTTGAGGTCTAGTAAGGACTTGGATTGTTCCTTGAAAAACCCCTTTTAATGCAGTGTTTGAAGAAGCAATAAATAAAGCTCCAAAAGCTGCTCCAAATATGATCATCCACTCAACAGGTTGAATAATGACTGAAAAATTACCACGCTCAAGAGCATAACCCCCAAAAACACATATTAATACTACAAACAACCCCACCGCAGCAGGCATTACTCAGACCTCAATTCTCTAATTAATTCTCTTTCCTTACAAAAAATAAAATAACTGATTTTTTCTTTTATATCTTTGGGAAGATTAATAAATTTAATTGCTACTTCATAGGAATCTTCTTTTTTTTCACATCTTAAAACTTCCCCATAAAGATAAAATCCTAAGGGTTGATAAATATCAATTACAGTCTTAATTTCAACAAAATCTCCAGTTTCGTAAGGGATTTCAGATAAAAATCTAATTCCTTTCTCACTTATATTGATTTTTTGAAGGGGAAGATCATTAAAACCCTCTTTTTCTCGTGTCAAAACGCTTATTAGATAATCTAATTTAGCATTTATTAATTTAAGCCAAGAATTTAAACCTTCGTCTATGGTATCCTTAAGAGGAATATAAGAAAAAAATGGAATATCTCCTACAATTCGGGCAATTTTATTTTTCGCTTCTTCAGAAGATATTTTTTTTGCTTTAAAAGGTAAGATCACATCTATTCTAACAGCTTCTCTTTCCATAATTTTTACCGATTACCTGCTATAAAATTCGGAAAAAATAAAAAAAACTTTAATTAAGAAATACAACTTAAAATTTTTGGAAAAATTTAAATTTTTATGGAATTATAAAGGAAAAATTAAATCTTGACAAGATAAAAAGATAAATAATAATTAATTTTAACCTTATTTTGAAAAACTTTCTAAAAATAAACTTAGGAGGTGTAATATGGAACATGTAATTTATGTAGTTGGTCACAAGAAACCTGATACTGATTCTGTTTGTTCTGCAATTGTGTTTGCCTATCTTTTAAATGAGTGGAAAAAGGTGGGTTGTAAGATTATGAAGGTTGAAAAGGAGGCAATTCCTGTAATCCAAGGAGAACCAAATGCGGAAACTAAATTTGTATTAGAAAAATTTGGTGCTAAAGTTCCTGAAATTATGACTGATGGCGAAGGTAAAACAGTTGCTTTAGTTGATCATTCAGATAAGGTTCAAAGTTTAGATAACATTGATAAAGCTGAAATTGTAGCATTAGTTGATCATCACAAAATTGGAGATGTAACCACTCCCAATCCTATATTTTTTGTAAACTTTCCTGTTGGATGTACAGCAACTGTTTTAAAATTTCTCTTTGATAAAACAGGAATTGCTCTTCCTAAGGATTTGGCAGGACTTCTTTTAGCTTCAATTTTAAGTGATACAGTAGTATTTAAATCAGCTACCACTACTCCTATGGATAAAGAAGTAGCAGAAGAGCTTGCTAAAATTGTTGGTATAGATGATATAATAAAATTTGGTGTAGAAGTAAAATCTAAACTTTCTGATGTATCTGGAATGACAGCAAAAGACATTATTATGAGAGACTTTAAAGATTATAATATGAGCGGTAAAAAAGTAGGAGTAGGACAGATTGAGCTGATAGATTTATCAATGGTAGAAGGAAGATTGGAAGAAATTTATAATGAATTAAATAAAATCAAAAGTGACGAAGCCTATCATACTGTGGTTCTTATGCTTACAGATATTATGAAAGAAGGAACAGAATTAATGGTTATTACTGATGAACCTAAGATTGTAGAGATTACCTTTGGTAAGAAATTAGAAGGTAAAAGTGTTTGGTTACCTGGGGTAATGAGTAGAAAGAAACAAGTTGTTCCTCCTCTTGAAAAAACCTTTGCCAATCTCTAAAGAAAATAGAGGGGCTTTAAAGCCCCTCTATTTAATAGTTATAAATAGAATCAATTTTTAGACTTATATCTACAGCTTTAACTGAGTGAGTTAAAGCTCCAGAAGAAATATAATCTATTCCTGTTTCAGCAATTGTTTCTACATTTTCAAAAGTTATACCTCCTGAAACTTCAATTTTTAGGTAAGGTTTAACAGATTTTATCATATTTACCGCTTCTTTAAGTTTATCAGTAGGAAAATTATCTAAAAGAATAATATCAATCGGGGCATCAGAATTTAAAAGAATTTCCAATTCTTCAAAGGATTTAATTTCTATTTCAACTTTAAGATAATGAGGAATGTTTTTTAGTTTTTTAATAACCTCATTTATACCACCTAAAGCTTTAATATGATTGTCTTTTATTAATATTCCATCTGAAAGAGAAAATCTATGATTTTGACCTCCCCCTATTCTTACAGCATACTTTTGAAGAATTTTCAGTCCAGGAAGATTTTTTCTGGTATCAAGAAGTATAGTACAGTAGGGAGCTAATTTTTGAACAATTTTACGAGTATAAGTAGCAATTCCACAGAGATGTTGAAAAAAATTAAGAGCTACCCTTTCACCTTTTAAGATATTTTTTATATTCCCTTCCACAAAACCTAATTTAGTTTGAGCCTCTACCTCTCCGCCTTCTTCAACTTGCCAGATGATTTTTATTTCTGGATCTAATAAATTAAATACTTCTTCAACTACAGGTTTACCACAAACAACAAGTTTTTCCTTAGCTAAAAAGAAAGCTTTACCATAAAGTTTTGAAGGAATTAGAATTTCAGAAGTAATATCTCCAAAGGGGAGATCTTCTTTAAGTGCAGATTTTACAATTTCTCTAATTTTCCATTTTTCTAACAATTTTTATTTATACCTCTGGAAAAATAAAATATAAGTCTTAATTTTTATCATAACTTAAAGAGTTAAAAAGTAAAGTTTTACGGAGGTTTTTGATGGAAGAATTAATAAAAGAGACTCAGGTTAGCACTGAGAATAAGGAACTTCAAGAGGATATACAAAAAGAAGAACAATTAAAACAAAAGGAAGAAGAAATTAAATATTGGAAAGAACTTGCTTTGAGATACGCTGCTGAGCTTGAGAATTTTAAAAAAGCTTTTAAAAGAGAAAAAGAAGAATATTATAAATTTGCTTTAGAAACAGTTTTTAAAGAACTTTTACCAAGTATTGATAATTTGGAGAGAGCTTTAAAAGCTTTTGAACAATCCGAAAATAAAGAAGCTTTAAAAGAAGGTGTAGAATTAACTTTAAGATTTATTATCCAAACTCTAGAAAAATTTGGATTAAAACAGTTTATTCCCTCTATAGGAGAACCCTTTGAGCCTTATTTGCATGAAGCTTTATCAACAGAAGAACATCCTGAGATACCTGATGGTGGTATAACTAAGGTTTATCAAAAGGGATATAAACTTCATGATAGAATTATAAGACCTGCTCTTGTATGTGTGTGTGCAAGTAAAAAAGAAATTAAAGAAGAAACACCTCGAGAAGAGGAAGAAAATATAATAGAAAATGAATAAATTGATTTAAAGGAGGGAAGAAAAAATGGCAGGAAAAGCACCGGTTGTTGGAATTGATTTAGGGACTACTAATTCTTGTGTTGCTATACTTGAAGGTGGCGAGCCTAAAGTAATTCCTAATCGTGAAGGAACTAGAACTACACCTTCTGTTGTAGCATTTCAAGAAAGTGGAGAAATTTTAGTGGGACTACCAGCTAAAAGACAAGCTATAATAAATGCTGAAAACACTATTTACGGTATTAAAAGACTTATGGGAAGAAAATTTAATGATTCTGTGGTGCAAGAATGGAAAAAAAAGGTTCCCTATAAAATTGAAGAAGCACCTAATGGAGATGCTCATGTACAAATAAAAGGAAAAAAATATAGCCCTCCAGAAATCTCTGCTATGATTTTAAGAAAAATTAAACAAGACTTAGAAGAATATCTTGGGCAGGAAGTTAAGGATGTAGTTATAACTGTTCCAGCTTATTTTGATGATACTCAGAGACAGGCTACCAAAGACGCAGGAAGAATTGCAGGACTTAATGTTATAAGAATAATTAATGAACCTACAGCAGCATGTTTAGCTTATGGTCTTGAAAAGAAAAAAGAGGGACTGGTTGCTGTTTTTGATCTTGGAGGAGGAACCTTTGATATCTCTATTTTAGAAATCGGAGAAGGAGTTTTTGAAGTAAAAGCAACTTCAGGAAATACTTTCTTAGGTGGAGAAGATTTTGATATGAGAATTGTAGATTATATCGCAGAAGAGTTCAAAAAAGAACATGGTATAGATTTAAGAAAGGATAAAATGGCTTTACAAAGACTAAAAGAGGCTGCAGAAAAAGCTAAAATTGAGCTTTCAAGCACTTTAGAAACAGAGATTAATCTTCCATTTATTACAGCAGATGCCACTGGTCCAAAACATTTAGTAATGAAACTTACCAGAGCTAAACTTGAAAGTTTAGTTGAGGACCTTATTGATAAACTGGAAGAACCCTGTCGTATAGCTATGCAAGATGCTGGAATAACTCCTAAGGATATAAGTGAAGTAATACTTGTTGGTGGAATGACTCGTATGCCAAAAGTTCAGCAAAAGGTAAAAGAAATTTTTGGGAAAGAACCTGTTAAAGGAGTGAATCCAGATGAAGTAGTGGCTATGGGTGCAGCTATTCAAGCTGGTGTATTAAAAGGAGAGGTTAAAGATATTCTTCTTTTAGATGTTACACCTCTTTCTCTTGGTATTGAAACCCTTGGAGGAGTATTTACAGTTATAATCCCAAGAGGAACTACTATACCCACAAGAAGGAGTCAAATTTTTACTACAGCTGCTGATAATCAGACTGCAGTTACCATTCATGTATTACAAGGTGAAAGACCTATGGCAAGAGATAATAAAAGTATTGCTCGTTTTGACCTTGTGGGTATACCTCCTGCTCCAAGAGGAGTTCCTCAAATTGAAGTTACTTTTGATATAGATGCTGATGGTATTTTGCATGTTACTGCTAAGGATCTTGGAACAGGAAAAGAACAATCCATTGTAGTAAGACCATCCTCTGGTTTGTCAGAAGAGGAAATCCAAAGAATAATAAAGGAAGCTGAGCAATATGCTGAGGAGGATAAAAGAAAGAAAGAGCTTGCTGAAGCTCGTAACCAGGCAGATAGCTTAATTTATTCTGTAGAAAAAACCTTAAGAGAACTTGGGGATAAAGTTTCTGAGAGCTTAAGAAAAGAGGTTGAAGAAAAAATAACAGAACTCAAAAAGGTAATGGAAGGTGAAGATATAAATGCAATTCGTAAAGCAAGCGATGAGTTAACACAAGCATCCTATAGACTTGCTGAAATGCTTTATAGAGAAAAGGCATCTAAAGCTACAGGAAGTGCAGGAGAAACTGGAAGCTCTTCAAAAGAAAAGGGTAAAGATGATGTGATTGATGCTGATTTTGAAGAGATGAAATAAATATTTATGGAATTTTTTAAGATAGCTATTTCGATGGGATGTCCTGCAGGAATTGGTCCTGAAATTATTGTAAAAGCTCTTGATTATTTTAAAAAAGAAAATTCTTCGATTTTAAAAAATATAGTAATAATAGGAGATAAGAAAGTCCTTTTAAATACTTCTCGCAATCTTAGAATATCTATTCCTAAGGAAGTGGAAATAGATTCTCTTTCTCATCTTGATATAATCCCTGGTAAACCAAATTTAGAAAGTTATAAAGCTATGGCTGATTATTTTAAAAAAGCTATAGAATTAGCTAAAAAAAGAGAAATTCAAGCTATTGTTACAGCACCTATTAGTAAAGAAGGACTTAATAAAATAGGTATTAATTATTCAGGGCATACAGATTGGTTAGCCAAGGAATTTAATGTTGATAAATATGTAATGACATTTTATGGAGAAAAAATGATAGTTTCCTTAGTTACTATACATATTCCTTTAAAGGAAGTTCCTAAAAATATAAATACTCAAAAAATAGTTAATACTGCAAAACTTTCTTATGAATTTCTAAAAAGACTTAAAATCGAAAATCCCAGAATGGCTATTTGTGGATTAAATCCTCATGCTGGAGAAGGTGGAATTTTAGGTGATGAAGAAAAAATTATTATAGAAAAAGCTGTAGAAAAATGTAAAAAAGAGGGTATTCCTCTTTATGGACCCTATCCCTCAGATAGTTTATTTTATTGGGCTTATAAGGGGGAATTCAATTTAATTATTGCTCTTTATCATGATCAGGGATTAATCCCTTTTAAACTTATTCATTTTGAAGACGGAGTAAACATCACTTTAGGACTTCCAATTATTAGAACCTCTCCTTGTCATGGGACAGCTTATAATATCGCTGGAAAAGGAATAGCTAATCCTAAAAGCTTTATCTCAGCAATAAATCTCTCTCTAAAACTCCTTTCTAATTAAATTTATTCTTGCATTTTTGATAAAATAATATAAAATTCTTAAAATTATGTTTAAAAAATTTATTTTTATATTTTTTGGATTTGTCTTTTTTTTAATTTTAAGTTTTTTCTTAATAATTTTAAATCTTAATTATCTTTTAAATAATTCTCAGATTAAAAGTAAGTTATCAAATTTTTTAAAAGAAAACTATAAAATAGAATTAAATTATGATGAAATTGAGGTTAAAATTTTACAAAAGAAAGCTTCTATTAAAAACTTATCTTTTAAATCTTCTCAATATGAGCTATTTTTGCCAAAGGGAAACTTTATTTTTTCTCTTCCTAAAATTTTAAAATTTAATTTTATTCCAAAAGAAATAGACACTAAAAATGCCTATTTAAAAATTTACAAGAGCAAAAAACCCTTTCGCTTAAAAGATCTTATTAAAACTTTTTCTAAATTATATCCTTTGTATTTAAATGCAAATAATATAACTTTGGATTATGAAATACCTTCAGGGTGGATCAAATTTAAAGATCTAAATTTAAAACTCAGAGTGGATAGATATCAAGCCTTATATGAATTAGACTCTAAAGCTGATTTATTTGAAAGTGCAAGCTTTAAAGGAAGATTTAATTATAGAAATCTTTTTTCTGAAAATTCTTTAGAAATAAAAAATTTAAATCTTTCTAATTTAAAAAAATTAGCTGAATATGGAATTTTAGAAATATCTTTAGACATTAAAAGTGAAGTAGTTTTTGAAAAGGACACCCTTAATGTAGCTTTTGTTATATCAAATCCTTATATATTTTTAAAAAGAGCCCCCTCTGAAAAATTATTAGGTGGTTATATAGAAGGATTGGTAATTTCTAATAAAGCTCAAACAAAGATTAGCCTTAATCCTTTAATAATAAATTATCTTAAAATAAATGGCTCCTTTGATTTAGTTAAAGATAAAGAAGGATATAAGGTTTTGGTAGATGCTGAGGAACTTAATTTTTCAGATATTGAAAACCTTTTACTTAAAATTTTTCCTGAAAATAAGGATGTAAAGAAATTCTTAACTATTCTTAAGGGAGGGGAGTTTTACCATATAAAAATAGAAACCTCAGGGAAAAATATAGAAGATATTTTTCAAATAAAGAATTTAACTTTAAAAGCAAATTTTGATAAAGGAAAAATTAAAATTTCAGAACTTCCTTTTGATTTTGAGGATATTCAAGGGGAAGTTAGTTTAGAAAAGGGTATTTTAAATTTTAAGGGTAATACTTTAATAAATAAAAATGTTTCTTTAAAAATAAATGCTTTAAATTTGGATTTTAACAAAAAAAATCCAGATTTATTGGTTGAAGGTAATTTTTATAGTTCCGCTAAGGATTTTATAGATATTTTGTCTCTTTTTATGAAAAATCCTGAATATTTTAAAGAATATGAATTTAATGGAAAATTAGAAGGGGTTATAAAACTAAAGGGTGAAATAACAAATATAAAAGGAGAAATTGATCTTCTTCTGAATAATCTTTTGGTTAAGATTCCCCATTATGAAAAGGAGATTTTAATAAAAAAAGGAAACTTAGTTTATGATTTCAATAAAATCTTTGCCAAAAAAATCTATCTTTCTTCTAAAGATGTATATATAAAAGATTTAACAGGAGAGCTCTCTTTAAAAAATTTAGATATAGATATGCTTGCTAAGGAGATATGGATTTCTCAAGAATTTGTTGAAGAACTTAGCAAGAAAAATGGAAAAATAAAGGAGCTCATTTCTGAATATAATGTTTCTTTTGAGGGGATATATCTTGATTATCTTAAATATAAAGACAATTTGAATTTTCTTAAAAATAAAGATTCTTCAGAAATGGATTTTTTAAATAAAGATATCATAGCTAAAGGTAACGTAAAAAGTATTTTCTTTCAAGTTCCTTATAAAGAGGAAATCTTTGATTTAAAAACAGAAAACTTACCTTTCCAATACGAAAGAGGAGAGCTCACTTTTGATGATACTTTAGTTGAGGTAAAGGATTCCTTTTTTAAAATTAAAGGAAAAATCAATAATAAAAGAATTATTGTAGAAGGAAGTGGAGAACTAAATAAGGATTTAAAAAATAAGATTGAAAAGCTTTCAAATGTATTTTCAGAAATTTCTATAAAAACTCCCGTTAGATTTAAAAACATTAAAGTCATTTATGATAATGGCACATTTTCTTATTTAGGTGATCATGAAATATCTGGACATAATCTTAGTTTAGATTTAAATCATAAAAAGGATTATTTAAATTTAAATACTTTATTTTTAAACCAAACTTCAAATTTTAAGATCCAAGTAAAAAGGCAGTCTAATCAAACAGATCTAAAAGCAGAGGGTAAACTTGAGCTTAAAGATTTGTCAGAGATTTTTGATTTAAAAAAACATAGCTTTTCTGGAAAATTGGAAATATCTTTAAACTTAAACATCTCTAATAACTTAGAAACTAAAAATATTAAAAGCCTATTTGATTTTTATTTAACTTCCCATTTAATTTCTCAAGATAGCTATTTAAAACTTGATAATCTTATATATTTTTATAATAGTACCCCCATTTTTTCTGTAAATTTTTTGGGAAATTTTACTGAAGAAAGGTTAAAAATAAGTAATTTTGCTCTAAAATGGGATAGCCATCAGATCAAAGGTGATTTTACAGTGAATAAGAAAAAAAATTATCTTTATTTAAGCGGAAATTTATTTGGTAAAGATGCAGATTTAAAAAAACTTATAAAAAAAGAAAAACCTTCAGAAAAAACAAAGGATATTTTTCAAATTTTGGATGAAATTCCTTTAGTGGTTAATATAAGTATTCATGTAGACAATTTAATATTACCTACCTCTCATCAATTTGAGAATATAAATGGAGAATTGATTTTTGATAATAGAAATAAACTACTTATGGTTGAGATACCTAATTTTCATTTTTGCGGGCTTAATGGACAAGCTATTTATGAAAGAACTCCAAACTCTCAATATACCTTTGTAGAGGTTTTTCCTTCAAAGGGAGATTTTTTAGATCTTTTCTCTTGTTTATATCCTGAAGAAATGCCTGAAGCAATTTTAGAGGGTCCCTATAAATTAAAAGGTTATTTTTATGCAGAAGGAGATAAAGAAAAACTTATTAAAAGAGGTGAGGGAGTTCTTGAAATAACTTCAAATAAAGGGTACATATATAGAGCTCCCGTTTTAGCAAAAGTTCTTGCATTTCTTAGTCCTATAGATTTATTTAGAGGAAAGGTAACTAATTTAGAAAATAATCTTCTTGAATATGAAGAGCTTAATATAAATACTACCGTTGATAATAGTACCTTAAAATTAAATAATGGTTTTTTATCAGCAATTGGTTTTAGACTTTTTGGAGAAGGGAATGTTGACCTTTCTAAGGAAAATCTTAATCTTACCTTTTATGTATCTCCTTTTAAAACTATAGATATAATAATAGAGAAAATTCCCTATTTAGGAAAGTTAATTCTTGGTAAACCAAGAATGCTCGTTTATTTACCCTTGCAAGTAACAGGTCCTTATAGAAATTATAATATTTTTCCTTTGCATCCAAGTAGTATAGGTAAAGGAATTTTTGATTTTATTTTTAGAATTTTTGGTATTCCTGAAGAATTTTTCCAAAAGGCGCCTCAAACTAAAGAATTAAAGAAACAAAAAATGTTAGAGATTAAAGAAAAATATGAAAAAATTGAGGAATCTCCCTGAAATTCTTTATGAAGACAAATATATCCTTGTTGTTTATAAACCACCAGGTCTTGTTGTTCAGGGGGCAAAAAGAAAAGAAGACTCTCTTTTGAAAATTTTGAAAGATTTTATTAAAGAAAGAGATAAAAAACCTGGAAATGTATTTTTAGGTGTAGTACATAAATTAGATAAAAAAGTTTCAGGTATATTAATACTTACCAAGAGAAGTAAGTCAGCAAAAAAACTTTTTGAAAGCTTTCAAAGAAAAGAAGTAATTAAATTATACATTGCAAAAGTTGAGGGAATTTTAGAGGGAGAGGGAATATGGGAAGATTATTTATTGTGGGATAATATAAAAAGAAAAGCCTTAATTTTAAAAAAACCTTCTGAAAATGCCAAAAAATCTATCACCATTTATTCTACTCTTTATTCCCTTGAAAAGGAAACTTTTTTATTATTAATGCCCTTTACAGGAAGAAAACATCAGTTAAGAGCGGTTTTATCTGAAAGAGGATATCCTATTGTTGGAGATATAAAATATGGATCTAAAAGAAAAATTTTAAACAGGGAAGCTATACTTTTGCATTCTTTTTATTTAAGTTTTCCCCATCCTATGAGTAAAGAAAGACTTGAATTTTGGGTAAAGACTCCAGATTATTTCTCTTTTGATGTGAGATATGAAAATAAAATTTTTGAAATTATTAAAAAGATGCGTGACTATTGGGATGGTGTAAAATATAAAGCAATTGATATTTTTAAATAAAAAACTTTGGAGGAGGATCAAATTATGGAAAAAAATAATAATCAAGAGGAAGAATTGCCTATTCTTTGTGCTACATGTGCTTGGAGAGGAGTTTGTGTCAAACAGTTTTCCTTTGATAGTACTACCCCTATAAAATGTCCTGAGTATACTCCAGATCCAGAGCTTAAAAAAGAACTTAAAAAAAGAAAAAAGGAGTTAGAAAGTGCTAAAAAGGAAGATTAAAGAACTTATTGAAGAAGCTGTTAAAGAACTCTTTGGAGAAATAAAAGATCTTGTTTTTGAGATAGAAAGACCAAAAAAAGAAATTTTTGGAGACTATGCTACCAATGTAGCTTTTGTTTTAAAAGACAAATTAAATTTTTCTCCTATAGAAATAGCAAATAAATTAGCTTCAAAACTTAAGGAAAAGACTTTCATTTTTTCTCAAATAGATGTAGTTAATCCTGGGTTTATAAATTTTTGGATTGCACTTGAGTATTATATAGAAAATTTAAAAAAAATTTTAGAATTGAAAGATAAATATGGAAAAATAGACTTAGGAAAAGGAAAAAAGGTTCTTATTGAATTTGTTTCAGCTAATCCTACAGGACCTCTTCATATAGGACATGGTAGAGGAGCAGCTTATGGAGATTCATTAGCAAGGGTGCTTAACTTCACAGGCTATAAAGTAACTAAGGAATACTACATTAATGATAAAGGAACCCAAATAGATATTTTGGGGGAATCGGTTTATTTAAGAGCTAAAGAACTTTTGGGGGAAAATATACAATTTCCTGAAAATTACTATAAAGGAAAATATATTTATGATATTGCTAAAGAAGCACTTAAATTATATCCAGACCTATTCTCTATGGAAAAAGAAAAAGCTGTTAAAATTTGTAAAGAACTAGCTATAAAATTAATTTTAGAAGATATAAAAAAAGACCTTGAAAATTTTAGAGTTTTTTATGATAATTGGTATTTAGAAAGTTTTCTTTATGAAAATAGTAAAGTGGATAAGGTTTTAGATATCTTAAAAGAAAAGGGATTAATTTACGAAAGAGAAGGGGCTTTATGGTTTAAAGCTACTCTTTTTGGAGACGAAAAAGATAGGGTTCTAATACGTTCTAAGGGAGAAACTACCTATTTTACTGGAGATATAGCTTATCATTATGAAAAGTTTATGGAAAGAAATTTTGATATAGCTATAAATATATGGGGAGCTGATCATCACGGCTACATTAATAGATTAAAAGCTGCAATGCAGGCTTTTAGAATTGATCAAGAAAAATTAAAAGTTCTTCTTATTCAAATGGTTAATTTAATTGAAGGTGGTGAGAAAAAGAGTATGTCTACTCGTGAAGGAGAATTTTTAGAATTAAAAGAATTGATAAAAGAAGTAGGGGTTGATGCATCAAGATTTATTTTCCTTTCTAGATCAGCAGACTCCCCTTTAGATTTTGATGTAGAACTTGCCAAAAAGCAATCTCAAGAAAATCCAGTTTATTATGTACAATATGCTCATGCTCGTATTTGTAGTATTTTTGAAAAAGCAAAAGAAAGTAATATAAATGAAATATCTTGGGAAAAGGTAGATTTTAAAAACCTTGATGAAAAGGAAGAAATTGAATTGTTAAAAAAACTTGAAGAATTTCAAGAAGTGATAGAATCTGCCTCTAATTCTTTAGCACCTTATAAAATTACCTATTATCTCCTTGAACTTGCTAAACAGTTTCATGAATACTATTCTAAACATAGGGTTTTAACAGAAGATTTACCTCTTACTTATGCTCGTCTTGGTTTATGTTTAGCTTGTAAAATAATTTTAAAAAATGGATTAGAGCTTTTGGGAGTGTCAGCTCCTAAAAAAATGTAAAAAGGAGGTAGGTATGGAGGAAAAAAAGGTTAAATTTGAAATTAGTAAGTTAGCTTTAGTTTTTATCATTTTATTTGGTTTATCTCTTTTAATTTGGAGTTTTGTAATAGGAGTATGGGTAGGAACTAAAATAGAAAAGAAGGCACAAAAAGAAGAAATAGCGCTTGAACAACCTGCTGTTTCTCAAGCTCCAAGTACCCCTCCAGTGATTTTATCAAATGAAACTGCACCACCTTTAGTATCAAATGAAACTGTTTCTCCTGCGCCTGGAAAAATTTCACTACCTCCATCTCCTGAAAAACCAATTAAAGAAGAGGTTGCTAAAAAAGAACTACCAGAAGAACAAAAAAAGGAGGCTAAGTATCAAAAGAAAGAAGTAGCCAAAATCGCCTCTCAGATTAAAGAAGCACCTACAATATTTTATTCTGTTCAAGTAGGTGCTTTTTCGAAAAAAGAAGTTGCTGAAAAATTAAAAGATACTGCTATATCTAAAGGATATAAAGCATTCATAAAAGATTATAAAACTAATGGCGAAATTTTATACAAAGTATATGTGGGAAAATATTCAACCAAAGAGGAAGCAAAAAAATATGTGACTCAGATAGCTAAAGACTTAAATGTGGAACATCCCTTTATAACTGAGATAAAATAAACCTTCATGGTAAGAAAAGCTAAAATTTCAGATATTAAATATATTTATAGGCTTATATTACATTTTTCCAAAAAAGGAGATGTATTACCTCGCCCCTTAGCAGAACTTTATGAACATTTAAGAGATTTTTTTGTTTATGAAGATAAGGATTTAGTTGTAGGTGCCTGTGCTCTTCATATTTGCTGGGAAGATTTAGCAGAAATAAAGTCTTTAGTAGTTAGCGAAGAATATCAAAAGAAAGGAATAGGTGCTCAATTAGTGGAAGCTTGTATAGAAGAGGCTAAAAATTTAGAGATACCAAAAGTATTCGCTTTAACCAGGGTACCGGGATTTTTTGAAAAATTGGGCTTTAGAAAAATAAACAAAAATGAATTACCTCATAAAATTTGGGCTGATTGTATAAGATGTAGCAAATTTCCTGAATGTGATGAGGTGCCTGTAATTAAAGAAATTTAAAGATTTTATAACTCTTGACATTTTTTTAAAAATATATAAAAATATATTTTAAAAGTAAAAAAAGATAAAGGGAGGTGGTTGTATGCCTATAGTAGAATGGAAAGGTAAAAAATTTGAAGTTGATGAGGATGGTTTCTTAGCCGGTGGTTTAGATGTATGGTGTCCAGAATGGGTAGATTATGTAAAACATTTAGAAGGTATTCAGGAGCTTACTGAAGAGCATTGGAAATGCATCAACTTTCTCCAGGATTATTACAGGAAAAACGGTGTCGCACCTATGGTTAGAATTTTCTCTAAAGTAACTGGTTATCCCTTAAAGAAAATTTATGAACTCTTTCCTTCTGGGCCTGGTAAAGGTGCTTGTAAAATGGCAGGTCTTCCTAAACCAACAGGTTGCGTATAATTAAGTTTTTAAATTAAAAATCTTTTATAAGGGGAGTAAGATATTTTAATATCTTGCTCCCCTTATATAATTTTATAATGTCTTCTTTTTTTCGATTTATTTTAATATTTATTTTAATTTTATTTATTCCTTTTTATTCTTTTCCTTTTAATAAAATAGACATTAATCAAGCTACAGCTGAAGAGTTAGAAAAATTACCAGGAATAGGTCCGAAAATAGCAAAAAATATTATTGAATATAGAGAAAAGAATGGTCCTTTTAAGTCTATTGAAGAATTATTAAAGGTCAAGGGTGTAGGTCCTAAAAAACTTGAACAACTTAAAAAATATTTAAAAATTAAAGAAAATATAAGTTCCTCAAATATTTCTAAAGAGCAAGAGAAGTCTTTAGAAATTTATTATTATAAAGATGAAAAAGGGATAATTCATTATACTCAATTTCCAGAAACTGTAGCTGAAAAATATAAAAATTCTCTTAAAAAATTAGAATAATTTTATGCTTAAGTCTTGTCTTAAAAAATATACTTATGCTCAGGAAAAAGCTTGTTCTCCAATTGAAACTATAGAAAGAGCTTTAAAAAAACTTAATCAAACCGAAAAACCTATTCTTAAGGAAATTTTAAGGATAGACAATTTAGATAGAATAGGTATACCTGTTTATTTATGTAAAGTTGAGGAAGAAATAAGTAAGATATTAGGAATAGGAGATAGTTTTGGTAAAGGTATAACTCCTGAACAAGCAGAGGCAAGTGCCCTTATGGAATTGGTAGAAAGATATAGTAATTTTTCTTTTTTATTGAATGCTAATCCTTTAGTAGATTCCTATATTAATATAAAAGAAAGCGCTGTACCTATTGAAACTTTATTTGCTCCATTACATAACATTTTTAGAGAAAATAGCTTCATCGAAAAATTAAAAAATATTAAATTGCGCTGGGTTGAGGCTTATGATCTCATAGAAGCAAAAAAGGTGATCTTTCCATTATATTGGTTTTATAGAATTTATGGAACTACAGGTTGGGCAGCAGGAAATACTTTAGAAGAAGCAACACTTCAAGCTTTATGCGAGGTTATTGAAAGACACTGTATTTCTACTATTATGGAAGAAAGATTAAAAATTCCTACTATTGAGATTGATTCTATCGAAAATCCATTGATAAAAGACTCTCTTAAAAAAATTTTATCTTCAGGAATCGAAGTATTTATTAAAGATTTTTCCTTAGACTTAGGAATCCCTACTATAGCTATAATTGCCTATGATCCTTTAGCTCCCACACCATCTCTTAAGGTTTATGGTGCTGCAGGTACCCATCCTAATCCCAATATGGCTTTAATAAGAGCTATAACAGAATTAGTTCAGCATAGAGCTCAAGTTCTTTTTAGGGAATTTATTTTAAATAAACCTGGAGGACCTACATTTTGTTTTTTAAAATTTGAGGATTTAAAAGAGGCTAAATTTTTATTAAATGGAGAAAAAATCCCATTTAATTATTTATCTTCTTTTTCTCATTTAGATTTTAAAGTAGAAATAGAGTATATTTTAGATAAACTTCTTAAAAAGGGGTTAAAAGCGTACTTAGTAGAAACAACTCATCCTGTACTTAGAATTTCTTCTGTTATTGTTAATATTCCTGGTGCTCGTCTTAATCGACCAAGTACAAAACTTCATCCCTATTTATTGATTGCTAGGCAACTTATGGATATTAAATGTTATAAAGAAGCCCTTTTTTATATTGAAAAAGCTTTTGAGGAAGCTCCATCTTATAAAAAACTTCCTCAAATTCTTTCTCAAGCAGCAACATGTGCCAAATTATCAGGGGAATATAAAAAATCATTGGAATATTATGAAAAATTGCTTAAGATTTATCCTAAACTTATAGGATCTTCTAAATTTGTTAATGAATTTATAAGTATTGTAGAATCAATTTTTGCCGATTTTAATTTTAAAGCTTGAAAAATATAAAAAAAGGGTTATTTTAAATTAAAGTTCTTTGAAAAATGGGGGCGAAGAGGGTTCGACGGGGATAGGTAGGGTTAAACTGCAGGTCGTGGTCGCACCTTCCACGTAAAAAAGGGTGCAAAAACACAACTGCCGACGAATACGCTTACGCATTGGCAGCCTAATATAGAGCTGCCACGCACCTTTAGACCTTGCCTGTGGGTCTGAAGGTGTGTGACCTAAACAGGCTTTGGCTAAAGGAATTGGTAGGGTTCCTTTAGCTGAGAAAAAACTTACCTGGTAGAAAGCTTTAGGTGCCTGTGCCTGGCTTTCTACGAGAAATTAAAACACAGGCTAAGCCTGTAGAAGTTTAACCTGAACTATTTCCGGACGCGGGTTCAATTCCCGCCGCCTCCACCATTATTCTATCTCAATAACTAAAATCCTTTTATATTTCCTCTTAAATCTTTTAAAAATTTTTATTTTCAATTGATTTTTTAAGCTTTTGATCCACAATCAATTATATTAACTTGACTTTTATTTGTTTGTTTTTTATAATTTTTTTTAATTTAAAATAATTGGTTCAAGGGGGTTCATCTATGTCTAAGAAATTGTTAGAAGCTCTTTTAAAGGCTGAAGAATTAGAAGTGCAGGGGAAGAAATTTTATCTTGAAGCAGCAGAGAAAACACTTGTTCCCTCAATTAAAGATTTATTTAAACATCTAGCTAAGGAAGAAGATCTTCATCGAAAAAAAATAAGAGAAATATACCAGTTTTTTCAGCAAAAAAAGGAACTCCCTAAGTACATTACCAAGGTTTCAAAAAAACAATTTAATCCAATTTTTGATCCAAGAGAGCTTGAAAAGGTAGCGGGAGTTAAAACAGATATTGCTGCTTTAGAGGAAGCTTTAAACATTGAGGAAAAATCTATAAAATATTATCAAAAGCTTTCTGAAGAAACTAAAGACCCAAAGGTTAAACGCTTCTTTTTAACTTTAGTTCAGGAAGAATGGGGTCACTATCTTTCTATCTTTGATAGTATAGAATTTTTAAAAGATCCCACCTCTTGGCACACATTTAAAGAACGTTGGGGACTTGAGGGAGTTTGATTTATAAAATAAAAGCAATTAGGGGGTATAAAGATGTATGAGGTAAAAGATTATTCTAAATTAATTGGAATGAAAGGTTTTAGCGAAACTCTCTTAAAAAATCATTTTACTTTGTACAATGGCTATGTTACTAACTGTAACAAGTTATTAGAAACACTTATGAAAATGTTTGAAGAAGATAAAATTGGGACTGCGGAATTTGCAGAACTTAAAAGAAGATTAGGGTGGGAGTGGAACGGCATGAGATTACATGAGCTTTATTTTGAGAATTTAGGGGGAGATGGAATTTTTCCTCAAGAGGGTCATCTTTCTAAACTAATAAATGAGCAATTTGGAAGCTATGAAAATTGGAAAAAAGAATTTTTAGGTATTGGTTTAATGCGCGGTATAGGTTGGGTTATTTTATATCAAGACATTCAAACTGGTAAATTAATAAACTTTTGGATAAATGAACATGATGTAGGGCATCCAGCAGGATGTTCCCCTCTTTTAGTTATGGATGTCTTTGAGCATGCTTATATGGTTGATTATGGGCTTAAAAAGAAGGACTATATTGAGGCTTTTTTTGAGAATATTAATTGGAATGAGGTTGAAAAGAGAATCAAAAGATAATGAGCCTGGGGGGATTTGAACCCCCGACCTTAGGGTCCGGAGCCCCACGCTCTGTCCCCTGAGCTACAGGCTCATTATTTCCAACCACCAGTAGATCCAAATCCACCCCTTGAAGAAGATTTTGGAGAAGTAAATATTTCTTCTATTTCAGGATTTCCTATTTTAATAAATACAGCCTGAGCTATCTTTTCGTGAGCTTTTACAACTACCCTCTCTTTACCTAAATTTAATACCGGAATTTTAATTTCATCTTCTTCTCCGCAATAATCAAAATCTATAATACCAGCAGAATTGGGCATTATCAAGCTTTTATTTTTAAAAAGAGAAGATCTTGGAAAAATAAAGAGGGCATAAGGAGGTTCTGTTTTTATTACTAAACCCGTTCTAATAAGAGTGAATTCACCAGGATCTATAGAAACCTCTTCCAAAGCAAATAGGTCATATCCTACAGATTGTTCAGTACTTTTTTTAAGTAATTTAGCTCTAGGGTCTTTTTTCCAGACCTTTATTTTCATAGTTTAATCCTTTAAGAAATAGGATAATTTGGTTAAAGCTGTAGAAAAAGAAAAATTTTCAATTTTTATTTCTGGATTTTCTATAAAAAGAGGCGCTTTACTAAGATTTAAAATAGCTTTTATGCCCTGATCTATGAAAGCTTCTAAGAAGATTTCTGGATCTTCCTCTGCAGTAATTACTCCTATATCCACCTTTATTACATTTACTACCTGAGATAACTGATTTAAATTATAAACAACAATACCATTGTATATTTTACCAATATTTTCTTCCTTTGTATCAAAGGCAGCTAAAAAATAAAATCCTTCCTTTTGTAAAATTTTATCTTGCAAGAGAAATATCCCTAAAGGGCTTAACCCTCCTAAAATTAAATTCCATTCCTGAGCTCTTCCTAAGAAATTTTTAAGACTAAATTTTAAACTTTTAACACTGTATCCTACTCCTTTAGTTCCTAAAGATCCTACAAAACTTAAATCTTTTCTTAACTGAGCAGAATTTACACCACAATTTTTAGCCAGATCCTCAGAACTTATAAAATCTACATTCTTTTTTTCGAGAGCCTCTAAGACTTTTAAATAAATAATTAATCTTTCTAAAGTATTTTCTGGAGTATCTTTTACTTTCATTATTTTTCTTTAAGAGGTTTTTATAATTTTAGGTATATTTTTCTCATAAGGTGGATAGATAATACCCTTTTCTGTTATAATAGCAGAAATCAATTCAGCAGGAGTTATATCAAAGGCTATATTATGAGCTTTAGCTTTAAAAGGAGCAATTTTACTTTTATAACAGGTTAAAACCTCTTTAGAAGGGCGAATTTCTATAGGGATTTTTTCTCCCTTTTCTATATTTAAATCAAAAGTAGAAGAAGGAGCAGCAACGAAAAAGGGTATATGGTGAAAATTGGCTAAAACTGCTAAGGAATAAGTTCCTATTTTATTAGCTATATCTCCATTTTTTGCAATTCTATCAGCACCTACTATAACTGCAGAAATTTCTCCTTTTTTCATAAGAAAACCTGCAGCATTATCAGTAATTAAAGTATAAGGAATTTTTAATTTGTAAAGTTCCCAGGCAGTAAGTCTTGCACCCTGTAAAAAAGGACGGGTTTCATCTACAAAAATTTTTATTTTTTTATTTTTTTGGTAAAATTTTCTTATAACTCCTAAAGCAGTTCCATATCCACCTGTTGCTAAAGCTCCAGTATTACAATGGGTAAGTATCCCTCCTTTTGGAAGAATATCTTTTCCATATTCAGCTATAGCTAAATTAGCTTCTATATCTTCTTCCCATATGCTTAGTGCCTCTTTTTCAAGTAGATCCTTAAGTTGCTTAAGTTCAGATTTATTTATTTTTTCTTTAAATTTCTCCAGAAAATTAAGAGAAATTTTTCTCATTCTTGAAACAGCCCAGGAAAGATTTACTGCTGTAGGACGTGAAGTAACTAAAAGATTGCTAATTTTTCCTATTTCTTCCTCTACCTTATGAACCAAAATTTCTTCACTTTTTAGGGAAGATAAAAAATTTTTGAATTCTATAACTAATCCGATTGCTGAGCAAATACCTATAGCAGGTGCGCCTCTTATTACCATTTCTTTAATAGCATTTCTTATTTTATTAAGATTGTCGCAAAAAATATATTTTTCCTCTAAAGGAAGTTTTCTTTGGTCAAGAAGATAAAGCCCTTTTTCTGTCCAAAACCAAGCCTTTATTAAATCAGCCTTGGGAGGTTCTTTTAAAATTTCTTTTTTTAAAAAAGAAAATTTCATTTTTCTAAGAGCTCAATTAAAATTTTATTAACTACTTTAGGATTAGCTTTGCCTTGTGTTTTCTTTAAAACTTGTCCTACAAAAAAGCCTATAATGCCTTTTTTACCAGTTTTATATTTTTCCACTTCCTTTGGATTTTCTGCCAAAACCTCTTCACAGATAGATCTTAACTTATCTTCTGAACTCTCTTGAACAAGTTCTCTTTCCTCTATAATCTTTTTAGGCTCAATTCCATTTTCATATATTTCTGGAAAAATTTGTTTGGCAATAGTTATGGAAATTACTCCCTTTTCTACTAATTCAAGTAGTTGAGCAAGGTTTTCGGGTTTGAGATTTGTTTCACTAATATCTTTTCCATCACGATTTAAATATCTTAAAACTTCTGTAAGTATAAAATTGGATATACTCTTAGGTTTAGGGTAAATTTTTACTGTTTTTTCAAAAAAATCAGCTAAATTTTTTTCTTCAATTAAAATATCTACCTCATAAGGTGTTAAAGAATAGGTCTTTAAAAATCTTTCTTTTTTTTCTTGAGGAAGCTCAGGAAGCTCAGTTTTAAGTTTTTCAAGGAATTCTTCATTTACTTGGATTTCTATTAAATCTGGATCAGGAAAATAACAATAATCATGAGCCTCTTCTTTTCCTCTCATAGGATGGGTAGTTTGTGTAGCCTCATCATAGAGTCTCGTTTCTTGAATAACTTCTTTTCCCTCCATAAGGAGACCAATTTGTCTTTTTATTTCATAACTTAAGGCTCTTTCTACATGTTTAAAAGAGTTCATGTTTTTTAGTTCCACCTTAGTTCCAAATTTTTCACTTCCTTTTGGTCTGACAGAAACATTTGCATCGCATCTTAAACTTCCTTCTTCCATATTTCCATCACATATTTCAAGATATCTCAGAATTCTTCTTAATGTTTTTAAATAGGCCACTGCTTCTTCAGGGGAAGAGATTTCTGGAGTACTTACAATTTCAAGAAGAGGAACTCCTGCTCTGTTAAAATCTACATAAGAATAAGGTTTTTTTTCATCATGAATTAACTTTCCTGCATCTTCTTCCATGTGAATTCTTACTAAACCTATTTTTTTCTTTTTTCCATTTATTTCAATTTCAACAAATCCTCCTTCTGCAAGAGGTATTTCATATTGAGAAATTTGATAATTTTTTGGAAGATCAGGATAAAAGTAAGTTTTGCGAGCCATAATAGATTTTAGATTTATCTTACAATTAAGTGCCAAAGCTAATTTTAAAGCATATTCTACAGCTTTTTTATTTATCACAGGAAGTACCCCAGGGAGTCCTGTACAAACCGGGCAAATTTGTGTATTAGGAGGATTGCCAAATTTAGTAGAACAGGAACAAAACATTTTGGTTTTAGTGCTAAGTTGGGCATGAACCTCTAAGCCAATGACTGCTTCAAATTCCATAAATTCTCCCCTTTTAAAAATAAAATCTTACCTTTTTTCTTTTTTCTGTCAACTTAAGCTTTGTGAAATCTTTATTTTATTGCTCTTTTAATGACACCCCCTCCAAGTAAAAAATCATTTTCATAAAAGACACATATTTGTCCAGGTGTTACCCCCTTTACGGGAATTTCAAATAAAATTCTATAATCTTTATTATTTTTAATTATATCTTTAACTTTCGCTATAGGAGCTTTATATCTTATCTGAGCTGATGGACTTGTCCATAAATTTAAAGGAAGATGAAAATTCAAATCTTCTAAAATAAGTCCTTTTGAGAATAAATCTTTTTCTTCTCCTAAAATAATTTTATTTTCTTTAAAATCTAAATCAATAATATATAAAGGTTTACCCAAAGGAATTCCAAGCCCTTTTCTTTGTCCAATAGTATACCAATGAATACCTGAATGGGTGCCTATAATTTTATCCTTATATATAACCAAGCCTTCTTTTTCTGGAAGATAAGTAGATAGAAATTCTTTTAAAGTTTTATTTTTTAAAAAACAGATATCTTGTGATTCTTTATAATCTAAAAAATTAAATAAATTTTTTCCTAAGGATTTAACTTCATTTTTAGTAAAATCTCCTAAGGGAAAGATTAGATAAGGAATAATTTCACAATTTATTAAGGCTAAAAAATAGGATTGATCTTTTTTTTTATCTTTTGCTCTTTTTAAAAGAGGCCTTCCCTTATAATTTTCTATTTTCACATAATGTCCTGTAGCAAATTTTTCTATTTTTAAATTTTTTATAGCTAATTCTAAAACTTTACTAAATTTAATTTTTCTGTTGCACCAAGCACATGGATTTGGTGTTAATCCTTTAGCATATGAATCTACAAAATAAGAAATAATCTCCTTTTTAAAAAACTCTTTTAAATTTAAAATATGATGGGGAATATTAAGTAGATGAGCAATATATTTAGCTTTTTCAATAGTCTCTTTTTGAGATTCAAATAGTTCAAAAGTAATACCTACAAGCTGATAATTTTTTTCTTTCAAAATATAAGCAGTTACTGTACTATCAATTCCACCGCTTAAAGCAACTGCTATTTTCATTTTTCAATTTAGAGATATAATATTTTAGAAAATTACTTAAAAATTATACTATACCTTTTTTAAAATTTAAAGTTTTTAAAAAGATTGATGAGAGAGTTGAGAGAAAAATTTTTAGAAAGTTCTAAGAAAGTCATAGCTGATAAAGCTAAATTTCCAGAAGAAACAGTAAAAGAAGTAGAAGAAAGGCTAAAATCAACAGGAATTAAGATTTATAAGGGGCTTAAAAGAATAGATAAAGGAAGGTTAGGGATTCCAGTTTATTTAAGTCTTTATGACATAGATGGGCAAAAAATTACTGGGAATTTTAAACAGATGGGAAAGGGAAGTACTGAACTGCTTTCTCAGGCAAGTGCCCTTATGGAATTAGTAGAAAGATTTTCTTTATTTTCTTTTTATAAAGAAATTCAAAAAAAGGGAATATTAAGCAATTTGGAGGGATTAAAAGAAAGGGTTATTCCTTTGGAATTAATTTTAAAATCTGTAGAAGATGAAGAATCTGAAAATATAAAAAAAGTAGCTATTAAATATTTAAAAGAAATTCCCTTTTATTTTGTTAAAGCTTTTGAAGTAACCACACAAAAAGAAAAATTTATTCCTTTTCATTGGTTTTGGCTTCTTTATGAATATAATGGTTCTGCAGGAGGAAATACCTATCCTGAGGCAAGTGTTCAAGCAATATGTGAATTGATAGAAAGACACACTAATGCTTTATCTGTTAGGAAAAATACTCCCATGCCTGCTATAAAAAGAAATTCTATACAAGGAGAAGGGGAGAGATTAATAAATTGTTACGAAAGATTGAATATAAAGCTATGGATAAGAGATATGACTTTTGGTATGCCAGTTCCTACAGTAGCTATAATGGCTATGGATCCTTCTACCTATCCTGAAAGGAGTGAAATTGTTTATGCAGCAGGAACTGCAACTTCTCCTGAAAGGGCATTAATAAGAGCTTTAACAGAAGTTGCTCAACTTGCAGGAGATTTTGATACAGAGGGTAAATATGTAGAAAGTGGGCTTCCTAAATTTAAAACACTTGAAGAAGCTAAAAATGTTATAGAATGGACTTACCAAGTTGATCTTAAAGACCTTCCTAATATATATTCTGAAGACCATGTAGAGGAAATGCTTAATCTTTCTCAAAAATTAAAAGAAATTGGTTATGAAGTCTATTTAATAGATATAACTCATCCTCAACTAAATATTCCTGCAGTTTATGTAATTATTCCTGGGGTTCTTTTTAGAGAAAGAACTCGTATTTCTTATCTTTACCAAATGGTAAGGACTTTAAATTTATATTTGCCAAAAGAAAAAATGAAAGATTTTCTTTTATCTCTTATAGAAGAGATAAAAGACAAATATTATCTTTGGGCATATTTGGGAAATATTTATAAAGATATAAGTAAAGAAAATGAGGCTATAGAATGTTATCAAAAAGCTTTAGAACTTTCTCCTCCACCAGCAGATAAATTAGCTATAATTTCACATCTTGCAGATACCTATTTCAAAAAAGGAGAATATGAAAAGGTTTTAAATTTAGCTGAAATAGCTTTAGAAATTGATGAAATTCCAGAACTTTATAATATTTTAGGAAGAGCTTATTATAAGTTGGGAAATTATTTGAAAGCTATGGAAGCATTTTCAAGGGCAATAGATTTAAATCCAGCCTCAGCTATTGATTATGCAAACATAGGATATTGTTTAAAAGCTATTAATTATCTACCTATCGCTCAAATTTATTTTAAAAAAGCTCTTGAAATTGATCCAGAATTGACAATGGCTAAAAGAGGATTAGAATATTGCGAAGCAATCCTTAATTCTAAAAATTAGGAAGGCAAAAATGATATACAAAAAGGGTTTATATTTAAAATTTCCTCCAGATATTGTAGATAAACCTATAGTTTATAAATTAGTAAAAGATTATGACTTAGTTTTTAATATATTAAAAGCAACCATTACTCCTGGTAAAGAAGGAATTATGATAATGGAATTAGAGGGAACACCTGAAAAGGTTAAGAATGGTTTGGAATATTTAAAAAAAATAGGTGTTGAGGTAAAACCTTTAGAACAGCAGATAATTAAAAATGAGGAAATCTGCATTCACTGTGGTAGTTGTACAGCTGTATGTCCTACTGAGGCTCTTTATGTGGATAGGGAGTCTTTTAAAATTATTTTTGATCCTCAGAAGTGTACAGCCTGTGAATTTTGTGTGGCTGTTTGCATTACTAAAGCTATGGAGGTTCATGTAGAAAGTAGTACCGAAAAAATTTTATAAAAAAAATTTTAAAAGTATTGACTTTTATATTATCTAAAGTATAAATCAATAAATATGGCTAAAATTGACCCCTTTTTTAGATTAATGGTTGATACTCAAGCTTCTGACCTTCATCTTTCTGCAGGTAATCCTCCTCTTTTAAGGGTTCACGGTGAGCTTCAAAGAGTTAGATATAAAGTGTTAGAAGAAGATGAGTTAAGAGAAATGCTTTATGAAATAGCTACAGAAGAAATTATAAAAAAATTTGAAGAAGAAGGAGAAGTAGACTTTGGATATGAAATTCCTGGACTTGCAAGATTTAGAATTAATTACTTTCGTCAAAGAAGGGGTATTGCAGCAGCTTTTAGACTTATTCCCAGTAAAATCCAAACCATAGAAGAATTGGGTCTTCCTCCACTTTTAAATAAACTTGCTCTTTTACCAAGAGGATTAGTTTTAGTTACTGGTCCTACAGGTGCTGGTAAGTCTACCACCCTTGCAGCTATTATTGATTATGCTAATAGAATGCGTTACGATCATATCATTACTATTGAAGATCCTATTGAATTTGTTCATGAACCAAAGAATTGCTTGGTTAATCAGAGAGAAATAGGAATTCATACAAAAAGCTTTGCAAATGCATTAAGAGCAGCTTTAAGAGAAGATCCTGATATAATCCTTGTTGGTGAGATGCGTGATTTAGAAACTATAGCCCTTGCCGTTGAAGCTTCCCTTACTGGTCATTTAGTATTTTCTACCTTACATACTATTGGTTCTGCTCAGACTGTAAGTAGAATAATAGATGCTTTCCCTCCTCAGGAAAGGGATCAAATAAGGGTTTCTTTGTCTGAAGCCATAAGAGCAATTATTTCTCAAACCATGTTTAAAAGAATTGATAAACCTGGAAGAATAGTTGCTACAGAAATAATGATAGCCACCCCTGCTGTAAGAAATCTTATAAGAGAGAATAAAATCCATCAAATTCCCTCTCTTATTCAGACAGGTAAAAAATTTGGAATGATGTCTTTGGATGACTGTATTATGGATTATCTGAATAAAGGATATATCTCTCCTGAAGAAGCTTTTATAAAAGCTATAGATAAGAGCAGATTTTTGCCTTTTATTAAAGATAGAGAAATTGCCGATTTTACTGAAATACCGGGTTAGGAAATGTTAACAGAATTTGAAATTAAAGAATTGATTTATAGATTAGCTCACCTAGAACCAGGTATTTCTGATATTTTTATTCTTTCTGGTTATCCCTTACAGATTATAGTTTATGGAAAGGTAAAATCTGTATATTTTGAAGATTTTCCTATAGAAAAACTTTCTCCTTTCCAAGTTGAAACTATAGCTTTTAGTATGCTTAAAGATAGCCCCCATCTATTTAAAAAACTTCTTAAAGATGGATATGCTGATCTTTCATATTTTTTAGATGATGAGACAAGATTTAGAGTTAATATATTTTCTCGTCAAAGAACCTATAATATTGTAATGAGAAAATTAGAAAGCAAAGTTAAATCTATAGAAGATTGGGGATTACCAAAGATATTTTATAAAATTGCTCAAGAAAAATATGGAATTGTTCTGGTAACTGGTGCTACAGGACAAGGCAAAACTACAACTTTAGCTGCTATTCTTCACGAAATAAATAAAAATGAAAATGTTCACATTATCACTCTTGAAGATCCGATTGAGTATATTCACCAGCCTATAAAAGCTACCATAAATCAAAGAGAACTTGGAACAGATTTTAGTTCCTATGCTGAGGGATTAAGAGCAGCTCTAAGAGAGGCTCCTCATGTTATATTAGTAGGAGAAATTCGCGATAGAGAAACTATGGATATAGCTCTAAATGCAGCAGAAACTGGGCATTTAGTCTTTTCTACCCTTCATACCATAGGTGCTTCTCATACCCTAAACAGAATATTGGGCTTTTATTTACCAGAGGAAGAATATACTGTAAGATATAGATTAGCAGGTGCTTTAAGATGGATTATAGGGGAAAAACTTCTTCCTAAAATTGGAGGCGGAAGAGTTCCTGTTTTTGATATTTTATATAATAGTCTAAGAACTAGAGAAATAATTATGACTGGAGAAAAAGAAGGGAAAACTTTTTATGATGTAATGACCCAAGGAAGCGCTTTTGGAATGAGAACCTTTGACCAAGACCTTATTGAGCTCTATAAAAAGGGACTCATAGAAGAAGAGATAGCTATTATGCATGCTATTAGAAAAGATAAAGTTAGTAGAGAAATAGATTTAATAAAGAAACTGAGAAGTATGGAAGAAATGGAAGCATCTTTAGAATTAGGTGAAAAGGGTGTCAAATGATAGAATATCAGGACTATCTTATACAAAAACCTTTAAGTTTAATTTATTGGAATTTAAATTCAACTTCTGATATTCTTGAAAAATATTTTTCTAAAGATTTTGAAATTAGAGAAATAAAAACCTTAGATGATTTAAGCTATTGGTGTAAAGTAGCGGAAGTAAAAGTAGTAATTCTTGGAATAAAAGATTTAGAAGAAGTAAAAGAAGTGATTAAGTTTTTAAATGAAAAACTTCCTATTTATAGAAGAAGAGAAATATTTTTAATTTATGTGTTACCTAAGGCAAAAACTTTAGAACCAAAAGAAACCTTTTTATTAAGTGCTAATTTAGTTGTCTCAGAGGAACATCTTTCTAATTTTGAAAGAATATACGAAAAAGCTTTTCAATATTGGTCTGATTTATATAAAAATTTTAAACTTATTTATGAAAATTTTAAGAAAGAACATTAAATTCAAAAAGATTTCATGATAAGAAAGGCAGTCATTCCTGTTGCTGGACTTGGAACAAGAATGCTTCCTGTAACAAAAGTGGTCCCCAAAGAACTTCTCAATATAATTGATAGACCTATTATAGAATATATAGTTGATGAAATTATATCTTCAGAAATAATTACACTTATATTTATTATCTCCCAAGGGAAAGGAGGAATTATTGATTATTTTGATACAAATCTAAATTTAAGAAGTTTTTTGAAAGAAAGGAAAAAGTTTGCTCTTCTTAAGAAAGTAGAAGAAGTAGAAGAAAAAATAAAGTATTTAGTAGAAGTGCGTCAGAAAGTTCCTGAAGGTCTTGGGCATGCTGTACTTATGGCTGAAAGGGCTGTAGAAAATGAGCCTTTTGCAGTGGTATTAGGTGATGACCTTGTTGATGCAGAAATTCCCTGTTTAAAACAGATGATAGAAATTTATAACTTACTTTCTAATAAAACTAAAAATCACAGTGTTATTGCTGTGGAAGAAGTTTCTAAGAAAGATATTTCCAAATATGGAATTATTGACGGAGAAAGAGTAAATAATAATTTAATAAAAATAAAAAGAGTTATAGAGAAACCTACTCCCGAAGAAGCTCCTTCAAATTTAGCTATTATAGGAAGATATATTTTTGATCCAATTATTTTTGAGTTTTTAAAAAAAATTCCTAAAATTCATGGAGAATATCAACTCACTGATGCTATTCAGTTAATGATAGAAAATGGTTATGAGGTTTATGCTTATTTATTTAAGGGAATAAGATTTGACACAGGAGATAAAGAAGGTTTTTTTAAAACAGTTCTTCATTATGCTATAAAAAATCCCAATTTAAAAGAAGTTTTGATAAGATTTGTAAATGAAAGAAAAATTTGTTAATGTATTTAGTTGATGTTATTTTACCTCTTCCGCTTTACCAAAGTTTTTCTTATTTAAGCAAAGATTTTCTTATCCCTGGAATAAGAATTTTAGCCCCCTTTAGAAATTATCTTTTAATTGGAATAGTAAAGAGTTGTCTTAAGATAACAGAAGAAGAACTTTCTCCTGAAATAGATTATAAATGGATAGAAGAAACATTAGATAGTTCACCTTTAATTCCTTCTAATCTTTTTAATTTTTTAGATTGGGTATCTCAGTATTACCTTACTCCTATAGGTCTTGTTTATAAAATTGCCTTACCTCCTGGAGTATTTTTTTTACCTAAAAGAAGAATCTATCTTACTGAAAAAGGGAAAAAGGCTATAAAAGAAGGCTATCTACCTGAAAGTTTTTCTTTTATTAAAAAAAAGGGATACAATTTAAAATATTTTATGAAAAAATTTGGAATTTCTTTAAAAGAAATAAATAAATTTAAAGACAAAGGTTTTCTTACTATAAAAGCAGAAATTCCCCAAACTAAAGTTCCTACAGAAGCTTTTATAAGACTTAAAGATTTATCTAAAATTGAAGAATCTTTTTCAAAAGAGGAACTTATAAAATATTTAAAAGAAAGAATAGAAGTTCCTGAAAAGATCTTAAAAAAGAGATTTTCTGTAAAAGAAATAAAAAAGCTATTAGAAATGGGCATATTAGAAAGGGTTGAATATCCAAAAATTAGGAAAATAATGCTTTCCTTAGAAATTCCTAAGGAATACAAACTTACACCTTCACAAAAAGATGTTTTTGAAGGAATTAGAAATTTAGTGATTCAAGGAGGATTTAAGCCCATTTTTCTTTATGGAGTAACAGGGAGTGGGAAATCCTTTATTTATATAGAGATTATAAAAGAGATCTTAAAAAATAAAAAGAAGGTTTTAGTTTTGGTTCCTGAAATAGCCTTAACCACCTATATGGAGATGTTACTTTTAAATTATTTTAAAGACAAAATTGCTTTACTTCATAGCGGACTTTCCCCTTCTGAAAGGTTAAATGAATGGATGCGCATATTGGAAGAAGAAGCCCATATAGTAATAGGGACAAGATCAGCTATATTTGCTCCTGTCCAAAATTTAGGTCTCATTATTGTTGATGAAGAACATGATCACTCTTATAAAGAAGAAAATTTGGCTTGTAAATATCATGCAAGAGATTTAGCCTTAATTAGAGGGAAAATAGAAAACATCCCTGTAATTCTTGGTTCTGCAACCCCAAGTATTAAAAGTTTTTACTTTGCTAAAAAGGGTAAATATCATCTTTTTATGTTAAAAGAAAGACCTTTTGTCAGTTTACCAGAAATTACCTTTTTTGAAAGTAACCCTTTCAAACTTATTTCTGAAGAACTTAAAAAAGAAATAGAAGAAATACTTGGGGAAGGAAAATCGGTTTTTCTTTATTTAAATAGAAGAGGGTATGCACCTCTTGTTGAATGCGGGGATTGTAATTATATTTGGAGTTGTCCTAATTGTGGGATTTCTCTCACTTATCATAAAGAAGAAAAAGCACTTTTATGTCATTATTGTAACTTTGAAATAAGCTCTTTAACCGTTTGTCCAAAGTGTAGAGGATTTAAAATGAAATTTAAGAAAGTAGGCACTGAAAAGGTAGAAGAAGAAATAAAAAAAATATTTCCCCAAGTAGAAGTTGTAAGATTAGATAGAGATGCGGTGAATACTGAAAGAAAATTAGCGCAGGTATTAGAGAAACTTTACAGACCAGAGCCCAAAATTATTGTGGGGACTCAAATGGGGGTTCATGGACATAATTTTCCGGAAGTAGATTTAGTCATTATTTTAAGAGCAGAAGAAGGTTTATTTCTTCCTCACTATAAATCAGGAGAAAGAACTTTTCAGCTGTTAATGCAAGCTGAAGGGCGTGCAGGAAGAAAAAAAGAAAAAGGAAAAGTAATTTTTCAAAGCTCAATTAAGAATCATTATGCTATAAAATATGCTTTAGAGCAAAATTATGAAGGATTTTTTGAGGAAGAAATTAAACTTAGAAAAAAATTTCTCTTCCCTCCTTTTGTAAGGCTTGTATTAATAAGAATTGAAGGTATAAAAGAAGAAAAGGTAAAAGAAAAAATTATAGAAGCTAAAAAATATTTAGAAAATTTATTTTTAGAAATGAATATAAAGGATTTGGAAATATTAGGTCCAGCACCTTGTCCTTTTAGAAAGTTGAAGGGCTTTTACAGGTGGCATATCATTTTAAAAACAAAAAATTACAAATTATTAAATAAAGCTTTATTTGAATTTTTGAAAAAATTTAAAGTAGTAGGGTTAAAACTAAGTATTGATATTGATCCAGAAGATTTACTATAAAATATTTACTTTTTTGAAAAAGGACGTATATTAAATTTTGTTATGCTTAAAACACCAAAATATAAAATAGAAAAAATTGATCCCTCAAAAAGTTATAAAGCTTTTTATGAATTTAATCTAAAGCCTGCAGAACTTGAAGCTTATTTGGATGAATATATTGTGGGGCAGAGAGAAGCTAAAACTATTATAGCAACTAAGATTTGTACCCATTTTCATAAAATTAAAAATTTCCTTTTAAAACAAGCCAAAGAAGATACCACAGAATTTATTAAAAATAACATTTTTATTATAGGACCTACAGGGGTAGGTAAAACTTATATGATAAAACTTATTGCTAAAAAAATTGGAGTTCCCTTTGTAAAAGGAGATGCAACTAAATTTAGTGAAACAGGTTATGTGGGAGGAGATATAGAAGATTTAATTAGAGATTTATATTGGGAGGCAAATGGAGATTTAGAAAAAGCTCAATTTGGAATAATATTTTTAGATGAGATTGATAAAATCGCCTCTTCGGGAGAGACAATAGGTCCTGATATTTCAAGAACTGGAGTTCAAAGGGCTTTATTAAAACCCTTAGAGGAAACTGAAGTAGAAATTAAAATTCCCCAAGAAAATTATAGCCTTTTTGAAGTTTCAGAATCACAAGGAAAGCTAAAAAGAAAAAAGGTCACTCTAAACACCAAATATGTACTTTTTATTGTAAGTGGAGCTTTTCAAGGATTAGAAGAAATTATTAAAAAGAGGATAAAAAAGCAGAGTATGGGTTTTATTTCTGAAATAGAAAATAAAGAAGAAATAAAAATTAATTATTTTAAATTTGTTATTCCTGAGGATTTAGTAAATTACGGATTTGAAAGAGAATTTGTGGGAAGATTCCCAGTTATTGCGGTATTTGAGCCTTTAACAGAAGATGAATTATATGAAATACTTTCCAATCCGAATGATCCAGTAGTAATAAATAAAAAAAGGGATTTTAAAGTTTATGAGATAGATCTTGCATTTACAGATGATGCACTTAGAGAAATAGCCAAAATGGCTTATAAAGAAAACACAGGTGCTCGCGCCCTTGCTCGTATTTTAGAAAGAGTTCTTATTCCTTTTGAAAGAACACTTCCTTCTTTTTCTCTTAATTTTTTAGGGGTAACCAAAGAAATTGTTGAGGATCCTTATAAAGTTTTATTATCTATGAGTGAATCACCTTATAGTTCTAAGTGGAAAGAGAACTATTATAAAGCTTTAGAGGACGAGAAAAAAAGAGTAAAAAATTATTTAAGCCATAGACAAAAATTATTGTCAGAAGATAAGTTAGAAATTACACCAAAAAGATTAGAACTTATATTTAAACTATACAAAGAAAGGGATGTAGAGTTGAATAAAGCTTTGGAAGAGATTTTGTCTCTTTGGAGACAAATAAAAAGCTATGAAATGGCTTTTGAGAGAAAGAATTTCTTAAAAATAATTTTTACTGAAGACGCTATTGATAATATATTAGAAGCAGTAATAAAGAAAAATTGGGGAGTATTTACTTACTGTGAAAATATAATGTCTAAATTTGAATACAGTCTAAATTATTTAAAAGAAATAAAGGGTAAAGAAGTAATTTATATTAATTCTTTAGCTTTTAAAAATCCAGAAAAATTTATAGAGGAATATCTTTTAATTTGAAAATAACTGAATGGTATATTTAGCACTTTCAGAAAGTCTATATAATAAATTAGCTAAACTTTTACAAGACTATAAAATTAAATATAAAATCATTGAAGACGGTGAAGCCCTATTAGAATTAGCTAAAAAAGAAAAACCCAAGCTCATTCTTTTAGAAAAAGATTTACCACTTCTTGATGGATTTGCAGTTACTCTTTTATTAAAGTCCAATGAAAAAACAAAAGATATCCCCATTTTAGCTGTTTGTAAATGTAAATATAAAGAAGAAGAGGTAAAAGCTAAAGATTGTGGAGCAGATGATATAATATTTTGCCCCTTTGAAGAAAAGGAAATAATTGAAAAATTAGAAAAATGGCTAAAAGGTAGTAAAAAATGATAAGTATATCTAAACTTTATTGTGGTGCCATCGAAGCTCTTGACTACATAAGATATGGAAAAACTTCATTTAAAGATAAAAGACCTGTAGTTGTGTGGAATGTTACTAAAGCTTGTAATTTAAGATGTATTCATTGTTATGCTAAAGCTGATAATAAGAGAGCACCTGATGAATTAGATACAGAAGAGGGTTATAAACTTCTTGAAGATCTTGCTCAATTTGGGTCCCCTGTAATTCTTTTTTCTGGTGGCGAACCTTTAGTAAGACCTGATATTCTTGATTTAATTTATAAAGCAGTAAATTTAGGATTAAGAACAGTTATTTCTACAAACGGTGTCCTTATTGATGACTCTCTGGCAAAAGAATTAAAAAGACTTGGTGTTTCTTATGTAGGTATTAGTCTTGATGGTTGGAAAGAAGTTCACGATAAATTTAGAGGGGTAAAAGGAGCTTTTGAAAAGGTAATCTCAGCTGTTTCCGCTTGTAAAAAAGAAAACCTAAAAGTAGGCTTGCGGTTTACTATGAGTAAACTCAATGCTAAAGAAATACCTAAGATTTTTGATTTGGTTGAAGAATTAAAAATTCCAAGGATTTGTTTTTATCATCTTGTTTATTCAGGCAGAGGATCAAAACTTATAGACCAGGATTTAAGTCATGAAGAAACTCGTTATTGGGTAGATTATATTATTAATAAAACTAAGGAATTACATGACAAAAATTTAAAAGCAGAAGTTTTAACAGTGGATAATCATGCAGATGGGCCCTATCTTTATTTAAGAATGAAAAAAGAAGGACATCCAAAAGCAGAAGAAGTCTATGAACTTCTTAAAATAAATGGAGGGAATAATAGTGGAGTTGGAATTGGCTGTGTTTCTTGGGATGGATTTGTTTATGCTGATCAGTTTTGGAGAAATTATACTTTTGGAAATGTAAGAGAAAGACCTTTTAGTGAAATATGGATGGATACTTCAAATCCCTTGATGGCAAAATTAAAAGAAAAGAAAAAATATGTAAAAGGCAGATGTGCTAATTGTAAATTTTTGGATCTTTGTGCAGGAAATTTTAGAGCTCGAGCTGAAGCTGTCACAGGAGATATATGGGCTCCAGATCCAGCTTGTTATTTAACTGATAAAGAAATAGGAATTTCAGAAAAACAAGAATGAATAAAATAGAAAGAGCTTTAATAAGTGTTACAGATAAAACAGGAATTGTTGAATTTGCAAGAGAATTAGAAAATCTTGGTATAGAAATTATTTCCACAGGAGGCACAGCAAAAGTTCTAAAAGAAGGAGGAATTAAAGTAATTGATATTCCTCATTTAACAGGATTTCCAGAAATACTTGAAGGAAGAGTAAAAACTCTTCATCCGAAAGTTCAGGGCGGTATTCTTTTTAAAAGAGATGAAAAAGAACATATAGAAACTATTAAAAAATATGAAATAAAACCTATAGATCTTATAGTAGTTAATCTTTATGCTTTTGAAAAAGTTATAGAAGAGGATGCAAACCTTGAGAAAGCAATAGAAAATATTGATATTGGAGGTCCGACCTTAATAAGAGCAGGGGCTAAAAATTTTAAATATGTGACAGTAGTTGTTGATAAGGAAGACTATCCCTTAGTTTTAGAAGAAATTAAAAAATATGGAAATACAACTTTAAAAACAAGATTTGAACTTGCTAAAAAAGTCTTTAGATTAACAAGTAATTATGACCAAATGATTTTTAATTATCTTTCTCAAATTAATATCTAAATGTTTTGTATCACTTTAGTAGAAACTTCTTATAAAAAACTTTTAGATAAAATAAAAAAAGGGGCTAAATATACTGATTTTTTTGAAATAAGAGCAGATTATTTGGAAGATTTAAATACTTTAAATTTAGAAAAAATCCTTAAATTACCTTATAAATTTTTATTTACCCTTAGAAGCTATGAAGAAGGTGGTCATAAAAGATTTTCAGATGATTTTCAATTAAAATGGATTTCATGGGCTTTAAAACAAAATTTTTACCTAGTTGATTTAGAATGGAAATTTTTTAAGAAATTTTCTCTTAAATTAAAAAATTTGAATTTTGATAAAATTTTATTTTCTTATCATAATTTTAAAAAGACTCCATCTGAAAATTATTTGATAAAATTACTTTTGGAAATGAAAAAAAGAAAAGTAAAAAAAGCTAAAATAGTTTGTTTATGCAAAACCTTTGAAGATTCTTTTAAACTTTTAAATCTTATTTTTTTAGCTAAAAAGGGGGGAATTGAATTAATAAGTTTTGGTATGGGAGAAAAAGGAAGACTAAGTAGATTACTTTCTTTATTTTGCGGATCTCCCTTTACTTATGTAGTTTTTTCTAAAAAAGAAGTGGTTGCTCCAGGGCAGTTTGATATAAAATCAGCAATTAAAATTTATAATAATCTTAAACAAATAATAAGCTAATAGTTATGTATGAAGTTTATGGAATAATCGGAGATCCTGTAAGCCATTCTTTATCTCCTATAATGCATAATCTTGCTTTTAAAGAGAAAAACATAAAGGCAGTATATGGAGCTTTTAGAGTAAGGGCGGATCATTTGGTAAAAGCTGTAGAAGGGATAAAAGCCCTTAATATAAAGGGTCTTTCTGTAACCATTCCTCATAAAGAAAAAATTATGGAATATTTAGATGAAATAGATGAAATAGCCTATGAAATTGGAGCAGTTAATACTATTTTAAACCAAGAAGGAGTTTTGAAAGGATATAATACTGATTGGATAGGGGTTATAAAAGCTTTTGAGGTAAATGAAGTTGTACTTAGAGATAAAAAAATAGTCGTTATAGGAGCTGGGGGTGCTTCAAAGGGAGTTATCTATGCCCTTATAAAGGGTGGGGCAAAAGAAATCTATGTTTATAACCGCACCTTTGAAAAGGCTAAAATTTTAGAAGAAAAATTTAAAATAATTGCTAAACCTTGGGAAGAATTAAAAAATGCAGAGGGAGATATTATTATTCAGACAACCAGTATAGGATTAAAATCTTGGGAAGCTCCAGTTGAAGAAGAGATAATTTCCCGTTTTAAGGTCGCTATGGATATAGTTTATTTACCTTTAAAAACTAAATTTTTATCTATAGCTGAAAAATATGGGAAAATAATTGATGGGTTGCAAATGCTTCTTTATCAAGGAGTAGAACAATTTAAACTTTGGACAGGTATAGAACCACCTATAGAATTGATGAAAAAAGCTATATACGAAGAGGCAAAAAGAATAGAAAGAGAAATTTAAAAATGAAGATTAAAGAAGTAAAACCTTTAAAGGATTTTGAAAAGATTAGTTTAAAACTTCCTACCTCTAAAAGTTTAACTCAAAGAGCTCTTATATGTAGCGCCCTTGCTAAAGGAATTTCTAAGATTATTAATCCTTTAATAAGTGAGGATACCCTTTTACTAAAGGAAGCTTTAGAGGCTATCGGAGTAAATATAAAAGGGAGAGAAGATATTTGGGAGATTGAAGGAAGATTTCCTCCTCATCTTTCAGAAAAAAAGATATATTTAGGAAATAATGGTACAGGTGCAAGATTTTTTTTGGCTTTAGCTACTATTGGTAAAGGTTCCTATGTGGAGATTTATGGGAAATCAAGACTTCATGAAAGACCCATGGGTCCTTTAATTGAAAGTTTAAGAAAACTTTCTGCTCATATTGAATGTCTTGAAAAAGAGGGATTTTTGCCAGTAAGAGTTAAAGAAGGGAAACTTATTTCTCAAAAAATAAATCTTCCTGGTAATATAAGTAGTCAGTTTATTTCTGCACTTCTTCTTATAGGACCTTATTTACCTAGGGGTTTAGAAATTTTTATAGAAGGAGAGCTTCTTTCTAAAGCCTATATAGATCTCACAAATGAAGTAATGAAAACTTATGGAGTAGAGGTGGAATTTTCAGAGAATAAATTTAGGGTATTTCCCTCTTTTTATAGAGCTACATCTTATGAAGTTGAGGCAGATACCTCAACAGCCTCTTATTTTTTAGCCATTCCTCTTATTTTAGGAAGGGGTGAAATTATAATAGAAAACTATAATGCCTTTTCCAGACAAGGAGATGTAAAATTTTTGGAATATATAAAAAAAATGGGAGCAAAAATTGAAATTCTATACCCCTTAGGAGTAAAAGTAAGTTTTGAAAGAATACTTAAAGGAATTGAGATAGATCTTAGTGATACCCCAGATCTGTTTCCCACCTTATGTATTTTAGGAGCTGTTGCAGAGGGGAAAACAATTCTTAAAGGGGCTCCTCATTTACGTTATAAAGAAACTGATCGAATTAAAGCTATGGTTACAGAATTGAGAAAACTTGGAGTTAAAGCAGAAGAATTACCAGATGGAGCTATAATTGAAGGAACTAAAAAATTTAAATCTGCTATTATTAATAGCTATGATGATCACCGTATTGCTATGTCTTTTGCTATTTTAGGATTAAAAAAGGAAGGTATAAGAATAGAAAACCCTGAATGTGTAGCTAAATCTTTTCCAGAATTTTGGAATTATATAGAAAAACTTTATGGATAGAATTATATTAGTTGGCTTTAGATGTGTAGGGAAGACTACCATTGGGGAAAAACTGGCAGAAGTTTTAGAGTGGGAATTTTTAGATCTTGATAAGGAAATCCAAAAAAAATTAGGTAAAACTATTAAAGAAATAGTAGAAGAAAAAGGCTGGCACTATTTTAGAAAAATAGAAAAAGAAGAAATGAAAAAACTTAAAAAATTCAAAAAAATAATAATTGCCTTGGGAGGTGGAGGTATACTTCATAAAGAAGAAATGGAAAGCCTTTTAGAAAACAGTTTAGTAGTATGGTTATATTCTTCACCTGAGGTTATATTAAAAAGGATGAAAGAAGATGAAAAAACTTTTTCTCAAAGACCAGCTCTTAAAGATTTAGATTTAGAAAAGGAAATAGTTGAAGTTTTAAAAGAAAGAATGCCCTTGTATGAAAAATTTTCTCATTTTAGAATAGACACAGATAAATTGGATATTGAAGAAGCAGTAAAAAATATTTTAGAAAAATTACCTCAGGGGAGCAAAGAATGAAAATAGAAAGATTAATAGTTGGGCCTTTAGAGGTTTGTTGTTATATAGTATATTCTCCAGAAACTAAAGAAGGGGTAATTATAGATCCAGGGGATGCAGATCCCAGAATTATTGAAAAAGTTAAAGAACTTGGTATAAAAGTAGTAGCTATTTTAGGAACCCATGCTCATGCTGATCATGTAGCTGGAGTTGAATATTTAAAAAAAGAGTTGAAAGTTCCATATTTAGTACATAAATTAGATGAAGAGTTTTTTAGAGATCCTACTAATTTTTCCATGTTTAGATCCTGGGGTTTTACTGAAAATCCAAGAGCAGATAAAGTTTTTGAAGAAGGAGAGGTAATTGAATTTGGTAAAGAATATTTAAGAGTAATTCATACACCTGGGCATTCTCCTGGTTCAAGTTGTTTTTACAATGAAAAACATAAAGTTCTTTTTACAGGAGATACTCTTTTTGTAGAAGCTGTGGGAAGAGCAGATCTTCTTGGAGGAAATTATTTTCAGATGATCGAATCAATTCAAAAGAAACTTCTGGTTCTTCCTGATGATACCAAAATCTATCCAGGGCATGATTATGGACCTAAGCCAACCTCAACTATAGGAGAGGAAAAGAGAAACAACCCCTTTTTGCAAGAATTTTAAGTTCTTCCTATTCCTGAATAACTAAAACCAAGTTTTTTTACTATTGAAGGTTCATATATATTTCTCATATCTATAAGAACTGGAGTTCTCATAGCTTTTTTAATATGAGATAAATCAAGAAAACGAAATTCATTCCATTCTGTAAGAATTACTATAGCATCTGAATTTTTAGCACACTCTAAAGGGGTGTTTGAACATTCTATGTTTAAATCTCCTACAGCTTTTTTAAACTCCTCCATTGCAACAGGGTCATAAACTTTAACTTTAGCACCTCTTTTTATCAATGTAGGGACTATAATTAAAGCGGGGCTTTCTCTAACATCGCTTGTATTTGGTTTAAAAGATAGACCAAAAATAGCTATAGTTTTTCCTGAAAGATCCTCTAAAAAAGTTTCTAGCTTTTCAATTGCTCTTAATTTTTGTTTCTCATTAATTTCAAGAACAGTTTCTAAAATTTTAAAAGGAGAACTTATAGACTTTCCATGGTGTACAAGAGCTTTAACATCTTTTGGAAAGCAGGAACCTCCAAATCCTGGACCTGGGTTTAAAAATTTACTTCCAATTCTTGGATCAAGCCCCATACCTTTAGCAACTACTGTTACATCAGCCCCTACTTTTTCACAAAAATTAGCTATTTCATTTATAAAGGTGATTTTAGTTGCTAAGAAGGCATTTGATGCATATTTAATAAGTTCTGCTGTTTCAAGATTAGTAATAATAAAAGGTGTTTCAGCTAAATAAAGAGGACGATAAATGTCTTTAATAATAGCAATAGCATAAGCACTTTCTCCACCTATTATAACTCTATCTGGGTGCATAAAATCTTCAATAGCAGCTCCTTCTCTCAAAAATTCTGGATTAGAAATAATATCAACTGCTACATCACTCTTTTTATTAGCATCAATTAAGGATTTTATCCAACGATTTGTTCCTACAGGAACAGTGCTTTTGGTGACAATTACCTTATATTCATCTATTACTTCTGCTAAAGAAAGAGCTACTTCTTTAATCTGAGTTAAATCAGCAGATCCATCAGGATTTGAAGGAGTACCTACACAAATAAAAATTACTAAAGAATTTTTTACTGCCTCTTCCAGATTAGTTGTAAAATGAAGTCTTTCAGCTTTAATATTCTTTTTAATTAATTCTTCTAAACCTGGTTCATAAAAGGTTACTTCTCCTTTTTTTAATTTTTCAATTTTTTCTTCCTCTTTATCTACACAAGTCACTTTCATTCCAAAATCTGCAAGACAAGCTCCTGATACTAAACCTACATATCCTGCACCAATTACTGCAATATGCATAAATTAAACCTCAAATTTAATTTTAAGATCTGGTATTTTTAATTTTGATATTTTTTGCTATAGAAGATTTTTTAGACTTAACCCACATCTTTTTAGAACCTTTCTTCTTTAGTAGCATCTTTTTAGAACCTTTCTTTTTAGCGTATTTATTATATCCTAATTTAACCTTTTTGTAAATTCTTGATCGGGATTTTTTAAAATTCTCATTTACCAAAACACTGGTATTTACTACTGTGGTAATATATACAGGGGATATTTTATGATCTAAAACCATTTTAGCAAAATTTATAAGATTTTTAGAATCTTGCCAAAGAGACTCTCTGTCAGGAGAGCCTAATACTGAGGTTATAATTAATTTATCTTCAACATAAGCTCCATTTACTAAGCAATGTTTAGATGCTCTAGTGAAACCTGTTTTTCCTCCGATCACATTAATTTCTGGTTCAGAATCATCCAAAAGTTTGTTCGTATTTTTAATTATTAAAGTTCTTCCTGTTTCAGAGGTTATTATTTCAACCGGAGTACTTATAATTTCTTTAATTAAAGGATATTTTAAAGCTTCATAAAATATAATGGCTAACTCATAAGGAGTTGTATACTGATTTGGAGCAGGTAATCCTGAAGCTGTTACAAAATAAGAATTTTTAAGCCCTAAGCTGGAAATTTTTTTATTCATTAATACAGAAAAGTTTTCCTCTGATCCAGCAATAGCTTCAGCAAGAGCTACTGCTGCCTGATTAGAAGATTTCATAAGCATAAGATAAAGAAGATCTTTTACCGTATAAACTTCACCTTCATATAATTTAGGAGATACACTTGGTGTTTGTTCCACATTTTTAGATATTTTTATTTTCTCTGATAAAGAAAGATAATCAAGAACTACCATCGCAGTTACTAATTTTACAGTACTTGCTGGGGGGATTTTTAAATGAGGATTTTTAGCATAAAGAACTTTTCCTGTTTTTCCATCAATAGCTACAGCACAAATAGCATTGATTTCTGGATAAAAATCAGGTGTAGTTGCTTTACTTAGATTAAAATTAGCAAAAATTAAAAATAGAAAAAAAACGATAAAAATAAATAAAAGTTTTTTCATTTTTTTTATTTATAGAGAAAAATTTTTAGGTAAAATAACATAAAATTTTTAAAAAGTCAAATTTTAAAATAAGAGAAAAACTTAGAAAATTTTAGAAAATGAAAGAAAATGTGATAAATTTATTTAACAAGTCCATTTTATTAAATCTTGTAAAGTCTGAAAAAGCTTTTAAAATTTAAATTTAAAAATGAAAAATAAAGAAGTAGCAGAGATTTTTAATAAAGTAGCAGCGCTTTTAGAAATAAGAGGGGATAATCCTTACAGAATAAGAGCTTATCAAAAAGCAGCTCAAACCATTGAAGCACTTACTACAGATTTAGAAGAATTAGCAAAACAAGGGAAACTAGAAAAACTACCCGGGATTGGTGCAGATTTAGCTGGGAAAATAAAGGAAGTTTTAAGAACTGGAACTCTTCCAATTTATGAAGAACTAAAAAAAGAAATTCCATTAGTATTATTAGATTTTTTAGAAATCCCAAGTCTTGGTCCTAAAAAAGTAAAAGTCCTTTATGAAAAATTAGGAATTACCAATATTGAAGAATTAGAAAAAGCTTGCAAAGAACATAAAATAGCAAAATTACCTGGTTTTGGCTGGAAGACAGAGGAAAATATTTTAAAAGGTATATCTCTTTTTAGAGAAAAAAGAGGAAGAAGACCTCTTGGAGAAGTTTTGCCCTTAGCTGAGGAAATTATAGAAACTCTTAGGAGAGAAAGTCCTGTTGAAAATATTGCTGTAGCAGGAAGTATAAGAAGAAGAAAAGAAACAGTAAAAGACATAGATATTCTTATTACTTCTGTTCAGCCAGAAAAAGTAATGAAAAAAGTTACTGAACTTCCCTTAGTTGAGGAAGTAATAGCCTTTGGAGAAACTAAAACCAGTGTAAGACTTAGAACAGGTATCCAAATGGATGTAAGAGTAGTTGAGCCAGATTCTTGGGGAGCAGCACTTGCCTATTTTACAGGTTCAAAAGCTCATAATATAAGAGTTAGAGAACTTGCTTTAGAAAAGGGATTAAAAATAAATGAATATGGAGTATTTAAAGGAGAAGAAAAAATTGCTGGGAAAACTGAAGAAGAAGTTTATACCTCTATTGGTCTTCCCTTTATTTCTCCAGAGTTAAGAGAAGATAGAGGAGAAATAGAAGCAGCTTTACAAGGAAAGTTACCCAAGCTGATTGAATATAATGAAATCTTAGGTGATGCTCATGTGCATTCTAAATATAGTGATGGTACTGCAAGTTTAGAAGAAATAATAGTTAAAGCTGAAAAATTAGGTCTTTCCTGGGTGGCAATATGTGACCATTCTCAAGGATTAAAAGTAGCGGGTGGTGTCTCTATTGAAGATCTTTTCAAAAAAAAGAAACATATAGAAGAGTTAAATAAAAGATCTCCGAAAGTTAAATTAATTTTTGGAACCGAAGTTGATATTCTTTCTGATGGAACCTTAGATTATCCTGATGAGGTGTTAGCAGAGATAGATTTTGTTATTGCAGCTATTCATACAGGATTTCAGCAAACAGAAGAACAAATCACTAATAGAATAATTTCAGCTTTAAAACATCCTTTAGTTCATGCAATTGCTCATCCTACAGGAAGAGTAATAGGAGAAAGAGAACCTTATGCAGTAAATATGCCTAAAATTTTAGAGATAGCAAGTGAATATGGTAAAGCTTTAGAAATAAATGCTTATTATAAAAGACTTGACTTAGATGATATAAATACAAGAGCAGCTAAAGAAAGGAGTATCCCTCTAATTATAGGAACTGATGCACATTTTATAGATCAAATAGAATATTTACCTCTTGGGACAGCAGTTGCAAGAAGAGGTTGGTGTGAAAAAAAAGATATTTTAAATACTTTAACTTATGAAGAATTTATGGCTTGGCTTAAAAAATTAAGAAATCTATCTTAAAAATAGCCTTGCCCTATTTAGAACTCAAAGAAGTCTATACTCATAATTTAAAAGGCATTGACTTAAAAATTCCTCTTAATTCCTTAGTAGTTATAACTGGCCCTTCTGGTTCTGGAAAAAGTTCCTTAGCAATTAATACCATAGCTGAGGAAGGTAAAAACAGGCTTTTTCAAATATTAAACTATTCTCAAGAAGTTAGTTTAGATATTGTCTCTAAGGCTAAGTTTATTTCTCCTCTACCACCTGTTATAGCAATGACTCAAGGGGTTAAACACTGGCACCCCTATAAAACTATAGGAGAATTTCTTTTTTTATATCAAACTTTAAGATTACTTTTTGAGGAATTTGGAGAATATAAATGTCCAGCTTGTGGAGAATTTAATAAAGTTACTGCGCTTAATAAGATTATAAAATGGTATCAAAATTTAGAGGAAGGAGAAAAATTTTATTTTCTTTTACCTCTTCCAGAAAGTACGCCTAAAGCTTTAGAATTTCTGATTTCTCAAGGATATACAAAATATATAATTGATGATAAAGAATTTGATCTTTCTGAGAAAAGCATTCCGGATAAATTTGAAAAAATATATCTTTTGCTTGATAGGATGATAAAAGAAGAAAGATCTATTGAAAGATTTTTAGAGAATTTAAGAGTAAGTCAAAGCTTAAACCAAGGAAGAATAATTCTTAAGTTTTTAGAGGGGAAGGAATATTTTTTTAATCTTAAGCCTCTTTGTTTGAAATGTGGAGCCCAGCTTTTAACAGAGTGGATAAAATGTAGGTCTTGTAAAGGATATGGTTATAAAGGTAAAGAAGTTTGTGAGGATTGTGGAGGGTTAAAAATAACTTCCACAATTTTGGAAAGTAAACTTTTAGGGGAACCTATAAAAGAGTGGCTTAATTTATCTATAAAAGAACTCTATTACACTTTAAAGAAACTAAGTATTCCTGAAGGTTTGAAATCTTGGTTTGAATCTATTTTTTTTAAATTGGAAAAAGCTCTATTTTTAGAAATAAATTATTTAAAACCTTCAACCCCTGTTTTTAGTCTTTCTGTTGGAGAAAGAAAACTTTTGGAATTACTCCTTATTTTTGGTATCAATTTAAACAAAGTTCTTTATATATTAGATGAGCCAACACTAGGGTTAGATATAGAAAAAAAGAAAAAACTTCTTACCCTTTTAAGAGATATAATAGAGAATGATAATTCGGTAATCTTAATAGAACACGATCCATATATTATTGAAAATGCTGATTATATAATAGAACTTGGTCCAGAAGGAGGAGAAAAAGGAGGGTATTTAATAAAAGCAGATTTAAAAGAAGAATTTTTAAAAAAACCTGATACTTTAACTTCTCAATATTTAAAAGGAAAAAGAAAACTTAGAGATTTGCCTTTAATTTCTAAAAATTTTTCTAAAGAAAAAGAACTGATTGAGATCATTGTAGAAGGACAGAAAATAAACCTGTTAAAATATGGTATCAATCTAATTTATGGAAAAACAAGTAGCAAAAAAACCTTATTTTTTGAAAAGCTTAATGAAAGTTTGGAAAAAGAAGGAGAAAAAATTTTAAAGGTTGAAGCAAAAGAGCTTAAAGGTAGAGATGATCTTATAATAAGTTATACAGGTATTTGGGATAATTTAAGAGAAATATTAATTAAGCTTCCTTCTGCAAGGATAAAAGGACTAACCCAAAGAAATTTTAGTTTTTATACTAAGGAAGGTGTTTGTTCAAGTTGTAAAGGTAAAGGGAAAAAAATTTGGGAAACAGAAAATTTGAAATTAAGCTCTATTTGTGAAGAATGTTTTGGTAAACGTTTAAATTCTGAAGTATTAAATTTAACTTATAAAGGATTTAAAATTTCAGAAATTTTAGATTTTACCATAGAGGAAATATTATCTATATTGGGCGGTATTTATCAGATAAAGGAAAAAGTTCAATTACTTAAAGAACTTAATCTTTCTTACTTAAAATTGGGACAAAGTATTGAAGAGCTTTCCGGAGGAGAGAGAAATAGGCTTTTTATAGCAAGAAAACTTCTAAGTAATGTAAAGTTTAATTATCTTCTTTTAGAATATCCTTTACAAGGTTTACATTTAGAAGATATTAAATATTTTGCTGATTGGCTGAATACATTAAAAAGAAAAAATATTACAGTAGTTATTTTAGATACTAATTTGTTAACTTTATTTTTAAGTGAATGGATTATAGAAATTGAAAAAGGAAGGCCTTATTTTATAGGATATTCTAAAGATTGGCTTAAAACTTTAAAAGATAAGAACTTTAAAGAAGAAACTTTATTCTATCAGAAATTTTTTAATAAATAAATATATAATTAAAAAAAACGTAAAAAAGTTAAAAAAGAAAAATAAAAAAATTTTTTTTGAAAAATTTGTAAAAATGTTGATTTTTTTAAGATTTTTATGCTCTTGACTTTTTTTTAGAATTTTACCAAAATTTAAAATTTAAATTTGAATATCTTAGAGGGAGGATAATTTTAATGATAGAAAGTTGGGATTGGGAGACCAAGAATAAAATAATTGCAAATATAAAAGAGTGGAAGGAAAAATTTATTGATATAAGAGAACTTACTCCTTCTCCCGATGGAGAAAAAATTGCAGGAATTGTTCAGCCTGAAACTCGTAAATTTACTTTATGTATAAATGGAGAGATATGGGAAGAACTTTTTGATAGAATGTATTCCCTTAAATTTAATTTAGATAATGAACCTATTTGTCTTGGTTATGCAGATTATCAGTGGAATTTAATAATAGGAGATAAAGGCGAAACTCGCTGGGAAAATACTTTTGATATGGCATGGAATTTAACTTTAAGTCCTGATACCAAAAGTATTGCTGTTAATTTTAGAACTCCGGAAATGACTCAAGGAGTTTGTCTTAATGATCAACCCTGGGAAAATCTTTTTGTTGAAGTAAGAGATGTAATAATGAGTCCTGATGGTCAAAGGACAGCTTCTCGTGTTCAGATAAACCCAAGAAGAGAATTAGATATTTTTTGGATTTACGAAAAAAATTATACTATAGCAATTGATGGTATACCTTGGGATAATTCTTTTATGAGTGTTTATGGTGGTGTATTTAGTGATGATGGAAATCATGTAGCAGTTTGTGTAATGACTGACCTTTCTAAATATACTATAGCAGTTGATAATAAAACTTGGGATAAAGAATTTGGAGGTTGTTGGGAGCCTATTTTTGTACCTAAAAGTTCTGATGTAGTTGCTCCTGTTCAGACACCACAAGGATGGACCTTAGCTAAAAATGGAGATCCTATATGGCCTTACTTTTTGCAAGTTTGGAAACAAAAATTTAGTCCTGATGGGGGGAAAATAGCAGCAGTTGTTGCTTTAGCTCCAGGACAATGGACTGTAGCTATAGATGGGAATCCTTGGAAAAGTAATTTTAATCAAATGGTTTTAGATCCCCACTTTAGTCCAGATAGTAAAAAAGTAGCTGCAGTAGTAAAACATAATAATAAATGGACAGTAGCAGTTGATGGAATTCTATGGGAGGTTTGGTTTGATAATGTATGGGATCCTGTATTTTCTCCAAGAGGAGATAAAGTAGCTGTTAGAGCAGAAAAAGAAGGAAAGTATTTTGTTGTAATTGATGGGAAAATTGGTAAAGAAGCTTATGATTGGTTATGGGACCCTGTATTTAGTCCTGATGGCTCTAAAATTCTTGTAAGATGTATAAAAGATGGAAATTATTGTAGAAAATTATTTTCTGTTAATGAAATATAAATAAAGAGGGAAGAGAGATGGGATTTTTAGAAAGTATAGCTCTTTATAGTTTTCTTAGAGGACCAATGGTATGGGTAACCTTTATAATTTTTATAGTAGGAAGTGTTTATAGAAGTTATACTTTAATAAATTTAGCTAAAAAAGAAAAAGTAGTTTTACCTTTTATTAATATTAAAGCAGCTATTAAATCTTATCTTCATTGGTTAATTCCTTTTGGTTCAAGAAGCTGGAGGCTTAGACCTTACTTTACTCTTTTTACTTTTGTTTTTCATACAGGTATAGTTTTTATACCTATTTTCCTTTATGCTCATAATGCTTTATGGTATGAATCCTGGGGGATTTCTTGGTGGACTTTATCAGATATTGTAGCAGATGTTTGGACAATTTTGGTAATAATTGGTTGCCTATTTTTTATTGGAAGAAGATTATTTGATCCTACAGTGAGATTTGTTACCACCTATTCTGATTTTATTTTTGTATTTATATGTCTTTTTACCTTTTTAACAGGTTTTTTAGCTCATTATCAATGGTTGTTACCATATAGAGCTATGTTAAATCTTCATATTTTATTTGGGGAGATAATGCTTATAGCTATTCCATTTACAAGACTAACCCATATGTATTATTTCTTCCTTACAAGGGCTTGGATGGCTTCTCAAACAGCAAGTTGGAAAACAAAAGATTGGTAAAAAGGGGGGATAAATAATGGAAGTTAAGCCAGAAGTTTTAGAAGAAAAAGAAGTATACGTAAGTCGTTATTTTCCTGAATATGTAAGACCCAAAATAGAGGATCCTGGGCTTGATGAGACAATAAAAAGATTAACACCAGAAAAAATAGAAAAGGCATATCAGGCAGTTTTTGGAAAAGAAACTGCAAGAATCAAAGCTATTGTAGAAACCTGTATACATTGTGGACTTTGTGCAGAAGCATGCCAATGGTATTTATCAAATGATAGAGACCCTACTTATGCACCCGTTGCTAAAGTAAAAATGACTGTCTGGGAATTAATGAAAAGAAAAGGTAAAGTAGAATCAAGTTTAGTATATGATATTGCAAGAATAGTATTTACTGAATGTAATATATGTCATCGTTGTAGTTTATATTGTCCTTTTGGTTTAGATATTACTTTCATTATTGGATTGGTAAGAAGATTTTGTTTCCTTTTAGGAGTTGTTCCTCAAAGAATGTTTGAGATGAATCAAGCCTTTATGGCTACATTAAATCAGGTATGGATGTCTCAAAGTGATTACATTGATACGCTATTTTGGAGAGAAGAAGAAGGCATGTATGAATTAAAGAATTTAAGAATCCCTATGGATATAGAAGGAGCTGAAGTTATTTGGTATCCCCTTGCTGCTGAGCCTAAGGCTGGAGTTTATCATATAGACCGTATTGCTAAAATATTTCAAGTAGCCGGTGTTAAATGGACAATGGTTACTATGAATGACTCTTGGGATAGTAGTAATATGCCTATGTTTATTCGTGATTTCTTCACTATGCAAAGAATTGTAAGAGGACTTTATGATAATGCAGCACGACTGAAACCTAAAAAATTAGTTTTAACTGAGTGAGGGCATCCAAGATTTGCCACAAGTTATGTGGCACCACCCATGTTAGGATATAAGGAAACACCTTTTGAAGTAATGCATCCAGGTGAATTTTACTATGAACTTTTAGTTAGTGGAAGACTTAAAATAGATCCTGCAAAAAGAATAAAAGAACCTGTTACCTTACAAGATCCTTGTAATATTATAAGAAGAGCAGGAGCAGCAGAAAAGTTTAGATATATTGTGAGAGAGTGTTGTGAAGATTTTAGAGAAATGTATCCAAATAAAGAACACAATTTCTGTTGTAATGCAGGAGGAGGACTTGCTGTATTAGCTCAATGGATTTCCCATAAAGCAAGAGGGAATAGAGTTAAGGCTGAACAAATTATGGCAACAGGAGCAAAAATAGTAATTACACCCTGTCACAATTGTAATGTCGGTTTAAAAGATATAATAAATTATTTTAAATTGCCTGTAAAAACAATGTTTTTTGATGAGCTTATAGTTAATACTATGTATATTCCTGAAGAAATGTTACCTGAAGAAGGATAAAAAGGAGTAAGATATGAGAAAAGAAACGCTTATTTTAATACTTTTAGGAGCTTTAATTTATTTACTTCTTATTATCTATGGAATAAAACAAGTTTACACTGCACCAGCTATTCCACCTTCTAAAGAAATAGTAATTACTAAACCAGAGGATAAAATTGCCATTGCCCATATAGAAATATTTGGTCCTTTAGAGAGACCGCAAGTTATATTTGATCATAAAAAGCATGTAGAGGCTCTTAAAAAAGAGGGGAAAAAAGAGTGGGAAACATGTAGCATCTGTCATAGAGAGAAAAAAGAAGAATTAATAAGGGTAAAAAAAGAGGATGAAATAATAAAAGAAAAGAAAATAGAAAAAAGAGATGTTTTGGGTTTTGAGTTTCCAAAGAAAATAGTTAAATTAGATAAAGAAGCTTATAAGAAAGCTTATCATGATGAATGTATAGGATGTCATAAAGAAAAATTAAAAGAAAAGAAAAAAGCAGGTCCTCTTACTTGTGGAGATTGTCATGTAAAGGAAAAAGAATTTGTTAAAATAAAGTATCCTTTGGTAGAATTTGACCCTAAACTTCATTATGACCATGAAACAAAACTTAAAGAAAGGGTAGGAGAAAAAGACTGCGGTCTTTGTCATCATATTTATGATTTAAAAGAAAAGAAATTAGTTTATCAAAATGGAACAGAAGAATCTTGCTATTATTGTCATGACCTTAGTAAGAAAAAGAGAGGACCGGAACTTTCTCAAATAGTCAAAGTTACGGAAGAAAAAAGGCTTTCTTATCAAAAAACAGCTCATGAAAGATGTTTGAGCTGTCATGTAAAAATTAATAAAGAGAGGGAAGTAAGTAAAAAAGAAGGGGAGAAAGTTCCCCCACTTGAATGTGGTAAATGTCATACAGGAGAGTATAAGAGCATAGCAGATCTTGAAAAAGTTCCTCGTCCAGATAGAGGACAAAAGGAAACTTATTTTATAAATGTAGAAAATGCTAAAATGAAAGGAGTTGGATTTAATCATAAAAATCATGAATATTATTATAAAACCTGTAGAGCTTGTCATCATGAAAGATTAAAAGCTTGTAAAGATTGTCATAAATTAGAAGGAATTCCTGAAGGAGATTGGGTAAATTTAGTAGATACTTATCATGCTCCCTTTTCGGAACACAGTTGCGTAGGATGTCATAATAAAAAGAAATTAGAAAAAGATTGTGCAGGTTGTCACAAATTTATTCCTTTAATAGATATTAGAGCTAAGGAACCCAAAAAGGAAGTATGCGATAGATGTCATACAGGTAAAAAAGAAGCTACCTTGCCTCCACCACTTTCAACAGCTGGACTTGATCCTGAGGTAGTTAAAAAGGAAATTAAAATAAAGGTATTAGAAAAAGAGTTTGAACCTGCAGATTTTCCACATCGCAAAATTATAGATAAATTAGTAAGTATTTCTAATGACCATAAATTGGCAAGGTATTTCCATAATGATTTAAAAATTCTTTGTGAGGGATGTCATCATCAAAGAAAATTTCCTGCTGAAGCTAAAAAAGATACACCCCCATCATGTCAGAATTGTCATCCCAAGTATTTTAATCCTGTTAATCCCAATAAATTAAAATTACAATCTGCCTATCATGTTCAATGTATTAGTTGTCATGATAATATGAGACTTGAGAAACCTACCCATAGATGTACCGATTGTCATAAAGAAAAAAGCCCAAGACCATTACCAACAGATGTGCTTGGAATAAAAAGATAAGAGGGGATGAAAGGATGTATGCAATAGAACAATTGTTTACTGCTCATGGATTTGAATATGTAGTTGCTGTTACAGCAGCTTTTATATTTATATTTATTTATTATGTTCTCATCAAAGAGCGGAAATATTAAAAGGGGGCTATTTATGAAGTTAAATAGAAGGGAATTTTTAAAAAGATTGGGAGCCTTAGCTGGGACATTAATAATTGCTAAACCCTCAATTTCTCAAGCATACAGTAAAGGAGAGGCACCATCTATTTATGCTACTGGGAATAAAGCTAATGAAAAAGTTTGGAAAATTTATGAAGAGAGAAAGAAAAAGCATTTGCCCCCTCCAGAAGAACCCTATGGAGTTTTAATAGATATTTCTAAATGTATTGGATGTAGAAGATGTGAATGGGCATGTAATGAATGGAATAAAAATCCTAATAGACCATTAAAGGAATTTGAAGCTTCTGTCCATCAAAAGCCGTCAGTTTTTGATAAAATAAGAAGACCTCATGCTGGGAATTTTACTGTAGTAAACAGATTTTATACTAAAGATGGAATACCTCTTTATGTAAAAAAACAGTGTATGCATTGTATACATCCTGCCTGTTATTCTGCCTGTTTAGTTGAAGCCTATAGAAAAACTCCTGAAGGTCCTGTTATTTATAATAAAAGTGTATGTCTTGGATGTAGATATTGTATGTTAGCTTGTCCTTTTGATATCCCTGCTTATGAATATTATGATCCAATTACTCCACAAATTACAAAATGTACTATGTGTTATGATAGAATAGTTGAAGGTAAAGTTCCTGCTTGTGTAGAAATTTGTACTGCAGGGGCTTTGACTTTTGGTAAAAGAAGTGAAATTATTAAATTAGCCTGGGATAGAATAGGTAATAATCCCGGTAAATATGTTCCTTATGTATATGGAGAAAAAGAAGTAGGCGGGACAAGCTGGCTTTATATATCACCAGTTCCTTTTGAAGAAGTAGGTTTTTTAACAGAAATCGGAGAAACTCCTATACCAGAATATAGTGATAGTTTTTTATTTGCGGTAAAACTCTTTGAAGTGGTAGGAGCTTGGCCTTTAGTTTTTGGAGCTTACTATCAAATTTCAAGATCTCGTAAGAAAAAACAATCTATAAATGAGGAAAAAGGAGAGGGCCATGGAAAGAAATAACACCTCTTGGTTCAGAGAAAAAATCCTTATGGGAAGAACCTTAGGAGAATTTATAAGAGATAATCTCACTATTGGAAATATGATTGCTCTTATAATTTTAATTTTTGGAATTTACGCTATGGTATATAGACTTATTTATGGATTAGGTCCTGCTACTAATCTTTCAGATGAATATCCCTGGGGTTTTTGGATTGGTTTTGATATTTTAGTAGGTATTGCTCTTGCTGCACCTGGGCTTACAGTGGGAACTGCAATCCATTTATTTGGTCTTAGAGAATACCATCATTTTGCAAAATCTGTAGCTTTATCAAGTCTTCTCGGATATGTTTTTGCTATTTTTGCACTTTTATTTGACTTGGGAAGATATTACAATTTATATAATTTAATAATATGGTCTTGGGGCTTTTCTTCTGTTCTATTCTTAGTAGGTTGGCATTTCTTCCTTTATACAATTATTTGTTTTATAGAATTTGCTCCAGTAATATTTGAATGGCTAGATTTAAAAAGAGTTCGTGATTTCTTTGCTAAACTTATTATTTGGGCAACTATTTTTGGAGTTATTATCGCTGGAGGACATCAGTCAGCTCTTGGTGGTTTATATTTAGTTACACCTTATAAACTTCATTTTTTATGGTATTCAGTTTTATTACCTCCTTTCTTTCTTATTTCAGCAATTTTTGGTGGTATTTCAATAGTTATTATTGAAGGGACTATTACTCATAAAGCTTTTAGGCATCAAATAAAAGACTTTGATGAAGAAGATTTTAACAAAAAGCTTATTGGGTTAGGAAAAGCTGCAGCTTGTGCCCTTTATATTTATTTAATTTTAAAACTTCTTGATTTTGCTCATTATGAAAAGTGGCACTATTTAAAAGGATTTTATGGATTTTGGTATGGGGTTGAATTAATTGCCTTTGTTCTTGTTCCGGCACTTATGTTTACTTCTGCTGTAAGAAATAGAATCGCTTGGCTTGTGAAATTAGGGGCGGTATTAACCGCTTTTGGAGTAATAGTAAATCGCTTAAATATATGTTTAATAGCTTATAAATGGTATGTACCCTTCTCTCAAAAATATTATCCAGCTTGGACTGAAGTAGCCCTTACTGCAGGAGTAATTACTTTATTAGTGTTAACTTATCGTTTTGTACTTAACCGTATGGCTGTACTTTATGAACATCCTAAATATAAATCTGAGCATTAAGTAGTTATTTAAGTTTTAAGGCGTTTATTACAATATAAGCAATAAAAATTGCGCCTGTAATTCTTATCACCCATATATACCAAGGACTATTTTTTAAATAATTCCATACAAAGTTCTTTTTGCTCATTTTTTTATAACCTCTTTTATATGAGGTAGATGTCTATATTTTTCAGCAAAATCAAGTCCATAACCTACTAAAAAACCCTTTTCTATTTCAAACCCCACATAATCTATAGGAATTTCTACTTTTCTTCTTTCCTTTTTGTCAATTAGAACGCAAATTTTTAAACTTTTAGGATTAAGAGTTTTTATATAATTATAGAGAAATTCTAAAGTAATCCCTGTATCAACTATGTCTTCTACTAAAATAACATTTTTACCTTCTAATGAAACTTCAATATCCTTTGTAATCTCTACTTTACCAGAAGAAGTATCAGAAAGTCCATAACTTTTAACCCTTATAAAATCAATTTCTATATTAGGATTTTTAATATTTCTAATAAGATCAGCTAAAAAAATAAAAGCCCCTTTAAGGATTCCAATAAATACTATAGGCTCATCATTATAATCTTTTTCAATTTTTTTAGCTAATTCTTTAGTTTTTTGAGAAATTTTTTTCTTAGATAAAATCAGTTTTAAATTTTTTTTAGGCAATTTTGGTTTCATTTTTAATTTAAATATCAAGTTCTCTATATTCTAAGGCATGTTGATAAATAAATTCTTTACGGGGTTCCACTTCTTCACCCATAAGAACAGAAAAAAGTTCATCAGCTTTTTCTGCATCATAAATGCTTACTTTTTTAAGAACTCTGTTTTTAGGATCCATAGTAGTTTCCCATAATTGTTTAGAATTCATTTCTCCAAGACCTTTATATCTCTGAATAAAAAGTCCTTTTCTACCTTCCTCTCTTAAATATTGTAAAAATTCACTTATAAAAAAGATCCAATTTTCCCACACTTTAATTGAATCTTTATAGGCAATTTGTAATTTGTAAAAAATATAAGGTTTTAAATTTTCAAATACTTTATAGGCTTCTCTATAATCTTTTTCTAAAATAAGTTCAGGTCCTATACGGGTTGAAATAAAATTTTCCTTCTCTGAATATATAAAAAATTCATAGTATTTAGGATTGTAATCACTTGGTTTTATTTTAGAAATTTTAAAACCCAAATTTTGATAATCCTTAGCAAGAGATTCCATTTTAGAAAAGTCTTCAAAGAAGGAAAGATTATTTAATTCAGCTTTTAAAAGTAGTAAAATAATTTGAGGAGGATAATTTTTTTTGAAAAGATTTAGCAATATTCGATCAAGCTTTGCACAAGTTAAAAAGAGATTACGAAAGTTTTCAATTTCTATTTTTTCGTTAGGAGAATCTTTTATAAAATAGGCTTTAACTCCTTCAGAAATTCTCTTTAAAATATATTTATCCAATTCTTCATCATTTTTTAAATAAATTTCTTTTTTCCCTTCTACTACTCGATAAAGAGGAGGCTGGGCTATGAAAAGCCAGCCTTTTTCTATCAATTCAGGCATTTGACGATAGAAAAAAGTAAGAAGAAGAGTTCTAATATGTGCTCCGTCTATATCAGCATCGGTCATAATTATAATTTTATGATATTTACATTTTTCAGAATTGAAATTATCAGGACCTATACCAGCTCCCAAAGCTGCAATTATACTTTTTATCTCTTCTGAAGAAAGCATTTTTTCCATATTTGCCTTTTCTACATTTAAGATCTTTCCCCTTAAAGGAAGAATAGCTTGAAATCTACGGTCCCTTGCTTGCTTAGCTGAACCTCCTGCAGAGTCTCCTTCAACTATAAAAATTTCTCTTTTTTCAGGATCCCTTTCAGAACAATCTGCAAGTTTCCCTGCTATTAAAAATTCTTCTATTTCGCTTTTTTTTCTTATAAGTTCTTTTGCTTTTTTTGAAGCTTCCCTTGCCTTTGCAGCAATGGTTATTTTTTGAATAATTTTTTTAGCTTCACTTGGGTTTTCTTCTAAAAATTTCATTAAGCCTTCATATACAATAGATTCAACAATAGGTTTAATCTCGCTATTTCCAAGTTTCATTTTTGTTTGACCTTCAAATTGAGGATCGGGAACTTTTAAAGATATAACAGCACAAAGCCCATCCCTTACATCTTCACCTTCAACTTTTATCTTAAATTGTTTGGAAATTTTATCATCGGAAATATATCTATTTATAGCTTTAGTTAATGCACTTCTAAAACCGATAATGTGAGTTCCACCTTCTTTGGTATGAATATTATTTACATAGCTGTACAGAGTTTCTATATAACTTGAATTATATTGAATAGCTACTTCAACTTTAACATTTTCTTTTTCTCCTGAAATATAAATAACTTTTGAATGAATGGGGATTTTTTTTGCATTCAAAGCTTTTACCAACTCAGCAACACCGCCTTTGTAATGATATTTCTCAAAAAATCCAATTCTTTCATCTACTAGATAAAATTTGATTTCTGGATTTAGATAAGATAATTCCTTTATTCTTTTTTGAACTATTTCTAAATCGAATTCTAAGTTTTCAAAAATTTCTGGATCAGGTTTAAATCTTACAAAAGTTCCCCTTTTTTTGGTTTCTCCTATTATTTGTATTGGACCATCTGGAATGCCTCTTTTGTAAGTTTGTTTAAATATTTTTCCTTCTCTATAGACTTCAGCAATTAACCATTCCGAAAGAGCATTTACCACAGAAACACCTACTCCGTGAAGACCTCCGGAGACTTTATATACACCGTGATCAAACTTAGCACCAGCATGAAGTCTTGTCATTACGAGTTCAAGTGCTGAAATTCCTTCCTCAGGATGTATATCTGTTGGGATTCCCCTACCATTATCTTCACAACTTGCAGATCCATCTTTATGAAGTATTATTATTATTTCTGTTGCATACCCTGCTAAGGCTTCATCAACTGAATTATCAAGGACTTCCCACAAAAGATGGTGAAACCCTGAAATATCAGTTGAGCCTATATACATTGCAGGACGAGCTCTAACTCCTTCTAAACCAGAAAGGACTTTTATACTACTTGCTTCGTAATTTTGAGTAAAATCCATGTTCTTTTGAGGTTCTTTTTCTTTTTTATCGAGATTTTCCATGATCTTATAGGACCATAGGCATTACCAAGTAAAGAAAGCCTTCATCTCTTGTTCCAGTTATTAAGGCAGGAGTTCTTTCTTCACCTATTTGAATTTCCACTTCCTCTGAATTCATAACTTCTAAAGCATCTAAAATATAATCTGCATTATAATTTACGGTAAGAGGTTTCCCTTCATAAATAGCGCTAAGCTTAATTTGAGCCTTCCCCAATTCTACCTCTTGTGAAATAAGAGTAATTTCATTTGGTTTTAGATCAAAAGTAACAGGCTTAAATCTTTCTGGTATAATTAAGGACACCCTTTTTAAAGCATCAATTAAAAGTTTTCTATCTACTTTTAAAATATTTTCATAATGAGAAGGTATTACACTTCTATAATCTGGATAAGTTCCTTCAATAGTTCTTGCAAAAAAGACCGAATTTGATGTCCATATTACTACATAATTATTTATATATCCCAATTTTACTATCAATTCTTCTTCTGCAATGTCTTCTATCTGTTTAGCAGCTTTTCTTCCAATAATAAATCCTTCGTTAAAATTTACATTTTCTATCCCTATTATTTCTCTATCAAGTTTAACAAGTCTATGTCCATCTGAGGCAACAGCTCTTAAAATACTTTCATCTTTTATTGGCTCAAAATAAATACCTCCCAATACAAAATGACTTTCTTCTTTAGAGGTAGAGAAAATAGTGTTTGATATAAGTTCAGCTAATACTTTTCCCGGAATCTCTATAGCATTCTCTTCTATAAAATCAGGTAAACTTGGAAATTCTTCACTATCAGTGATAGCTAAATTATATAAAATTCTTTCTTGCGCATCTTTAATAATTAATCTGCTATCCTCTTTAATTAAATAAACTTCATCTTCAGGAAAGTTTTTAACTATTTCATAAAATTTTCTTGCAGGAACACAAAAAGAAGTTTCCTCTCCTTCAACTTCAGCAAATATTTTTCCTTTATAACCTATTTCTAAATCTGTAGAAAGTAAATGAAGATAACTTTCTGTAGGTTTATATTCTACTAAAACCATAGATAAAACAGCCATAGAGGCTCTTTTGTCAGCTACTCCTTCAATTTTTTTTAATATTTTTTCTAATCTTGAAGTTTCAATTTTAGCTTTCATAAAATAAAACCTCCTTTATAAGCGATTTTTTAAAATTATAGCATAAAATTTTGGATTTGCATTTTGAATTTTATTTTTATCCTAAATTTAAACTTCTTTTTATAATTTCTCTTGCAATTATAACTCCTGAGACAGAAGCTTGGATAAGACCCCTTGTAATTCCTGCTCCATCTCCTGCTATAAAAAGATTTTTAATTTGTGTCTCAAGAAAGCGATTTAAATCAAATCTAAGACTATAAAATTTAACTTCCACTCCATAAAGTAAGGTATGAGGAGAATTAACACCAGGAATTATTTTATCAAGAGCTTCAAGCATTTCCAAAATATTCACTAAATATCTATAAGGTAAAACAAAGCTAAGATCTCCTGGAGTAGCGATTTTTAGAGAGGGTTTAACTGGATTTCTGGAAATTCTTGCTTCTGTTGATCTTCTTCCTTTTTTAATATCTCCTAACCTTTGAACTAAAACTTCTTTTCCCAAAAGGTTAGCAAGTTTTGCAATACTTTTTCCATATAAAATGGGGTCTTTAAAAGGTTCAGTAAAGTAAGTGCTACATAAGATAGCAAAATTGGTATTATCTGTTTTTTTATAACTATAACTATGTCCGTTTACTGTCCACACTCCTTCTACATTTTCTACAATTACCTCTCCATAAGGATTGACGCAAAAAGTTCTTACAGGATCATCGAAGGTTTTAGAATAATAAAGAAATTTTGGTTCATAGCAAAGGGAAGTTAAATCTTCCATTACAGAGGCGGGGATTTCTACCCTAACTCCTATATCTACAGGATTTATTTTAGTATTTAGATTTAATCTTTTTGCTTCAACTTCTAACCAGCTACTTCCTGCTCTTCCTGGGGCAACAACTACATAACTAGCAAAAATTTTACTTCCATCTTTTAACTGAATTCCTTTTACTTTTTTTCCTAAAGTTAAAATTTTAGAGACAGGTTTTTCAAAAAGAATATCTGCTTTTTTTGAAATTTCATCTTTTAAATTTTTTAAAATCTCTTTACATTTTTCAGTTCCTATATGTCTTATTTTAGAGGGTATAAATATAAGTCCCTGTTTAGAGCATAACTTTTTTATTCTTTCTATATTTAATTCATCTAAGGTATAAATTTTTTGAGGGGCTCCCATTTTTACGTATATATTGTCTACATAATTAATTAGACTAATAAGTTCTTCTCTTGGAATATAATCTAAAAGAAATCCTCCAATCTCAGGAGAAAGATTGAGTTTTCCGTCACTAAAAGCTCCTGCTCCTCCCCAACCATTTAACATATCGCAAACTTTACAATTTAAACATTTTCCTAAATTTTCTATATAACAGGTTCTTTTATCAATATCTTTTCCTTTTTCAATTATGGCAATCTTTAGATTACTTTTTGAGATTATTTCCCAAGCAGTAAATATTCCTGCAGGACCCGCACCAACAATAACCACATCGTAACTTTTTTTCAATTTACTCCCTTTGACTAAAATTTTTTACTTGTTAAAATTTTAAAATTAATTATAATTTTAATAATAAAGCGGGCGTAGCTCAGGGGTAGAGCGGAAGCTTCCCAAGCTTCAGGTCGCGGGTTCGAATCCCGTCGCCCGCTTTTATTTATTTTGTTAATTCTCTATCAAATATTCTACAAAATAAAATTAAAGTCAAGAAAATAAAACTCTAAAACTTCACTTTAAAAATTGGTAATTTTTGATATATTTGTGATATAATTTTAAAAATAATTTTAAGACTGTGGAAAAAGAAATTAAAGATAAAATTAAAGAGATTGTAGAAATTCCTATTTTGAGAAAAAATATGGAATTAGTGAATTTAGAATGGAGAAGAGAAAAAGTGGGTTGGGTTTTAAGAATTTTTATAGATAAACCAGGAGGAGTTACGGTAGAAGACTGTGCAAAAATAAGTGAGATGGTAAGTAAAATATTAGATAAGGAAGATCTTATTCATCATTCTTATATATTGGAAGTTTCTTCTCCTGGAATAGAAAGACCCTTAGTAAAAAAAGAGGATTATGAAAGATTTAAGGGAGAGAAAGCTAAAATTATTTTAAAAACACCTATTTCTGGAAGAAAAAATTTTACAGGTACTATTTTAGGAATAAAAAAAGATCTGGTTCAGATGGAGGTAGAAGGAAAAATTTGGGAATTTTCCTTAGATAATATTAAGAAAGCAAATTTACAACCTGAGATTAAGTTTAAATGAACTTTTAAGTAGAGGAGAATATTTATGCCAGGAGAATTAAAAAGGGTTATAGAAAGTTTAAGTAAGGAAAAGGGTTTATCTAAAGGGATAGTTGTTGAGGCTTTGATTGAAGGTATTAGAATTGCAGCCAAGAAAAGATTTGGCAATAAAGCCCGTATTGAAGTTAAATATGATGAAGAAAAAGGTGATTTAGAGATTTACAAATTAAAAAAAGTGGTAGAAGAGTTTAAAGATAAAGAGACAGAAATTTCTTTAGAAGAGGCTCAAAAGATTTATCCTAATATTAAAGCTGGAGATATTATCGGAGAAAGAGTAGAACTTCAAGATTTGGGACGTATTGCTGCTCAAATTGTAAAACAGCTTTTTTCTCAAAAATTAAGACTCGCAGAAAAACAGCTTATATATGATGAATATAAATATAAAATTGGAGAAATAGTAAGTGGATATGTGCACAGATTTGATAAAAGAGGAGTAATTCTTTCCTTAGGAAGAGCAGAAGCCCTTTTACCTGAAGAAGAACAAGTGTTCGGAGAAAAGTATATTAGAGGGCATAGATTAAAAGCTTTAGTAATAGAGGTATATAGACAACAGGAACCTCAAATTATAATTTCCCGTTCACATCCAGCTTTTGTTAAAAAACTTTTTGAAAAAGAAGTACCTGAAATTCAAGAAGGTATAGTTAAAATTGTGGCTATAGCAAGAGAACCTGGTTCAAGAACAAAAATTGCAGTTACTTCAACTAACCCTAATATCGATCCAGTAGGTACCTGTATAGGAGTAAGAGGTTCAAGGATTTCTACCATCTTAGAGGAACTTAATATAGCAAAGACTGATAAAAAAGAGGGGAAAGAAAAGATAGATATAGTTTTGTGGGATCCTGATCCTGCTAAATTTGTTTACAATGCCTTGGCTCCGGCAGAATGTAGTAAAGTTATAGTAGATAATGAAAATAAAACACTTGAAGTGATTGTCCCTGATGATCAACTCTCCCTTGCTATTGGTAAAAAGGGAGAAAATGTAAGACTTGCTTCTAAACTTGTAGGATGGAGAATAGATATTTTAAGTGAGACACAGTATTTAAGGCGTCAGGAACCAGAATTTTTAAAATTGCTTAAAGTGACAGGCCTATCTGATGAAATTGCAGGGTATCTTTATGAAGCAGATATTAAAGATTTAAAGACCCTTGTAGAAACACCTATAGAAAAAATTGCTGAATTAACTAAGTTATCTTTAGATGAGGTAGAAAAAATTATTGAAAAAGCTAAGAAAGAAATAGGTGCCTAAAAAAGGACATGTTCCTGAGAGAACTTGTATAGTTTGTAAAAAAAAGATGCCCAAAAAAAATTTATTGAGATTTTATGTAAAAGAAAATAAAATAATTTTAGATAAACTTCAAAAAAAAGGTGGGAGAGGGACTTATTTTTGTTTGGATTGTTTTTCTAAAATAAAAAATTTAAAGGTAAAAAGGAAATTGTTTCATTCTTTAAGAATCAAAAATGCCGAAATAGAAATAGAGTATGAAAAACAATAAACTTCAAGAATTAAGAGAAAAAATTGATAAAATAGATACACAAATTATTGAACTTTTAAAAGAAAGAATAGAAGTTGCAAAAAAAATAGGGAAAATTAAAGAAAACATAGGATATGAAAGTTTTGATTTGTTAAGGGAAAAAGAGATTTTAAATAAAATCTTAAAAATTAATCAAAAAATTTTTCCTGAAGATGCATTAAAAATAATCTATTCAGAAATTATAAAAGCCTGTAGAAGTGTTCAACAAAAAATAAAAGTAGTTTATCTTGGTCCTGAGGCAACATTCAGTCATATTGCAGCTTTAAATTATTTTGGGACTTCTGCTGAACTTGTGCCTGTAGAAACTATAACGGATATTTTTGAGGAGGTAAGCAGTGAAAGAGTTAATTTTGGTGTAGTTCCTATTGAAAATTCTATTGAGGGTGTTGTAGGAACCACACTTGATGCTATTTATGAATATGGATTAAAAGTATGTGGGGAAATTTATGAGTCTATTTCTCATCACCTTATGAATCAGACTGGCAAGATGGAGGATATTAAAAAAATACTTTCTCATCCTCAGGCTATAGCTCAGTGTAGAAAATGGTTGAGAAAAAAACTACCTTCTGTACCTGTTGAAACAGTTCCCTCAACAGCTTTAGCAGCAAAATGGGCAGCTGTAGATGAAAGTGTAGGTGCAATTGCAAGTTTGGTGGCAGCAAAATTATATCATCTTCAGATTGTTGCGAAAAATATAGAAGATATAAAAGGAAATTCTACAAGATTCTGGATTATTGGTAAAACAGAGGTTCAGCCTACTGGTGATGATAAAACCTCCTTTCTTTTTAGTGTAGCTGATAGACCTGGTGCTCTTTTTGATGTACTTAGATGTTTCGCTATAAGAAAAATAAATCTTACTAAAATAGAAAGCAGACCTTCCAAGGATGAACCTTGGAAATATATATTTTTCTTAGATTGTGAAGGACATATTAAAGACGAGAAGATAAAAGAATGTTTGGAGGAAATGCAAAATTACTGTCTTCAGGTAATTTGGTTAGGATCTTATCCCAAAGGGGAAAAATAACCTCATTTTTGAGAAAATCTTGCGATTTTTGTGAGTTAGAAAATATTTTTTATCTTTGCGAACTAAATCTTATTGAAAAATTTAAACTTTCAGAAAGGGAAATTAGTAGATTAATTTATGATATATATATTTTAAGGGAGAATAAATTTTTTAGAAATAAGTTTGCAACTATTTTAAAGGGTAAATTGTTACATGATTTACCTTCAAAAAGAAAAGATTTCTATATTATATGTCTTAATAAAAATAAAATTTTTAATAAAAAGACCCCTTTTCTAAAAGAACTTTTGCTTTATATTTTAACTCACGAATTGATCCATTTAGTTAGATTTATAAGATATGAAAGTAATTTCTACTCTAAATATAAATGGGAAGAAGAAAAAATTGTGCATAATCTTACCAAAAAAGCCTTAAAAGATTTTATAGTTTTACCTTATATGAATAAAGTTTTTTGCTATTTTGACCAAATTTATTCTTGAAATTGGCAAGAGAGGTGAAAAAGATGCCAATTTATGAATATGAGTGTAAAAATTGTGGAAAACACTTTGAAGTGTGGCAAAAAATAACAGATGAACCTTTAAAGATTTGTAAGGAATGTAGGGGAGAGTTAATAAAACTTATTAGTGAAAGTAATTTTATCTTAAAAGGAACTGGATGGTATGTTACAGATTATGCAAGAAAAGAAAAGGAAAAGAAAGAAAAACAAAAAAAAGAAAATACTTCTTCAGAAAATAGCAGTTAAAAATTTTTAGAAGAAAGTATGAAAAAAATTTCAATTTTTTTAGGGCTAATATTTATTTTAATATTTTATGGTTTTAAAGTTTTAGCAGCAGAAGGAGAAAAGATATTCAAAAAGCTTAATTGTAGTTCCTGCCATTATCAAAAAGATGAAGGGTTTGCTCCATCTCTTAAAAGCATATCAAAAGCATACAAAAATAAAAAAGAAGAACTTATCAAATACTTAAAAGGAGAGGCTAAAGCTATCATTGATCCAGATAGAGAAGATTTTATGAAGCCATATATAAAACAGACTAAAAATTTAGAAAATAAAGATTTAGAAAAATTAGCAGAGTATCTTTTATCTTTTTAAATACTTTCTAAAGGTATTAAAATTTGATTTATGAAGACCTTATATATCTTTGGTTGGCCTTTATTATTTATGAGTTTATTCCTGTAACTTCCTATAAAATTTCTTTAATTTTTCTCCTCCCCCTTTTTATTTTTAAAGAACTCTTTTTTATTTTTTTCCTTTTAATAGTTAGAAAAAGAATTTATCATTTTGACTTCATTCATTTTTTAGATAAAATTTTTATAGGTTTTAGTTTTATTTTTTATATTATAGATTTAAGTTTTCTTAATTTAAAAATATATTTAGATAATATCTATTTTTCTTCTCTTATAGGGATTTTATGGTTTTTGCATTATATGTTTTTAGTAAGATTTTTACTTTTAAGATTTACACTTAATTACTTAAAAATCCTTTTAGGTATTATCCTTCCGGTATTACTATTAGTTATTTTTCAGGATGTTTTTAATATTCTTAATTTAAACTTTCAAGGAGAATTTATTCTTTTTTTGTTTTTTATTATTATTTTTTCTCCTTTTTTAATAATTAAAATTTGGCCTGTAAAACCTTTAGATGATTTTGCCTTAAGAGAAATTATTTTAAATTTTTTGAAAAAAAATAAGGTTAAAATAAATGAAATTTATGTTTTAGGTAACTTAGGGAAAAAGCTTTATACAGCAGGTATTATAGGTTTTTTACCACCTTTTAAGTATTTATTTTTTTCTAAACCTCTTTTAAATATTCTTTCTCCAGAAGAAATTTTAGGAGTGGTAGCTCATGAGGTAGGGCATCTCAAAAAAAGACACAATTTTTGGCTTTTGCTCTTACTTTTAAATCTTCCCTTATTTTTATTAACCTTTTTAATATTAATTTTTTTAATTATTTATTATTTTTCCCCTCAATTAATTAAAATTATAAAAAACAAAGAAACTTTACCAATTTCATTAGAAATAATTTTAGGGATAGGACTAATTTTTTTAACTTTTATTTACATAAGATATATTTTTTCTTTCTTTTTAAGACAATTTGAAAGGGAGGCAGATTTTTTTTCTGCTGTTATATTAAAAAGCCCTCAACCTATTGTTTCAGCTTTATTTAAAATAGGAGAAGTTTCAGGGCAATTGTATAGAAAAAGTTGGCACCATTATGGAATATTTGAAAGAATTGAATTTTTAAAAAATATTTTAATAGAAGAGGGATTTTTTAGTAAAATTCAGAAAAAATTTTTAAGGATTCGTATGTTTTTACTTCTTTGGATGATTTTAAATTTAATCATAATTTTAATTACTTTATATATTGAAAACATAGTAAAAGAATTGACCATATTCTTTTCTTGTGTTATTTGAAATTGCTAATAAAATAAATTATTAAAAATGTTAAAAGGTAAGTATAAAAAATACAAGACTCTTTTTATATATAGTTTCAAAAATTTTCATCCAGCCCTTAATCAACTTGAAGATGAGGATTTAATAGGAGTATGGGAAGAAGATGGAATAGGAATTCTTTTTTTTCATAAACCAAAAGATAACCTTGTTGAGGAATTAATAAAAAAATATGGACTTAAACTTGATTTTAAAGATGTAATGCCTTATGAAATTTGGAATGAAAATAGAGTGCTAAAACCTTTTAAAGTAGGACCTTATAAAATAGCTCCCCTTTGGTATGAAGGAAAATGGGATCTTGTTTTTGATCCAAGTATAGTTTTTGGAGAAGGAACTCATCCTACAACCTCTATGATTCTTGAGCTAGGTTGGGAATTTTATAAAAATTTTGGTAAACCTCAAAAAGTTTTTGATATTGGTTGTGGAACAGGGATTTTAACTCTCTTTTGGGCTAAGCTTGGAGCTGATGTTATAGCTGTAGATATCAACCCTTTATGTGTAAAAGTGACTAAACATAATTTAACTTTAAATGGTCTTTCCGCTGAGGTTATAGAAGGAGATATAAAAGAACTTTTACCTATCAAAGTAGATTTAGTTTTGGCAAATCTTTATAAAAATCTTTTAGAGGAATTATTTAATCTTTCCTCTTTTTGGGACTCTAAATTTTATTTAGTATCTGGATTTATGAAGAACATGGAAAAAGAACTTTTAGAAATTTTAAAAGGCTGTAAAGTAAAAATTCTTTGGAGAAAGGAAAAAGAAGATTGGGTATGTTGGCTTTTAGAAAGTATTAAGGAGGAAACTTAAATGCTTTTAACTATAGATATAGGAAATACTTCCACAGTTTGTGGAGTTTTTGAAGAAAAGGGCAATTTAGTTGCTAATTTTAGTTTTAAAACTGAAATACCAGTTTCTTCCCATGAAGTTTTAGCAAAACTTAAAAGCTTTCTTGATATTTATAAAATAGTTTTAAAAGACCTTAAAGGAGTTTGCATTGCCTGTGTAGTTCCGCCTGCACTTTATTGGTGGATTGAAATGGGGGAAAAATTATTAGCCAGGGAAGTTTTAGTTGCAGATCATAAAACCGTTAAAATTCCTATAGACCTTTTATATCCTTATGAAATAGGGGGAGATAGATTAGTAAATGCTTTAGCAGGATGGGAAAAATATAAAAGCTCTTTAATTATAGTTGATTTTGGAACAGCTATAACTTTTGATTGTGTTTCAGAAAAAGGTGTTTATTTAGGAGGAGCAATAGCTCCCGGGATCTCAATCTCTACAGAGGCTTTATTTATGAAAACTGCTAAATTACCCAAAATAGATTTAAGTGAGCCTCCTTCTCAAGTTATAGGGAAAGACACTATTTCAGCTTTAAAAAGTGGTTTGATATATGGATTTATAGGTCTTACTGACTTTTTAATAGAAAAACTTTCGGAAGAAATGGGGACAAATCCTAAAATTATAGCTACTGGAGGACTTGCTAAATTTATAGCTCCCTATTCTAAAAAGATAGAAAAGATAGAACCATATTTAACTTTAGAAGGACTTTATTATTTATGGAAAAAGAAATAAAAATAGCTCTTTTTTCACCATCAAGTCCGCCCTCTATAAGAACCTATCAAAGAGGGATTAAAGTTTTAAGAAAAAACAATATATCCTTTAAATCTTTTGTAGATTTTTCCGATTTCTCTCCTTCATTTAAAGCCTTTTTATTTTACGAATTGATAACAGCAAAAGAATATGACTTTATTTGGGCAGTAAGAGGAGGATTTGGAGCTATAAAATTAATTCCTTATTTAGATGAAATTTTTTCCGAAAATAAAAAAATAAATATATATTCCTCTCTAATTGGATTTAGTGATGTTACAGCTTTACATTTATATTTTTATAAAAAATTCAAAAGAAAGGGACTACATGCTCCAATGATTGTTAATCTGCCAGATTTAAATGAAGAAGTTTTAAGAAATTTATTAGAAGTAATAGCTGGAAATAAAGATATAGAACTAGAAGGTTTTTCCTATAAAGAAGGTAAAGCAGAAGGAACGCTTTTAGGAGGAAATTTAGTTACTTTGGCAAGTTTATGTGGAACTTCTTATCTACCCTTTGAAAAATCTCTAATTTTAATGATAGAAGAAACTAAAGAAAAAAGATATAAAATTGAAAGGGCATTTTTGCAAGTGATTTTCACTTTGGGAATTGAAAATATAAAAGGAATAATAATAGGGGATATAGGTAAAATTGATCCTTTAGATTTTTTAAAAGGAGTAGAAGAATTTTTACCTAAGCATATACCTATTGGGTATGCTTTTTCTTTTGGACACATTAAAAATAATTTACCTTTAATAATTGGAGAAGAAGCTTATTTAGTTGTAAAAAATGGTAAAGCAAAGTTATTTCAAAGGAGCTTTAAAATTTAATTATAATAAAAGCGCAAAAATATAGGGAGGTGAGAAAAAGAATGAATTTTGATGAAGATATATTGCAAGACTTTTTAGTTGAAACAAAAGAAGGGATAACTAGACTTGAAGAAGGTTTCATAGAATTAGAAAAAGATCCTAAGAAGGTTGAGGTTTTAAAAGAACTTTTTAGAACTATGCATTCTTTAAAAGGGGCTTCTGGGTTTTTTGGTTTTAAAACTTTAGAAAGTATAGCTCATTTTTCTGAAGATATTCTTTCAAAATTAAGAGATGGTTTAATAGAACTTGAAGAAGATATTGTAGATATTTTATTAAAAGCAGTTGATTACATAAAATATATTATTGGTTATATAGAAGAAAATAAAGCTGAACCTGTAGAAGACAAAATTTTAGATTTTCTGGTTGAATTGTCTAATTTTAATGAAAAGCTAAAAAAAAGAATTCATGAAAAACCAATAGAAAAAGTATTGGAAGAAGAGTTAGAAAGGAAGGTAGAAGAGAAAAAGGAGACAGCTGAAGAAAAAATTGAGGAAAAAAAAGAAGTTAAGCTAGCAGAAGAAATTAAAGAAGAGAAAGAAGAAATTGTTGTCTCACCTCAGGTTGAACTTGCAGAAACTCACATAAAAGTTGATGTAAGGCTTCTTGATCAACTAATGAATCTTGCTGGAGAGCTTGTTCTTGCAAGAAATAGAGTTGTTCAACTTTCTCAAAAGACAATGGATGAAGACTTAACAAGAAGTGTGCAGATACTTTCTATGATAACTACAGAAATGCAAGAAACCATAATGAAAACAAGAATGCAGCCTATAGGGAGTATTTTTAATAAATTTCCAAGAATTGTAAGAGATTTAGCTAAAGCTTTAGGTAAAAAAGTAAATTTACATTTAGAGGGAACAGAAACAGAATTAGACCGTTCAATAATTGAAGCTATTAAAGACCCTCTTACTCATCTTATTAGAAATGCTATTGATCATGGGATTGAGATACCTTCAGAAAGGGTTCAACTTGGTAAACCTCAAGAGGGTACCCTTATTCTTAGAGCTTATCAAGAAGGAGGACAAGTTGTTATAGAAATAGATGATGATGGGAGAGGTATAGATATTGAAAAAATAAAAAAGAAAGCCTTAGAAAAGGGTTTTATAAGTTATGAGGAGGCAGAAAAAGTCTCTGAAAAGGAATTATTAAATCTTATTTTTAAACCAGGCTTTTCTACTACCGAAACTGTTACCCAACTTTCTGGACGTGGCGTAGGAATGGATGTAGTTAAAGCTAACATAGAAAAACTTGGAGGTTCCATAGAAATTAATACTATTCTTGGTAAGGGGACAAATGTTAAAATTAAAATTCCTCTTACTCTTGCTATTATACCTGCATTAATAGTTGCATCTAAAGAATATCGCTACGCTATACCTCAGGTAAATCTTAAAGAACTCGTTAATGTGGATCCAGAAAAAGACCTTCTTAAAGTTGGGAATAATGAATTTTATAGACTTAGGGGGGAAATAATACCTGTATTGAGATTGTCAGAAGTTTTAAAAGAGGACGGAGAGACTAAAGAACAAAGAAACTTAGTTATTTTAAACACAGGAGAAAGATTTATAGGGCTTTTGGTGGATAAAATATTTGCTTCTGAAGAAATTGTAGTGAAACCACTTGGTAGATGGTTTAAAAATATTCCCATTTATTCTGGTGCAACTATTATGGGAGATGGGAAACTTGCTCTTATATTAGACGTGATAGGTCTTTCCCAGTTTGTTGGGATAAGTATTGAAGAAATAGAAAAAAAGTATGAATCAACTACAGTAAAAATAAAAACTTCCAGTGAAGAGACTATAATTTTACTTCTTTTTGATATTGGAGAAGATAGATTTGCAATTCCTATAGCTTTAATTTCAAGACTTGACAAAATAAAGGCAGATGAAATAAAGATTTCTGGAGGTAAAGAGATAATCATTTATAGAGATGAGGTCGTTCCTATTATAAGATTAGAGAATTATATACCTTTAAAGGGAATGCTTTCTCAAGAAAGTTATAATGTTTTATTTTTTACAGAAAGAAGGAAAACTTGCGGTATCCTTTGCACTAACATCGTAGGGACTTTAGAAACCACTCCAGAAATAGAACAAGGGATTTATAATTATTCCGGAATTTTAGGTCATAAAATTATTGATGGGAAGACTGTTCTTTTTATTGATATTTACAAAATAATTGAAATGTATGATCCCGATTGGTTTATTGTAAAAGTAGAAAAGGAAAGCATGACAAAAAGAGTGCTTCTTGTTGAAGATTCTCCCTTTTTTAGAGGTATGATTAAAAATTATCTAACAGGGGTAGGATACAAAGTTGAGGCTGTGGAAAATGGAAAAGAAGCTTTAAATAAGCTTGCTTCCGAAAAATTTGATTTAATCATTACCGATTTAGAAATGCCAGAAGTTGATGGATTTGAACTTATAAAAGAAATAAGGGCAACCCCAGATTATAAAAATATTCCTATAATTGTAGTAACATCCCTTGCAGGAGAAGATATAAGAAGAAAAGTGCTTGAGATAGGTGCTAATAGTTACGAAGTAAAACTTAATAGAGAAAAGCTATTAGTAGAAATGGAAAGATTATTAAGTTAAGTTTTTTAAGAGAAAAAAGGAGGAAGACAGGAAATGGAATTTGTAAAAAAAGAAGAATTTATGATAGAAAAAAAAGAGGATACCTCAATTAAAGTTATTAACACTATTACTATGGTAACCTTTTATATGGGGGATTTTCTTTTTGGTATACCAGCAAGCAAAGTAATGGAAATTAATAAAGAAATAGATATCACTCCTGTTCCTCTTTCAGATGAACATATACTTGGAATAATGAACTTAAGAGGACAAATTGTAACAGTGATGAATCTTGCAAAGAAATTGAAAATAGACTTAAAAATTACTCCTAAGCTTAATTTAATAATAAAAGATGAAGGAGAAGCCCCAGTTTCTTTGGTGATAGAGGAGATAGGAGAAATTTTAGAAATAGAGCCTTCAAAACTTGAAAGAGTGCCTGATAAATTAGAGGGGCTTTCTAAAGAATATATTAAAAATGTTTATCAACTGCCTGATAAACTTTTACTTATCCTTGATATAGAAAAAGTAATTAAAGATTAAAAAAATTTTCTAAAACTAAATAAGGGAGGATATATTTAAAAACTGGGATATGGCAAAAAACTTCTTTTTGGTTTTGAAGTGATAATTTTTATAGTTATTATAGCTTTTTTATATACTTTATATAGTTTGTATGTGATAAATACTAATGGAAAAGACCTAAAAAAAGAATAGCTAAAATTAATAATGCTCAACAAGGAAGAAACGAAATTCTTACAAATATTCAGTTAAATATCACAAAAATGCTTTTAACTTCGAATATAGAAAAGAGAAAAGAATTTTGTAATAAAATTTTAAAAGTAAGAGAAGCTTACAGAGAGTGTATAGAATTTTTGAAGGCAAAAATAAGATCAAAAGGAAAGGAAAAAGAATTAAATAAAACTATTTATGTCAGTTTAAATTTAGAAAAAAACAATAATAGAGTTGTTCAATTTATTTTAGTTGGGGAAACAGAAGAAGCTATTCCTATTCATGAACAAAAAGTACTTCCTCAAATAAGAGCTATGCAAAAAGAGCTTGATGATTTTGTAAATTTTTATGCAAAAAGAGCAGATGAGTTAGCTGACAAACCCTTAGGGTATATAAAAAGAACGTTTGCAGGCCTTATAGTTTCAGAAGTTATTTTTTTAGTAGTTTTAAAGTTTCCTTTTATAATAAATATAACAAAGCAGTTTAGTGCAAATATAGAGACTCAAATTGAAAAAACAACGCAAATGGCAATGCAACTGAAGAAAGAAATTTTGCTGCCAAAATTATAGCAAAGGATATGGGGAGTGTTGCAAATGCTACAAAAGATCTTAAAGTTAGAGTTGAAAAGATTGGTTGCTATTAATGAAGAAGTAGCTAAATTTGGAATAGAGCTTAAATCTGTAGTAAAAAAGTTTAAAATTTTAAATATTTAGGAGGTAGAAATGCAAGCTTCATCTGTATCAGATCATATCAAAAAAGCTGTAGAAAAAGTAATAGGAACTTATTTAGCTAAAACTCCTGTTTTAAAAGATACAAAGGTAAAAAAAGAAAATACAGAACTTAAAGACATTTCAGTAATTATAGGTTTAGCTTCTGAAAAACTTGAAGGTGTTTTTATTGTTAGTTATGATAAAAGAATAATTTTTGATTTTATGAAAAATGTCCTTGGAGAAAATGTAGAAAAAATTAATAAAGATGTTATTGATGCTGGAGGAGAACTTACCAATCAAATATGTGGGGTATTTAGAAGAGAATTTGAAAAAACTGGTATTACTTTGCAAGCTTCAACTCCTTCTATGGTTACAGGTAAAGACCATAAAATAGAAATTCCAAGTAAAATCCCTAGAATGGTTTTTTTGTATCAAATAGATGAAAATAAAGATCTAATGATAGAATTTGGTTTAATTAAAAAATAATTAATGTTTTTAGATATTTTAGCAAAAGAGTCCCCTTTTACTTTTGAAAAATATATGGAACTTTCTCTTTATCATCCTGAATATGGTTATTATGCAAGAGGTATGCTTCCTGGTAAAAAGGGAGATTACATAACTTCACCTTGTGTAAATAAAATTTTTGGGGCAACTTTAGCTCGTCAAATTATTGAAATGTATGAAATTTTAGGAGAAAGAGAAGATTTTTTAATTGTTGAAGCTGGAGCAGGACAAGGCTTTTTAGCTAGTGATATCTTAGAATATACTATAAAAAAAGGTTACAACTTTAATTACTTAATAGTTGAGCCATTTTTATCTATAATAAAAATTCAAGAAAAAACCTTAAAAGCTTTTAAAGAAAAAATAAGATGGGTAGAGAGTTTAAAAGATTTACCAAAGTTTAGAGGAGTATTTTTATCAAATGAGCTTTTTGATTCCTTTCCTGTAAAATTAATCCAAAAGAAAAATAATAAAATATATGAAGTATGGGTTCAAATAGAAAAGAATGGAAAAATTAAGGAACTTTTAAAAGATATAGAAGATAAAAGAATTTTCAAAATAATAGAGCCTTATTATCCTTTTTGGGAAGAAGGGTATAGAACCGAAGTTTGTTTAAAGATAGAAGAATTTTATAAAGATCTTTCAGAAAAAATAGAAGAAGGTTTTATTATAACCATAGATTATGGATATCCCAGACAAGATTATTATTCTTCAGAAAGAAGTGAAGGCACCCTTCTTTGCTATTATGAACATAAAGCTATAAGTAATCCCTATTTTAAACCAGGAGAAATTGATATAACCTCTCACGTAGATTTTACTTTATTAAGGGAATTGGGAGAAAAATATGGATTTTCAAATATTGGATTTACTCAGCAAGGCTCCTTTTTAGTAGCTCTTGGGATAAATGAAGTATTTTATGAAATTTCAGAGAGAACTTGGAAAAATATAGAGGCTTTAAAATTTTTAGTCTTTCCAGAAGGACTTGGAACTTCTCATTGGGTTTTAGTGCAAGCAAAACTATCAAAAGAAAAACTTAAAAAAAAACTAAAAGGTTTTTCTTTAAGCAATCGTATTTACCTACTTTATAAATAGTTTAATGATAAAAAATATAGCAAGCAAAATTGATTATACCTACTTAAAACCAGAAGGTTCATATAAAGAGTTTGAAGATTTTTTAGTAAAAGCAAAAAAATATCCCTTTAGAAGCATTTGTATCCCACCTGTTTTAGTTTTTTATCTAAGAGAAAACTTTAAAAATTTAGAATTTAGAATTTCTTCTATAGCAGGATTTCCTTCAGGTTTTTCTTTAACAGAAACCAAATTGGCAGAAATTGAAAACCTCTTAAAACTTGGAGTTGATGAAATAGATTTTGTTATAAATTTGATATGGTTAAAATCTAAAGATTATAAAAACCTTGAAAAAGAACTTTTAAGTATTAGAAAGATTGCAGAAAATAAAGTATTAAAGGGAATTATAGAAATTGCATATTTAGAGGAAGAAGAAATAAAAAATGCAGTGGAAATTCTTATTTTTACAGGAATAGATTTTGTTAAAACTTCAACTGGTTTTGCAAAAAGAGGAGTAACCTTAGAAGATATAAAGATTATTAAAAAATTTTCTAAAGGAAGAATAAAAATCAAAGCTTCTGGAGGAATAAGAACTTTAAAAGATACTTTAGATTTTTTGTCTGTAGGAGCTAATGTTATTGGAACAAGTAGTGGTTATGAAATTCTTCAAGAATTAGAAAATTTAAAAGAAGAATCTCAAAATGGAGAAATAGAAATTTATGTAGATGGATGTGCTCTTGGTAATCCGGGGGTAGGAGGTTGGGCTGTTTTAATAAAATTAAAAGAAAAAGAAGAAATACTTACAGGAGGAGAACCTTTTACTACAAATAATCAAATGGAACTTAAAGCAGTTATTTATGCACTTTCATATTTTAAGGAACCTAAAAGAATAAAAATCTATACTGATTCAGAATATGTAATTAAAGGTATTACAGAGTGGTTGCCAAGATGGAAAAAGAGAGGTTATATAACCTCAGAAGGTAAACCTGTTAAAAATAGAGAACTCTGGGAGGAATTAGAAAAGTTGGTTAATTTTCATAAAATAAGATGGGAAAAAGTGAAGGCTCATAGTGGGAATTTTTATAATGAAAGGGTTGATAAAATCGCTAAGGAGAGTGCAGAAAAATGGAAAAAAAATTTTTAATAGGAATTACAGGAGCAAGTGGTGTAATTTATGCCTATTATTTTTTAAAAGAATTAAAAAATCTTGGAATTTCCGCAGAGGTAATTATTACTAGAGCAGGGGAAATAGTTTGGAATCATGAGTTAGAAAAACCTGTGGAAGAGGTCTTAAATTTTGCAGAAAAACTATATAAAGAGGATGAAATAATTTCTCCTCCTGCAAGTGGTTCAAGCAATTATTCTGGGATGGTTATTATACCTTGCACTATGGGAACTTTATCTGCAATTGCAAGTGGTTCCGCAAGAAACCTTTTGCAAAGAGCTGCAGATGTAATGCTAAAAGAAAAAAAGCCTTTAATTTTAGTTATAAGAGAAACACCCTTTAATTTAATTCATATAAAAAATATGGAAATTTGTAGTAAAGCAGGTGCAGTCATATTTCCAGCTATGCCTGGTTTTTATCATAAGCCCAAAAATTTAGAAGAATTGATTAACCAGTTTGTAAAAAGAATTCTTCAATTTTTAGGATTCAACCCTAAGGGTTTAAAAATTTGGCAAGAAAAAGTGTTAGAATAAAGGAAAATAATAAAATTAAAGAGCCTCCAATTCCTAAAATATTTCCATATTTTATAAAAAAAGTTCTTTCATAAAGAGGTTTTATTTTTTCATAAACAATTTCCTCTTTTTCAAGCTTAGTCATCTTCATAATTTTTCCAGTTGGATCAATTATTCCTGTTATACCTGTATTGGCAACCTGCACAGTATATCTTCTTGCCTCAACAGCCCTTACTATTGCCATCTGAAAGTGTTGATAGGGAGCTGAGGTTTTACCAAACCACGCATCATTTGTAGCAATAAAAATTAGCTGAGGATTTTCTTTAAGTCTTTTTCTTAAAATTTCAGAAAAGGCACTTTCAAAGCAAATAAGAGGGGTTACTTTAATAATTTCATCTTTTAAAGAAAAAGAAAGATTTTTGGAAAAACCAGGTTTAACAATCCCAAGCCCAATAGTAATTCTTCTTAAAAAAGAAAGATATTTTTCTAAAGGAACATACTCTCCAAAGGGTACAAGCTTTTCCTTATCATAAAGATCTACAAAATCCTTTCCATCCCAAACAATTAAACTATTATATACGAAAGGATTCCCATTTTTATATTTAAGTCTAAAGGTGCCAAAAATTGAGACAGGTAAATAATCAAATTTCTTAGATTCTAAAGTTAACTTCTCTAAAAAAGCTAAAAGTTTAAGAGTGGGTTCTTTTTCATAAGGAAAAAAGAAGGGAAAAGAAGTTTCAGGAAAAAAGATAATGTGAGGTTTTTCTTTTAAAGCAGAAAGAGCTAATTTTTTATAAATTTTAAGAGAATACTCAATTTCACTTAATTCTTTCATTTCCTGAGGTATATTTCCTTGCAGAAGGGAAATCTTTATAGAATTTTTCTTTTGGGAAATTAACTTTTCCCAAAAACTTTTCTTATAAATTCCATAGCTTAAAAATGTAATAAAAAAAATAAGAAAACAAAGATTATTGATTAAAAATCTAAAATTTAGCAAAGGCTTTAGAGAAAAATAAAAAGAATATAAGAAGAAAAAAATGTAATAATTTATTAAAGCACAAATAAAAGATAATCCCCATATTCCCCCTATATCAGCTAATTGCAAAAAGGGTGAAAAATTGCTTAAAATATAACCTAACTGCCCCCAGGGAAATCCTGTTAATAATTTTCCTCTCAGATATTCCATACCCACAAGGGTTAAACTAAAAAAGAGACCTTTTATAAAATTAGGAGATTCAAATATTTTAAGTTTAAAATTAGTGTAAAAAAAGAAAACATAATACAAAGCTAAATAAGAGGAAAGAAGAAGCAGAAGAAATAAAGAAATGATTAGATTAAGATTTCCGTATTTAGTAAGGGTATATACTAACCAATAAAGAAGGGTTGAAAAGTGAATAATTCCAAAAATAAAAGAAAAAATTATTTTATTTTTATTTTCTTTGGTGAGAATAAGGCTGAAAAATAAGGGAATAAGAGAAAAAAAACCGAGAATCCATAAATTCCATTTTGGAAAAGAAAGAGTTAATAGAAAAGCTGAAAAAATAGATCCAATTAGATTAATAGAGATTCTCACTTTATTAAAGATCTTAGCTTAACAATTTCTATTTTTCTTTCATCAGCTTTAACAATTTCTATTTCTAAGGGGTCTATTTTTATTTTTTCTCCCTTTTTAGGAATTCTTTTTAGATGACTTATAATCAATCCAGAGATAGTTTCAAAATCACCTTTAGATAGTTTTATTTTTAGACATTCTTCTAAATCTCTAAGCTTAAAGGTTCCAGGTAAAATTATCCACCCCTCTTTATCAGGGTGAGGGCATTGGAGTTCAGTTTTTAATAATTCCTTAAAGATATTGTTTAATCTGATAATACCTGTTAATTCTGAATGTTCATCCACAGCAAAGGCAACTTCAACTTTTTTTTCTGTCATTTTTTCAAGAGCAGAAACTAAAGAAATATTTTCTGGGATTATTAAAGGTGTTTTTATATACTCTTGCCAGTGAAAATTATCTTCTTCAAAGCCCTTTATTAAATCTTTAAGAGAAACATACCCTAAAAAATTATCTAAAATTTCTTTATAAACAGGATAAAAATGATGAGGTTTTTGAATAATAACTTTTTTAATTTCTTGCCAAGATAAAGAAATATCTAAGCCTTCTAATATGTTTCTTGGAATTACAACATCTCTAACTTCTAAACTTTTTAGACTAAAAAAAGCTAAAACCAGTTTTTCTTCAAACTCACTTAAAATCCTTTCTTCTTTAAAATCTTCTAATACTTCTTTTATCTCTTCTTCTACTTCAGAAAAATGTTTGGGTTTTCTTTTAAAAAATGACCTTATAAATTCCAATATAGAGCTGCTATCCATAAAAGAAATTATAGTTTTTTTCTAAATAACCCACATAATTTTTAACTGCTTCCTCTAATTCCCACATAGGCTTATTATAACCTACTTTTCTGAGTTTGGTAATATCTGCTTGAGTAAAGTATTGATACTGATTTCTTAGATATTCTGGCATTTCTATATATTCAATATTAGGAGAAAGAGAAAGAGCTGAAAAAATTGCTAAAACAAGATCTTTAAAAGACCTTGCTTTACCTGTTCCTACATTAAAAATGCCTTTAATTTTAGGGTTTTCTAAGAAAAAAATAGTAGCTTCTACTGCATCTTTTACATAAATAAAGTCTCTAAGCTGTTCTCCATCTTTATAATCAGGATGATAGGATTTAAATAATTTTACCTTCCCTTCTTTTTTAATTTCTTCATAAGCTTTTAAAACTACACTTCTCATCTCACCTTTATGAAACTCTTTTTCTCCAAATACATTAAAGTATTTTAATCCTACCACCTGATTTAAAATTCCGTTATAATAGAGCCATAGATCAAAAAGATGTTTTGAAAAACCATAGGGATTAAGAGGTTTTAATTTAGGAAGTAAAGCTTCTTCATCAGAAAAACTCATTGAACCATCTCCATAAGTTGCAGCAGATGAGGCATAAATAAAGTGTATTTCGTTTTCCAAAGCAAAGAGAGCTAATTTTTGAGAATATCTATAATTGTTTAAGTATAAATAATGTAAATCCCTTACAGTTGTGTTACTACATGCGCCAAGATGGATAATAGCGGAAACATCTTTAAAATAACCTTTCTCAATTTTTTCTAAAAATTCGTCTTTCTCTATATAATCTAAAAATTTAAGATTTAATAAATTTTTCCACTTAATTCCTTCTTCCAAATGATCAACTATAATAATCCGGTCTTCCCCTTTTTGATTAAGGGTTTCTACCAAATTTGAACCTATAAAACCAGCTCCCCCAGTAACTATTATTTTTGGTTTTTTCATTAATCCTTGCCTTTAGATTTTAATTTCTAAGTAAGTTGTTTCTATAACATCTTTTTTAAAAAAATCAATCATTCTTAAACTTTTCAATTTTTTATCCTTTTTAATCTTTTCAACATTGACGAAATTAGATAATGGTATTATTTTAAAAAAGTCTTTTGTGGAATATTTTATGGAGGTGATAGATTATGCCTATTTATGAATTTCAATGTGAAGATTGTGGAGAAATTTTTGAAGAATTAATTTTGGGGAATAAAGATAATGAAATTGTCTGTAAAAAATGTAAAAGTTCAAAGGTTAAAAAAATAATGTCTCAAGTAGCTTTTAAATCAGGAAGTAAATTTGTTAGTTCTTTAGGTTCAGCTTGTTCCGCTTGTAAAAGTAGGACTTGCAGTAGCTGTCACTAAATTTTTTAAAATGGTTATTAAAGTAGGAACCCGAGGAAGTAAATTAGCTTTAGCTCAAACTGATTGGGTAATTTCACAATTAAAGCCTTTTTATCCTAAAATTAATTTTGAAAAAGTAATCATAAAAACAACAGGAGATAAAATTTTAGACTCCCCTTTAAGTAAAATTGGAGGTAAAGGACTTTTTGTAAAAGAAATAGAAGAAGCACTTTTGAGAGGAGAAATAGATTTTGCTGTTCATAGCATGAAAGATATTCCTTCTTTAATACCTAAGGATTTAGAAATAGCTTGTATTCCTCAAAGAGAATCTCCTTTTGATGTTTGGATTTCAAATTATGAAAATATTTCAGAACTTTCTTCTTATTCTAAAATTGGAACCAGTAGTTTAAGAAGGCTTTCCCAGTTAAAAAGGCTTAGGAAAGATCTAGAAATTTTACCTTTAAGAGGAAACGTGGATACCCGTTTAAGAAAGTGGAGAGAAGGACAATTTGATGGGATTATTTTAGCTGAGGCTGGATTAAAAAGATTGGGAATAGAAATTAATTATAAAAGATTAACTATTGATGAGATGGTCCCAGCTGTTGGTCAAGGAGCTCTGGGAATAGAGATAAGAAAAGATGATCTTAAAATTAAAGAAATACTTAGTAAAATTCATTCAGAAACTACAGCCATTTGTGTAAAGGTAGAAAGGACATTTTTAAAGACTTTAGAAGGTGGTTGTCAAGTACCTATGGGAGCTTATTGTTGGATTGAAAATTCTAAACTTTTTGTAATTGGATTTATAAGTGATTTAGAAGGAGAAAGATTTTATAAACTAAGAGAAGAAGGAAGTGTTTTTGAGCCAGAAAAACTTGGAGAAATACTTGCTAAAAACCTTTTAAAAGCTGGTGGAAAAGAAATTTTAAAAGAGATTTATAAAAGAGAATAAAATGAAAAAAGGAAGAGTTTATTTAATAGGAGCTGGTCCAGGGGACCCAGGACTTATTACTTTAAAAGGTAAAAAAGTTTTAGAAGAAGCAGACATAGTAATTTATGATTATCTTGCTAATCCGAAACTATTAGATTTTTGTAAGGAAGAAACAGAAAAGATTTATGTAGGTAAAAAGGCAGGAGCTCATACTTTGCCACAAGAAGAAATTAATAAACTTATTATTAAAAAGGCTAAAGAAGGGAAAATAGTGGTAAGACTTAAAGGAGGGGATCCCTTTCTTTTTGGAAGAGGAGGAGAAGAAGTAGAAGCCTTAACTAAAGAAAATATCCCTTTTGAAGTAATTCCTGGTATCACTTCAGCTATTGCAGTTCCTGCTTATGCTGGAATTCCTGTAACTCATAGAGACTACACTTCCACTTTAGCAATCATTACAGGACATGAGGCTGAGAATAAAGAAGAAAGTAAAATAGATTTTTCAGCTCTTTCTAAAATAGGAACATTAATCTTTTTAATGGGAGTAAAAAATTTACCTCATATTGTTAAAAGATTGATAGAAGAGGGAAAAAGCTCTAATACTCCTGTTGCAGTAATTCAATGGGGCACAATTCCTAAACAAAAGGTAGCTACAGGAACATTAGAAAATATTGCAGAAAAAGTAAAAGAAAAGGGTATTACTGCACCTGCTATAATTATTATAGGAGAAGTGGTTAAGCTTAGGGAAAAATTTAATTGGTTTGAAACTAAACCCCTTTTTGGTAAAAAAATAATAATTACTCGCACAAGAGAACAAGCAAGTAAACTGGTTGAAAAATTGGAAGAACTTGGAGCAATCTGCTATGAAATACCTACTATAAAAATAGAACCTCTTTTTGATGAAAGAATTTTTCAAACTATAGAAAAATTATCAAAATACGATTGGATAGTTTTTACTTCAGAAAATGGAGTAAAAATATTTTTAAAAGCTTTATGGAAAAGTGGAAAAGATTTAAGAGCTTTAGGAGGTGCAAAGATAGCAGTTATAGGAAAAGCAACCAAAAATGTTTTAGAAAATTACGGAATTTTTCCGGATCTAATACCAGAAAAGGATTATACTCAAGAGGGCCTAGTTTTTGCTTTTTCTAAGTTAGATCTTAAAAATAAATATGTTCTTATACTAAGAGCAAAGGAGGCAAGGGAGGTTCTTCCCGAAAAACTTAAAGAATTTGGAGCTAAAGTTGAAGTAATTCCAATTTATGAAACCAAAATTTGTGAAGAATCCAAGGAAAAACTAAAAGAAATTCTAAAAGAAGGAATTGATTTGATAACCTTTACAAGCTCTTCCACAGTAAGAAATTTTTTTGAACTTATTGAAAATAGTGAAAAAGAACAATTAAAAGATGTTATTTTTGTTTCTATTGGGCCTGTAACATCTTCTACATTAAAAGAGTTTGGTTTTGAGCCTCATATTGAAGCTGAAGAATATACAATAGAGGGACTTGTAAGGGCAATTGAAAATTATTTTTCAAAAAGTAGAGGAGGTAATTAAAAAGTGATAAATGAGGTTAAAAAAGCTCTTGAAATTATAAAAAGAGGAATAGTTGATCTTATAAATGAAGAAGAATTAATAAAAAAATTAGAAAAATCTTACAAAGAAAAAAGACCCCTTAAAATTAAAGCAGGTTTTGATCCTACTGCACCTGATCTTCATTTAGGACATACAGTGCTTTTAAGAAAACTTAAGCAATTTCAAGATCTTGGGCATGAAATTTATTTTTTAATCGGAGATTTTACTGGTATAATAGGAGATCCTACTGGAAGGTCTGAAACAAGGGTGGCTTTAACTAAAGAACAGGTGCTGGAAAATGCAAAAACATACGAAGAACAAGTTTTTAAGATTTTAGATTCAAATAAAACAAAAGTAGTTTTTAATAGTCACTGGTTCTCTAAAATGTCTGTAGAGGATGTAATAAAACTTTGTGCTAAATATACGGTAGCCAGAATTTTAGAAAGAGATGATTTTAAAAAACGTTTAGAATCTGGAATACCTATAAGTATCCATGAACTAATTTATCCTCTTTTTCAAGCATATGATTCCGTTGTTTTAGAAGCTGATGTAGAGCTTGGAGGAACTGATCAGTTATTTAATTTATTAATAGGAAGGGATATTCAAAAAGAATATGGTCAAGAGCCGCAAGTAGTAATTACTCTACCACTTTTAGAAGGCATTGACGGAGTTCAAAAGATGAGCAAAAGTTTTGGAAATTATATAGGAATAGCGGAGCCACCTTTTGAAATGTATGGGAAAATAATGTCTATTCCTGATCGTATTATGTGGAAATATTATTTGTTACTAACTGATTTTTCTGAAGAAGAGCTTAATAAAATGAAAGAAAAAGTAGAAAAAGGAAAATATCATCCTAAGGAAGTAAAGAAAAAACTTGCAAGATATGTAGTTTCTCAATTTCATTCCCAAGAATTAGCTTTAAAAGTAGAAGAAGAATTTGAAAGAATTTTTAGTAAAAGAGAAATGCCTACAGAAGCAGTTACTATAAAAGTTAAATCTGGGAAAATTTGGCTTCCTGGGTTTTTAAGAGACCAAGGATTAGTAAAAAGCAGTTCTGAAGCAAAAAGACTAATATCTCAAAAAGCCATAGATTTAAACAAGACCCCTGTTATTCAAGAAGAGATAGAACTTTTTCCAGGAGAACATTTTTTAAAAATAGGGAAGAAAAAGTTTATCAAATTAGAAGTAGATTAAAGTTTTATATCTTGAAAATAAGGAAAAAGTTCTTTATATAGTGTTTTTAAATGTTGTGATATAACTCTAACTTCATCTAAAACTGCTAAAAAATTTATATCTCCTTCCCAGCGAGGCACTAATTGAAGATGAATATGATCTGGATAACCAGCACCTGCTACTTTTCCAATATTAAAACCAATATTAAATCCATCCGGTTTTAATACTTTTTTAAGAATCTTTACAGCTTCTTGAGACATTTTCATTATATTTAAAAGTTCTTCCTCAGTTAAATCTTCTAAATCTGCTACATGTCTTCTTGGAGCGATTAATAAATGACCTGTATTATAAGGAAATTTGTTCATTATTACCAAAACTTTTTCATCTTTATAAAGAATAAGCCTTTCTTCATCAGGGAGTGGATTATTTGAAGGGCAAAAAATACAGTTAGGCTCTTTTTTGCCAGATACATATTCTCCTCTCCAGGGAGCCCATAAAATTTTTCTTTCCATAACCTCCCTCTTTATAGTTTGTAAGTTAAGGTTAAAATAGTAATATTAAAAATACCATAAAATTTAATATTTAAAAGAATTAAAAAAATTTTTAAAAGGTTTAAAAGATTTTAATGTATAAAAATATTTTATATGGTCTTTTTTTTACCATTACAATAATCTTTTTCTCCTTCTTATATGTACTGAACAAAAGTATTCCTACAAATTTTTCTCAGATAATTTATTTAATAAATAAAAAATACCTATTTTTAAGTTTATGTGCTCTTCTTTTTTTTCACACTTTTGATAATTTAAGGATTTGTATTATTGCACGAACTATAGGGCTTAATTATCCTTTTTTATATGGTTATATAATAACTTTGATAAATAGTTTTGGAGCCACAATAACTCCATATTTTTTAGGAGGGGAACTTCTTCTTTTTTATACTTTAAAAAGAGTAGGAGTAGAAATCTATCAAATAATGTATATAGCAACTTTAAAATTTATTGCTAGTATATTTTTTTATGTAATATTTTTACCTTTTACTATTCATTCTTTATTAAATAATCCAAAAGAAGCAAAAGAAATAATTTTTACGCTTATTTTAATTATTCTCGTAACTACTATTTTATTTACTCTTTGGAAATTGATTTTTAAAAGGGGATTAGAATTTATGAATAAAGAAATTTTAAGGAGCATAAAATATACCTTATCAAAATATCTTACTATTTGTCAAAGTTTTTTTGAACAAAAGAAAAAAGTATTTTTAATAATTTTAATGCTTACCCTGTTTATGTACAATTCCTTATTTTTAACAGGAACTTTTTTGGTAAAAGCTTTTAATGAGAAAATCTTTATTAAAAAAATTTTTTTAACTCAACTACCTTTATTTTACGCCATTTTTATGAGTCCAACTCCTGGAGGAAGTGGTATAGGTGAAATAGGTGCTTTATCTATATTTGACAATTTTATAGGTGCTGATTTTTTAGGCATATTTGCTATTTTATGGAGAATAATAACTCAATACTTATCTGCAATCACCGGAGGGATTTTATTTTTATTACTGATTATAAAAGATGCCTATAAAGGAAATGTTTAATTTTTTAAATTATGTAAATCTATACTTTTATATTATACAAGCAAGAAATTTTTTATATGATAAAAAATTTTTTAAGGGTTTTGAAATTCCCGTTCCCATTATTTCCGTAGGGAACTTATCCTTTGGTGGAAGCGGAAAAACCTCTCTTATTAGATATTTATGTGAAAATTTATCTTCTCAATTTGACATAGCAGTTCTCTCAAGAGGATATAAAAGAAAAAGTAAAGGGTCAGTTATTGTTATGGAAAAAGGGAAACTTAAAGTAGACTGGGAAAAAGCTGGAGACGAACCTTATTTGCTTAGTAAAATTTTTGAAAAAAAGAATATTAAAGTAAGTATTTTAGTGGATGAAGATAGAAAAAGGGGAAGTGAAATAGCTTTTAAAGAATTGGGAGTTAATTTAATTTTGTTAGATGACGGTTTTCAACACCGAAGACTAAAGAGAAATTTAGATCTTGTTCTTTTAAAAAGAGAAGACTTAGAAGATAGACTATTTCCTTTTGGAAGACTTAGAGAGCCAATAAGTTCTTTAGAAAGAGCAGAGGCTATTATTTTAGCTTACCAAGAATATAAGCCTTTTGATTTTTTTTATAAAGAAAAACCTATTTTTAAACTTTATAGAAAAAATTGGAAAATTTTAAATAAAAACTTGGAAAAATTAGATAATTTTAAAGAAAAAGATTTTATAGCTTTTTGTGGATTAGCCAATAATAAACAATTTTTTGATACTTTAGAAAAACTTGGTTTAAAAATTAAAAAAAAGCTATCTTTTCCAGATCATTATCATTACAAAGGTTTTAAACTTGATCCTAAGGAAAATTATATTACTACTTTAAAAGATGGGATAAAGCTTAATTTTCAGGAAAATCTTTATTTTTTAGATTTTGAGATAGAAATTAAAGGATTAGTTGAATTTATTTTAAAATTTTTAAAAATATATTAAAGTATATTTTAGTGGGAGATTTATATGAAAATTAAAAAATATTTGTTTATTTTAATTTTTATTACTAGTTTGAGTTTTTTTTCAGCTTTAAATTCCTCATCTATTATAGATTTTGATTTTTATACTTACAAAGGAGAGAAGTACAGTTTGCAAAAATTTAAAGGAAAATATGTGCTTTTAAATCTCTTTACAACTTATTGCCCTATGTGTTTAACAGAACTTAATATTTTAAACAAGCTTAACCAAACCTGTAAATCTGATGAATATAAAATAGTTTCTTTATTAGTTGATAAAGAGGGGATGATTTTACTTCCTAAAATTGTAGATTCTCGTAATCTTACTTATATTGTAGGTATAGCACCTTCAGATATTTTTAAAATTTTCCCTGACTTTTCTATTACTCCTACAACCTATATATTAAATCAAAATAGTCATTTAGTAGAAAGAGTGGTGGGATATAAAAACTTAAAAGACTGGACAAAAATTTTAAATAAATACGTAAATTGTAATTAAGTTTATTGAACTAATAATTTATTTCTCTTGCTTATATAAAATTGTTTGTAAAAAGTAAATGGGGGGAGGAGGACCCCCAAGAAAAATTCTTAGCTAAGGAATTCTCTAATTATGAAGTTATTAATAGGAATTCCTTTAGCAACAAGAATTCTTAGCATCTCACCAAGGGCAACCACTTTCTCAGGTGCTTTCGGATTTTCTGCTAATTCATAATATTTTGGTTCTTTGTTAAGGGCAAATACTACTCCTAATCCTCCAAGTTCTTTTTCACCATGAAGTATTTTAAATCCTTCAGCTTTTGCTTGAGCTATAAGTTCTTCTCTTTCTCCATATTTAATTGCTCCTGTTGGACAAGTTTTTGCACAGGCAGGAACAAGTCCAGCTTTAACTCTATCTATACACATATGACATTTTCTAATCTTTCCTTGTTTATCATATCTTGGAATATCGAAAGGACAAGCTGATTTACATGCCTGGCACCCTATACAAACATTTTTATCAAAAAATACAATTCCTGTTTCTGAGTCTTTTTGCATAGCTCCAACTGGACAAACTGAAACACAAGCAGGTTCTCCACAATGACGACATCTATGAGAAACAAAAATAGATTTAAATTCACCATTTTCAACCCTCTCTAAAAATTTTATTCTATTATAAGTGTATCCTGTAAGATCAGGAGGGTTTTCATAAGTTCCCTTGTTTTTTGTTTTTTCTGCTGGCAATTCATTCCAAGATTTACATGCTACTTGGCAAGCTCTACATCCTATACACAAATCTGGTGTTATTAATAACCCTTTTCTTCCCATTTTTAACCTTCTTTTCTATTTTAGGTTAATATAAGGGAGAGGGGAAAAACCTCTCCCCTCCAATTTTTATGCCTTTTTATATTTACTACAAAACATTTAGTTTCCTGAATAGTAGTATTTGGGTCATATGCAGGTGGAGTTAAAAGATTAGCACTATCTCCACCGCTTCCGTCTTCAGGCCCATCTCCAACCATAATGCCAGGGCATTGCTACAATATAACAGGTATGTCCCATAACTTTTAAAGGTTTAATTTTATCAGTAACTATTGCTATTGCCCAAATTTGACCTCTTGGAGAAGAAACAATTACTTTATCTCCATTCTTTACTCCAAGTTCTTTAGCTAATTCTTTACTCATTTCCACAAACATCTGAGGTTGAAGCTCAATTAGCCAAGGCATATTTCTTGTCATAAGTCCTGTCTGCCATGCTCTGTTAATCTACAGGTAGTTGCAATATAAGGATATTTTGGATCAGCACCAATTATAATCTTATCAAGAGGTGTTTCCTTAAAGATTCTTGCAACTGGATTAAATCTAACTTTTGGATAAATAAGATTTGCAAATGGTGACTCAACTGGCTCATAATGAGTGGG